>Ga0137399_10000849_pt1 | contig 13201 bp, 10 predicted proteins | sample czorhiz316metaG_FD_104810 | JGI IMG/M metagenome (GOLD analysis project Ga0137399, IMG submission 104810) | Vadose zone soil microbial communities from Angelo Coast Range Reserve, California, USA - czorhiz3.16 metaG | ecosystem: Environmental > Terrestrial > Soil > Vadose zone | place: USA...
CAAGGTCTGCAACATAAACAACTTGGTCCATTTCGCACGTTGTCTCCTGCGATTGCGGAAATACGACTTGATCGTGGTGTCCCACGTCGCCGCCGGCGATGATCGAGCGCGTCTTTCCGCGACGGCTGTTCCCGGCGACCGATTTCATCACCGTATTGACCGGTTATGTTCCCGGGTCCCTCTCTGGGCGCGGGGACAGGCTGCCACGCTTACAGGAGCGGCCGATCTGCGTCGGGTACCGCGGGCGCGACGTCGGCGCGCGTTACGGCAAGCGCGCTTTCGAAAAGGTCGAGATCGGTCGTCGAATGCGCGAGATCTGCGCCCAGCGTGGGATTTCACACGACATCGAGTGGACCGAGGACAAACGTCTCTACGGAGAGGCCTGGTACGATTTTATCGCCTCGTGCCGGGCTAATCTCGGCTCGGAGACCGGCTCCAACGTATTCGATTTCGACGGTTCCACCGAGACGGAATACGAGCGGCTTGCGGCGTTGCTGGGGGGACCTGTGCCGCATGAGAAGTTCCGCGCCTATACCGATCCGGTCGAGAGCCAATACGACACCGGGTTGATCTCGCCGCGCCTGTTCGAGGCGGCGGCGCTGCGCACGCCGATGATCCTGTTCACCGGTCAGTATTCAGGTCTGATCCAACCCAATGAGCATTATATCGAACTGAAGAAAGATTTCTCGAACATCGACGCTGTCATCGCCCGGGTGGAAGACCAGGAGGATCTCGAGCGTCTCGCAGACCGCGCCTTTGACCGTCTGGTCGGGTCGGGAGATTTCAGTTATCGCCAGTTCGTCAAGCTGGTCGACACGACAATCTCCCGCAAGGCCGCTGAGTTGCGCGCGACGTTGCGGCCGCCTTTGCGGGATGTTCCCGGCACCGTTGAAATCGGTGCCGACCTCGAAGTGCTAACAAGCCGCCGCGAGCGCCCAACAGAAGCGCCGCGCCACCCTGTCTTCTTCCGCTACAAATCTATCGCCTGGGAAAATGAGGACCTGAAAAGTGAGATTACTCGTCTGACTCGGTTTTACACCGATGAAATTACACACATCAACGACGCGTACCGAGCAGAAATTGCAAGGTTGAACGACACCTACCGAGCCGAAATCAATCAGCTCAATCAAGAGATTGAGCGAATACACGGGGTATATAAAGCCGAAATTGCTGAATTGCACGCCGTCTATAAGGCCGAAATTGCTGAATTGCACGCCGTCTATAAAGCCGAAATTGCGCGATTGCGAGAGATAATTTCTGAAGTCCGCGATCGGTTGTACTGGCTCATCTTTATTCACAGGTTATATAAGAGGAGTGCTACGGGGATGAGGGCATTCGGCCAGACGTTACGCAAGCGCGCCGGCTCCCTACCATCAATCGACAGCTTTTGGAGCCCGGCCTGGCGACCGTTCCCGAAGCGGCGCCCGAAGCTGCACCCAGAAAGTCAAGACTTCGACCTTCAGTGAATGAAGAAACGCTTGCTCACGCTGTACCTCGACGCCAATGGCGTCGGGTCGCGCATCATCCTCGTCGACACATTGCTGCGCGGCATGCTCGGCTATCACGATGGCGACCGGCCGCCGAGGTGGTTGTGCCAAAGCCAGTGGGTGAACACGCTCTTTGCCGAGCTGCAGGATGTGAATGCCCGGTCGTCCTACGCGGCCGATTGGCGCGAGGCCTTTCTTGGGTCACCCGACTTGGAGGTAGAGGTCTGCAACATTAACAACTTGGTGCATTTCGGGCGCTGTTTGCTTCGGCTGAAGCAGTACGACTTGATCATCGTCTCGCATGTCGCGGCCGGAGACGATATGAAGCTGTTGCTGCGTTGCGCGCATTGGTTCCACCGTCGGCGTGCGCCGCTGATCGTGTTCATCGGCAATGAATACGATCTGTTTGACGAAAAGATTGGCTTCATTCGGGAGGTTCGATCCGAATTTGTGTGCAGCCAGCTGCCGATCGCCGCCGCCAATTATCTGTACGGAGAATGTGAACATAGCCGCGTCGTCGAGATGCCGCACGCCTTGAACCCAAAGAATTTTTTCCCGATTCCCAACACGTGCCGCGAGATCGATATCGGCTTCATCGGCGACATCTACTGGCCATTTGTCGGAGACCGCGAGCGCACCGAGGTCATCGAGTGGTTTGAGCGGCATGGGCAGGCGCGCGGCCTGCGCTGCGATATACGAAAGGAGCGAATCCCGCGCGCGGCCTGGAATCATTTCCTGAACGGCTGCAAGGGGCTGATCGGAGCCGAGTCGGGCACCTACTACCTCAATGAGCGCGGCCGCCTGCTGGATCGGGCGCGCACCTACAACCTCGTCGAAAACCCTGCTGCCACCTTCGATACGGTATTCGCCAAATTCTATCATGGCCAGAAGCCCGGCATTTCCGGAAAATGCATCTCCTCGCGCCATTTCGAGCCGATCGGCACCAAAACTTGCCAGGTTCTGCTCGAAGGACATTACAATGGGATACTCGAAGCCGACCGGCACTATATTTCTATCAAAAAGGATTTCAGCAATATCGACGAGGCGATCGCCCGATTCCGTGATGTGAGCTACCGGACGCGCATGGTCGAGGACACGTATGATTACGTGCTTTCCCAACACACCTACCGGCACCGGGTCGAGCACCTGCTGCGCACCGTGACCTCAACGGCAGGCGCCAGGCCGTGATGACGCTGGCCGGCAATTGCTTTGAGCGAGGCTGATGCGGCTTACGGCCGAACTCTGCTGTCCGGGGCATCGGATGCCGCTCGCAGCCGACGACGGAACGCCGGAAATCACCCTCGCTACTCGCTTCTTGAGCTGTCGGCTCGGCTGCCAAATCCCGGTCATTGCCGGCATTCCTCGGTTTGTGATCTCGGACAGTTATGCGGCGAGCTTCGGAAAACAGTGGAAGGCTTTTCGCAGAACGCAGCTCGACTCATTCACCGGCGTTGCGATTTCGCGTGACCGTCTGACCCGTTGTCTGGGAGGCTCGCTTGACGCGGTGCGCAACAAATCAGTCCTGGAGGTCGGCTGCGGGGCGGGTCGATTTACGGAATTGCTGCTCAGTAGCGGCGCGCGGGTTTTTGCGAGCGATCTGTCGAGCGCCGTAGAGGCCAATTATGATAATTGCCATGGCGCGCCGGGTTATTTTATTTGCCAAGCCGACTTGCACGCCCTGCCCGTGTACCTGGGAAGCTTTGATGTAGTGGTTTGTCTGGGGGTAATCCAACACACGCCGGAGCCGGAAAAGACGGTTGCAGCATTGTGCTCCTTTGTTAAACCCGATGGTCTGCTCGTCATCGATCATTACCGCTACGGTCCGGAAGATATGACACCGATCCGGCAGCGAATTCGCCGTTTTCTGGTCGGCAGATCGCCGCGCTTTTCGCTCGGATATGTCCGTTTTCTGGTTGCGCTGTTGTGGCCGGTCCACCGGCTCTTGTGGCATTTTCGCAGCCATTCTTCGGTCGCCGCGGCGCGTCGCAAGTGGCTCTCGATATCGCCGGTTCTCGATTACCACGATTACTACAGCCAGCTCGGACCGCGGTTATTGTATGCGTGGGCTGCGCTCGACACGCATGATGCGCTGACGGACCGCTACAAGCACAAGCGCACCGTCGAAGAGATTAGAGAGTGCCTTCAAGATCTGGGAATGGAAGGAATCGAGGCGCGCTACGGCGGAAATGGCGTCGAGGCGCGTGCGCGAAAGCCTCTGGCGAATGTTGATGCCAACGAGCGTATCAACCGATCCGACCTCATTGAGACCTGCTGATGTGCGGCATCGCCGGAATCTTCGAGTTCGATCCTGGGGCGCGCGCGGATCCGCGCCTCCTCGAAGGGATGACGCAATTGATCGCGCATCGAGGGCCGGATGACAGCGGCCATGTGCTGCGCGGCAATGTCGCTCTTGGCCATCGCAGATTGTCGATCATCGACCTGTCTCCCGCCGGCCATCAACCGATGGGCAGCGACGACGGGACGGTGTGGATCACCTACAATGGCGAGTGCTACAATTACCGCAGCCTCGCCGAGGGGCTGGCGCAGCGTGGTCATCGCTTTCGCTCGACCTCCGACACCGAAGTTCTGCTGCATCTCTACCTCGAGCGAGGAGAGCGTTTCCTCGAAGAGATCGACGGCATGTTTGCGCTCGCCATCTGGGACGAACGCAAGCAGCTCCTGCTCGTCGCACGCGACCGACTTGGCATCAAGCCGCTCTACTATTCCGCGGATCATGGGCACTTTCTATTCGCCTCCGAGATGAAGGCGCTGTTGGCCGATCGCCGGGTTCCGATGGAGATCGATCCCGCGGCGCTGGCCGACTATTTCCATCTGCTCAGCATCCCCGACCCGCGCTGCATCCTGAAGGGCATCCACAAGCTGTTGCCGGGCTCTTACCTCGCGGTGACCCGGCAGCGCGTCGAACATCGCCGCTACTGGGATCTAGCAATTGCCCCCGACCCGAGCCCAAGCCTGGAGACGGTGTGCTCGCAGTTCGATCGGCGCTTTGCGGCGGCGGTCAAGGCGCACATGATCGCCGACGTATCCGTCGGGGCCTTCCTCAGCGGCGGTGTCGATTCGAGTGCGATCGTCGCCGCTGCAGCGCGTGTCGCAACAGCGCCGATCGAGACCTTCAGCATCACCTTCCCCGGGCTCAGCGAGTTCGACGAGAGCCCTTTTGCCGCGTCGGTGGCAACCCATTGCCGGGCCCATCATCACGAGTTCAGCCTGACGCCAAACCTGATCGACGGTCTGTCCCGGGTCGCCTGGCACGCCGACGAGCCCTTTGCGATCTCCTCGGCCTTCGCGCTCTATTTCCTTGCGAAGCTCGCCCGTGAGCACGTCAAAGTCGCGCTGAGCGGCGACGGGGGAGACGAGGTGTTCGCTGGTTATGTCTGGCGCCATATCGATTTTCCCGAGATCCCGAGATCGGCAATGGTCGCCGCCTCCTACCTCGGATCCGCGTTCGGGCCGTTCGCCGTTTTGTTGCCCGCGCCTTTGCGCCGGCGTCTCGGGTACGCGCAGACCCGAGACGAGCGCTATTTGCGTTCCTTTACCTGCTTCCAGAAAGAGGACTTGGCGGAGCTGCTGGAGCCGGATGCCGCGGCGGCTATCATCGAAGGCCTGGCCGACAACGTTGTGCAGCGCTGCCTCGACCAGGCGCCGGGCGGCGAGCAGCTCGCCCGCAAGCTCTACACCGACATCAAGACCACCTTGGTCAGCGAGATGCTTACCAAGGTCGACCGAATGACGATGGCACACGGGCTGGAGGCTCGCGTCCCGTTTCTCGATCATCATCTCGTGGAATGGGCCTTCACCGTTCCCGGCCGCTACAAGCTCTGCAACAGAGAGGGAAAGCTCCTCGTCAAAAAGGCGATGGAGCGCCACCTTCCCCGAGATATTTTATACCGGCCGAAACAGGGCTTTAATGTTCCCCTGAAACTGTGGATGCGAGCCGAGCTGAAGGAGTTCGTGCGGGACAGTCTCACCGCCACGCGCTTTGCGGAACGCGGGCTCTACCGACCACAGGCCGTAGCGGCGCTGCTGGATGATCATTTCGCCGAGCGAGTGGATGGTTCGAACAAGATCTTCGCAATCTTGATGCTCGAACTGTGGTACCAGAAATTCGCCGATGTGCGGCGCGAATATTATGTTGCGTAATGCTGTCGAAGGCGGGGGAGCAGAAATCCCCGTAAGCGCAGCGCGAGCGCAGGAGGAACCCGTTCAGCTAATCGGCACCACGGGCAGGACTTTGACCATTTGCGCGATCGGCTACGCCGAGAGCGTCCATGTCGCGGCGCGGGTTCGATGCTTTGCCGAGATGGGGCATCGCGTTTATCTGATCACGGAGACCCAGAGCCCTGATGGAATCGAAGGGGTCACCGAGCTCGTCCCGGCCCTCGATCCCGATCTTTGCCGAAAATTCTGGTTCCAGCTGATCTTGTGGGGTTGCCGCAGGCTCGGCGGGCGGAGCGTCGACGACGCGTGGCGGGTCGTCACCTTCATCCGATTGCTTCGCCGGTGCCGGCCCGACATCGTGCATGTCCATTTCGCCTACAGCTATTATGGATGGCTCGCCGGATTGCTCGGCTGCCGCCCTTTGGTCGTGACGGTCATGGGCGGCGACGTGCTGTTCGAAGAACAGGGAGAACCGACACCGACCGGGAAGTGGTTGACGCTCGAACTGTTGCGCAAAGCCGATTACATCACCTCCAAGTCGAATTATTTGACCCAGGTACTCGACCGCATCGGGGGATTCGGGCGTAAAGCCGAACGCATCGTCTGGGGGATCTCTCTCGCCAGGTTTGGCCGGGTTGACGCAGTAGAGTTGCGGCGATCGCTCGGGCTCTCCCCCCATCGGCGGGTGATCCTCAGCCCGAAGATCTTGCGCCCGCTCTACCGCGTCCATCTCGTGGTCGAAGCAATGGCGGCCGTGAGCCGAGCCTTTCCCGAGACGGTGCTGCTGGTCACAGAGTACTCGCCGGATTGCGACTACCGATCCGAGATCGCTCGACTGATCGCGGATCTCGGCCTCGGCAATCACGTGATGTTCTGCGGGCGGATCGATCACGCCGAGATGCCACGGTATTACAGCCTGGCGGAAATCGCCGTCGCGGTCCCCGCTTCCGACGGGTTGCCGCAGACTCTGCTCGAGGGCATGGCGTGCGAGACCCCCAACCTGCTCAGCAAGCTGCCGCGATACGAGGAGATCGTGCAGCACGAGGAAAGCGCCTATTTCGTCGAAGCGAGCGCTGCCGCGATCGCCGACGGTATTATCCGACTGCTAGACGACGCCGGCTTGCGCGCCAAGCTCGCCGGAAACGCGCTGAACATCGTGCGGCGCGAAGCGGACCTTGATCTGCAGGCGCGGCGCGTGGAGCGGCGTTATCAGCAGCTTGCCGCCAGCATTCGTCCGCGGGTAATTCGTCCCGCGGCATTGCTGGCCGCGTGCCGTTCGTTCTCCGACATGCGCCAAATCGACCCGAAAATCTCGTAATAAACCTGGTAAGGCCAGCTGTGATCTCGACCACGCGACCGCTCAGGGTCCTGATGGTCTGCGCCCACGAACCAACCCTCGATCCCCGCATCCGCTGGGAAGCCGAGGGCGCGGCGGACCGCTTTGCCGTATCAGTGCTGGGCTTCAACCGCGATGACGGGTCGCTGCCGGAGCACGAGAACGTCGACGGCTACCGGATCGTGCGGCTGAAACCAATTCAAGTCAGCGGCGCTCATTACTTCTGGCGATTGAAGGATGTCATCTCGAATCGGGTCCGCGTGCCAATCGGCATCCTCGCGGTATTGCTCTGGCCGATCATGGTTCTGGCGGAGATTTTGCTGCTCCTTCTGCGTGCAGTGGCTCGTACGATGGTGCGTTGGATGGTGCGCTGCACCTCGCGGCTGGTAACCGTCTCCCTGCTGTTCAAAGCGCTCCGCGGCTCGACGATCCCGGGCCTGGTGCGCGGCCGGCTCATCGCCAGGGTGCAATACATTGTCGTGGTGCTGCGGGTTCAGTTCGCCACTGCAACATCGCTATTCTGGAACTACCTGCGCGACGCCTCGGAGAAGCCCGACGTGATCCACTGCAACGATCTCGACACTTTGTTGGTCGGAGTGCTGGCCAAGCAGCGTTACGGGTGCCGGTTGATATTCGACGCCCACGAGTTTTATCCGCACAGCGACCCCAACGGAAAATGGATCGACGTCACTTTTTTCTCGATGCTCGAACGCTTCCTCATCCGGAAGGCCGATGCCGTCGTTACAGTCAACCCGCCTCTTGCCGCGGCGATGCGCGATGCCTATGGGCTCGAACGCGTTTATTATGTGCCGAACGCCGAACCCTGGACCGAGGTCCGGCCGAAACCGCCAGCAGGTTCGGAGATGGAGCGATTGGCCAAGGGCCGAACAAGGTTTTTGTTTCAGGGACGCTTTACCCCGGGACGAGGAATCGACGAGCTGATCGAAGGTTGGGCACGGGTCGATGGCTGTAAGGCAGCGCTTTTCCTGCGCGGGCCAGACAACATGTGGCGCCAGGCGGCGATGATGCTCGCTGCGCGGCTGGGATTGCTCGACCGCAGCGTCTATTTCTTGGACGCAGTCCAGGAGGACAGGTTGGTTGCGGCGGCCGCCGAGGCCGAGATAGGCATCATCCCGTACAAGCCGTTGATCATCAACGATCGCCTCTGCTGTCCGAACAAGCTGTCACAGTACTTGCATGCCGGGCTGATGGTGATCGCCAATGATCTGCCCTATGTGAAGTCGGTATTGACTGAAGCGGAGGCCGGCCTCTTCTACAATTCGGCTGATCTCGACACCCTTGCCGCAGTGGTCCACCGGATTGTCGGCGATCCTGAACTGCTCAGCCGCAACCGCGGGAACGCCTTGCGGTTCGCCCGCGATCGGTTCAACTGGCAGGTGCAGGCTGAGACGCTCTACGCGCTCTATCGCTCCACCGCAGATGTCGCGGAAAACGCGCCATCGGGCGTGGTTGTCCAGACCGCGACATACCCTGAGGGCGCCGCCCCGAGGGCATGCGGTCAGTCTTCGTGACGGAGAGTTGAACGGATATGTGTGGGATCGCAGGTATCGTTTCGATCGACGGGACGACGGTCCCGCGGCTCGACGGCGGTCTCAATCTCCTGGGGCGCATGGTTGCGCACCGCGGCCCGGATGGCGACGGCACCTGGACCTCCCAGTCGCGCCGCGCTGGGCTCGCCCATCGCCGCCTGGCGATCATCGATTTGAGCGATGCCGGGCAACAGCCGATGGTCGCACCGGGTCCGACGGTGATCACCTATAATGGCGAGATCTACAACTATCTGGAACTTCGCACCGAGCTGTTGTCCGGCTGGCGGTTCCGCTCGACCTCAGACACCGAATGCATTCTCGCCGCCTACGACCGCTATGAGACCGGCTGTCTCGATCGGCTGCGCGGCATGTTCGCCTTTGCCGTCTGGGACGATCACCGCCAGCGCCTGTTTTGCGCGCGCGACCGTTTTGGCATCAAGCCATTTTATTATGCCGTCGTCGGAAACCTCTTCGTATTCGCTTCCGAGGCCAAGGCGCTGCTCCCATTCCTCCCCGACATCGAAACCGATCCCGCCGCGCTCGCCGAATATCTGACCTTTCAATACACGATCGGTGAGGCGACGTTGTTTTGCGGCGTCAAGCAGCTATTGCCCGGGCACGCGCTGACCGTCGAGAACGGCAGGGTACGCGTCTGGCGTTATTGGGATGTCCGTTACGAAATCGATTACGATCATAGCGCGCGGTATTTCGAAAACCGCCTCGTCGATCTGCTCGACGATTCGGTCGGGCTGCACCTGCGCAGCGACGTGCCGGTTGGCGCCTATGTTTCGGGCGGGCTCGATTCGAGCCTGATCGCGATCCTCGCCGGCAAGATCCAGCACGGCATCGGCGACTGCTTTCACGGGCGCTTCACCCAATTCCCGGGCTACGACGAGAGCGCCTATGCCGAGGCCGCGGTCGGCGCAGCCGGCGGACGGCTGCACGTCATCGACATCACCGCCCGGCATTTCCGTGACCATATCGAGGACGTGCTCTACCACCTCGATTTCCCAGTGGCAGGGCCAGGGTCGTTTCCTCAGTTCATGGTCTCCCGACTAGCCGCGCAGCATCTGAAGGTGGTTCTCGGCGGCCAAGGCGGCGATGAAATCTTCGGCGGCTATGCCCGATACCTGCTGGCCTATTTCGAGCAATGCATCGGGGCGGCTCTCGACGGCACGTACAAAAACGGCAATTTTGTCGTCACGATCGAGTCGATTGTTCCGAACCTCGGGTTGCTGCGTGAGTACAAGCCGCTGATGAAGGAGTTCTGGCGCGAAGGATTGTTCGGCGGCCATGACGAGCGCTATTTCCGGCTGATCGACCGCTCCACCGACGTGGAGCAGGAGGTCGATTGGGCAGTGCTCGACAAGAACCGGGTGTTTGAAAGCTTTCTGGCGATTTTCAACAACCAGAGCAACGTGCACAAGGAGGCCTATTTCGACAAGATGACGCACTTCGATTTCAAATGCCTTCTGCCGGCTCTATTGCAGGTGGAGGACCGGATGAGCATGGCGCACGGCCTCGAGAGCCGCGTGCCACTGCTCGACCATCCGCTGATCGAGTTCGCCGCGACGGTGCCTGCCGACGTGAAGTTCCGGGGCGGCCGGATGAAGCACTTGTTGAAGCTCGCCTATGGCGCCCAGTTGCCGCCGCCGATCGCCAAGCGGCGCGACAAGATGGGCTTCCCGGTGCCGCTCAAGGAATGGTTCTCAGCCGAGCTGCGCGATCTCGTCGAGGACACCTTCCGCAGCCAATGCGCACGCCAGCGCCCGTTTATGAACGCCCCCGCAATTCTCGCCAATTTCGAGAATGCCGGCCGTTTCTCGCGCAAGGTGTGGGGGCTCCTGAGCCTCGAGCTGTGGCACCAGATCTTCCACGACCGCGCCGATCGCTATCGGCGGATGTTGGCCGAGACCCCGGGTGAGGAGATGGCGCTTGCCGCCGGGTCCGGGCAGTAATTGCAGCTCGCCGCCAGCCGGAGCGGACACGCGAGAGGTGGATCATCGGATGCAACCGCGCGCCGTCGTAATCGTCTTCATGGGTGATTCCATCACTGGCGGCCAGTTCGCCGAACCGAACCAGCGGTGGACTGCGCTGATCGGTGATGCACTCATTCGGGACTACTTGGCAACACCGGTCAACTTTTACATTCTCAATCGTGGGATCTCGGGCGAGACCACGCGCCAGGGGCTCGAGCGATTTCCCGGCGACGTTCAGCAGCATCGCCCGGAGATCATGACCTTGCAGTTCGGCCTCAACGATTGCAATTGCTGGGTCACCGACGGGGGTTTGCCGCGCGTATCGGAGCCCGCCTATCGGGCGAACCTCGTCGAAATGATCGAGCGGGCGCGCCATTTCGGCGCTCGGCACGTCATCCTATCGACGAATCACCCGACATTACGGCACAAGATCCTGACAGGCGGAGAGAGCTTGGAGGCGCGCCGGCGGCGGTACAACGATCATGTGCGTGACGTCGCCACGTTGACAGGCGTCACCTTGTGCGACGTCGAGCACAGCTTCGCCCATCTCGACCCCCGCGAGTTGGCCGAGATGCTCCACCCTTATCCGGACCACCTCCATCTCAGCCCCAGGGGACACCAGCTCTACGCGAGCGCCATCCAGCCGCATATCGAACGAGCCGTCGCCGATATTGCGGCACGCTGAGAGACGCCATGCCCAAGAGCAGCACCGATCTGCATTGGAACCGGCGCGCGCTCGCCGAAGAAGACGAGGCCAGGGTCAACATACACGACACGGTGCAGCGCGATCTCGAGCTCGACTTTGTCTTCGCGCACCTGCCGGAGAGCGGCCGGGTATTGGAGGTAGGCTGCGGCAATGGCTATGTCACGCGGCAGATCCGAGAGCGGTGCGCCTGGGTCGATGCCTTCGATTTCGCCGAGAACATGATCGAGCGTGCCCGCCGCAGCTGGGGCGAGCGCAACAACCGCTTTTACCACGGCAGCGTGCTCGATCCCGCGACCTGCGAGGCGACCGCCTACGGTGCCGCGGTTTGCGTGCGGGTGCTGATCAACCTGCAAAGCCTAGCGGAGCAGGTGAGCTCACTCGACAACATTGCCGGCTGGCTCGTACCGGGTGGCAAACTGATTCTGGTCGAGGGCTTTCGCGACGGGTTCGATGCCCTCAATCGACTGCGCCACGACATCGATCTGCCGGACATCGTCCCGGCTGCGATCAATTATTATTCATATCTCGCGGAGTTGAAATCGGCGATCGACGCCCACTTTGAGGTGGTCGACAGCTTCCACACCGGTATGTTCGATTTTCTGACCCGCATCGTCTATCCCCGCCTGGTCGGGCCGGACCAGGTCGAGAGCGCCGGTGACTTCCATGCCAAAATCGCGTCTGTCGCGCGCTCCTTCAACCCGGCTGATACGCTGCCGCTCGCCCGCGTCAGAGGGTTTGCTCTGGTCAAGCGGGGTGAATAGATTTGGAGAAGATCGCGGGATGAAGGTGTTTGTCACTGGCGGGTCGGGTCTCGTCGGCTCGACCGTCATCGACCTGTTGCTCGGCCGCGGCGACGAGGTCGTCGCGATCGATAACTTTGCCACCGGCCGACGCGACAACCTGACGCCGCACCCCGGTCTGCGCATGGTCGAGGGCAGCATCGCCGACGCCCGTTTGGTCGACGGGCTGATAGGCGATTTCCACCCCGACATCGTCGTCCACACCGCCGCGTCGTACAAGGACCCCGACGATTGGCACGGCGATGCGCTGACCAACTGTGTGGGCAGCGCCAACGTCGCGCGCGCCTGCAAGGACCACAAAGTGGCCCGGCTGATTTATTTTCAAACCGCACTCTGCTACGGCACGAGCCCACGCGAACAGCCGATCACCCTCGACCATCCCCTCGACCCGGTGAACAGCAGCTATGCGATCTCGAAGACCGCGGGCGAACATTACATCCAGTACAGCGGCGTCGATTGGGTCACCTTTCGCCTGGCCAATGTCGTCGGGCCGCGCAATGTCAGCGGACCGTTGCCGATCTTTTTCGAGCGGCTGTCGCAAGGAAAACGCTGCTTCGTCACCGCGGCACGGCGCGACTTCGTCTTTGTTCAGGATTTGGCCCGGATCGTCGTCAAGGCGGCCGACGGTACCGGAAGCGGCACCTACCACTTCTCCTCGGGACGGGATGTCGCGATTAAGGAACTCTATGACGCGGTCGTCCTGGCGATGAAGCTCAACGACTATCCAGAGCCGGAAATCCGGCCGCTCGGACCGGACGACGCGCCCAGCATTCTGCTCGACCCTACCCGCACGTTCCGCGATTTCGGCGAGACGCGGTTCACGCCGCTCCACGAGATCGTCGCGCAAACCGTCGCCTATTACCGAGATCACGGCGTAGTGGGCGGGTACACGCATCTCCGCAGCGAGAAGAATTCGTGAGGATCCTGATCACCGGTGGCGCCGGCTGCCTCGGCACCAATCTCGTCGAAGTATACCTTGCGCAGGGGCACGAGATCCTGGTCATCGACAATTTCGCCACCGGCCGCCGCGAGGCGCTGCCTGCGCTTTCCCGGCTCGAAGTCGTCGCCGGCAGCGTCGCCGACCGGGGTCTGGTCGATGCCGCCTTCGCCCGGTTCGCCCCGAGCCATGTCATCCACAGCGCTGCCTCCTACAAGGATCCGAGC
>Ga0137399_10000851_pt1 | contig 13186 bp, 11 predicted proteins | sample czorhiz316metaG_FD_104810 | JGI IMG/M metagenome (GOLD analysis project Ga0137399, IMG submission 104810) | Vadose zone soil microbial communities from Angelo Coast Range Reserve, California, USA - czorhiz3.16 metaG | ecosystem: Environmental > Terrestrial > Soil > Vadose zone | place: USA...
CACGCACGACAGGTGGTTCGTGCCCGGGCCAAGGCGCGGCAGCACGCGGCGCCGCATCGTGGCAATGACGCGCGCCGTGAACAGCTTGTCGCGCTCTCCGTAGATCACATTGGGCCTGATGGCTATGACGGACAGGCCGTCGCGCTCGGCTGCCTCCTGGACGATCTCCTCGGCGGCCCGCTTGCTGCGTGCGTAATAATCGTGCTCGGAAAGCGCTTGAAACGGGAAATCCTCCCCGAAGCCGGGCCCGCCGGCCGGCGGTTCGATCGCGCGCCCGTAGACCGCGACCGTCGACACATGGACGAGCGGCACGCGCAGCCGCCGCGCCGTCTCGACCGCGAGCCGAGCGCCGCCGACGTTGACGCGCATGAACTCATCGAGCGAAACGCGCGAAACGATGATCGCGGCGGCATGGACGATCGCTGAGACTTCACCTCCGGCGCCGGCGCGCTCCCACGCCCTGGGGTCCGTCACGTCTCCGATCACAGGCTCGGCACCAAGACTCGCGACAATTGCCTGCGAATCGGGGCGAACAAGGGCCCGCACGCCTTCGCCACGGGTGCGCAGGGCGTCGAGAACATGACTCCCCACGAGCCCACTGCCGCCCGTGACGAGGACGGTCACGCTGGCCGGACGCTGGGAACCGTGAACGGAAGATCGACGACGCGAGCCTCTCTGCCCGAGGCGCGCACGACGGCGCCTACCGGCACCTCGCGGCGGAGCACCGCCAAACCGATCCAGCGCCCCAAGAGCGAGCCCCCGCCGTCGGGCAGCCAGGCGATGCTGGTGACGCGGCCCACATCGCGCTCGTCATCGGTGACGGCACTCCAGCCGGTCGCCGGAGTGGCCGGCGGATCCGTCTCGAAGAGCAGCCCGCGCAGATGACGGTTCGCATGACCGCGGAAATGCAGGCGGCTGACGGTTTCTTGGCCGGTGTAGCAGCCCTTCGTGTACGAGATACCGCCGATCTCATCGAAGCGCAGCTCCTGCGGGATCGTCTTCTCGTCGACTTCCGAGGCGAGTCGCGGCCAGCCCGCGAGGATGCGCGCCAGCTCCAGTGCCGCCGGCGTGCCCGCGTGCGCACCACCGCGCACCAGCCGCTCTGTGACGGCATCGCGGTATTGCGAAGCGACGGTGATCTGAAACAGGAACGGCGCCGGCTCGGGTGCGCGGGCGACTTCAAGCGGCATGTCGCCGACGGTCGGTTCGAGGACGCGATTCGGATTATGTGGCAGCGGCAGGCCCGCAGCTCCCATCACTGCCGCCGCATGGGCGCCGGTGATTCGCAGAACCGTCACGTCTTCAGTGCGATCAGCCGAACGCGCGAGACGCGGCGGCACCGACCGTTGCAGGATCGTCAGCGCTCGGTCGCGCCCTTCCGCCGGCACGGTGAAGCGGACCCGCGACCCAAGGCGCGCCGCCCAGCCGTCGACGATGATCATTCCTTTCGGTGTGAGCAGCGCGCCGTATACGAACGCCCCGTCGCCCGGCTTCTCAATGTCACTCGTGAGCAATCCCTGAAAACAGGAAATCGCTCCGTCTCCCGAGCCCGTGAGATCGATGACGCCGACCTCGGCCGGCGCGACCACGGCGCCCGCGCGCAGCTGATCAACGATCTCGGTGGGCACCTCGTCGCGATCGAGGCGCACGACGGTGGGAGCGGGCGCGGCGGGAAAGGTGTCGCTCATAGGTCTGCGAGCTCGGCCGCGGTGTGTCCGGAAAACGAATCCCACACCAGCGCGGCGCCCCGGCCGCCGAATGTGCTCCCGGGGTAGTTCGTCGTCAGCATCACGCACGCCATTCCTGCGGCGCGCGCCGCCTCGAGGCCCGGCAGTGAATCTTCGATCGCGACACATGCGTTTGCTGCAACTGCTCGTCTCTTGGTGAACGCGGCTTGGGCGGCGAGGTAAGCGGCTGGATCGGGTTTACAATGCCGCACATCATCCGCGGCGATGACGATCTCGAACCGATCCCCCAGCCCCGACTTGCGCAGCACGATGTCAATCTCCCGGCGCAGTGCACCGGAGACGATTCCCAACCGGTAGCGCCGGCCGGCATCGCGCACGAATTCCGTAGCGCCCGGGACGAGCCGCAACGATTTCGTAACGAGCGCGAGATACCGGCGCGATTTGGCCGCGACGAGCCGATTCAAGATCTCGGTCGTCAGCGTGCGGTTCGCGCGCCGAAACGCCTGAACGAATCCTGTGCGGTCGTCCAAGCCGAGGTAGTCGGCGTAGTATTGCTCGCCTGACATGGTGATGGCCTCGTCACGCAGGACGGCTTGCAGCGCTTCACAGTGCTGCGCCTCATCATCGACCAACACGCCGTTGAAATCGAACAACACGGCTTCGGTCACAGCGTCTCCTTGAGCCACCCGACCACGTTCGGCCAGCAGGACTGGCGAGCGCGGTCGGATAGTACCAGGCCACGATGCGTCAGTCCCGGCTCGACCGCGAGCTTCTTGCGACGCGATCCGACGCGGTCAACGACCTGCCGGCAGGCCGCTGGTGGCGCGAAGATCCGATCGGCGCTCCCGGCCACGCCGAGGTACGGGGTACTCACCGCCGCCAGGCCGCCAAAGTAGTCGAATCCATCGGTCCCGAGCCATGCCCCGCGCACGTTCCACTCCATCCATTCCGCGATGATCTCCGCCGCCTCGTCTTCGTTGCCGCAGCGCAGCGCCCGCGCCGGGAAGCGACCCAACGCGCGCGACAGGGCAATCGTGGAGGCGGCGAGCGTCCTCCGTATGGGTCCGAGCCGGCGCGGGCCCGGCGTCCCGAGCGTGACGACCGCGGCGAGCGGAGCCGCGGCCGCAACGCGCGCCAGCCAGCACAGACCGGCGGCGCCCCCCGCCGAGTGTCCGATCCAGGCCAGTGGCGCGCCGTCGGTCTCTTCGCGCACGCGAGCAACCAACGTCGGCGTATCGTTCAGCACCCAGTCCTCGAACGTCCAGGCACCGCGTCGCGGTTCGCGCGCGCTTTCGCCATGATGCCGGAGATCGGCGAGCCACACGTCTAGGCCCGCGGCGCCGAGAAAATGGGCCAGTCCGCCCGTGCCGTTTTCGGAGTGCAGCCAGAAGCGATGATTCGTGAAGGCGCCGTGGACGAGCAACACGGCGGGGCGGCCGTCTCGAAACGCGCGCACACGATGCAGCGCCAGCTCCACGCCGTCGGGCGCGGCGATGAGGCGCGCCGTCATTCGTAGCGTCCCGCCGCGCGATAGGAGTCATCGAGCAGCTCGACCGGGTGACGTACGCGCGCCGGAATTCTTGCTGCCGCCAGCCCTGCTCCGATTTGCATGGCGCAGCCCGGGTTGCCGGTCGCGACGACCTGCGGCGCCGCGACTCGCAGCCGCTCGATCTTTGCCGCCAACACCGCGCGCGACATCTCCGGTTCGAGCAGCGTGAACAGCCCCGCGCTGCCGCAACACTCGGCGGCGCCGGGGACTTGCACGAGCTCGAGCAGCGGAATCGCCGCGAAGAGCTTCAGCGGCGGCACGGCGACGCCTTGGGCGTGCAGGAGGTGACACGGTGGATCGTACGCGACGTGCAGGTCCAGCGGGGCTCCGGGAACTGGACCTTTCATCGCATCGCCGGCGAGGAGCTCCGTGACGTCGCGCACGCGGGCGCCGAATTGTTCGCTCCGGGCGGTTTCCAACAGACGCCCGTATTCCTTCATCATGGCACCGCATCCCGCGCTGTTCACGACGATAGGCTCGTCGCCAGCGCCGAACGCAGCGACGTTCTTGCGTGCCAACTCGCGTGCTTCGTCGATCAATCCGGCATGTGCATGCAGCGCACCGCAGCAGCCCTGGCTCGAGACTTCGCGAACGTCGTAGCCGTTGATGCCCAAGGTGCGCACGGTAGCATCGTGGACGTGGGAGAAGAGGCCTTGTTGGACGCAGCCGCGGAATAAGAGGACGGAATGACGGAATGACGGAATGACGGAATGTGGTTCCGTCTTTCGTTCCGTCCTTCCGCCCTTCCGTCCTTCCGTCCTTGAGGCAGCCAGCATTCCCATGGCAAATCGGAATGTTCCCCAGCCAGCGAACAGTCGCGGGAGTCCGGTCGCTCTGAATAGTCGGGCGAACCAGTACACGACTGCACTCACTCCCGGCGTCGTCAACGCCCAAAGCGCCATTCTCGCGAGGCGCGGAACGCCGCGAGCGGCAGTGAGTCGTGCGCGAGCAGCCTCGAGGCCATGGCCGTACTGCACACCGGAAGGGCAGACGGGCTCGCAGCCGCGGCAGCCGAGACAGCGATCGAGGTGGTAAGAGAGCGCGGCATCGTCGGCGGTCAGGTCGCCGCGCTCGAGGGCCCGCATCAGCTCGATGCGGCCGCGGGGTGAATCGGATTCATCTCCGGTGGCGAGGAACGTCGGGCAAGCCTGAAGACAGAAACCACAATGCACGCATGCGTCCAGCCCTTCGAAGCCTCCTCGCGTCATGAGCCTTCTGTGGCAACCACGAGCGCGCCGCCGGGATCGAAGGTGCGGCGCAGTCCGGCCACGAGCGGGCCCACGCCTTCACGATACGCACCGAAGTGGCCGACGGCGCCGCGTAGCGGCCACGGCGCGCGCTCGAGCGTGAGCGGCACCTCGAGTCCTGCGAGCGTGCGGCGCAACCGCTGCAGCCGATCGATGCTGGCGTCGCCCGTCCACCGGATCGCGCCCGCCGCTGGCGACGCGGAGATCCATTCGTCGCCCAGCTGGTGTTGGAGCAGGTCGAGCAGCTCGTCGCTCGCCGACGGCACGCCGCCGATGCGGAAGGTTACCGGCCGGACCGCAAATCCCTCGGCGAGACGCATCCAGAACGCGTGCGCCTCTTCGGCGCGCAGCGGCGTGAACCGGGCGCCGCCGCTTGCCGCGCGCAGCCCCGCCTCATCGGCGGCGACCAGCGCCGGTGAACCGGCGAGTCGCACGCCGAGCACCCAGCGCTCGCGCCGGGCGAGCGCTGGGGACACGAGCTCGAGCGCGGCGGGCGTGAGCCCGGCGGCCGCGACGTCTTCGCCAACCTGCGTGAGATCCTCGCGCGCGCCCTCGAGCAAATAGGTGACGTCGGCGCGCGGCAGCGTGCGCAGTCGCAGGTGCACGAGAACGATCACCCCGAATGCGCCGAACCCGCCGGCCTGCAATCGCGTGAGGTCGTAGCCGGCGACGTTCTTCATCACTCGGCCGCCGCTCTGGACCATGCGGCCATCCCCCGTCACGAACGTCACGCCGAGAAGATGATCTTTGATCGGACCGAAGCCATGTCGCAGCGGGCCGGCCGTCGCGGTGGCGACGATGGAGCCAAGCGTGCGACCCGCCAGGCCCGGCGGATCAATGCCCAGCCAGGCACCGCGATCGGCGAGCTGCTGGCGCAGCTGGTCCAATCCGATTCCCGCTTCGGCCGTGGCGGTCAGATCCGCCGGCTCGACCGCGGGAACCCGATCGAGGCGACGCGTGGTGAGTGCAAGGTCGGCGGGCGCGTCGCTCTGCAGCCACGTGCCCGCCCCTTCGATGCGCACCCGCCACCCTTCCTGATGGGCCGTGCCGAGCAGGAGTGCGACCGCGTCGGGCGATCCGGGAGCGATGCGGGGGACGCGGTCGGTGCTGGGCTCGAGAACGGCGCCTTCGCCCAACAAGGCGGTGACTTTCTCGAGGATGGTCATGGAACTCGTGCCAGCATCGGCTGACCCCGGGGCGGCGGCCCGGGGTTAGCCGCACCCCAATTGCCCCGGTTGCCGTGAGTCCACTCCCGGCACGCGTGCACCGGCACCACCTTGCCGGGATTCACCCGTTCTTTCGGATCGAACACTCGCCGCACCGCCTGCATAGCACCCAGAGACTCCGGATCGAAGATGAGCGGCATGTAGCGCAACTTGTCGATGCCTACGCCATGCTCGCCTGTGATCGTACCACCGGCGGCGATGCATGTCGACATGATCTCCGCGCTCGCGGCTTCGACACGTTGTTTGAGCACCGGATCGGTGGCATCGAACGAAATGTTGGGATGCAGATTGCCGTCGCCCGCGTGAAAGACGTTGCTGACGACGAGTTCATAACGCTTCGCGATCGTGCAAATCGTTTCGAGGACCTGCGGGAGCGCGGAGCGCGGCACGACGGCATCCTGCACGACCAGGTCGCGCGACAATCGTCCCATCGCGCCGAACGCCTTCTTGCGTCCCTGCCACAGTCGCTCGCGCTCCGCCTCACTGCCGGCAACGCGCACCGAGCGCGCGCCTGATTTCCGCAGCAGCTCGGCGACAGCCTCGGTCTCCGCGATGACGCCGGCCTCGTTGCGGCCGTCCAGCTCCGCGAGCAGCACGGCGGCGGCATCGCGCGGATACCCCGCCGCATACACGGAATCCTCGACGGCGGCTATGCAGGATTGATCCATCATCTCGAGGGCCGCCGGCACGATGCCGGCGGCGATGATCGCCGAGACCGCTTCACCAGCGACGCGGAGTCCATTGAAGTCCGCCAGCATCGTTCGCACCGCGCGCGGCAGCGGCGTGAGACGCACCGTGATTTTCGTGGCGATGCCGAAGTTTCCCTCGGAACCGACGAACAGGCCGACGAGATCGGGACCCCACGGCTCGCCGCCGGGGCTGCCGCTTTCCACCAACGTGCCGTCGGCGAGCAGTACCTCGAGCGCGAGCACGTGATTCGCGGTGACGCCGTACTTCAGGCAGTGTGGACCGCCGGCGTTCTCGGCCACATTCCCGCCGATCGTGCAGGCGCTCTGGCTCGACGGATCGGGCGCGTAGTGCAATCCGTGTGGCCGTGCGGCCGCGCTGAGCTTCGCATTCACGACGCCTGGTTCGACGATGGCAAGCCGATTCGCGGCATCGACACGCACGACGCGATTCAGTCGGGTCAACACGAGCAGCACACTTCCGGCATCGGCAAGCGCACCACCCGACAAGCCGGTGCCGGCGCCTCGCGGTACGAAGGGAACGTCGTGCGCGGCCAGCAGTCGCACGACGGCGATCAACTGCTCACGAGTGCCCGGCAGAACGATGAGATCGGGAAGGCGGCGATGAGTGGGAAGACTGTCCATCGCGTAGGTGACACGTTCGGCACGGGCTTCTCGAACGTGCCGCGATCCAACGATCGAAGCGAGGTCCGGAGCCAGGTGAGAAAGCGAGGACATGCTATATACTAGATGTACAGACGCACCGCGGTAAACAGTCAAAAGGGGCCGGGACAATCGTGTTGTCCCGACCCCTCAAGCCTGTGACCTGCGGTGCGCCTGCTGCGTCTAGCCTGTGCCTGTCCTAGGCCGCTCGCCAGAACCCTTTCAGTGCTTTTCCGTCCGGAGATTCACGGAGCTTCTCAAACGCGCGTTCTCTGATTTGCCGGATCCGCTCACGCGTGACGCCCATCAGCGCTCCGATCTTTTCGAGCGTCATCGCCTCGCTGCCTTCTTCGAGCCCGTAGTAGAGATAGAGAATCTTGCGCTCGCGTGGCGTGAGATACTTCTGGAAGATCCGGTCGATGAATTCGCGCATCAACTTGCCGTCGGTGCGCTCTTCGATCTCGCCGCCTTCCTGGCCCGCGAAGCGCTCGCCGAGCGTCGCCGCATCCTTGTCGGTGCGATCGACGGGCGCGTCGAGTGACAACTCCGCGGCCGTCATGCGGCGCGCGGTGCGGACGTTTTCGACGCTGTCTTCGAGTGCCTGGGCGATTTCGTTGTCGGTGGGTTCCCGGCCCAGCTCCTGCGAGAGATACGTCTCCGTGCGGCTCATGCGAATCAGCTGCGAGTTCTGATTCAGCGGAATGCGAACGCTGCGCGTCTGCTCCGCCAACGCCTTCAGCACCGCCTGCCGCACCCACCACACGGCATATGAAATGAATTTGACGCCTTGATCGGGATCGAACTTCTTGACGGCCTTGAGGAGTCCCTCGTTACCGATGGCGACCAACTCGGAGAGATCGAGTCCGTGGCCCTGATATTTCTTTACGTAAGAGATGACAAAACGCAGGTTGGCCGTTACCAAACGCTCGGCGGCTTTTTCATCTCCCCGTTGCACGCGACGAGCGAGACGACGTTCTTCAGCGGGATCTTTTATGAGGGGGAGTTTTTGTATGTCTTGCAAGTACTGGTCGAATGCTCCGGAGGGGGTGGTGCGGAAAAACGCCTTCGCCTTGCCGCCATTCGACCGAGCCATGCGGGTTCTCCCGAACTGCCGTGTTGTGATCGGAACAGACGGCGCTGCCGCCATTTAGGCCAACGGGGACGGCGGCAATATAGGTTTTCCTGCCAATAGGTGCAAATCTCCACGGTTATCCACATCACAAATTAATAGATATGTGAGCATTCCGTGGTTTGTCCACTATCCACATCCGCTGTGGAAACAGCTTTCCCCACCCGTGATTCCCCTCGGAACGGAGTCAATCCGAAGGATGAGAAGAACCTGTGGAGAGGTGGAAAGGAATGTGGGCTACGTGTTGACCAGAATCTGACGCATCAAATCCTCGTCAACCGCTACGGTCCAGCCGTTCTCGTCATCGCCGTAGGGCGTACCGATGGCGCGCGGGATCGCCACCCGCAGCTCCCCGGCGCGAACCTTCTTGTCCGATCGCATCGCCTCGATCAGATCATCTACCCGACTCGCATCGGGCCGCTCGATGGGCAGGTTGAGCCGCTCGAGGACCGCGGCGATACGCGACGCCGTGCCGGCCGCGGCGATCCCGAGCGACTCGGCGAGTCGCGCTTCGTAGACCATGCCGATCGCGACCGCCTCACCGTGCAACGCCTCGTACTTCGACGTCGCTTCGATGGCGTGGCCGACGGTGTGACCGAAATTCAAGATCGCCCGCCGGCCGGCCTCGCGCTCGTCGAGCCCGACGATCGCCGCCTTGATCTCGACCGACCGGCGCACCAGCCGTTCGAGGGCGGGCCCGTGCTTTCCGAAGATTTCCGCGTAGTGCCGTTCCAGAAAGCCGAAGTATTCCGCGTCGGCGATGGCGCCGTGCTTTACCGCTTCGGCCAGTCCGGCAGAGAGCTGCACGCTCGACAACGATCCCAGCGCATCGAGATCGGCGACGACGAGGCGCGGTTGGTGGAATGCACCCAGCAGATTCTTCCCCGCCGCCACGTCGACGCCGGTTTTCCCACCGATCGATGAATCGATCATCGCGAGCAGCGATGTCGGCGCTTGAACCAGCGGCACGCCACGCAGGTATGTCGCCGCCACAAAGCCACCGACGTCGCTCACCACCCCGCCGCCCAATGCGATGACCGCGCAATCGCGGCCGAGCTGCGCGGCGAGCATGCGATCGCTCAGCGACGCCCAGGTGTCGCGCGTCTTGTTCCATTCGCCGGCCGGAAACGTGAACAGCCTCACCGTGACGCCCGCCTGCTCGAGCTGTGCTGCCAGAGGCTCCCCGTACACCTTGCCGACATGTGAATCGGAGATCAGCGCATAGGCCGCCGCGGGGCAATGGCGCTGCAGGAGCTCGTCCAGCTTCGGAAAGAGTCCGGGGGCGATGAGGATGTCGTAAGAAGCGTCTCGCTGTTCCTGGAGCGAGACGCGAATCGTCACCACGTGACGTCGGCGTGCCCCGTCTGCGCGTTCACGGCGCGAGCCAGCACGAACAGCAGATCGGAAAGCCGGTTCAGATAGTGGATGATGGTCTGGTTGGTCGGCTGCTCACGGTTCAAGCTCACCACCGCCCGCTCCGCCCGCCTGCAGACCGTGCGCGCGACGTGCAACGCGGCCGCTTTGGGCGCGCCACCCGGCAGAATGAAGTTCTTCAGTGGCGTGAGGCCGGCCTCGTGACGGTCGATGACCTTCTCCAGCGCGGTGACGTCCACGGCGTCGAGCACTTCGCGGAGCTTACCCGGATCGTGAGCCGCGAGCTCGGCGCCCATCGTGAAGAGATCTCGCTGGATTGCCTGTAGCAGGCTGGACTCGAAAGGCACGGGTTCCAGCGTCGCGGCAAATCCGAGCGCCGCGTTGAGCTCGTCCACTTCGCCATACGCGCGCACGCGGAGATGGTCTTTGGGAACGCGGCCCCCGCCGAAGAGCCCCGTCTCACCAGAGTCGCCAGTCTTCGTGTAGATCTTCACGAGTCGGGAACGTACCGTCAGGGGCAACGGAGCGCGAGCGGTTGCTCCGCGATGACGTGGCGCGTGGCGGCATCGAGCGCCACGGCGCGGGAATCGCTGATCCTCACGTCCGCGATTTCATCGACCAAGAGCAGCGTCCCGCCGCCCGCGCCGGCCACCGCGCCTCGCAGCGAGTAGCGCCGCGCACCGGCCGAAATCATTCCAGCGACGAGCCGAGTGCGCTGTGGACGCAGCACCCACCGCAGGGCACGCACCGCCGTGTCTGTGACGGCCACTCCCGTGATCAGCAAGGTGTCTGCTGCGCGAACGAATCGTCCTCGGAATCCCACCGCATAGGATGAACTGCTGCGGAACAGCGGCACGACTTCGCCGGCGTCCGACGCCTGGTCCGCATCGAGCACGAGGCCGTGCAGCAATGCCGCCGGGCTCCCGCTGATACTGTCGGCGCGTTGTGCGACGCGGGTCACGAGACGAAGCGCAGCCTGTCGAGCAAGCGTTGCCGACGGCGTGCCGGCGCCACCGGCGAACGGCTGCGCATCGAGGAGTGCGACCACCGGGACGTGAGACGGTGGCGTACTGTGACCCGCTGCACCTCCCGGCGGAAACGCGAATACCAGCTCTGTGACCGATTCGGAATACCCGCACGTCTCGCCCGCGTGGAACCGAGCGAGCACGAGCCGGGCCGGTGCCGCGCCGCTTGCCGAGAGTACCGTTGCGCTGTGTCCACTGTTGGGATCAACGGCGATGAGCGGTTTGATGCGCAACGAGTCAGCCAGATCGCTGCGCGTGAGCTCGTGGTACACGTCCCGCGCAAATCGGTCGCCGGCAATGAACACGTGGGCTTCGCCGCCGAGGCTCCAGCCGAGCGCGGCACGCCGCCCGTTACCGGCGCATCCCACTAGGACAAGGACAAGAAGCAGGTTAGCGTTGGCCCGATGCAAGACGCGAAAGATATCACCATCATCGGCGCCGGCCCGACCGGTCTGTTCGCGGCGTTTTATGCCGGTATGCGCGGCGCGTCGCATCGGCTGATCGATAACCTCGATCAAGTCGGCGGCCAGCTGACGGCGCTGTACCCCGAGAAATACGTCTTCGACGTTGCGGGCTTCCCGAAGATCCTCGCCAAAGACCTGGTGAAGGGAATGGCGGAGCAGGGTCTGCAGTGGAAGCCGCCGGTCCATCTTGCGCAGAAGGTGATCGGCCTCAGGCGAACGCAGGAGAACGGCAAGCCCCTATTCACGATCGTCACCGACCAAGATGAGTATCCGGGCCGCACGGTCTTGATCGCCGGCGGGATCGGCGCCTTCACGCCGCGCAAGCTGCCGCTCAAAGACGTGGATCAGTGGAACGACAAGGGACTCCACGATCGCGTGCTCAATCTGCAAACCTTTGCGGGCAAGCGGATTCTCATCGTCGGCGGCGGTGACTCGGCGTTCGACTGGGCGGTGAACCTTCAGGGCGTCGCCAAATCCATCGTGATGATCCACCGACGCGACGGCTTCCGCGCCCACCAGGCGACCGTCGACCAGGTGCAGGCGCTCGCCGCGGCTGGCAAGATGGAGCTGCGCACGTTCTGGGAGCTGAAAGCGATCAGTGGAGCCGACCGGATCGAGCGCGTGACCATCATCAACAACAAGACGAAACAAGAAGAGACGCTGCCGATGGACTGCGTGATTCCGCAGCTCGGCTTCGTTTCGTCACTGGGCGCGATCGCGGAGTGGGGGCTCGACATCGAGAAGGGTGACATCAAGGTGACGCAGACGATGGAGACCAATATCCCGGGCATCTACGCAGCGGGAGACATCACGACCTATCCCGGGAAGCTGAAATTAATCGCGACGGGTGTGGCTGAGGCGTGTATCGCCGTCAACCACGCGGTGCACTTTCTCAACCCGTCCGCCAAGTTCGAGCCGGGACATAGCTCGAACATGGCGATTTTCGGACAGAAGGACGATTAGCGCGCGAGCTGTACGACGACTGAGTCTATCTGCGCGAGCATCTGCCTGTTCGGTACGTCGTGCGCGTTGGCTTGAATCGAAAAGGTGATCACCCGCCCGTCCGGGCGCTCGATATAGCCCGATAGCGTATTCACCCGGAAAATCGACCCCGTTTTCGCGAGGACGCGACCTTCCAGCGGCGTCCCGCCGAAGCGCTTCTGCAGCGAGCCGCGCTGCTCGGCGCGTGGCAGCGCCGCGAGAAATGGCCGCCGCCTGGGGTGGCGGTACATGTAGGCGAGGAGCTGCACGAAGGTGTGCGGAGTGACGAGATTGCCGGCCGATAATCCCGAGCCGTCATCGAGGGCGAATGCCGTCGAGTCGACCTTCACCGAATCCATCAGGAATCGCTTCTCGACGTCGAGTCCCTTTGCCCAGCTTCCCGTGTCACCGACCTCGCGCCCGAGAATCTTGAGCAGCATTTCGGCGAACCAGTTCTGACTGGTATTGAGGATCGGGAAAATGATGTCGGCCAGTGGTCGGCCGCGGTATTCGACGATTGGATTGCTCCGGACGCCACGATACACCATCGAGTCGGTCGTGCTCGCAGCTCCGCCTTCCACCGACACACCCTTGCGCTGTAGCGACATCCCGAGCGCGCGCGCGGCATAGAGACTCGGATCTGGTAGCGCGAAGCTCTCGATCCACGGCGTGCGGCTCAGCGACACGGTCCCTTCCGCCCAGATGTCGAGTGTCCCCGGCTTGCGGAAGAAGTTGTCGCCGATCGTCGTGCCGGAATCCGCCGGCACCGTCCGCGCGCGGTTCTCGAACGTGAAAAGGTGCAGGTCGGGATTCCAGGTGATGGACGGCGGCTGATCCACCGCGCCGCCGGGTGTGATCTGGAAATCGACGCTATTGTCGTGGAATCCGAGCCCCGAGACGGGCGCCGCATACCACCAGTTGAGGTCGAACGAGCCCCAGTTCCAGTGCGTCAGCGTCGGCTCGAAATACGATCCGTCTCCCACGATTCGGCCGGTGACGCGGCGGAGTCCGTGCGCCTTGAGCGAATCGGCGATGGCGTCGACGGCGGTCCACGTCGAGTCGCACGCACCCGACGCCAGGGTATCGACCGCGTAGCAGCGCTCGGACCACGTTGGATCGCCCCGCCCGTAGAGAATCAAATCGCCCTTCAGCAG
>Ga0137399_10000852_pt1 | contig 13180 bp, 14 predicted proteins | sample czorhiz316metaG_FD_104810 | JGI IMG/M metagenome (GOLD analysis project Ga0137399, IMG submission 104810) | Vadose zone soil microbial communities from Angelo Coast Range Reserve, California, USA - czorhiz3.16 metaG | ecosystem: Environmental > Terrestrial > Soil > Vadose zone | place: USA...
CATGGTCACAATGCTCTCCGGTGCGGCAATTATGGACGGGGCGATGTTCGTCGTCTCCGCCAATGTCAAGTGTCCGCAAGCCCAAGACCGGGAGCACATGTTGGCTGCGCAGATGGTCGGGCTACGCAAGATGGTGGTGGTGCAGAACAAGATAGACGTAGTCGACCGCGCCAGGGCTAAGACCAACTATCAGGAAATTCGCGAGTTTGCCAAGAACACTGTTGCGGAAGCGGCTCCAGTAATACCTGTCTCGGCGCAGCACAAGCTGAACATGGACGTATTGATTGCCGCGATACAGGAAAAAATTCCCACTCCCAAACGCGACTTCGCAGTTGCCCCGAGAATGTCCATCCTACGATCCTTCGACGTGAACAAGCCCGGTACCGAGGTGGAAAGACTTCTGGGAGGAGTAGTAGGAGGATCTGTTGTCCAAGGCGTTTTCAAGAGAGGAGAGGAGATCGAGATCAAGCCAGGAATAAAAGTGGGCGAGTCCAACCGGGTCGTGTACGAAAGACTTGTCGCAAACGTAGAGACGCTGCAAGCCGGTGACGGAGAAGTGAAACAGGCATCACCAGGTGGACTTGTTGCCGTAGGAACCGACCTGGACCCATCCATAACAAAATCTGACGGGCTGGTAGGAAACGTTTTGGGACGGTCGGGCACGCTGCCCGATATTTTGGAAAAGGTCAGCCTAGACGTTGACTTATTCGAGAAGGCTGTCGGGACAGAACAGCTAGTCCCTGTGCAGAAGATCAAAATGAACGAGCCACTAGTGCTCAACGCGGGCACAGCCGTAACTTCCGGATTGGTCGTATCGGCGAGGGAAGACATTGCGGATGTAGTGCTGAAGAAACCTATCTGTGCCGACCCCGGATCAAAGGTAGCTCTAAGCCGCAGGATTGGGGAGAGTTGGCGCTTGATCGGGTTCGGAACGATAAGGTAGAATTCAATCCAATCATAGCTCATAGAGAGCCGGGGATTTGCGAGTACTCTCAATGGTCACGTCGACGAAGCGACGTAATTAATGGGGAATCGTGGCTTCACCGAACCATCTCGTTTGTCAGCACTCCTTTGCGAGGGCAAACCCTAATTTTCGCGGAGGAGCTACTAGACAATCTCGGATGGAAGCGAGAGGTGCGAGTTCGTTACTTCGGCGTCTTGGCACCCGTTCCCGGATTAGCTATTCTTGCCGCAGGCATATCGACCCTTTACTACTACAGTAGCCTTGCGGTTCCCGGTGACCTGTCAAGCCATGCGCCCCTATTCTGGGATGTTTTTGTGATCGCGAGCGGAGCCGTTCTATCAGTAATAGGAACTCTTGCCCAGATCAAATGGTCCAAGCTTCGAGCTTCCGTTATTCTCCTTCGCAGACTCGTCCTGGCTTTTGGATTGATCTTTCTGGGCTTTGTCTTCGTGATCATAGAAGTGGCAACGGACACGCTAGTTTGTGTGAACCCACCAGCTGGATTCGGGCCAGCGCGAACATGCTTACAATATGGCTATGCTCACCATTTCTCTGGTTAGGGGCATTGGGTTCTGGCATGGTACTCCTCGGAATCCTTGTTAGTGCTCTTGAGGAGAAGAGGCAACTTCGACCCCCCGACCCACACCATTCCGGTCTTCGAGCTACATGAGCTGCCGCGTTTGCGGCCATGGCGCTGGAAATCTCTGCTCCCATCAAATTTCAGCATGCTTGTGATTGACACCGCTGATGTTCGACTGCTCATACTTTTCATAGTTCATCAACCATTCATCATAGTTTGGGTTGAAGAAGGCGGATACATATCAGAAAACCGATAGGGTTCGGAACAATTCGGTGAAAGCAAGCCATCCTCTCACCGTTCTCCTCGACACCAGTTTCATTTTAGCGATGCTTGAACAGAGAAGGGACATCGACGAAGAACTGCGAGACCTAATCATGGGTCCGTCCAAGATAGCCACTTTGGACATGGTCGAACGCGAGCTGCAGCGTCTTGGAAGAACTAGAGCCTCGAAAATCGGTGCACTTGCGAATGCAGCCCTCGAACTCTTGAAAGCTAGAAAATATTCTATCTTTACTTCAGGGATAGAAACCTCTGATACTGACTCTGCGATACTTTCCTTCTCATTAGCTAGAAATGATCCCTTGGCTGTGGCAACAATCGACCGCAAACTGAGGGCCGCGTTGTCTGGGTTGGGAATACAAGCAATCTATCCGAGGCGGTCTCGAGGATTGATGATGTCATCAGCGGTTCCTCCCAGTTCGACTTAAATAACGCCCAACCGAGAACCGCGGTATAATCAAGGGACTAACTACTTGGCAAGACTCTACTCGGGCAAGCGGGGAAGTTCGGGATCGACCAGACCTATGAGCAGGCGTCCCCCTGCCTGGTTCAAGTATGAGCCTGAAGAGGTAGAAGCGCTCGTTCTGAAACTGTCGAAGGAGGGAAACTCGCCGAGTCTTATCGGGCAGATCCTCCGGGACAAGTACGGGATTCCTCTTGTCTCGCAAGTTGTCGGGCGACGTCTTGAACACATCATTCCAGAAGAGAGTCGTACGAAGCTTCCAGAGGATCTTGAGAATCTGTTAAGGAAGGCGACCAGTGCAACGAGACACCTCGAGAAGAATCGGAAAGATTACCCGAACAAGAGGGACTTGGCGTTGATCGAGTCGAAGATCCATCGGCTTGTATTCTATTATCGAGACAGTGGGAGGATTCCTAAGGATTGGACGTACAAGCCAGTTGCAGCCTCACTCGACTAGCCTCAGCGATCCCCGACTAGAGCTGCAGCGAACCGCCGACGAAACCGCATCGATAATTAGAGAAGCGGCTTCCAAAGAGTCAACGATTCTGACAGTAACACATTTCGACGCCGACGGTCTAACCGCCGGCGCAATAGCTTTCGAAGCAGTAAAGCGTCTCAACACCGTTGTTCATCTGCGAATTGTAGAAAATCTGAGCGAGAAGACTCTCGAAGAGATCAGCGGTATTGATTCCGACTTTATCATATTCACAGACATCGGCAGCGGCTACCTCGACATAGTATCCAAGAGCCTCAAGAACCGAGAGATCGTGATAGCTGACCATCATCAAGTACTAGGCGAGCCTCCGCCAAATCTCCATCACTTTAACACCCATCTGATGGGTTTCAACGGCTCAGAGGAGATTAGCGGTGCGGGAACATCCTATCTTCTCGCAAAGGCAATAGATCCGAAGAACGTAGACCTGTCTTCCCTAGCCATTGTTGGATGTCTCGGGGACCAACAGGATAAGGGTCCGAAGAGATCTCTAATCGGACTCAACCTAGGGATTCTAGAGGACGCGGTCCAAGCAAAGCTAGTTGAGGTTACGCAGGACCTGGTCCTTTTCGGACGACAAACGAGGCCTATTCACAGGGCGATCGCGTCAACCACGACACCATTCCTTCCAGGCTTGAGCGGAGAAGAAGATCGCTGTTTGGCACTACTCGACTCCGTAAACATTCCCACCAAGGTAGACGACCGTTGGAGGACTATCTCTGATCTCTCGCTTGAAGAGAAGAAACGACTTGTGGACAAGATCATCCAGCACATGATCTCACTGAAGCTGAGTGGAGAGGTCGCGCTTGAGCTGATAGGGTCAGTGTACACGTTGACAAAAGAGGAGCCTTCGACACCTCTCCGCGACGGACGAGAGTACGCATCGTTGCTCAATGCTTGCGGCCGCATGGGCAAACCAGGCCTCGGGATAGCACTGGGCTTGGGAGACCGCGGCGCATCGTTCGAAGAAGCCCAACAAGTCTACTCGGAATACCGGAAATTCCTCTCGAAATACATGAACTGGATTACCCAGGACCCCAAGTCACTGGTTCAGAAGGGACACTTGGTGATCGTAAGAGGCGAGGGAGTGATCGATGAAAACATGACCGGAGCCGTTTCTTCGATACTCTCCTCCTCAAACCTCTTTGGCGGCTCAAAAGTAACTTTGGTCGTTACTGCGACAAAGGAGGGCGAGTCGAAAGTCTCGGCGCGCGGAACTGATCAGCTGATCCAGAAGGGACTGAATCTTGGCAAGATTCTTCAGGACCTGTCACCAAAGTTCGGAGGATACGGAGGCGGCCACGCTATTGCGGCTGGCGCAACCGTAGAGCGTCAGAGCCTCGAATCGTTCCTCACACAGTTTGAAAAAACCATCGAGTCGTCCATCAAGTGATAAGAGCAAATATCAAAATCTCGACACCGAACAAGGCGACATCCAAGTCGCTTGTAGAATCGGTCCAACCCGATAACCTGAACATGAAATGTCTCAAAGTCAAGGGAAGGGCGCTGGACCGCTCTGCGTCTTTTACTCTCGAATTCGGTGGAAAGATTGAAACATTCATATTCACCTTGGACGACCTCCTTCGCTGTCTTCAAGCAGCAAGGGAGACTCTAGGAAAAGTATCAAACTAGGAAAAAGGAATAGAGACTGTGTCAAAGACCACCAAGAAAGTGCGGGACAAGTGGAGAACCAAGGAATGGTACTCAGTATACACACCTTCCTACTTCGGAGAACAGAACGTTGCAGGCATACCGTGTGAGGACCCTAAGAAGCTCATCGGCCGAGTCGTCGAAACCACTCTCTACGACATAACCAATGATTTCTCGCACCAATCGATCAAACTTTACTTCCTAGTAACCTCTATCACCGGTGACCGGGCGGATACCATCCTCAAGAGTCATGAGTATTCGACGGACTATCTGAGAAGCCTCGTAAGGCGAGGCAGCACCCGCTGCGACGGCATTTTCACCGGTCGAACAGTTGACAATTATCTTACACGGGTCTACATTGTGGGGTTCAGCCATGGGCGGATCAACGGTTCTCAGGAACACGGCATACGACAGGTCATGGGCAAAATCGTTGCAGAAAAAGCGTCGAAGCTCACGTACTCGCAGCTCTGTCACGAAATGGTTCTTGGAAAGATGGGATCCGACGTCTACAACGAAGCAAAGAAAGTCTGCCCGCTACGACACATCGGCGTGCGAAAATCGAAGCTGCTCTCCATGCCACTGACCCTTGAGGGAGCAGAGCCAAAGACAAAGGCGGCTCCCGAGATAGTCGCGCCGACTCCTGAAATCGAAGATCCTATGCCTACCCCAGAGCCAGCAGCGTAGCGCTGCCACTTTTGAACCTGCAATTCGGAAGCTCGGGAATCCGAGGCAAATATCCTGAAACTGTAAATTCATCAGTTGCCTTCGAGCTGGGCAAGCTCATCCCAAGAATCTTGGGAGAAGAACTGGCGCTTGGAAACGATCCACGATACTCCGGCCCAGTTCTGAAAGCATCTTTTCTCTCAGCGGCTCTCGAAAACGGTTCGAGAGTTCTAGACTATGGTCTGATTCCGACGCCGGCACTTGCTTACCAAACGAGATCGTTGAAAAGATCGGCAGGGGTAATGATCACGGCCAGTCACAATCCGCCGGAGTATAATGGGTTCAAGGTGTTCAACAAGCTGGGGGAGGCTCTCGACGACGAGACGCGTCTGAGTTTGAAGAATGGAAAACAGGTACCCTACAATGGAAGATCTTCTCGGGTGGAGTCTGCGGATCCGAGGGAGTACAAGGAATTGCTCGTAGGCGTGGGTTTCAAAAAGAAGTGGAAAGTTGTTCTTGATCTGGGCAACGGTGCCGCTTCAAAGCTAGCTCCTGCAATTTACAGAGAGAGATTGGATAAGGTTACGAGCATCAACTCGTATCCGGATGGAGGATTCCCGGGCCGGGGTTCCGAGCCTACGAAGAAGAGCGTGGGTACTCTTGGTAGTATGGTGGTTGCGACTCATTTTGATGCGGGCATCGCGTTTGATGGTGATGCAGACAGAATGTACATCATTGACGAGAACGGGGTTTGCCCACTGCAGGATAGGATACTCGCATCCTACATCGCCTTTCTCGCAAAAAGCTCCAAGGGTCCCTTCGTCGTCCCGCTCGACGCCTCAATGGTTGTGGATGAGATAGCCGAGAAGCATGGCGCGAACCTGGTGCGAGGACCCGTTGGCGATGCTAAGCTCTTGCGCGAGATGAAACGGTTGGACGCAAACTTCGCCGGCGAACCGTCGGGGGCATGGATTCACCGAGATTACAATTCTTGTCCAGACGGACCACTATCTGGACTGCTGTTTCTCAAAGCCTCCGAAAGCTTCGGTCTTCGCATCTCAGAAATGGTCCGGGATGTTCCGGAGTATCATATGATTCGAGAGGGCATCAATCACGCTGGCAAGCTCTCAAAAGGCATGATCTCCACGCTTGGAACCGGCTTGAAGAAGATTCTTGGGAAAGACTCGTCCATCGAGACAAAGTTCGGACTGAGGGTGAGCTCCGAGAACGCTTGGGTCCTTGTCCGAGACAGCGGTACGGAGCCCGTGATACGTGTGACTGGTGAATCGAAGGATAGATCCGAGGCAACGAGGGTTATGAGAGAAACCCTTCGACTCTTGAGACGCGTCCTGAAGGGAAGGTGACGGGATTGAAGGCAGCTGTACTCGCGGCTGGACGTGGAGAACGGCTCTGGCCACTCGCTGAGAAGAATCCTAAGCATCTACTTCCGATCGGTGGTGAACCGCTCCTGCAGAGAACAGTCAAGGCGCTTGTCCAAGCAGGGATCACCGATATCGTAATAGTGGTCCAGTTCGAAGCCGAGAAGATCAAGAGCTTCTTCAAAGATGGAAGACAGCTCGGCTGCGAGATAAGCTACGTGAAACAAAAGATGCTTGGCGGAACAGCGGAGGCAGTGAAGACCGCTGAGAGCGAACTGCGAGGAGAGGACCGCTTCTTGCTCGTCTACGGCGACAACTACTACAATCAGAAAGCTCTTGACAAGTTCGTCAAGTCGTCGGAGTCGAAAGATCTGCTGATGGGCGCTGCTGAGGTCAAAGACCCGTCGCGGTTTGGCAGCCTAGTAGTCAAGAGGGGAAACATCGTCGCCATCCGCGAAAAGGTGGCTACAGGCAATGTCGGAGTCGTCAACGCAGGAATCTACGTTCTAGACAATTCCATCTTCTCTGCCATACGGAAGACCCGCAAGTCTCAGCGGGGAGAATTCGAGCTGACCGATTCGCTGAGCCTGGTTATGGCGGAGGGGAGACGCATTCGGACGATTCCCTTCGGCAAAGGAGAATGGGTCGGCATCAGCTATCCATGGGACCTTCTAGAGGCGAACCGGTCAGCACTATATTCTGACGAGGAGGTTCGCGATGGAGAGACGGAAGCAGGCGTGCACCTCAAGGGCAGCGTCAGGTTGTCAAAAGGAGCAATTGTGAAGTCGGGGTCCTACATCGAGGGCCCTGTCTACGTCGGTGAGGGCGCTGTGGTGGGCCCTAATGCGTACCTCCGACCGGGAACCTCTCTTGGAAAGGGCGTGAAGGTCGGGGCGGGCTGCGAAGTCAAGAACAGCGTCGTTATGGACGAGGCCAAGATTCCACATCTATGCTACGTTGGAGACAGCGTTCTCGGACACGGAGTATCGCTAGGAGCGGGTACGATCACGGCCAACCTGAAGTTCAACGACTCCCACGTGGAGTCAAGAGTGAAAAGGCAAATGGTAGACAGCGGACAACGAAAACTAGGCGCAATTTTCGGCGATGGAGTAAAGACTGGCATCAACGTCTCGATTTTCCCCGGAGTTAAGATAGGAGCAGACGCCTGGATTGGCCCCGGAGCAATTGTCAGGACAGACGTCCCATCAAATGCGAGAATGAAATGACCGCGTACATCAACTAAGTCTAATAGGAAGAATTTCGCACTTGAAGCGCTGTTGGAATTGATCGACTCGCAAATAGCTAGAGGAACAGACATGACTGTTGTGGAGTGGTTGTTGGATTCCGAACCCTCGATACGATGGCAGGTAATGCGTGATCTGACCAAGGAGCCTGCTGATGTTGTCGCCGCCGAGCGCGCGAGGGTCGCCAGAGAAGGATGGGGTGCCAGACTGCTTGACCTGCAGGGCGAAGACGGCCAGTGGGCAGGAGGCGCATGCTTTCCATCCCAGAGCATCTACCAGTTCGTCAAGGACCAGGGCCAGCCCTGGATCTCCACTCTGCCAACACTCCAGCTGCTGCATGATTTCGGAGTCGACCCATCCTCTGACCGGGTTCGCCGGGCGGCGGCTATGGTCAGAGACCACTGCCGTTGGGAGCACGCCGGACAGTCTTTCTTCAGCGGCGAAGTCGAGCCATGCATCAATGGCAGGGTCGTCACACTGGGCACCTACTTTGACCAAAAGGTGGACGGCGTGGTCACCCGCCTACTAGGTGAGCAGCTCGAGGACGGCGGATGGAACTGCGAAGTGGAGAACGGCTCCGTCCGCTCGTCCTTCGCGACCACGATCAACGTCCTAGAAGGATTGTTGGCATATGAGCGGGCAACCGGTGGCTCCTCGGATCTCATCGCCGCTCGGCGACTGGGTGAAGAGTACCTCCTCGGGCGAAAGCTGTTCCGACGTAAGAGCACCGGTGAGGTCGTCAACCCAGCCTGGCTGCAATTCTCGTTTCCAACCTGGTGGCACTACGACGTGTTGCGTGCCCTCGAATACTTCCGCTCGATCGGGGATGCCCCGGACTCGCGAGTGGACGAAGCCATCGATCTGCTCCGATCCAAACGGCAGCCCGATGGCACATGGCTGCTGGAGAACACGCATCGCGGCAAGGTCCACTTTGCGCTCGAGGAAGGCGACAGTCGGCCCAGCCGGTGGAACAGCCTTCGGGCCCTACGGGTGCTGAGCTGGTATGAACAAGCTCATCAATGATCGGTATCTTTGCTACGACAACGGGGGCGACGGACTGTGGTTCGATGAGTCCCACAATTCGAATGATCTCCCCGGCTGATCCTGCTAGCTAACGCGTCAAGCCAAGTCCCTTGACTTCCAGTTTGCCCGGATGATCAATTTCGCCTTCGAGATTGACTCTCACCCCTGTCAACCATTCTGCCACCTTGACATTGGTCTGGGTGTGGTGTGTAACTCGCGAGACTGAGACCTCAGATATCCCCTCGGCTAGCACTAGGTATGGGACGATTATGTCTCCCATGTGGCGATCCAGCACAGCCCCAGACTCGAGCTCTTCAACGAGGATTCTCCCAGCGACTGCGCCGACTTCTTCCGCGGGTCTTCCTCTCTCCCCGAGAGCGTCTGATCCTAGAAGGTTCCCCTTCTGACTTTCGGCTGACAACACGATTCCGCTCCCAAGTCCCAGCTGTCTCTTATCGTCCACGACTTCAATGTCTATTGAGGGAGATGGCAACTTTCCTTCTTCGAGATTCTTTCGGGCTGCGGCTGCCTGTCGCTCCGCCACATGCCTAGGTAGAGCAGTTGCATGACTGATCCCATGGATCTTGGAGATAGAGCTCGGGCCCTCGTCGGTCAGCGAGTGGAGTATTGAGGCGCCTCCGGTTGAGAATTTGACGAGCCCTCCCCCCTTGGGATAGTGCCCCCTTCTCATAGTCTCCAACTCAGCCCGGTACCCGATTTTCTTTAGAATTGGCAGAGTAACAAGACGGAGGTAGTCGATAGGTGGACTCCATTTGACGTCGGTTCCACCCTTGATCTCTACTTGGACACTTCCAGGCGCGAACGCCAGGATAGGCATCAGCGTTTGAAGAACAAGGGTGACACTCCCTGCGGTGCCCACGTCAAATCGGAATGTCCCTGCTCTCAGTTTTCCGGGTTTGAAGATGAACTCCGTTGAACCGACTTGTAACCCTTCCAATTCACTAGAACAAAGCTCAGCTGCCGCTTTGACTCCAGTCATGTGTTGAGGCCTGAGTCCTGGCTCGGCTCGTCCGGCCCTGATATTGAATACGTGGATGTCTTTCGATAATACGGCCGCAAGAGCAACGGCGGTTCGTAGAACTTGTCCTCCTCCTTCGCCGAAGCTCCCGTCTACCTCGATCATCTTGCGCCCAGCCGTGAACGACTATTCTTTAAGGAGAACCACTCGAAGAAGCGGGCGAAGCAACTAATGGAGAAATTGACTCTCGCAACGAAAGAGCATAATGGAACCTGGTTTGGCGTGCTATTCAGTAGGCAGAACGGATTACTCGCCTGTTCATTCTCATCGTCGAGGAGAAGCCTCGAAAAACATCTTCGGGCCGATGCTCCAAGCAATCCCATTCAGGAATCAACAGACGAGTCAAACATTGCGCTGACCGAGATGATCAACATCTACGAAGGCAGGAAGACGACCAACAAGGTGCGTCTCGACTGGCAGGCCGTCTCCTCATTCCAGAAAGATGTTTGCCAGCAAATGAACATGATTCCAAAGGGCAGAGTGACGAGTTATGGAATGATAGCCAAACGAATAAACTCGGGTCCAAGAGCCGTTGGGACCGCCGTCGCAAGAAACCCATGGCCACTATTCATCCCATGTCACAGAGTCGTTCCGGCAAACCTTGAGATTGGCAACTACTCCATCGGAGGGACGCTTTCGGAGCATGGTTGCGAGGTCAAGCAGGACCTTCTAGAGCGAGAACGCGTTCCCATTAACGGAGATAGAATCTCCTCGAAGGCCATTTGGGTTCCGACCGGAGCCTGAGAGTTGACGACTGGCCTCTATGTGGGCCGGTTCCAACCATTCCACCTCGGGCACCTTGAAGCCGTAAGACACATCCTAAGCAAGGTAGACGAACTAGTCATAGTCGTGGGGAGCGCACATGATAGCCACACTCAAGAGAACCCGTTTACTGCCGGCGAACGGATTACGATGATTCGGCTGGCTCTGAAGGAGGCGAAGATAGATGCGAACCGATTCACCGTGTTGCCTCTTCCCGACGCCGAGTTCCACAAGGTATGGGTCTCCCACCTTCTCTCTCAAACGCCCAGCTTTGACCTAGTTTTCACCAATGAACCGCTGACAGGTAGGCTTCTGAAAGAGGCGGGTATGCGCGTTGAGAAGATTCCCATGTTCAACCGAACCTCGTTTATTGCAACAGAAGTGAGGAAGAGAATCATAGGGGGAAAGAACTGGGAAGAACTCCTACCAAAATCTGTCGCCGCTTACATTAAGAAAATCAAGGGAGAGGAACGAATGAGAGAGATAGCCCAGACCGACAAGAACTAGAAGTGAAGTTCGAGCTTTTCCAACGGCTTCACGTCGAGCATGTCTCTTGCGCTCCCTTCTCTAACCGCTATCTCCAAGAATCCCTGACTCCCAAGCAGTACTGTCATCGATCCTTTGTTGACTTCGTGGTAGGACTTCGCGTACTGGGCCGGCAGCCTTCTGACTCCTGTTAGGATTTCAACCCTTTCTCCAAACGTCACAGGTATGTTTCGGACCAGCTTTTCGCCAACATCAGTGATAACGTTTCCAAAGACATCTACATGCAATACTTGACAGACGAGTTTCTTTCCGAGGAGCGTCGGCGGAGATAGATCGAGCGTTTCTAGTTTGGAGACTCTGGGTCCGACTTCTTCCGGTCTCCGGCCAGAGGCTATCATGCCGGCAGCATAGGCGAATACGTCTCTCCCGTGAAACGTGGATGACACATCTTTCCTCTGGAACTCTTCGGCTCGAATCTTATGAATCGACTTTACACCTAGGTTTTCACTTGCTCGGGCCATGAGCCCATTGTCGGGTCCGACGAACAATGCCGACTCGCATTCTACGACAATGGCATTTCTGGCGCTTCCGACTCCAGGATCCACCACTGCTACATGTATCGTATCTTTCGGAAAGTATGGAGCGGTTGTTTCGAGAATGAACGACCCCATCGGAATATTGTGTCGTTGGACGTCATGTGAAATGTCCGCGACGACGGCGCTGGGGCAGAGGTCGAGAATGGTTCCTTTCATCTGTGCAACGTAGCCGTCTCTTAACCCCAAATCAGAAAGTAGAGCGACGACTCTCATCAAAGAGTTGAGACCAGACATGTGGGACTTAAACGCGTCACCTGGTTCACGTATCCACTGTTACAGAGATGAGATGGTCTAGGTTCATTGTCTCGGCACGCCATGACATTACCTCTGAATAACTTTGCATTCCTGTTAGGAGACCTCTGCACTATTCTTGGAGGCTACGCTTTCTACATGAGACGCAGGATGGCGAAACGGAAGAAAAGACTGCGAGAGTTCCTGGCAAGGGGAGAAGCCTGATTCGAGCTAGCTGGTGGCGACGAGCTGGCTGGAAAACATCGTCTGGATAATATCGACGAACGCTTTTCTGGTCTCCTCCCTGTTCATCCCGGCCACTTCCCAGATCAAGAGGCCGTCATGGACGGCTATAGCTCCCATCGCGATCTGTCGAGAATCTGCTGTGTCTTTGAGAATTCCCCGATTTTTCAGCTCGTCGATAAAGCTTCCAACCGTGTCGACCCCTGTCTTGTATCCTTCTGCGAGAATTTTCCTCAGCTTGGGGTTTCTCGGGGCTTCTGAGGCGGCTGACAAGAAAAGATTCGGCGTCCATCCCCACTTGTCGATTAGAGCGAAAAATGTCTCTCCATCGAGGCGGCCTCCTTTGAAGGATTCTCTTAGCGCTTTTGCCGTCGCTTGGTTGAATAATCTGAAGATCTCCCTGAAGAGCTCCTCTTTGCTCTTGTAGTATCGATAGAGTGCTGGCTTGCTCAGTCCTAGTCCGTCCGCAATCTCGTCCATCGTTGCCTCTCGGTAGCCTTTCTGTGAGAAGACGCGGTGAGCGGACTCCAGAATTCTTGTCCTAACGAGTTCCTTGTACTCCAAAGTAACCTTGGGCATGGTTTGATTCTGGTTTTCGGATTACTTAAAGTGAACGCAAGTCCGAAAAGTTACTCTTGAGTAACTTTAAATAAACGGTGCCAAGACCATTCCGCACATGGCAAACGATATGGGATCGGAAAGACAAACGAACCTGACCAAGGCGACGCCTACTCGCAATCAGAAGCTGACGAACCTCGTTCTCTGGGTTACTGCAGTGGGGTACGTAGTTTTTACCGTAATCACTGCAATACTTCCTAACGGCATCTCCGTCCCTGCGATCCTCTTCCTATTCCCCTTCGTGTTAATCCACGGGCTGAAGCACTATCCTTGGAAGGGCATTGTAGTCTTCATCGTCATCACGTTCATCATCAGTGGCATCATGGAGAACCTGAGCATCTTGACCGGCTTTCCTTTCGGGCTCTACTACTATACCGCCGCCCTAGGACCCAAACTCTTCTTAGTACCGCTCCTGATCTTTCCATCCTACATCGCTTTTGGCTACCTTGCCTGGGTGTTATCGACCA
>Ga0137399_10000856_pt1 | contig 13147 bp, 5 predicted proteins | sample czorhiz316metaG_FD_104810 | JGI IMG/M metagenome (GOLD analysis project Ga0137399, IMG submission 104810) | Vadose zone soil microbial communities from Angelo Coast Range Reserve, California, USA - czorhiz3.16 metaG | ecosystem: Environmental > Terrestrial > Soil > Vadose zone | place: USA...
GCCAGCCCACGCGGCGAACGGCGAGCCGAGGCCACCCTTCATCGTCACCCACTGCTCATTGGTGGAGCGCTACGGCGTGCAGGTCGCGATCCAAGCGCTAGACCTGCTCCGAGACGACTGGCCGGATCTCGAGCTTCGGGTGCTCGGTGATGGGGAATATAAGAACACCCTCGTCGAGCTCGCACGCCAGCTGGGGGTTGGTGATCGCGTCAAGTTTCGCGGCTTCCTGCCATGGGCTGAGGCGATGCACGAGATCCGGATGGCCGCCGTCGGAATCGTCGCGATCATCGCGGACGGATACGGCGAGCTTCTCTTCCCCACCAAGCTGCTCGAGTACGTCGAGCACGACGTTCCGGTGGCGAGTGCGCGGCTGCCCACCATCGCCGACCACTTTCCCGCCGACACGCTGGCCTATTTCGAACCTGGCGATGCCGCGGGCCTGGCCAGGCAGGTCGACCGGCTGCTGCGTGACCGCGGGCAAGCCGAGGCGCAGGCGAGGCGCGCAAAGGTGGCGATGCGCAACTTCAGGTGGGACGCGCTGGCGCCGCGCTACATGGCGGCGCTGGGATTCCAGGCGACACCGGTCGCCGCCGCCCCGACGCCCTAGGCGGGGACGAACCCGTGACTTATGTGGTGGCGGCGGTGGCGGGGGCCGCCGCGATCGGCCTGCTGCTGCTCACCATCCGCCGCCCAACCGTCGGCTGCGCCGCCCTGGTGCTGACCGTGCCGTTGACCGCGGGCCTCGCGCGCGGGTCGCTCGTGCCGGTCCTCAAGCCGAATGAGCTGATCCTCTTCATCGTGCTCACCGGCGTCGTCATCCACCAGATGACACAGCGGAATCCCAGGCCGGTGGGAGCGCTCGACCTCGCGGTCGGCGGCTACGTGATGGCGAGCGTCGCCATCCCGTTCCTCGTCATCCTATTGACGCACTACGCCGCGGACATCGACACCTGGCGCACCGTGCTGTCGCCGGCGCTCTTTCTTGTCGTCTACTACGTCTTCTCGCGCACTCACCTCACGGACCGCAGCCTTCGCACAATCCTCAACTGCGCGCTTCTGGCCGGCGTCCTCGTATGCGTCATCGCGAGCGCCGAGCTGGCCAACGTGCCCGGCGTGCGGAGCTTCATCCAGGCGAACTACCCCGCGCCGGCCCTGGCCTCATACCGGCCGAGCTCGACGCTCGGGCACTACAGCGCTGTGGGAGCGTTCGGCCTTCTGACGTATATCGTGGCGCTGGCGCTGGCGACCACGCGAAGCCCGCTGTTCCCACGGTGGTGGCTCACCTCGTGTATGGGCGCCGGCGCGCTCGGCATCATCGTCAGCGAGACGTGGGCGCCCCTGGCGACGCTGCCGGTGGCAACGATCATCATCCTGGCGTACGGGCGGCGGATTCCCCGCGAGCTCGTGATCACGATCGTGTGTGCGGTGCTGGCGCTCGCCGTGCTGCTGCCGGTCATCAACACGCGTTTCGAGCAGCAGCACGTCGTCACCGCGCAGGGCTTCGTGGTCCCGGAGAGCATGCAGACGCGGATCCGCTACTGGAACGAGTTCATCATCCCCGCCCTCTCCGACCATCTCTGGTTTGGTACCGGCACCGTGATTCCGAGCTCGGTCCCGGACCGCCTCACCGTGTTCGTCGACAACGAGTACCTGTGGGCCGGGTTTCGAGCCGGCGTGCCCGGGATCGCGCTGCTCATCGCAATGCTTGTCGTGATCACCGGAGTAGGTTGGGCCCAGCGCTTGAACGCGAACCGATTGCGGCGTGCCATCGGGGCGGCCTCGGTGGCCACAGGCGTGATGCTGCTGCTGCTCGGAGCCACAGCGCAGTACATCACCTTCGCGGGCCTGTCTCAAGAGATCGCGATGCTGGTCGGCGTGATGGCAGGGCTCATCTCCCAGGCGCGCCCAGAACGAGCGCCGGTCGTGGTCATCGCATCGCGGGAGCCGCGATGGATCGCGATCCCCCGCCCGATCGAGCCTGCCCTCGTCGAGCTGCGGCGCCTGACCCCGGAGTCGGGCCTGCTGCGGTCCTCGGCGGTGGTGTTCGTAGGGTTCGCGGCCGCCAGGGCGCTCGGCTTCCTGTTCTCGGTTGCGGCCGCACGCGTCCTCGCGCCGACGGAATACGGCCGGCTGACCTACGCCATGGCCGTCATCACCATCACGTCGGTCTTCATATCCGTGGCGCCGTTCGGGCTGTCCCGATTCCTGGCCCGCAACCAGAACGATCGCGGCGCCCAGGAGAAGTACTTCACCAACTGGGTCGCGCTCATCGGCCTGATCGTCCTCATCAGCTCGGCGGCGGTAATTCCCATTGCGGTCTTGCTGGGCCTTGCCGGCTGGATGCTGGTGGGCATCATCTGCAACTTCGTCGGGATCGCAGTCCTCGAAAGCTACCTCGAGGTTCAGCGCGGCCTCGATCGATATGTGGCGATGATGGCCACATACGTCATCGCCAACCTGGTGCAGCTTCTCGGCATCCTGATCCTGGCGAGCAACGGCGTGCGCTCACCTACCGCATTCCTGATCATCTATGGCCTGTCCAGCATCGTGGCGCTCGCGGTGATGCAACCCATGATCCCGGTCTCATTGCGACTGGTGCGCCAGGAGATCGAATGGAAGCGGATCCGCGAGATCTTCGTTTTCGCGCGGCCGCTGCTCATGCAATCCGTCTTCTTCGCAATCTGGTTCAGTGGCGACTTGATCATCGTCCGGCAGCTCCTGTGGCCAGACGCAACCGGCAACTACGGGGCTGCCAAAGCGCTCGTGAACGTGCTGCTGCTGGCCCCTGCCGCGATTGGCACCGCGATCCTTCCGCGCGTCGCGCGCCTCGGCGAGGGTTCGGTGGCCCGGTACATGCTGGCCGCGCTGGCGCTGACGGCCGTCGTCACGCTGCCACTCGTCGCCGGCGCGGCTTTGTTCGGGTCGCGGCTCATCGCGATCCTGTTCGGCGCCAAGTATCCGTACGCGGCGCAGCCGGTTGCGATCCTGGCGATCGGCATGGGCCTGCACGGTTTCTACACGGTGATTCGAAACATCCTCATCGGGCTCGGGCGGCCTGGCATCGATGCGGTCGCATCCGGAGCCGCGATGCTTTGCACCGTTGGCATCGGTCTCATGCTCGTCCCGCGATTTGCTCTCGTGGGTGCGGCACTCGCATTCACAACCGGCGCCGCGATGCGCACTCTGATCATCGGAACTTTTGCGTTGTGGAACTTATGGACCCATCAGCTGCGTCACGTTGATGGGGCGCCTGCTTTACAACCACAAACCTAAATTCCGCGCACGGTCGTCGATTGGGGGTTGACTTATGGATTCGTTTTCGTGCATCCTTGCCCACCGTCCCGCCGCTGGCTGCGGCGTTCATTTCTGCTTTTCTCGGGCCTTCTTGATAAGTCTTAACTGCGAAGACGCAGGAAATCGTCAGGTTCCGAGGTTAGGACGAATACGCGTGACCGGCCAATCTAGGGCGACGAGAGGCGCCCGACGTTGGCAGCAATTTGGAATGTCTCCGCAGGGGGAAACAGCCAGATGCAAGTTCGATCGCGAAAACTGCGTGGGTTCGATTACGACGGAACGCCTCGGATTTGGCATGCGCGCATCGCGCAATTCAGGGAGGAAGGCACGTCATTCGAAAGCTGAGCGCGTTGGTCCTGTGCTTCTTCGCACTCGCCGGCATGATCGTGAGCGGTCAGATGCGCGCCCACGCGGCAGCGTCTTACGTCACGTCGTCGGGCTCGAACCTCATGTACCAGAGCAGCCGTATCGTGCTGCGCGGGGTCAACTTCAACAACGAGCCCGCCCTCGCTTGCTGCGGCGGGCCGAACATCAACTCCATCAACGTCAACCAGACCGATTACGCACGGGCCCATAGCCTCGGCGCCAACCACGTTCGCTGGGGCCTCGACTACAACTGGTACTCCAGCAACAAGACTCAGTTCTTCTCGGTGCTCGACCAGCACCTGGCGTGGGCAGCACAAAACCAGTTGTGGGTCTACCTGAACGATTTCATTCCACCTGGAGGATCGTCGGGGGGGTTCGATCAGAGCGCCGCCCACGGTTACTGCATCTGGAGCGACTGCGGGTCCTCCGCCAACAACCAGACCCTGCTCAACAACATGTGGCAGGACATCGCCACGCGGTACGCCAACAACCCGACAGTGGTCGGCTACGACCTCATGAACGAGCCCAACCCACCCGCCGATTCCCAATGGCATGCGTTCGCGACGCGCATGTACAACACGATCACCGCCGCTGACCCCAATCACCTGGTGATCATCGAAGCTCCGCTGAGCAACGACCTGAGCCTCTTCAGCCAGAACACGCGTGTCGTCTACGAGGTGCACCACTACCCGGGCGGCGACAACTTCCCGAACCAGACGCCGGCCAACACTCCGATGCTGGTCGGTGAGTTCGGCGATCGGAAGTCGAGCTCGACCGCGGTCTCGTTCGTGTCGTCCGAGATCACCCGCTACAACGCGGCCGGCGCGAGCTGGACCTTCTTCGTCTGGCGCGAGGACCCGTCCGGGTTCGGGTTGTACAGCAGCTGGGGTGCCGGTGATTTCTCCGTGCCCTGGAACGCGATGATCACCACGACGCAAACAGGATGGGCGGGCAACGTGATGCCGGCGGCGTCCGGCGGCACGCCTTCACCGACACCAACGCCGAGCCCGCCGCCGGTCCCGAGCGCGGGCGTGCCCGCGTACGACCACGTCTTCGAGATCCTGATGGAGAACACGGCCTACTCCCAGATCATCGGCAGCCCATCGGCCCCATACGTCAACAGCCTTGCCGGCAATGGCGCAATCGCGGGCAACTACGTCGCGATCGGCCATCCGAGCCTTCCGAACTACATGGCGCTGAGCAGCGGCCAGAGCTACAGCTGGGCGCCGTCCGACTGCGACCCGAGTGCGTCGTGCCAGACCTCGGCGGTGAACGTCGCGGACCGCATCGAGGGTTCCGGCAAGACATGGCGCGAGTACGCGGAGAGCATGGGCTCGCCCTGCAGGCTCGCCAGCGCGGGAACATATTTCGCCCGCCACAATCCGTTCGTCTATTACACGGACATCACCGGCAACGCCACCCGCTGCAACAGCCACGTGGTCGACTACAGCAACCTGTCCACGGACCTGGCCTCCACCAGCTCGACACCGAACTACGCGTTCATCACGCCCAACTCGTGCAACGACATGCACGACTGCCCCGTCGCGACCGGCGACACGTGGCTCAGCCAGGCAGTGCCGGCAATCCTCGGCTCGCCCGCCTTCACCCAGCAGCATTCGCTGCTCGTGATCGTTTGGGACGAGGACGACGGCAGCCAGGGCAACAAGGTGGCGTTCGTGGCCACTGGCTATGGCGTCAAGACCGGCTTCACCTCGAACGTCGGCTACAACCATTACTCGCTGCTCAGGACCGTCGAGGCATCTTGGGGACTGTCGACGATGACGACCAACGACGCCGCCGCGTCGGCGATGAGCGACATCTTCGGCACCTCACCCGCCCCGCTGACCGCGACAGCGACCGCATCCCGTTCAGCCGCCACCGCGCCGGCCGCGGTCACTTTCACCGGCACCGCTTCCGGAGGCACGTCGCCCTTCACGTTCGCGTGGACGTTCGGTGACGGCGGGACGTCGACGAGCCAGAGCCCCAGCCACACCTACACGACCGCGGGCGCCTACACCGCGAGCCTGACCGTCAGCGACTCCGCCGGCCACACAGCGACCGCGTCGGCACCTTCCGTCACCATCAGCCCGGCCCTGACCGCGACCGCCGGCGGCACGCCGGCGTCGGGTGTCGCGCCGCTCCCGGTCACTTTCACCGGCAGTCCGGCCGGCGGCCGCACGCCATACACGTACGCGTGGGCCTTCGGCGACGGTGGGACTTCGACGCTGCAGAGCCCGAGCCACAGCTACGCCACGGCGGGCATCTATGGCGCCGGCCTGACCGTCACCGACGCCAACGGCGCCACCGCCACCGCGACAACCATCACGACCTCGGTCAGCGGTCCGCTGGCGGCGACGGCGGCGGCCTCTCCGGCCGCGGGCGATGCGCCGTTTTCGACGACGCTGACCGGCGCCGCTACCGGCGGCAACACCCCATACACGTTTGCGTGGGACCTCGGCGATGGCGCCACCTCGGCGGTCCAGTCACCGGGGCACACCTACTCCGCGGCAGGCACGTACACCGCAACGCTGACGGTCCGCGACAGCAGCGGCCAGACGTCGACAGCGACGGCGAGGGTGATCGTGTCCCCGAGCCTCGGCGCAACCTCGTCCGCGACACCGACCAGCGGCGACGCCCCACTTGCGGTCGCCTTCACCGGCGGCTCGACGGGAGGCCTCGCGCCGTTCAGCTATACGTGGACGTTCGGCGACGGATCGACGTCGGCCTCGCTGAGCCCCAGCCACACCTATTCGGCCGCCGGCACTTATACGGCCGGATTCAGCGTCACGGACGCCAACCGCATGAAGGTGAGCGCGACCGCCATCACCATCGTCGTCCAGCCGCACCTCAACGTGACCGACTCCGGCTTGCCAACCGCCGGCGAGGCGCCGCTTACGGTTGCCTTCACCAGCGCCCCGACCGGAGGTACGCTGGGCTACAGCTACGCTTGGACGTTCGGTGATGGCGGCACCTCGACGAGCCAGAACCCCAACCACACCTACACCGCTGTTGGCACGTACACCGCGCGGCTGACGGTAACCGACGCCATCGGCGCCACCGCCGGCGCCACCGCGGTGACCATCACCGTGAACCCGCCTCCCACCGCCACGGCATCCGCCGCTAAGACCGCAGGCGACGCCCCGCTGGCCGTGTCCTTCACCGGCGCCGCATCGAGCGGAACGGCTCCGTATGGCTATGCCTGGACGTTTGGCGACGGCGGCACCTCGGCGAGCCAGAGCCCAAGCCACACCTACACCACGGCGGGCACGTATCAAGCGACCCTGACCGTCACCGACGCCGCCGGGCGAAATGCCTCAGCGACGACCGCATCGATCACGGTCAGCCCGGCGCTGACGGCGACATCGAGCGCCAGCCCGACATCCGGTACGGCGCCGCTTGCGGTCGCTTTCACTGCCAGCCCCGGCGGCGGCCTGGCCCCGTACACCTACGCGTGGACCTTCGGCGATGGAACTTCCTCGACGCTGCAGAGCCCTTCGCACACCTATGGCGCCGCGGGGACCTTCAGCGCCACGTTAGCCGTCACCGATGCCAACGGCGCGAAAGTCTCGCCGGCGGCAATCGCGCTCGCGGTCAACGGCCCGCTCGCCGCTACGGCCAAAGCGTCGCCCACGGCCGGCGATGCCCCCGCGCTGACGTCCCTGACGGGGTCGGCGGCCGGCGGTAAGGCTCCGTACACGTTCGCTTGGACCTTCGGCGACGGCACGACGTCGACCCAACAGAGCCCCACCCACACCTACACGGCGGCCGGCAGCTACACGGCCACGCTCACCGTTCACGACTCGAGCGCCCAGACCGCAACGGCCACGGCCACGATCGTGGTCGCTCCCGCGCTCGGTGCCAGCTCGTCGGCCTCGAACAACAACGGTGACGCCCCGCTGGCGGTCGCCTTCACCGGATCTGCCGCCGGCGGCATCGCGCCATACAGCTATGCCTGGGCCTTTGGGGACGGATCGTCCTCGAGCCTCCAGAATCCAGGCCACACCTACGGCTCGGCCGGCGACTACAGCGCCGTGCTCACCGTCACTGACGGGAACGGCGTCAAGGCGACCGCAACGCACCTCGCCATCGTCGTCCACGGCCCGCTCGCGGCCGCGTCCAGCGCGTCGCCGGCTGTGGGCGATGCACCATTCGCGACCACCCTGGCTGCAACGCCGTCAGCCGGCACCGCTCCGTACACCTTTGCTTGGACATTCGGCGATGGGGCGACATCGACCAGCCAGAATCCGAGCCACACTTACACGGCCGCCGGCACATACAGCGCGCGCCTCACAGTCACTGACGCCGTTGGCGCAACGGCCAACGCACCCGCGCTGACGATCACCGTCAACCCCCCGCCCGCCGCGACCGCGTCGGCCGGCGTCCGCGCCGGCGATGCGCCAGTGGCCGTGACCTTCACCGGCGGCGCCTCGAGCGGCACCACGCCGTACACCTACTCGTGGGCATTTGGCGACGGCGGCACCTCGGCCAGCCAGAACCCGGGCCACACCTACACGGCCGCCGGCACCTATGACGCGGTCCTCACCATCACCGACGCCGCCGGTAAGAGCGCATCGGCCCCGGCGGTCACGATGACGATCAGCCCGGCGTTCAGCGCGGCCGCCACGGCTCTGCCCAGCTCTGGTAGCTCGCCGCTTGCGGTCACCCTGACCGGCACACCCAGCGGTGGGGCGGCTCCGTACAGCTACGCCTGGACGCTGGGCGACGGCGCCACCTCGAACGTCGCCAACCCGAGCCACACATACGCAGCGGGCACCTACACCGCCCTCGTCGCGATCACCGACGCCAACGGCGTGAAGGCTTTGGCGACCGCGCCCGCCATCATCTCGATCGGGCCGCTGGTTGCGGGCGCGAACGCAACGCCGGCCGTCGGCGATGCTCCGCTGGCCACCAGGCTCACCGGATCGGCGACCGGCGGGAAGGCTCCGCTCACATACACGTGGGACTTCGGCGACGGGACGACCGGGACCCAGCAGAGCCCGAGCCACACATACAGCGTCGCCGGCACGTACACGGCGACGGAGACCATCAGCGACGGCAGCGGCCAGGTGTCGCACGCCACCGCCGCCGTGACGGTGTATCCCGGGCTGACGGTGTCGGCTTCCGTCACGCCGACCTCAGGGGCGGCCCCGCTGGGCGTTTCGTTTGCGGTGACTGTAGGCGGCGGCCTGCCGCCGTACACCCTGGACTGGGACTACGGCGACGGGGTCGCGGGGACTGGCGTGAGCGCCACCCACACATATGCAGCCGGAACCTTCCACCCCAAGCTCACCCTGCACGACGCAGCCGGAGGCGGTTGGAGCCAGGGTGTCGGCACCATCACCTCGACGGGGGCCGCGCCCGTGAACCCGCCGGCAGTCAACCCGCCCGCCGGTTCGCAGGCTGGCCCGCCGGCTGACGCCACGCCGTCCGCGTCGCCCTCAGCATCGCCGGCGACGTCGCCGTCGCCCTCGCCGTCCACCGGTCCCGCGGCCCCATCGGCTCCCCAGCCAAATCCCGGCGGAGCGAACCCGGTGCTGCTGCTGCTCGGAGGAGTATTGGCGACCGGCCTAGGCGGCGCAGTGTTCGTGGGCTGGCTGCGGCGCCGGGGCGTCTGAGACGGAAGGTCTCGCCAGGCGTAGCCGTCGCCGCCTGGCCTGCACCGTGACCTCCGCGTAGAGCATCACCCAGCCGAAGTAGCCTGCTGCCGCAAGCAGAGCCGACCATGCCGGCCACTTGCCGAGCTGGAAGCCGAGCCCGAGGACGCTGAGGACGACGCACGAACCGATCTCGAGCGTGTTTCGCTCGCCCGGCGCCAGCTTCGAACGCACGCCTCGCATCACCACCACAACATAAACGCGTCCCGTGCAACAGTTGGCGACAATTTTTCGTTGGCGCGTCGATGGCGGGAGCGGCGGGTACCTCGCGCGCCGCTGCACAGTGTCGTCGAGCCTCCGCACAACCCGCTGACCGTGCCCGTCGCCCCCTTTGAGGATTCGATTTTCCGCCAACCTCGGGCTTGGGCCAATGGGCGGAGCCGGAGCCGGTGGGCGAACGTCCTGGCCTCGCCACCCTGTGAGAGGTCGCGCCTTGCGCGACTGCAGATGTAACGTGGGTCTCACCACTCATCGAGAAGGAGGCGACGCATGAGGATTGCCTGCGTACTGGCCAATGGTTTCGAGGATTCCGAGTTCAAGGAGCCCTACGACGCCTTCCGGGCGGCGGGCCATGAGGTGACGACCGTCGGCCTCGAGACGGGCGCCCAGCTCGAGGGCAGCAAGGGCAGGGTGAAGGCAACCGTCGAAAAGTCGTTCAAGGACGTGCGCCCGGACGACTTCGACGCTCTCCTCATCCCGGGCGGCTTCAGCCCGGACCGCCTGCGCGCGCATGACGAAGCGGTGAGCTTCGTAAAAGCATTCATGCAGAAGGGCAAGCCAGTCTTCGCCATCTGCCACGGACCGCAGCTGCTCTTGACGGCGGACGAGTACAAAGGGCACCGCATGACCGCATGGAAGACGGTTCTGAGCGATCTCGAGAAGGCCGGCGCAGAGGTCGTCGACCAGGAAGTGGTGGTCGACGGCAACCTGGTCACGTCCCGTCAGCCGTCGGACATTCCGGCTTTCATTCGGGAGTCGCTCAGGGTCCTGGAGGCCGCGCCGGCGCGGCGCTAGCGCCGGATTCCGGCCGCCATCGCCTCCAGCCGCCGGATCCTCTCCTCGAGCGGCGGGTGAGTGCTGAACAGGGTGCTGAGAGTCTGGCCCGAAAGCGGGTTGACGATGTACAGGTGCGCGAACGCGGGTTGCGCGGTCGGTGACGGGATCACCTGAGTCGCCCGCTCGAGCTTGCGCAGCGCTGAGGCAAGCGCCATCGGGTCGCCGGAGACCTCCGCGCCGGTGTGGTCGGCCTCGTACTCGCGCGAGCGCGACACCGCCAGCTGGATCAGCGCCGCCGCGATGGGCGCCAGAATGATCAGCAGCAGGCCTCCGATGAGGCCGCCGGCACCCTGCTCACGATCGTCTCGCCCGCCGTAACCGCCGAACATGAGCCCCCACTGGGCGACGTTCGCGATCAGCGTGATCGCGCCCGCCAGCACCGCGACCACCGAGCTGGTCAGGATGTCGCGGTTGCGAACGTGCGCGAACTCGTGCGCCAACACTCCGTAAAGCTCCTCCTCGTCGAGGATGCGGAGCAATCCCTCGTTGACGCAGATGGCGGCGTGAGATGGGCTTCGCCCGGTCGCAAATGCATTGGGCGAGGGGTCCGGGCTCACGTAGACACGCGGCTTGGGCACGTGGTACTGAATCGCAAGCCTTTCCGCGAGGCGGTGGAGCATCGGCGCATCTGACGGCCCGACCTCCTTGGCCTGCGCAGCGGCCAGCGCGATCCGATCGCTGAACCAATACGCCACGCCGTTCATCACAACCGCGAAGGCCAGGAAGATGACCATGCCGCCGGTTCCCGCCAGCACCCGGCCGACCAGGACTAGCAAAACCGTCAGGAGGACCATCCAGAAAGCCGTTTTCAGCTGATTCATCTCATGTCAGGTTCTTCCCCGCTCAGGGAGCTCTCAATCCACAGTCAGGCAACGGCAGTTCGGCCTGCCGCCCGCGCAGATCCCTCCACCGAAAGCGCGGTGAGCGGCGCGGCGATCTCCTCGAGGGAGCGCCGTTCGCTGTCCACGCCGAAGAAGATCTCCGTGAGGCCGCCGAAGATCATGAGACCGGCGCCGATGAGATAGCCGATGAAGACACGCGAGGCGGTGTGGCTCTGGATCAGGACTCCAAACAGGTACGGCGCCACAGCGCCTCCGGCGAGAGTGCCGACTGCATACACATAAGCGATCGCGTTGGCACGGATCTCCATCGGAAAGATTTCGCTGGTCGTCAAATACGCGGAGCTGGCCCCGGCCGAGGCGAAGAAGAAAATCACCGACCAGCAAATCGTGATCGTCGTCGCATTGAGAGCGCCGTTCACGAACAGCCATCCCGTGAAGACCAGCAGAACCCCGGAAACGATGTAGGTGAAAGCGATCATCGGACGCCGACCGAACGTGTCGAACAGGTCGCCGAGGAGCCACGGGCCGAGCACGTTGCCGATCGCAAAGGGAAAGATGTACAGGCCCACCTGGCCGCTGGGAACATTGAAGAACGCGGTGAGTACAAGCGCCTCAGTGAAAAAGATGGCGTTGTAAAGGAACGCCTGCGTGACCATGAGGGTTAGGCTCAAGAACGTGCGCGACGGGTAGGTGCGGACCATGGTCTTGGCCACGTCCAGGTAGCTGCTTCTTCGCCCGGTGTCGATCGTGACCACCGTTCCCCGCGGTGCCGGCACCGGCCCCTTTTCAGCAGTCACCTCCTTCTCGATCTGCTTCACGATGCCTTCCGCCTCCGCGACGCGGCCGTGTGTCATCAGCCAGCGAGGGCTTTCGGGGACGGTGCGCCGGACATAAGCCACCGCCAGCGCCAGTACGGCGCCGGTCGCAAAGCAGAGCCGCCACCCGAGGTTTGCGGGAAAGAGGCTCTCGTCGAGAAAGAACAGGCTCAGACCGCTGCCGACCATGGTGCCTATCCAGTAGGTGCTGTTGACGGAGAGGTCGACCCAGCCTCGACGCCTGGCTGGTATGAGCTCGTCGATCGCGGAGTTGATGGCTGCGTACTCGCCGCCGATTCCGTTACCCGTGAGAAATCGGAACAGCGCGAATGTCCAGAAGTTGAAGGCGAAGGCGGTGAGAACTGTGAAGACCGTGTACCAACCGAGCGTGATCAGGAACAGCTTCTTCCGGCCCATGCGGTCGGTGAAATAGCCGAATACGATCGCACCGATCACCGCGCCCGCGATGTAGAAGCTCGCCAGCGCGCCGATTTCGCCGGCCGTGAAATGAAGCGTCGTGCTCTCTGTCAGGCGCGAGCTGACCGTGCCGACGATCGTGACTTCGAGCCCGTCGAGTATCCACGTGATGCCGAGCGCCAGCAGGATTCGCCAGTGCCATCGGGACCAGGGCAGCCGATCCAATCGGGCCGGAATATCGGTTCTGACCTGCACGCTCTGCACCGAGACGTCATGTGCCATGGTCCACGACCCCGAGAGCGCGGCTCCCCGCGCGAAATCCGCTCCTGGCTCCGAGTCTACGAAAGGCCCTGGTCAAACATTCCGTCAATTTTCGACACGAGGCTTGGTCGTCACGAGCGACAGCGGGCGCCACTGGATGCGGGTTCCCGTCCCTCGAGCGCCATGAGGCTGTAACGCTTTTGCCTCCTCGATCGACAGTACCGCGTGGCGAAGAGCCGACATCAACGGCACTGGAGGAGTGAGTTAATGCATCTTGGTAGACGGATCGTTGCGGCAGCAGGGTCGGCGCTGGTCGCCGTCGCGGCTGCACTCAGCTTCACGCCGGGTGCGGTCGCGTCCGACGTGGTCGGACACGTTTACGTCAACGACAACACCGCCGGCGTCAACACCATCGCCGCTTTCGATCGGCACGCGGATGGAA
>Ga0137399_10000857_pt1 | contig 13145 bp, 17 predicted proteins | sample czorhiz316metaG_FD_104810 | JGI IMG/M metagenome (GOLD analysis project Ga0137399, IMG submission 104810) | Vadose zone soil microbial communities from Angelo Coast Range Reserve, California, USA - czorhiz3.16 metaG | ecosystem: Environmental > Terrestrial > Soil > Vadose zone | place: USA...
GATCGCCGTCTACACTGACAGTTCGGGAAGGATCGGGCTGGCTTATGACGATTCTGACCCGATGCTAGGAGGCTGGTCGGCTCCGGTCAAATCATCAATCCCCATCGCACCGTACGCCCGGCCTGCCTCGGTTCTAGTATCTTTGACGTCACTCCGAATCATTGTCGAAGGCGGATCCGGCACAGGAATAATTAGTGATATTCCAGTTGTGATACAGCGAGACTCTCAGAACAATATTACAGGATTCACCATAGGAACTCCCAAGACCCTTGACCCATCTGGTCTAGGCAGATATCCTGCGGCTAGTCTCCTTCACAACGGGGATATTCTGGCAGCATGGGCCTGGCAGAACTCCACCCGGACTATGGTCAAAAGCCTCCGCTGGGACTCTTCAACAGGCTGGACTAATCTTGCAGGCTCTTCATCAACTCCTGATATCGTGTTGCTGGACTCGGTCAGCATCACCTGGTTTGTCCCGAACATGATCGAGAGACCGGACAACAACAACGTCTACCTCATGGCCAACAGATTCACTGGACCTCCAGAAACCATAGCGCTCAACAAGGCAACCTGGAACGGAACCGGCTGGTCCTGGGGATCCCAGAACATCACCTATGAAACAAACTGCTCCGATGCGGACGATGATCCCGTCAGCCTTGCCTGGGACCCTGTCCGATCAATGGTGGTCGGCGCCTATGGCATAACTGGAACTCTGAGTTATGGGGTGTTCACACTCAACTCTCAGGACGTGAAGACTCACATCGATACACCCTCACTTACGGTAACCAACCGAGGCTGGGCCGGAATAGCCGTCCACATCGCCACGGGCGACTACTACCTCTTTCTCATGAACGTCAACACCGACGGTGGAAGCGGGCCCCTCGGCTATGTCCGGTTGCCTGCCGGCGGGGTCTGGATCCCGACCGTCAACTATCTCGACTCCGCGACCACTGATCAGGTGCTGAGCCTCAGACCAACAGGCACCAGTCCGACAATTGACCTGTTGTATGCCACGGGAACCTCATCACCCTCTACAATCAAGTTCACCAGCGTCCGTCCCTCTAACCCGTCAAGCTTCAGCGTCTCCGCCAGTCCTACCACCGTGACGACTCAATCCGGTTCCTCAGCCCTCTCCACCATCACTCTGACGAGTCTCAACGGTTTCGCTGGAACTGTCTCCCTGTCAGCAAACGTTTCCCCTTCAGGTCCGACTGCATCGCTTAGTCCCTCCAGCATCACCCTAACCAGTGGCGGAACGGGAACATCAACCCTGACGGCGAGCTCCACAGTCAGCGGCACGTACACCGTGACAATCTTTGCTACTAGCGGTTCAGCATCTCAATCTGTCCAGGTAACAGTAAAAGTAACCGACTTCACGGTTTCTGCCTCATCAAGCCTCACAGTCGCTGCAGGCTCATCAACGCAATCAGCCGTAACCCTGACCAGCCTGAACAGCTTCGCAGGGACAGTAAACCTCGCAGCATCCACCTCTCCCTCGGGCACGACCGCCTCTCTTAGCCCAACCAGCATAACCCTTGCATCTGGAGCCACAGGCATCTCAACCCTGATCGTCAGCTCAAATACAGTAGGAACCTATACTGTCACAGTCACCGGGACGAGCGGCTCGTTATCCCACGCGGTCATCATCAAGGTCAATGTAGTCGCATCATCGGGATTCAGTGTCACCGCTAACCCATCCACGGTGGGCTTCCAATCAGGCTCTAACGCCTCATCAACCATCAACATAACCAGCCTAGGAAACTTCTCAGGTAACGTGAATCTCGCAGAATCGGTCACTCCATCCACGGGCCTACTTGTCTCGTGCAATCCGACAAGCGTCTCCCTATCGTCCGGAAGCTCCGCTAGCTCCACCTGCACGTTCACCTCGTCCACCCAGAACACCTATACAGTCACCATCACCGCGACCAGCGGTACCCTATCTCACACAACAACGATAACAGTCCAAGTTGGAGACTTTACTATCTCTGCTAGCCCGACCACTGTAAACGTTCAGGCAGGCAGCTCCGGCACCTCGTCCATAACGGTCCTCAGCGTTGCCGGTTTCACAGGTATGATCGATTTCTCTACATCAGTGACCCCTACCGGGTTAGCCGCCTCGATCAGCCCGCCCAGCATTAGTTTGAACTCCGGAGGATTAGGCTCCTCAACCCTCACCGTTAGCTCCAGCGCGGTAGGAACATACACGGTGACTGTTACTGGAACGAGCGGCTCATCGTCTCATTCAGTCACGATCGCTGTCAATGTTCAAGACTTTACCCTTGCCGTGAATCCATCATCTCTCAGCCTAGCTACCGGGACCAGCGGGACTGTCACGATCAACCTGGCCAGCATGGCCGGGTTCACGGGCACAGTATCTCTCTCCGCGGTCTGCACTCCGAGCGGGCCCAAGCTCAGCTTGAGCTCCAGCACAATCTCGTTGAGTTCAGGAGGATCAGGAACATCCACGCTAACAGTTCGCACATTTCACAAGATCCCGCCTGGCACGTATACAATCACAATAACCGCGACAAGCGGCAGTCTAACCCATACAGCCACAGTGGCCTTAACGGTAACCTAGACCCTGGCCCCCAGAGGCGAACCTCTCCTTAAAGCCCGGCGCATCATGATACATTCGCAAACAAGACTGGATTGTGTTTCGTTCCTGAAAATCTGAATGTTTCACTTGGCCGCAAACTGAACCCTGTAACTCTGTTTCCTAGGGTTGTGTGACGGCCATTTCATGTCCCACCCGGCTCGCCGAATTTTTTCCAGTTCCTAGGAGAGCCAGCTCGTGTCGATTAGGAGAAGCGCAGTTGCTACCATCATAGTCTTGGCCATTATCGCAATCGCGACCTACGCCCTGTTTTCTTTTGGAGGCGGCAATACGCCTGGGGGCAACGAGAGCGGTTTCCGGTCTCTGAGCGTCCGGACACTTGTCACACTCGCAGTTGTAGGCGGATCCGCCTTCATCACCGGCTTCGGGCTGAGAGACGTCATCGGGCGAACCATGGCTATGCGACAAAGGAATCGGTTGAAATCGGCCCAGGAGCAAAAGAGACCATGATACCAACCAAACGAAAAATCTCCTTGACCGCATACACAACACCCATCTTCCTCATCGTCAGCTTCATCGTCATCGTCGTTCTTCTAGAATACCGGAGGGCGGTAGCAGGATCTTTTGACGGTCTAAAAGGCGGGTCACAAGCAGGGCTAGCACTAGCCTACACGGGCTCCCTCCTGCTTGTCGCCGCCCAATTCTATACCATCGTCAAAAGGAGCGCCTGGATCGGATTCATCAAGACAGTAGGAGGAGTCCGTCCATGGCTCTCGATACATATCACGTTGAGCTTTATCGGTCTCATCGCAGTCCTCGTCCACGCTGGGTTTCCCTACCAGTTCAATCAGCACGACCTCCTCGACCATGGTCTCGCCGGTTTAACCACCTGGTTGCTCGTCGCTTCCGCGGCCAGCGGGGTCTTTGGACGGTACATCTACAAGAGACTGCCCGCGATGAAGAGGATCTTTGGCTACTGGAAACCCTCACACCTGTTGATAACAGGATTGCTGTTCTTGGCCGCGATCATCCATATGATCACGGCCTTCGGTAACTAGGCTTTGGCGAATTCTTCGATTACCCTTGCGATCCACTTGCTTCCTTGAATGAACACGTCGATCCTCTGGTTCTCGTTCGGCGCATGAGTATTGCTCTTGGCATGGTTACAACCAATAGCCACCGTCGGTAGTCCTAGTGTGTTTGTGTAATAGTGCATGGGACCCGAGGCTGCCGAGGTCACTAGGGTTACGGGTTCTTTGTGGAACACTTCTCTTCCAGCCCTGGCTGCAATCTTCGCGACCGGCGAGTCGATCGGAGTTCGCGCTGCTGGATTCTCAGCCTGAAGGTTCACTTCCACATCGGCGAAACCATGCCGGACCAAGTGCTGCTTCAATTTTCCTGCTAGCTTTACTGGGTCCTGGTTGGGCACCAGGCGAAAGTCCATCTTCGCTTGGGCAACGGAGGGAAGAACTGTTTTGTGGCCTAGGCCAGTGTAGCCTGACCATATTCCTGCGATGTTCGCCGTGGGGTTTCCGTAGAATGCTTTCTTGAACTCGAATCCTGTTAGGCCGAAGAGGAAGTTCTTGACTCCCAGCTCGTCCCGGATGCTATGCTCTTCCAACGGCATTGCACGTATGACTTCCAGCTCCTCTGGAGTGAACGATTTGACATCGTCGTACCAGCCTTCTACCATGATCCTGCCATCCTCGTCCGTGATCGTGTCGAGCATTCGGACTAGACGCCACGCTGGGTTCTCGACGACCGCGGCACGAGCCGAGTGTGAGTCCTTCAGTGCAGTCTGAACTTTGAACTCGACATAGAGCATTCCCTTCAAGCCTAAAGTGACGAGGGGTCGATCATCATAGTCTAGGCCTCCGAACTCCCATATGGCCGACTCTCCAGTCAGCCTGTCCTTGTATCGCGTAATGAACTCGGAAAAATGCGGACTTCCAATCTCTTCCTCCCCCTCGATCGCCCACTTGATATTGCAAGGAACGTCTCCTCTCGCCTTCAAGAACGCGTTTATCGCCATTAATCGAGAGACGATGTTTCCCTTGTTGTCGCTCGCTCCCCTGGCGTAGATTCTGCCATCCTCGACGGTCGCCGAGAACGGCGGATTCTTCCACAGCTCAACCGGCTCGACAGGCTGCACATCGTAATGATTGTAGAAGACAAGCGTCCTTCTCCCGGTCTTAGACCGAAGTTCAGCGTATACTACGGGAGGACCCTTACTTGGGGAGAACCGTTCTACTGTGAAGCTGATCTCCTGGAGAAGTTTGCTAACGAGTTCAGCAGTCTCGTCTAGTCCAAGGTTCTGGGCTGAAACGCTGGGCTGTCTGCATAGGGTCCGTAGCTGTTCAACAAATTTGTCGCTGCTAGAATCGATCTCGTGAAAAATCTTGTCTGGCGGTTCAACGACGGTCTCGCTCGAGGCCTTAGCCAAACGGAGTCCTCTCTGTGAGAAGGATAGAACCGGATATCTATAGTTTAGTCGTTTCTCGAGGCCCGATGACCATTGGGCCCTAGTCAAGCATTGTTGTCATCAACCTAGAACCCCAAGAGAACATGAGTGATGTCTCGGAGCGATGCCACTAGTTGTTGGATATGCCGATGAAGTCAAGCTGGTCCTAGTTGTTCCAGAAAACCCGTTGCAAATGGCACAGGGACGTATGACCAAACTTGACAGGACCCTAAGAGGGGCAAGCCCGGGGTGGGAGACCGATAGTGATAAGTATGAATGGAGTTGACGAGCTGAATCTCAATGCCAGTCGTTAATGTTGGTAAGGAAAACTCTGGGAATATTGATCTCTATTACGAAGATCATGGTTCGGGTAAGCCGATTGTACTGATTCATGGATATCCGTTGAGCGGAGCGTCCTGGGAAAAACAATTGCCAGTCCTGCTCGATGCGGGCTACCGGGTAATCACCTACGACCGCAGGGGCTTCGGTAAGTCCAGCAAGCCGACAAGCGGCTACAACTATGATACGTTCGCCCAAGATCTGCACAGACTAGTCGGTCAAATCGAACTGCATGATTTTGCACTTGTAGGTTTCTCGATGGGAGGGGGTGAAGTCGCACGATATATGGGACGATACGGATCAAAGGACGTAAGCAAGGCCGTATTCATATCATCAGTCCCACCATATCTTCTAAAGGCACCGGACAACCCAGAAGGAGTTGACAAGAGTGCATTCGACGGAATTCAGACTGCCATCAAAGCAGACCGTTACGCGTTCTTCACCGAGTTCTTCAAGAACTTCTACAACACCGACCAGTTCCTCAGCAAGAGAGTCAGCGAACAAGCCGTACAATCCAGCTGGAACATCGCAGCAGGTGCCTCCGCAAGCGCCACTCTTGCCTGCGTTCCAACATGGTATGAAGATTTCCGTAACGATCTAGCTCGCGTCCAAGTACCGACTCTAGTCATTCACGGTGATGCTGACCGGATCGTTCCCTTCGCCTCCTCGGGACAACGAACCGCCAGAGTGATACCGGGAGCACGCCTGGTCGTGGTGAAGGGCGGACCGCACTTCATATCCTGGACACACGCTGAAGAAGTCAACACTGCACTGCTGAGCTTTCTGAAAGAAGAGAAGAAGCTCGAACTGACAACACCCGCCTAGCCTCGCAAATCCGACATCGCTAAAGGAAAGACAGCAAACGTTTTCAGCACTCTAGGGGGACCTCCGTCCTATGACGCATAGAGCGTCAGATATTCCACAAGCTGTCCCACAGCCTGTAGCCACAGGGCTGACCCGCGCCGCGATCTTTTTGGTCGTGACAATCAACCCTGGGGCTGGTCATCGAGCGATTATCCGATCCTTCTGCGCAGATCTAGCCGCTCTCGTGCGTTCAGTAGGATTTCGCGAACAAGAGGGAACTCTCTCATGTGTAGTTGGGTTTGGGTCCGATGCCTGGGACCAGCTGTTCGGGAAACCGCGCCCAGCCGAGTTGCACAAGTTTCGCGAAATACGTGCCGGAGAGCGTCATGCTGTCTCGACACCCGGTGACATGCTCTTCCATATTCGGGCGCAGCGAATGGATTTGTGTTTCGAACTGGAGACGCAGATCATGGCTCGGCTCGGAACCGCAGTCAACCCGGTCGACGAAGCGCAAGGGTTCCGTTACTTTGACAGCCGCGACCTCATCGGCTTTGTTGATGGCACGGAGAATCCTAAGGGTCAGGACGCGATTGATGCCACCCTCATAACCGGCGAGGACCCTGCGTTCACAGCGGGCAGCTACGTGATCATCCAAAAGTATCTCCATGATCTTGCCGCTTGGAACAAGTTACCTGTGGAGAAACAGGAAAAGATCGTGGGTCGCACGAAGCTGAATGATGTGGAGCTGGACGACAAGGTCAAGCCTATTTACGCTCACAATGCGCTGACCAAGATAGTGAAGGATGGGAAGGAGATCAAGATACTCCGAGACAACATGGCTTTTGGTCACGCCGGCCTGAAAGAGTTCGGCACCTACTTCATCGGCTACAGCCGTTTGCCACGCACGATCGAGGAGATGCTTCAGAACATGTTCGTCGGTAAACCTCCGGGCAATTACGATCAGCTACTGGATTTCAGCCGTGCCGTCACGGGGAACCTCTTCTTCGTCCCATCCGCGACTTTTCTCGAAAACGTAAAAGCCAACTAGGCGGAGGCACTAGCGCGAAAATCTCTCTAGCGTGAGCCATTGCTTTTGCAATCTCCTGCTCCCTGTTCCGCGGTCGCGCATTCGTTTCAAGCGATCGGAGAAGATTAGTTGAAACCTCGGTTATCCCTTCTACCGCCGCCATGAAAGAACGTTCGTTTACCTTCGACGGTTGACTGAACCCGCTGATCTTTCGGACGAACTGCAAACAAGCATCCCGGATCTCTTCCTCTGTTGTGGGAGGATCGAAGTTGAAGAGTGCCCTGATATTCCTACACAATCTCCTAGCCTCAGGCTTTCAAATGTCTAGACCCGTTTTAGGGTAGCTCCCGTTTTCTCGTCCTGTGTTTCCCCAGACAGGAGCTTAACAAAATGGTTATATAGCTATCTGGTTATGTATGCCTATGAAAGTTTCTCAATCCACCTCGAAGCCCGCGTTGATCACAACACCGAATGATACCGAAATCCGCATAGTGCGGACATTTGAGGCGCCGCCTGACCTCGTGTTCCGCGCATACACAGATGCCAAACTGCTCTCCCAATGGATGGGACCCCGAAAATACAAGATGACCATTGAACAAATGGACGTCCGCCCCGGCGGCCAATGGCACTTCACCCACATTGACACGGACGGCGCAAAATACGGCTTCCACGGCGAATTCCGCGAGATCGTGCGCCCGGAGCGCATAGTGCAGACATGGAACTTCGAAGGCATGCCAGGCGAGTCTCTTCAAACAGCCCTCTTCCAAGAGCATGATGGCCGAACCACGGTCACATCGATCGTCAAGTTTGAGCGCAAGGAGCATCGCGACGGTATGCTAGCCAGCAACATGGAGAGCGGCTTGAACGAGGGATACGACCGCCTCGACGAGCTCCTACGGACCACGCATTGAGCAGCGACGCTCTCTCGGCGACCTTCCAGGCCGTATCGGACCCTACGCGTCGCACCATCCTCGCCCGGCTCGCACGGGGCGAGGCCACCGTCCAAGAACTAGCGGAGCCGTTGCCGATCAGCCAGCCAGCGGTGTCCAAGCACCTTAAGGTTCTGGAGAGGGCCGGTCTCATCGAGCGCCGACGCGAAGCACAGAGACGCTGGTGCCGGCTGCAGGCTAAGCCTTTGAGGGAAGTTGCTCTTTGGGCCACCGAGTTCCAGCAGTACTGGGACGAGAGCTTCGAACGGTTGGATGAGTTGCTGAAAAAGGAGAAAGACACTCAGCAGTAGCGACCGGAAGTCCCTAGCCGCTCTTTTGGGACGCGGTCGGATCGAAGAGCTCGCACAATCTCTCGCTACCACATCCGCTGATGATGAGACGCTCCTTGGCATTGTTGAGGAGCTTCTTGGTCCAATCGACATCTCCACCGTCAACCAGTTCATGCTCCAGTCCCTCGGATGGTGTTGCGAAGATCTTGAAAGACAACTGGCCGTAGTATCCTCTGCCTTGCTTCCGACCTTGGTCGATTCCGATACTGACCTTCCTGTGTGCTGACTGAAGCTTCTCGATCACTCCCGATCGAATCACCGGGCGCATGACCGTGGACCCGAAGTCGGAAATGGCAACGCGGAGAGCCGTCTTGGTTCCTAGAAACTGTTTGAGTGCAGCAAGATAGAATCCGATGTGGAGACCTATAGTCTCGGTTTCGAACAGAAGACTCCCTGAATCACGACCTGCACTACACAGGGTGAGGATTCTGAAGTGCTGTCTAGTGCCGGGACCGACGCCAAATTTCTGGCCTCTCAGGAGGCGGTGACTCGCCGCCAGATGAACAGAATTCGCTTTACCTGAAGAAAAGTTCCTCTGCTCCCGGCGTCGGACCGCACACTCAATCGCGAGCACGTTCGTCGAATCAGCAACAACCTCATTATTCCTAATTGTCGAAACCGTCCAATCCTGGCTGATGGGAGCTAGTACAGAAACTGTTCCTAGCGGGCAGACAGGCGAGAGTTCGATAGGCTGGAAGACTTCGGGTAGTTGCGAGAAGGCGATGCGATCCCATTCAAGAAGACATGAAGGACTAGAGATAGACGGCCGGGTGAACCGGTTTGAGACTTGGTCCTCAAGCAATATTCTAGGTTCGCGACTCTTCGCCCTTCGGGCATAGACCTCCAAGAGCAACGATTGGAGATCAGTTGGAGCGAGACGATGCGCGAGAATATCTGCTAGATTCTGGACCCCCGCGTCCCTCTCGATTCTCTCTATGATTCGGCTTCTTCGGGCGAGATCAGGAGACGAAGGATCAGCAGGTATCGTTGGCATAGCTCACATTGGGAGGTGCCCTGGTGATTAATTGTTGACATCTCGAACCCGAGACGAGACGAGGTAGGGTCCAGCCTTCAGAATAGCTTCACTCAGCAGCAATTCCTTCGCAACTTCCTTCATATCGGCGCTCCACTGGAACCATTTACCAACTTGATCTTCGCGGGCAAGAACGCACGCGTCAATAGTCTTCTCGAGGAGTTTCGCCAGCGCTTTCTCATAGGAGAGGCCCGCACGATCAATTCCACCGCGGGTTCTCGTTTCCCATGTTTGCCAGATGTTCGCGTGAAGATGTTTCTCCGGGTGAGGATCTTCGACACCGATTATTAGCGCGTAGCTTTCTAGACTTGTTAGTGCTCGGTGAAACTTGGAATTGTTCTCTTTTGCCTCGAGCTTGAGTTTTTTTCTCAGCTGGTCTGTACTGATTGGGCCCTCGCCGTTGATGGTTTTGAGCAATTGTTGTTCGAGGACTGAGAGTATCTCTCCTTTCTGGACTAGCTCTTTGTGACGCTTCACAACCGGGTCTAGGACGGGCCAGATCCTGTTCGAGACGAAGGTCTTCGTCCGCCTGAATATTCTGGTGGCGAGAATATCGTTTCTATCATCGACCTCCCGGGACACCTGGGCCACCGGCTGACCTGAAATCTTGACTGACCACCAATCATTCCATCCGGTGAAGCCATTCGCTGATGGCTTCCATGTTCTTCCCAGTATCGCGCTGATGAAGCTTGGGAGTTCATTTCCTCCCAGGAATGAGACGAGGCCTTCATCATGGATGAATCTGTGGATATCTTCTGTGGTTCTAAGCCTGAGGCTCGTCTTGAGCCGGTGTTCTCGGACCCGGATCTCATGAGCGTTCTCTATCAACTGTTTGGCGTTCAAGGTGGATGACTGGAAAGTGCGATCTGCCTCCCTGACAGGAGGAGGTGGTTGGGGAGGGCGCCTCAACGAGGAACAAATATTGTGTAGAGCAGGAAGCTATTGAAGGCCATGATCAAAGCGACTGTAATTACGGCTAGGATGAGCGTGCTCCTTCTATTGACAAAGCCTGCCATGAACTTCTTCTTCGAGGTATAGTAGACGAGAGGTATCATTGGGAGGGGAATCATGAGACTCAGAATCACCTGACTGTAAACAAGCAAACTGAGCGGATCGACCCCCAGCAATATTGCGAACGTGGTTGGAAACACGTTGATGAATCTCGTTACTATTCGTCTCGCCCAAATGTTCCAGTGCTTTCCGATCAATCCCTCCATTATGACCTGTCCCGCTATTGTTCCAAGCGCAGAGGAGGAGAGCCCCGATGCGAGCAGTGTTAGAACGAAGATAATGGCGATCGCCGGCCCGAACATCTGGCCGACTCCTTGGACGAAGTCGTGAACCGTGATGTTAGTGTTCGGATAAAGCGGGATGGCGATGAGGAGTATTCCCGCATTGACCACTCCTGCAATTGTTAGAACAGTTACGGTCTCGATGAGGTGTATCTTCCTCGTTTTCTCTATCTGCTGATTCGAATATGGGTGATGACTCGCCATTGGTTTCATTGAATCGGTGATTGCGCTGCCTAGGTTTCCCCCGCTGGTCTTTCGTCCCACAATGTCCATCTTGTTCTTTGAAAGCCATGAGTGGACATAGAGCGCGTGTGGCATCACGGTTGCGCCGATTACTCCAACTACTACCAAGAAAGCGGCGTTGCTCGACGCGAATGGCACAAGGGAATGATACCCGACCTGTGTCAGGTCGGGTTTGACCACTATCAGGTTGTAAAGAATGCCTATGACAAGAATGCTTATCAGCAATGCGAAATACTGCTCGATCAGGCGCCACCTCCTTGTCATCATAGTCAATAACAAGATGACGTCAAGCGCACCGAATATTGCCGCGTAGAGAAGTGGGATTCCAAAGAGCAGGTTGAGACCGAGCACCGTGCCCAGGTATTCTGCTAGGTCTGTGGCTGCGGCTGCCGCCTCTGCCGCCACCCAGTACGGGATGACATAGCTGCGCTTCACAAGAGACTTCCTGACCAGTTCAGGCAGTGAATATCCAGAGACAATCCCGAGTTTGCCGGAAAGGTACTGCAGTAGCATAGCCATGCCCGAAGCAAGCCAGCACGCCCAGAGAAGGTCGTACTTGAAGCCGGCACCAGCAGCAATATCGGTGCCGTAGTTGCCTGGATCCATGTACGCTATGGACACCATAAGCGCTGGTCCTAGCCAAAGAATGAAACTGCGCAGAGAAACCCCCGTTCTTGTCGGTTGAACTTGCACCTCGACCGCAACCTGTTGTTGCGTCGTAGTCCTCCTCTTCCAGGGGAACCATGCACCCAAAGAAATACGTCCATCCGAGGGGGTGGTTGAATGCCTATATAAAGTTCGAGTGACCTAACAAAGTTCGGCACCACTAAGAGTCTAGAGACTGCGTTCCGTACACTTTTTGTCGCGTCCGCGACTATTATTTCTTGGGTCCTCTGAGCCAGCCTTTGACTCCTAGCTCCTTATCTTTCGAAGACGGTTCGGGTCCCGTCTCTTTCACCCCCAGAAAACGCCGCGTCTCGACCAGAAAGTCCCTCCACGCTGGCTCGTTCTCCAATAGTAGGTGGTTCCTGCTTTCCAGCGGAATGAAGTGAGCTCCAGGGATCAGGGTTGCCAGATCCCTCCCGTCCTCGAACCGGTTCACCAGATCACCTCGGGTATGGATGACGAGTGTTGGCGCTGACACTTTTGCGAGCTGGTCGAGGACATCGATTTGAGCGAACTCCATCAAATAGCGCACCGCGGTCTCTGGTGACGTGGATTTTCGCTGCAACTCGTTAAACCAGCCGGCCTGCTCGGCAGTCCCACCGGGCACGAACATGGACGTGAAGAGCTGGCGATAGGCAGGGTTGTCTTTTCCCCACCCCGTCTTCGTCAGAGTCAGAATAGCCCTTCCTTCCTCCACCTCCTCGGTGGAAGTATGGACCTTCGACCAGCCCAACGCGCTCGCACCGTATAGAATCAGATGACTAACCCTGTCAGGATGGCGAGCGGCGTAGGCGATGCAGACCGCTCCTCCCTGAGACATTCCCAGCAATGCAAACTTGTCAAGACCAACCGCATCAACAACGGTTTCGAGATCGTGTACCCAATCCTGGAAGTTAGAGCTGGTTACATCGCGGTCAGATAAGCCGCATCCACGGTCGTCATAACGTGTGTACTGGTGGTATTTTGACAGCTCTCGAGTCCAGTGTCGAAAGATCGGACTATCTAGATCGAACTGCAAATGTCCGAGCCAGTTCGCAGCCTTGACGAGGGGTGGTCCATGGCCCAGTGTGGAATAGGCCAGTCTGACGCCATCCTTTGTAGTGCAGAATCTGATCTTCTGGTCCAGACGAACTATCTCACTTTACAATAATTTACGCGCGGTTTAAGATTGCCGGGCAAATTTTCAATGCACCTTCTTTGGGCGGTGAAGCTCCATGCTCATGTCAATGGCGTTGGCCGAGTGTGTTATCGATCCGACGGAAATCACGTCCACGCCCGTCTTGACATAGCTCTCAAGATTCTCTCGTGTAATACCGCCGGACACCTCGACCAGAATAGCGTGTACGAGGAAGACTCTTCCAGGGCTAAGATATTTCGAGAAACGAGCTGTCGAGCTGGGCGGTGGTGACACTCATCGTCTAAGGCTTGATGATGCTGTCTTGATCAA
>Ga0137399_10000858_pt1 | contig 13142 bp, 17 predicted proteins | sample czorhiz316metaG_FD_104810 | JGI IMG/M metagenome (GOLD analysis project Ga0137399, IMG submission 104810) | Vadose zone soil microbial communities from Angelo Coast Range Reserve, California, USA - czorhiz3.16 metaG | ecosystem: Environmental > Terrestrial > Soil > Vadose zone | place: USA...
AGACTACTTCTTCGCGGACGGGCGAGCGCTCCTATGCTTTGGGAGGGAAATCTTCCGGCCCGAACACCTGGCGAATTTCGGTCTCGCCCTCCCAGCCCGGCCAGTGTTTCTTGTGCAGTTCCATGAAGCGCAACGCCCCTTCGATCGCCTCTGCTTTCGACTTCAGCTCAAAAACCGCATACCCGCCGACGACTTCCTTGGCCTCGGTGAAAGGCCCGTCGATCGCGGCTACCTGCCCCCGAGAAAGCCGGACGCGCGTGCTCATCGCAGTTGGAGCCAGCCCGCCGCTATCGACCAGCGTGCCGGCTTTGACCGCCTCTTCGCTAAGCTTCGCCATCGCGTCCATGAGTTCCTTGGGCGGAGGGCCCGAGAGGTTTTCAGCGTGCTTGACCAGCATCATGAATCGCATCGTCAGATCTCCTTTTAGTTTTCGTTGTGGAGCCGAGTTTCCGGACGGTCTCGACCGGGAGTGCAACCCTGGCTCTACTGTAACGTCGAACGTGGGCCCGCGAAATCGACAGGTTCACTAACTTCTTTTCGGTTGGTGCAAGGCGGAGGCCTGTCGCGACTACGGCTTCTTGGCAGCTACCTGGGCGCGCAGGCGCTCTTCCTGCTTCCTGAGCTCGGGGGTAAGCTCGGAACCGAAGTCCTCTGCCTCGAACACCTGGCGAATCTCAATCTCGGCTTCCCCTTGATGGGGGTTGGGGCAGCGCTTGACCCATTCGATCGCCTCTTCCATAGACCTCACCTGCCACAGCCAGAAGCCGGCGATCAGCTCCTTGGTCTCGGTGAAGGGCCCGTCGATCACGGTTCGATTCCCTCCCGAGAACCGGACGCGCTTGCCTTTCGAACTCGCGTGGAGCCCTTCGGCGGCGAGCAGCACACCGGCTTTCACCAGCTCTTCGTTGTACTTCCCCATTTCGGCAAGGAGCTTCTGGCTCGGCAGAACCCCCGCCTCCGAGTCCTTGTTGGCCTTGACTATCACCATGAATCGCATTGGCATGTCTCCTTTTGAGTTCGAGTTGAGAGCTGGGTTTCCGGACGGCCTCGACCGGGTGAACCTGACCCCTACTCTAACGTCGAACGACGGGCAGTGAAATCGACAGGTACGGTATCTTTTTCCGAGGTATTTGTTAAGGGTTCGCGAACCATAACGCCGCATAGGCAGGTCTCCCTACTATTCCTAGCCAGCCACGACGCAAAGCAGCGGCCAGATGGATGCCACAATTTGTAGTCAGTGCTGCAAAAAGCTTGAATCCTCACAAAGATACGCCGGCACAGCTTGCCAGCCCCCCAGAATGACCGGGCGCAATACGTCTAACGCCACCCATGCTGTCTTGTCGAGAAGGTTGCACCCTTGTGCCGCCGCCCCATCGAGCTTATAAGACAAAGTGGCAAGCGCGAACCCCACGGCGGCAATCTCCACGATTAGATTGCAGTTCCTAAAGTATTTGTTCGGCTCCGTCATCTCCGCCTCCTGCGTCTCGTTTTCTAGGCTCTACCTAGACGTCGAACGAAGGGCGATGACATCGACAGGCTCAGTATTTTATTTGGGAGGTATTTTTCACGCGTTAGCAGTGTTTAGCCCGGTCGTCAACATCGCGCCCGAAGAATCGAGGAATCTCCTGGTCTAATCCCGACCGGCGTCCAAAAATGCGAAGAATGCGCAACCTGGAAGGAACAGACCAGAGATAATGCTGCTGCAGTTAGGGCCTCACGGCTCTCTGGAGGTGCAATGCTCTGGTGCTCGCGAAAGCTCGTAACTCCTTTAGGATGCGCACTTAGGGGAAAATGCTCCCGTAAGTGCTTTAGAATGTGCTCTTACAGATTCATTGGACTTAAAGTCTCACAAAATCAACACTTACAAAAAAAGGCGGGGGTCCCCCTTTCTTTGTGCCCTGCCGCGATTCGACGCGAAGATGGTCTTCTCGATATGGTGGAGGCGCCGGAATTCCAGTGGGACGCCTTCAAAGCACTGGATGCTGATGCATCACACAGGAGACCCATGACCCGGAAAACTCTCGACCGCTCTTTCAACAGAAATACAGGACAGGGGCTCCTGGCCAGCGCGCTTGACGTGCAAGGCCGTTTTCGCTACAGTTTCCGGCGAAATGGCGCCTCGGGCACATCGCCAGCATCATCACCACCACAGCGGAGCACCGTGCCCGCGGAGGCCTGGGTAGCAAACTTTCGGTTGCACTCCTTGGCCCGCTGGCGCGGTAAGCGACAGCGGGCTTTTTGTTTTGGGGGAAGTGTTGCACGCTGCCTTCATGGATTCCGTTCTGCGGGGACGCTGTCAAACCGAGCCCGCCGCTACGGGGCGATCGAAGACTCCGGCCCTAAGGCGCGTGCCGGTGTCAGTGAGAGAACTGGGCTGAGCGGAGAGAAAGTGGATTTCTGTCGGGTTGGAGGAGACCGACGCGCATGGAACTCGATTTCAGCAAACAGGGTGGCCTGATACCAGCTGTAGTGCAAGACGCTACGAGCGATGAAGTCCTGATGGTTGGCTTCATGAACGCCGAGGCCCTCGCGGCGACACTCGAGACCGGAGAAGCCGCTTTTTACAGCCGTTCGCGCCAGAAGCTTTGGCGTAAAGGGGAGCAGAGCGGCCACCGGCTGCGGGTGCGCGAGTTGCGCGTGGACTGCGACGCGGACACGCTCCTGGTGCGGGTGGAACCCCTGGGCCCCGGCGTGTGTCATGAAGGCTACCGCTCATGTTTCTTTCGCCGGCTGGAGCGCGACGGTAGCGTGGCGGTGATTGCCGAGCGCGCATTCGACCCTGGCGCCGTCTACGGGGACGCGCAGAAGCCATGAAGCCGCTTCGCCTCGGCATACCGAAGGGCAGCTTGCAGGACGCAACCCTGCAACTGTTTGCGCGGGCTGGCTGGCGCATCACCGTCAACGCCCGCAGCTATTTCCCGACCATCGACGACCCCGAGATCCACTGCACGATGGTCCGCGCGCAGGAGATGGCGCGCTACGTCGAATCGGGCGCGCTCGATGCCGGCATCACGGGAAAAGACTGGATCCTCGAGACCCAAGCCAGCGTTGTCGAAGTCGCCGAATTGGTCTACGCCAAGCAGAGACTCGCGCGCGTGCGCTGGGTCCTGGCGGTGCCGGAGGATGCCCCGGTGCAATCGGTGAAGGACCTGGAAGGCAAAGTCATCGCCACCGAGGTGGTCCGACTCACGCAGAATTATCTGGCGCGCCACGGGGTTAGCGCTCGAGTAGAGTTCTCCTGGGGCGCCACAGAAGTGAAAGTGCCGCAGCTCGCGGACGCGATTGTCGAGGTCACGGAGACCGGGGCGTCGCTTCGCGCTCATCACCTGCGCATTGTGGATACGGTGCTCGAATCGGCAACCATGTTTATCGCCAGCCGCGCAGCATGGCAAGAGCCCTGGGCGCGCGAGAAAATCTCCAACCTGGTTCTGCTGCTCGAAGGCGCCATCGCGGCCTACAACAAGGTCGGGCTGATGCTCAACGTGCGCAAGGAAAACCTGCCGGGCGTTCTGGCTGTCCTGCCGGCGCTGAAGAACCCCACCATCTCGGCGTTGAGCGATCCCGACTGGGTAGCTGTGAACACGATTGTGGATGAAGAGGTTGTGCGGCAGATCATCCCGCGATTGAAGGCCGCGCAGGCGCAGGGAATCGTCGAATATCCGCTGAACAAGATTGTGGTGTGATGAAACTAATCGAGCTGACCAAAGCGAATGCTGAAAAGCTGCTGGCGGACCGCCGCCGGCGAGAGCTGGCTGCGGAACGCGTCGCCGCGCGCATCCTTGCTGACGTGCGGCGTGGCGGCGATGCGGCGGTGCTACGCTGGACGCGGCGCCTGGACGGCCTTCGTCTCGAACCGGCCACGCTGTGGGTCGCCAAGGGCGAACGCGAGGCCGCGCGGCGTGAGGCCAGCCGGAAGTTTCTGCATGCCGTCGAGCACGCCGTGCGAAACATCCGGCGCGTGGCTGAACGCCAGATGCCGCGCCAGTGGAGCCTGGAGGTCGAGCCCGGCGTCCATGTTGGCCAGAGAGTTGAGCCACTCGAGGTCATCGGCTGCTATGTGCCTGGCGGGCGATTCTCCCTGGTCTCAACCTTGCTGATGACTACGGTGCCCGCCCAAGTGGCTGGCGTACGCCAGATCGTTGTTACCTGTCCCCGGCCCAACCCGGCATTCCTGGCTGCGGCCGATCTGCTTGGTGTGCGCCAGATTGCCCGCGTTGGCGGAGCGCAAGCCATAGGTGCGATGGCCTACGGCACTGAGTCGTTTCCGCAAGTGGACAAGATTTTCGGTCCCGGCAACCGCTACGTCACGGCGGCGAAGCGACTGGTCAGCGCCGACTGCGCGATCGACTTGGCTGCTGGGCCAACCGAGGTGTTGATCGTGGCTGCGCGAGGGAAACCCCGCCTGATTGCCGCCGACTTAATCGCGCAGGCCGAGCACGATGCCGACGCTGTGGCGCTCTTCGTCACCACCTCGCCGCGCCTGGCTCGAGCTGTGCGCGAAGAAGTGGCGCGCCAGCTCCGCACCTTTCCGGCGTCGAATCCAGCCTGGCGATCGCTCAAGAGAAACGGCGCCATCCTGCTGGCCCCGGACCTCGAGGTTGCAGCGCGCTTTGCGAATGGGTTTGCTCCCGAACATCTCGCGCTGCCAGGTAGCGAGCCGGCGCTGCTGGCGAAGATCCGCTCCGCCGGCAGCGTTTTTCTCGGCCCGTGGAGCGCGCAACCTATCGGCGACTACGCCAGTGGAGCAAACCACGTCCTGCCCACCGCGGGGTGGGCGCGCTCCCGGGGCGGGCTTTCCGCGAGCGATTTCGTGAAGTGCTCGAGCGTTCAGCGGATATCCCGCAAAGGCTTGCGCCGGCTGGCCCCGGTGGTGGCAACGCTGGCTGAAGCGGAGAATCTGGCGGCCCATGCCTGGGCCGTAGAGGTGCGCCGGTGATTCGGGGCGTGAAATCGGAAGTGCCCGTGCGCCTTAGCGTCAAGCGCCTGGGTGAATACCGGGCGCCGATCGAAGGCCGCGCGGGCAAGCTGCGCCTGGACTTCAACGAGAACACCGTCGGCTGCTCGCCCGTGGTGCGCCGCGCGCTGGCCCGAATGACTCGCGAGGACCTGGCCATGTATCCCGAATACGAAGCGACCACGCGTCGCCTGGCGCGCTTCTTCGGGGTGCGGCCGGCGGAGCTGGTGCTCGCCAACGGCGCCGACGACGCCTTGCGCCTGATCGCGGACACTTATGTGGAGAATGGAAGCGCCGTCCTGTTGGCGGAGCCGACGTTTACCATGTACCGCTTCTACGCTGAGCTTGCCGGCGCGCGCGTGGTTGCCTTGCGCTACGACGACTCGATGCGCTTCCCTCTGGATCAGGCCTTGCAGGCGCTGCGCCGTCGCCCGCGTGTGCTGTTCCTTGCCAATCCGAACAATCCCACCGGCACACTGCTGGCCCTGGAATCGCTGCGCAGAATTCTCGCGGGCGCTCCGCAAACACTTGTGGTGGTGGACGAAGCCTACTACGAGTTCTCGCATGCCACCGTCCTGCCCTGGATCCGCCGCTTCGGCAACCTGGTCGTGGTGCGGACGTTTTCCAAAGCCGCTGGGCTCGCCGGGCTACGCCTGGGCTGCTTGTTCGCCAGCCAGGAGGTGATGGACGTAATGCGCAGGGCCTGCTCGCCTTTTCCGGTCAACACGGCCGCCCTGGTCGCGGCAGAGGCGGCAGTGCGCGACGCGCGCTTCGTCCGGAATTACGCGCGGGAAGTGACGCGCAGCAAGCAGGCTCTCGCCGGGGCGCTCGAGCGAATGAAGATCCCGGTGTTTCCAAGCGCCGGGAATTTCCTGCTCGCCGATTTCGGCGTGCGCGCACCGCGGCTGCTCACGGCCCTTGAGCGACAGGGAATCCTGCTGCGCGACCGGTCGAGCGACTTTGGGCGCGCCGGCTATGTGCGCATCACGGTGGGCACACGCGCGCAAACACAAAGATTGATTGGAGCGCTCAAGAGACTATGGTGAGTCTCAAGCCCCAAATCATCATTTTCGATGTGGACGGTGTCCTGGTGGATGCGCGCGGCTCCTACCACCGCACAATCGTCCAGACGGTGCGACACTTCACTGGCCGCCGCGTCAGGCTCGCTGAGATCCATCGCTGGAAGAGCCGTCCTGGCTACAACGACGATTGGAAGCTCACCACCGACTGGATCCGCACCCTGGGGGGGAAAGTGAGCTACTCCGAGGTTAAACAGCAGTTCGAGCAGTTCTACTGGGGGTCGAACAGCGACGGCAATGTGACGCTGGAGCGGTGGCTGGCGCCGCGCGCCTGGCTGCGGCGATGGTCGCAGCGCGCCGAGCTCGCAGTGTTTACGGGACGCACGCGCCGCGAGACGCAACGCACGCTGGAGGCATTCCGCGTGGAGCCCTATTTCCGGCGAATCGTCACCACCAGCGAGGTTGCGCGTCCCAAGCCTGACCCCGAAGGCCTGCTGCGGATTCTCGACGGCCGCGAGCCGGACATCGCCATGTACCTCGGCGATAACATAGACGACGCGCTGGCCGCGCAAGGCGCGGGCATCCCATTTGTCGGCGTGCTGCCGCGCAATAGCTACGCGCGGAAGTACCGGGCTGCCGGCCTGCGCCGGCTCGGCGCCAGCACGATCATCGGCAGCGTGCTCGAACTGGAGAAGGTCTGGCAAGCGTAGAGGCGCCGCTTGCGGCTCCCTGGCGCAGGCCGAAAATAACCGATCGGGTGGGACAGGCCCCCACCACGGAGCGCCGCAACCGCGGCACAACGGATTGGACAGTGGGAATGAGAAAAGCTCAATTGCGACGGACCACCACCGAGACCGATATCCGCCTGCGGCTTAACCTGGACGGGCGAGGCCGGGCGCGGGTGCGCACCGGGATTCGTTTTCTGGATCACATGCTGGAGCTTGTGGCGCGCCACGGCGCGCTCGACCTCGAAGTGACGGCGCGGGGTGATCTGGACGTTGACCAGCACCACACGGTGGAAGACGTTGGCTTGGCGCTGGGCGAAGCGACGCGAATCGCGCTTGGCTCGAAACGCGGGATCCTGCGCGCCGGTTATTTTCTGATGCCGATGGATGAGACTCTAGCCTCGGCAGCGATAGATTTGAGCGGGCGGGCGCACTGCGTGTGCCGGTGGAAGCTCGCGGCGCCCCGCGTGGGGGATTTTCAGACCGAGCTGTTGGAAGACTTCTTCCGCGCCTTTGCGCAGGCCGCGGGGGCCAACGTGCACTTGAGGCTGCATTACGGCCGGTCGTCCCACCATCAAGTGGAAGCGCTATTCAAAGCGTTTGCGCGAGCCCTGCGTTTTGCGGTCACGCGCGACGCGCAACTGAAACGCATTTTGCCGAGCACGAAGGGCCTTCTGTGAATGCAGCGAAGCTAACGCTGGTGGACTACGGCGCGGGCAACCTGCCTTCGGTCGAACGCGCGCTGGAACGCCTGGGGGTGGAGACGCAGCGAGCAGCTACTCCCGAAGCGCTCGCCGGCAGCCGGGCCATTGTCCTGCCCGGCGTGGGCCACTTCGGCCAGCTCATGCGCACGCTCGAAGAGCGAGGCTTGCGTGGCCCTCTGCGTGATGCCATCGCGCGCGGGACACCGTTCTTGGGCATTTGCCTGGGCCTGCAGGCGCTTTTCGTCTCGAGTGAGGAAGATCCGAAGCAATCCGGGCTGGGAATCGTCAGCGGAAGCGTCCAGCCGCTTCCCAAGACCGCCAAGCTGCCGCATATGGGCTGGAACCGGTTGCGGCGGCTGCGCCCGAGCGTTTTACTGCGCGGTGTTCGGGACGACGCTTACTTCTACTTCGCGCACTCTTTCGCGGCGCTCGATGCGCCCAACGCCGCCGTGGCGGTGTGTGACCATGGCGCGTGTTTCGTCGCCGTGCTCGAGCAAGAAAATGTGCTGGCCGTGCAGTTTCATCCTGAGAAGTCGGGCGATCCCGGCGCGCTGGTCTTGGGCAATTTCGTAGAGTTTGCGCGCGCGAAAACCGCACGGGAGGAGGCCCGACGATGAGCCTTGCTCGGCGGATCATCCCATGCTTGGACACGGACGGAGCCAGCGTGGTTAAAGGAGTCCGGTTCGTGAACCTGCGCGATGCCGGGGACCCGGCCGAGCTCGCTGCACGCTACAATCGCGAGGGTGCCGACGAACTCGTGGTCCTGGACATCGCCGCCTCGCGCGACCGCCGGGGAACCTTTCTCGAAACTATCCGGCGAGTGGCGGAAGAACTGGCCATCCCGCTCACTGCCGGCGGCGGCGTCCGCTCGGTTGAGGAGGGTAGAAGTATCCTTCGCGCCGGGGCCGACAAGCTGACCGTGAATACCGCCGCGGTCCTGCGCCCTGAGCTGATCGAGGAGCTGTCGCGCGAGTTTGGCGCGCAAGCCGTTGTGCTCGCCATCGACGCCAAACGCTGCGCGAAATGCCCGGACCGGTCTGTCGCAGCTCTCCACCACGCCTCCAATAGCGCTTTGGCCAGCGGCGCATGGGAGGTTTTTGTCCGCGGGGGCCGCGAGGCCACCGGCCGGGACGCGGTCGCCTGGGCCCAGGAGGCAGTCGCACGCGGTGCCGGAGAAATCCTGCTGACTTCCATGGACCGCGACGGCACGCGCAGCGGCTTCGACTGCGCTTTGACCGCGGCTGTCTCGTGCGCAGTAGGCGTGCCGGTGATTGCTTCGGGCGGCGCGGACAATCCCGCAGATTTTCTTGCGGTGTTTTCCGAAGGGCGAGCAGACGCGGCGCTGGCTGCTTCGATCTTCCACGACAATCTGCAGCGCTTGGGAGAAGTGAAGCAGTTCCTGGCTTCACATGGCATCCCCGTGCGCCTGGTCGCGTGAGCCCGCCGCGGCGGGCTCGGGAAAACAGTATTCTCGACGACCTGTGGATCGGTAGGCCATTGATGCTTGATGGTAGGAAAGTGTGATTGTTCCCTGCATTGATCTTCAGGGTGGCAAGGCGGTGCAACTGGTGCGCGGGCGGCGCCGCCGGCTAGCCGTGGACGACGTTCTTGGCCTGCTCGACCGCTTTCGAGCCTATCCGCTGCTGCATGTGATCGACCTCGACGCTGCAATGCGGTGCGGGAACAACGGCCGTCTGGTTCGCGCGCTCTGCCGCAGCGCAAAGGCGAGGGTTCGTGTCGGCGGCGGGGTCCGCAGCCCCGCGCGCGCCGAGCAGATTCTGCGCTGGGGCGCCGAGAAGGTGATTGTCGGTAGCGCAGCCTTCCGCCGCGGAGAAATTGATCATGCGTTCTTGCGACGCCTGGTCGAGCGCATTGGCCGGCGTCGGGTCATCTTGGCCCTCGATACAGAAGGAGGGCGGATCGTGGTGGGCGGCTGGCGAGAGAAGCTGCTTTTGCGGCCGGCAGAGGTGATGCCGGAGCTCGAAAAATACTGTTCCGAATTTCTGTGCACTTACGTGGATGCGGAAGGCACCATGCGCGGCACCAGCCTTGCTTGGTTTCGCAAGCTGCGCCGTGCGACCCGGCTGCGCATAACCGCCGCGGGAGGGATCCGCAGTCGCCGTGAAGTCCGTGCCCTCCAACGCCTGGGGATGAACGCCGCTGTCGGCATGGCCCTCTACCTCGGCAAGCTCTCGCTAGGTCCGCCTACTGCCGCGGACACCTGAACCAATCCCAGGGCTGGCTGAACGAAATCTCCCGGCCACAGGGATCTCCGCTTACAAATCGGCGAGTCATTATCTAATGCATTTTGAAATAAGGACTTATAATAAAACGCCGGGTCTTCCACATTCCCCATCTCTAATTTCCTCTGGCTCTGCTAAAATAATTTTGAAGCCTAACTCTGCTTCATGCGGCGCAAGTCTAGCCTGATGGGGATAGTTCCAACTTGAAACGCTACGGCGAGCATCGTATCCCTGGCCGACTGTTCGTCGTCGAGGGCATCGACGGCTCCGGCAAGTCTACTCAGTTATTGCTGCTACACCAGTGGCTGAGGGCCGAGGGCTACGGCGTGGTATTCAGTGAATGGACCTCTTCGCTCGTGGTCAAAGACACGACAAAACGGGGCAAGAAGAAAAAGTTGCTGACGCCTTCGACCTTCTGCCTCATCCATGCCACAGACTTTGCCGACCGCATGGAGCGCAACATCATCCCTCTGCTGAAGGCCGGGGCTGTTGTGCTCTGCGACCGGTACATCTACACCGCCTTCGCCCGCGACGTGGCGCGTGGTATGGATCCGAAGTGGACTCGGGAGCTCTATAGCTTTGCCGTGAAACCTACCCTCGCGTTTTATTTTCGGGTGCCACTGGAGATAGCCATGAAGCGGCTGAACGACTCGCGTAACGGCTTCAAGTATTACGAGGCCGGCATGGACCTGGAGCTGAGCGAGGATCCGGACGAGAGCTTTCGCCTCTTTCAGGCGCGCATCCTGGAAGAATATGAAAAGATAGTGCCCGAATTCGGTTTAACGGTGATCGACGCGACGTTGCCAATTGAGGCGCAGCAGGCTCAGATGCGACAACTTGTCGGGGCTAAGCTGGCCCAAGCCAAACAGCTCCGGGTGGCGCCATGAAAGAGACCTACGGGGTGGCTCTGCCGGGGATGAACCTCGGCGATTTGGTCGGAAAACTAATCGTGGTCGAAGGCACCGACGGGGTGGGCCGCTCGACCCAGATCAGCCTGCTGAAGGAATGGCTCGAGCAACAGGGCCGCGCGGTGCTGGACACTGGCCTTTCTCGTTCGGGTCTGGCAGGAAAAGGCATCAAGCGCGCCAAGCAAGGGCACACCCTGGGGCGAATCACCCTGAGCTTGTTTTATGCCTCCGATTTCGCCGACAGGCTGGAAAACGAGATCGTTCCGGCGCTGCGCGCGGGGTTTGTCGTTCTTACGGACCGCTACATCTATTCCCTGATGGCCAGGGCTATGGTGCGCGGGCTCGCCCCGGAGTGGGTGCGTAATGTCCACGCATTCGCGCTGAAACCTGACGCCACTTTCTATCTGCGGATTGGGGTGGACGACTTGATTCCCCGAGTGGTGTTCTCGCGCGGCTTCGACTACTGGGAATCCGGTATGGACCTTTACGCCAGCGAGGACATGTACGATAGCTTTCGCCGCTACCAGAGCGCGCTGCTGGAACAATTTGACAAGTTGGCCGAGGAATACAAGTTCGAGGTGATTGATGCCTCGCCGGACCCCCGAACCGTTTTCGAGCAGCTCCGCGCGGGGATTCTCGGGGTGCTGCTCGGCGAACCGCAGCCGGCGAAGGGCGACGGCGCACCGGCCGGGGTGGCCGCCCCTGCTCCGGTGGACCTGCTACCGGTCGATTCCTCGCCTAGTCCAGTGTTGGTGCGGCCCGAGCAACCGGAAAAAGAGCTCAAACTCTAACTTCTAACCGCTGTTGTCCCGCCGGTCCTCAGCTTGCTGTTTAATTTAATTGTATAGTGCGCGGTGAACATGCCGCCGAAAACCAAAGCGATCGCCGCAGAGCCTGCGACAGGCCTGGCGTACTGGATGCACCAGGTGCCGAAGGAGCTCGGGAACGTGGGGTACGGCCTGGCCCCTGGTCCTGTGCACGATCTGCGAGTGGCTTTGCGGCGGTGCAGTTCCATGGCTGCCGGGATGAGGCGGATCGACTCGCATGCTGAGTGGAAACGCATGCAGAAGGCCTGTAGGCGGCTCCTAAAGGGTCTCGGAGGACTCCGAGACATCCAGGTGATGCGGGATTGGGTCTCGCGGCTCCGAGTTCCCGATGACGCACTGGGCAATCGGCTGCTGGAAATCCTTACCGAGCGTGAGCCACTCGCGAGCGAAGATGCCTCCAAGGCCCTGCGGGATTTTGATCACAAAGAGTGGAAGTCCTGGTCGAAGCTACTACCGCCTCGGGCATCCCGAGTGCCGCTAGATAGTCCGGTGTTTGAAATTCTGGCGCTGGAGCGGTGGAGCAAAGCCTACGCGCGGCACCGGCAGGCAGTGCGCAACAGGTCCAAAGTTGCGTTTCACCGCCTGCGCATCGCTTTGAAGCGATTTCGTTATACCGTGGAGAACTTCCTGCCGCGGCGTCACGCCGAATGGGGCGGGGAGCTCAAGAGCTTGCAAGACCTGCTTGGTGAAATGCACGATCTCGATGTCCTCTGGGGGACGTTAGTCCGGCTGGGGAGAGACGTTGGGGAACAAGAGCGCGCACGCTGGCGCAAAGAAATCGATCTGCACCGCCAGCAACGGCTCGAGCGCTACCGGCAAAAGATGCTCGGCCGGAAATCTTTGTGGTGGGAATGGAGGGCAGCATTGCCCCAGGGGGAGCGCCTGGAGTCAGCCGGCATAGACTGGCTGGGTGCTTGGGCTTCCTATCTCGATCCCGATTACCCCCATGCGCAGCGGGTCGCCCGGCTGGCGCTTCAGCTCTATGACGGTTTGGCTGCGAACGGTTTGGCATGCCCCGGCATGGACGTGCGGGCACGTGCCATCCTCCACGCGGCGGCGCTGATGCACGACGTCGGCCGCGCGATCAACGAGAAGAAGCACGCGAAGGCCTCCTATCGTTTGATCCGCAAACTCACGCCGCGACCCGGGTGGACGCCGGAGGAGATACGCCTAGCGGCCGTAGTTGCGCGTTATCACCAGAACGATCTGCCGCTCCCGAAACACAAGGCTTACGCTTCGCTCTCTTCTGCCCAGCAACAAAGAGTACAGCTTCTGGCTGGCATCTTGCGCCTGGCAAACACGCTCGACTTCGGTCATACCAGTTGCGTAAGGGAACTCCGGGTCGAGCAGGAGCCGGGTGCGGTGGTGATTCGGGCGGAAGGTTACACCGAGGAAGAACCGCTGGCCTCTCGTTTGGCGGCCAGCCGGCACTTGCTGGAAATGGTCTGCGACCGCCCAGTGATGATCCGGCCTGCGACCAGCCCACGCTAGGCTAGGGAAGCCGGCGTGTTATTCACCGAGCAAGCGCAATGTCTTCGCGGTATGCAACCATTGCAGGGTTGCCTTAAGCGGGGAAAAGGACTCCACTTCGAGGCACGCCACACCCGCCTTCTTGAGCGCTGTAAAGGCCATGGGAGCACGCACGGCATAAGCGATCAGCTCATCCATGTTTGGGGCGTGCCCAAAGCACATGACCTCATCGGCCTTCAGGCGAGCGACCTCCTCGAAGAAAAGCGCCGGCTTGGCTTCGGGCTTCAGAGCA
>Ga0137399_10000863_pt1 | contig 13117 bp, 9 predicted proteins | sample czorhiz316metaG_FD_104810 | JGI IMG/M metagenome (GOLD analysis project Ga0137399, IMG submission 104810) | Vadose zone soil microbial communities from Angelo Coast Range Reserve, California, USA - czorhiz3.16 metaG | ecosystem: Environmental > Terrestrial > Soil > Vadose zone | place: USA...
AATGCGCTGCGTGCCTGCGCCGGTCCAGCGCTCCGCCGCAGAAGCGTGAGGAGCGGCGCCGTCATGCCTGTGGTGATCAGGGCCATGACGACCATCATCGAGAACAGCGCCGGCGAGAGGATCCCGAGATCGTAGCCGACGTTCAGAACGATCAGCTCCATGAGACCGCGCGTGTTCATCAGCACGCCAAGTGCGACCGAATCGCGCCACGTCATGCCGCTCCATCGCGCGGCGAGCGATCCGCCGCCGAGCTTGCCGGCAATCGCCACGGCGATTATGGCCGCACACACCAGCCAGCTTCGAGGCCCGGCGAGCAGCGACAGCTCGGTGCGCAGGCCGGCCGACGCGAAGAACAGCGGGACGAGCATCGCGGACGCGAGCGCATGGACGCGGTCCTCGACGAGCGACCGTAAGGACGCATTCGCCGAGACGACGACACCGGCAAGAAAGGCACCGAAGACGGCGTGGACGCCGATGACCTCCGTGACCAGCGCGCTTGCGAAGGCAAATACCAGTGCTGCCACGAACGCACCTTCGCCGGACGATCGCCGACTCGAGCCGGTACGGCCAACCTGCGGACGGATAAGCAGCAGCATCAGCGCGGTGAAGATCGCAATCATCGCGACCGTCATCGCCGCTCCGCGCAGCCCTGTGGCTTTCGCGACCGCGACCACGACACTCAGAATGCACCACGCCGTGACGTCGTCGACGGCCGCGCACGCGATGGCCGTGGCGCCGAGCATCGTGCCGGTCAAACGGCGCTCGGCGATGATCCGCGCGAGCACAGGAAACGCGGTGATGCTCATGGCGGTGCCGACAAACAGCGCGAACGGCAGGAAGCGCACGCCATGCGGCGCGAAATCCTGAAAGATCATCCACGACAACGCGATCCCGAGGAGCATCGGCGCCGCGATGCCGGCAGAGCTCACGACGACGGCCGTGCGCGCGTTCCGCGTCACGCGACTCAGATCGAGCTCGCATCCGACCAGAAACATGAACAGGATCACGCCAATCTGACTCAGGAGCTGCAGCGTGCCGGTGGTCTCTCGAGGAAAGAGCGCTCGATGGACCGCCGGCGACAACCAGCCAAAAAATGACGGTCCCAGAAGAATGCCGCCGAGCATTTCGCCGACCACCGCCGGCTGCCCGGCGCGCGCGACCAGCGCCGCCGTGAGCTTGGCGACGACGAGAATCACCGTGATTTGAAGCAGGAGGATCGCGAGCGCGTCGCCGGCGATCATCGCGGAGGTTCGGGCGGCACGAACCGGCGCCCATCGAGCGACCAGCCGCCGGCGAGGACGAGCGCGATGGCTTCCGGATAAATGCGATGCTCCTCGACGAGAATCCTCGCCGACAGCGTATCGGCCGTGTCGTTGGCGAGCACCGGCACCGCTGACTGCAGGATGATGGGTCCACCATCCAGTTCGTTGGTGACGAGATGGACCGTTGCGCCGCTGACGCGGACGCCGTGCTCGAGGGCCCGGCGCTGCGCATGGACGCCTGGGAACGCCGGCAGCAGCGACGGATGGATGTTGAGGATCCGGTTCGAGTACGTCTCGAGCAGCGGCGGGCCGACCAGCCGCATGAAGCCGGCGAGACAAATCAAGTCGACGCCGCGCGCGGTGACCGCGTCGAGGATCGCGCGGTCGTAGGCGTCGCGATCCGAGTAGTCTGCGGGGCTCAGGTGCAGGGTCTCGATCCCCGCTTCGCGCGCGCGCAGCATTCCCGGCGCCTCGGCGCGGTTCGAGATGACGACGGCGATCGACGCTTCGAGCCGGCCGGACGCCACGGCATCGATGATCGATTGGAGATTGCTGCCGCGTCCCGAGATGAGCACGGCAATCCGTCGGCTCACGGCATTAGCGGAGCGTCTGAGCTGCTTGAGGACTATTCACAACGAGCCTTCGACCTCGATTTTTTGGCCGAGCGGAGCCGCCCCGGTCGTGAATTCGAGAAGACACGCCACTAAACGTATCTCACGCTGCGGTCGCCGGAGACGACAAAGCCGATACGAATCGCATTGGGCTCGCCGGCCAGCGTGACGGCATTGACCACGCGCTCGGCATCGCGCGGCGCGCAGGCGACAATCAGGCCGATCCCCATGTTGAACGTGCGGAACATCTCCTCGTCGGAAATCCGGCCGTGCTGCTGAAGCAGGCGGAAAATCGGCGGGATTGACCACGACCTGAGATCGATCTCGGCCGCGCAGCCCTCCGGCAGGACGCGCGGCAGGTTCTCCGTGATGCCGCCGCCGGTGATGTGCGCGAGGCCGCGCACGTAGTGGCGCTCGAGGAGCGGACGCACAAACGGCAGGTACGATCGGTGCGGCGCGAGCAAGGCGTCGGCGAGCGTGACGCCCAGCTCGCGCACGAATTTGTCCGGCTTCCATTGCGCCAGCTCGAAGAAGACCCGGCGCGCGAGCGAATACCCGTTGGTGTGGAGGCCGCTCGATGGCAGCCCGATCAACACATCACCTGGCACGATGGCCCGGCCGTCGACGATTTTCGTCTTCTCCACGGCACCGACGATGAAGCCGGCGATGTCGTACTCGCCGTCGGCGTAGAAACCCGGCATCTCGGCGGTCTCGCCGCCGAGCAGCGCGCAGCCGTTCTGCGTGCACGCGCGGGCCACGCCGGTGATGACCTGCTCTGCGACGTCGGGCGACAAGCGGCCAGTCGCGAGGTAGTCGAGAAAGAAAAGCGGCTCCGCGCCCTGCACAATGATGTCGTTGACGCAGTGGTTGACCAGATCCGCGCCGATGGTGTCGTGGCGCCCGGTCAGAAATGCGACCTTGAGCTTCGTCCCGACGCCATCGGCACTCGAGACGAGCACCGGATCCCGATAGCGATCGCCAAGACGGAAGAGGCCGCCGAACGATCCGATCTCCGACATGACACCGGGCGTGAAGGTCCCGCGCGCGAGCGCCTTGATGCGGCGGACCGTTTCGTTGCCGGCGTCGATGTCGACCCCGGCGGATTTATAGTCCATTGGTGGAGTGTCCGCGCGGATGTACTGCCGGGCCGCGTGGTCGCGGCCCGGAAATCGCGTTCGAAGGCTCGTGGTGACTAATCTTCATTCAGCTAAGACGGTCCGCTAGAAGTCGAGCTTCCCGATGAGCGTCTGCATCAATGAACGGCGCGGTGAGTTTTCGGCCGAATCCCAGTACGTGCGGCGCGCAAAGGCGAAGAAGCGCTCCTTGTCCAGATCCTCTTCGAGCATGTCGAATCCCTCGGCGACGAGCGCCAGCGCCTGATCGCGATCGGTCCGTTTCTCGAGCACCGGCATCATCAGCGCGGTATTGCGAAGAGCGACGGTCGCCAGCGCGAGCGCGACTGGCGCGCGCGTCGAGTCGTCGCGCGCAGGAAGGCCGATGTCGAAGAGCGCGCTGACCGCCTCGTCATGTCCGGCGAGCGCCAGCGCACCGAGTCCGGTGGCGGCGCCGCGCAGCAGCTCCTGAAAGCCGGCGTTCTTGTCGGCGAACTTGAGCGTGTCGACGAGGTAGTTCTCGTGCGACTCGCAGTTGACGCCGAGCAGACAGATGGCGGTGGCAATCGAGGGCTGCGTCTGGCGCGAGGCGCCGCGCTGCATGGCCGCGAGCGTTTCGAGCGCGCGCTTGTCACCGATTTTTCCGAGCGCCAGCGCCGCATCGTCCTGCAGCGGTCCGTCGACCTTTGCGACGGCGGTGAGCGCGTCGAACGCGTAGGCCGCTTTGTAGTCGCCAAGCGCCTCGATCACGGCACTGCGAAAGAAGTCTTCGCCGCGGCTCACTTCCCGGACGAGCACCGGCTGCGGCCCCAGCGCGGCGAGCGCGCGGACGACCGCCGGCCGCACGAACTCGGCCTGCTCCTTGTCGAGTGCCGCGAGGAACGTCGCCGTCATCGCACGATCCGGGTTGTGCTCGAAGAAGCTGTACGCGACCGTGCGCAGCCGATCGTTGGGGCTCGCGAGCGACTCGCGCATCGCGTCCTTCGCGCGCGGATCGTTGAAGCCGGTGAGCAGCACGAGCGCGCGGTAGCGCACGTAGCCGTCGGTGTGCTCCGCCACCGCCTGCAGCAGCGCGGGGACGGCCTGAGGCGTCGCCGTGCGCCGCACGGTTCGTGACGCATTGGTCCGTGTGGCGTAGTCGAGATCGCCGAGCTTGTCGATCGCCGCTTTGAGTTGCGCGGCGGAGACGGCTTGGGGGGCGCTGGGTTCCTGAGCGCGCGCCGTGCTCCCTGCGGGGTTAACACAAAGGACACAAAGGACACAAAAGCCAACACCTGTACTGACGTTCCTTTGTGTCCTTCGTGTCTTTTGTGTTCGGCACGCGGAGCGCATGCAATTCACTTCGCGACCGGTTCTTTGTCCAGCTTCAACGCGAGCTGCAGATAGCTCGCCTCGTCGCGCGGGAATTCTACGGGATATCGGCCCGTGTAGCACGAGCTGCAGTAGGAGGCCCGGTCTTTGTCGACCGCGCTCATCAGCCCTTCCAGACTCAGATACGCGACGCTGTCGGCCTCGAGATACGTACGGATTTCGTCGAGCGTGTGTGTCGCCGCAATCAGCTCGGACCTGCTGGGTGTGTCGACACCGTAAAAGCACGGCGAGATCGTCGGCGGACAACTGATGCGGACGTGCACTTCTTTGGCGCCCGCCGCGCGGACCATCCGGACGATCTTGCGGCTCGTCGTGCCGCGGACAATCGAATCGTCGACGAGGATGACGCGCTTGCCTTCGAGGATGCTGCGCACCGGATTCAGCTTCACCTTCACGCCGAAATGGCGAATCGACGCCTGCGGCTGAATGAACGTGCGGCCGACGTAGTGGTTGCGGATGAGGCCCATGCGCAGCGGGATGTCCGCTTCCTCGGCGTATCCCACGGCGGCGCACACGCCGGAGTCCGGTACCGGCACGACGACGTCGGCGTCGACCGGCTGCTCGCGCGCGAGCACGCGGCCGAGCTCCGTTCGGACTTCGTTCACGCTGCGGCCGAACACGTAGCTGTCGGGCCGCGCGAAGTACACGTGCTCGAAGATGCACTGGTTCACAGGCGCCGGAGCGAACGGCTTGATCGACCGAACGCCGCTGTCCGAGATGACCAGGATTTCGCCCGGAGCGACATCGCGCTCGTAGGTCGCACCGATGAGATCCATCGCACACGTTTCCGAGCAGACGACGTAGGCGTCGCCCAGACGGCCGAGCGCGAGCGGTCGGAAGCCGTGTGGATCGCGAACGGCGACCAGGCGGTCCTTCGTGAGCATCACGAGCGAGAACGCGCCCTGCACTTGCGAGACCGATTCGATGATCGCGTCTTCGACCGTGGGCGCCTTCGATCTCGCGTAGAGGTGCAGGATGACCTCGGTGTCGCTGCTGGACTGGAAAATCGATCCCTGCTGTACGAGCTCGTCGCGCAGTTCGCGCGCGTTCACCAGATTCCCGTTGTGGCACAGCGCGATCTGGCCGTGCGAGCAGTCGATCAGAATCGGCTGAGCATTCGACAGTTTGCTCTCGCCGGCCGTTGAATAGCGCACGTGACCGATGGCCAGCGGTCCCGGGAGCTGCGCGAGCGTCGGGCCGTCGAACGTATCGGCGACATAGCCCATCGCGCGCGAAATGCGCACGCGCTCGCGATCGGAGGTCGCGATGCCGGCGCTCTCCTGCCCTCGATGCTGCAAGGCATAGAGGCCGAGATAGGTCATGTTGGCGGCTTCGGGATGACCGAAGATCCCGAAGACGCCGCATTCGTCTTTGAATTTATCGAGCATTACTTTTTTCTTTGCGCTGGGGCGCCACCCCCAGCGCCCGCCACCGCTCGCCGTCGGCTCGCGGCGATGATTCGCAGCGACTGTCTGCTCAGTCTATGACTTCGCCCTCGTCCAACACCAGTACCTGCGACCGCTCGCCTTCGGCTCGCGGCGATCATTCGCGATGACTTATCCACTCAGTCAGTGTTTCCATAGATGGCCGCGCCAGCGCCTGCCACCACCGATCATTCGCGACGACTTCCCACTCAGTCTACGCAACGCGTTTGGCAAAGTAGCGTTCCACCGCCGCGTTCCAGACACGCTCGGCTTCGTGGATCGACAGGTCGACGGCCATCTGTCCTGCCACGGCGATTCTCAACAGGTTGCCGCCGGTCTGACCGATCACCCGCGCCGGCACGTTCCTCGCCGCCGCGCGCTCGAGCACCGCGGCGGCGTCTTCCGGCACGACCGATACCAGCACGCGCGACGCCGATTCGCCGAAGAGTGCTGCCGCCGTGTTCAGTGTCGCATCACGGGTGATCTCGACACCGGGAATCGACACGTCAGCGCCCATTCCTTCGGTGTCGAAACAACATTCGGCGAGCGTGACCGCGAGCCCGCCGTCCGAGCAATCGTGAGCGGAATGAATGAGCCGCTCGGTGGCGAGCGTCACGAGCAGATCCTGCAGCGCGCGCTCGGCATCGAGATCGATCGACGGCGGCTCGCCGCGCACGAGATCGTGGACGACCTTCAAGTACTCGCTGCCGCCGAGCTCGCCGTGTCCGTCGCCGAGCAGAACGATCGCATCACCCGACCGCTGGAACCGGCGGCTGACGACGCGATTGGCGTGCTCGAGCAGACCGACCACGCCGATGACCGGCGTCGGATAAATCGCCTTCCCGTCCGTCTCGTTGTAGAGGCTGACGTTGCCGCCGGTAATCGGCACCTCGAGCGCGCGACATGCGGCGCCAATCCCTTCAACCGCTCTCGCGAGCTGCCACATGATGGCCGGCCGCTCCGGATTGCCGAAGTTCAGACAGTTGGTCGCGCCGATCGGCCGCGCTCCCGCACACGCCACGTTCCGCGCAGCTTCGGCGACCGCCAACATCGCGCCGCAATAGGGATCGAGGTAGCAGTACCGCCCATTGCCATCGACCGACAGGGCGAGTGCGCGATCCGTTCCCTTGATGCGCACGACCCCGGCGCCGAAGCCCGGATAGTTGATCGTGTTGGTCCGAACCATATGGTCGTACTGCCGGTACACCCACTTCTTGCTGCCGATCGTCGGCGAGCCGAGCAGCATCAGCAGCGACGTGTTGTGAGTCGCGGGACCTGACAGCGCTTCGAGATCCAGCGTCCGCACCTCGGCGAGATACTCGGGCTCGGTCATCGGACGGCGATAGAGTGGCGCTTCGTCGGTCAGCGCGCGATTCGGAATCTCGGCGACCACCGTGCCCCTGTCCTTCACGCGCAGCATGCCGTCGCTGGTGACTTCACCGATGTGGACCGCGTGCAGATCCCACTTGTCGAAGATCCGCTCGACCTCGGCCTCGCGCCCCCGCTTGACCACGAGCAGCATCCGTTCCTGCGACTCCGACAGCATGATCTCGTACGGCGTCATCCCGCTTTCGCGCTGCGGCACATGCGCGATGTCGATTTCCACGCCGGCGCCGCCGCGCGATCCCATTTCGGTCGTCGAGCAGGTCAGGCCCGCCGCGCCCATGTCCTGGATGCCGACGAGCGCGTCGGTCTGCATCACCTCGAGGCACGCCTCGAGCAGCAGCTTTTCCATGAACGGATCGCCGACTTGGACAGCCGGACGCTTCTCAGCCGATTTCTCGTCGAACTCCGCCGACGCCATCGTCGCGCCATGGATGCCGTCGCGTCCGGTCTTGGCGCCGACGTAGTAGACCGAATTGCCGACGCCCGAGGCGACACCTTTAATAATGTCCGACGCCTTCGCGATGCCGAGGCAGAAGACGTTGACGAGCGGATTGCCGGCGTACGACGGCTCGAACGCGATCTCGCCGCCGACCGTCGGGATGCCGATGCTGTTGCCGTAGCCGGCGATGCCGGCCACCACCCCTTCGAGCAGACGACGTGTGCCGGGCGCATCGATGGATCCAAACCGCAGCGAGTTCAACAGCGCGATCGGCCGCGCGCCCATCGTGAAGATGTCGCGGATGATCCCGCCGACGCCGGTGGCCGCGCCCTGATACGGCTCGATGAACGATGGGTGATTGTGCGATTCGATTTTGAAAACAGCCGCGAGACCGTCGCCGATGTCAACCGCGCCTGCGTTCTCGCCGGGCCCCTGCAGCACTTGCCTGCCTGTTGTCGGCAGCGTCTTCAAATGGACGCGCGAGCTCTTGTAGCTGCAGTGCTCCGACCACATGACGGAGAAGATGCCGAGCTCGGTGAGGTTCGGCTCGCGGGCGAGGAACTGCTTGATGCGTTCGTACTCGTCGGGCTTCAGCCCGTGCCGTTCGAGAACCTGTGGATCAATCATGATGAAACGGCCGCCTAGTGGAGTGTCTCCTCGGGCCTACGCCCGGGCCGCGCCGTTGTCGCGGCCCGAAGATCGCGGCCGAAGGCTCGTTGTGAGTAGTACCCATTCAGCTGATACGGTCCGCTAGAAGGGCCGCCCTACAGCTTGGAGCGCGGGCCGTTCACCCCTCGACGAGCTCGGGGTCCCCTGAGCCTGCCGAACGGCAGGCCCGCGAGCCATCGTCTCGACGACCGATTCGAAGATCATCCGTCCGTCGACGCCTCCAAGCAGCGATTCACACGCGCGCTCGGGATGCGGCATCATGCCGACCACGTTGCGGGCCTCGTTGCAGATCGCCGCGATCGCGTTTACCGATCCGTTTGGATTCCAATCCGGACCGAGCTGACCGTTCGGATCAGTGTAGCGAAGAACGACCTGGCGATTCGCCTCCAGCTTCTCGAGCATGTCGGACGGCGCGAAGTAGTTGCCTTCGCCGTGACCGATCGGAATTCGCAGGACCTGGCCCACCTTTGCCGCGCTCGTGAACGGCGTGTCGGTCTGCTCGACTCGCAGGTGCACGTGCTCGCAGCGGTACTTCAGCGTGCGATTGCGCAGCATCGCGCCGGGCAGCAGACCCGATTCGAGCAGGATTTGAAATCCGTTGCAGATGCCGAGCACCGGGCCGCCGCGCTCGGCGAACGCGCGAACCTGCCCCATGATTGGCGAGAAGCGGGCCATCGCGCCCGTGCGCAGGTAATCGCCGTGGGCGAAGCCGCCCGGCAGAATCACGACGTCGGCGCCTTTCAGGTCCGCATCCTTGTGCCAGATGTACTCGGCGTCCTGGCCGAAGACGTCTTTCGCAGCGTAGTACGCGTCCTCGTCGCAGTTGCTGCCGGGAAATACGACTATCCCGAAGCGCATCTTTTTTTCCTTGCGTTGGGGCCCGCCCGCAACGCCTGTCGCGGCTCGCTCGTTCGCTCGCGGCGCTGGCTTGTTACGACTATCTGCTCAGTCAACTTCGATGCGGTAGCTCTCAATGACCGGGTTCGCGAGGACCTTGTCGGCGACCTCCGCCGCCAGGGCGTGCGCTTGCGCTGCCTCGGTGGTCGCCAGATCGAGCTCGAAATATTTCCCTTGCCGCACGTCCTCGACCGTGCCGTAGCCGAGCGAATGCAGCGCGTCGGCGATCGTTTTTCCTTGCGGATCGAACACGGATGGCTTCAACGTGACGAAAACGCGCGCACGCATGTTCCTCCACTAGATCCGCGCGGACACGGTTTGAAAGACGCGATCGAACACCTGATCCACGTGCTTCAACTGCTCGTCGAGATCGAACGCTCGCGCGATCTCGGCCGGGGTCAGCACGCGGGTGACGTCGGGGTCGGCCAGCAGCAGCGCCTTGAAGTCTCGGCCTTCTTCGAACGAGCGCATGGCGTTGCGCTGCACCCACTCGTACGCCTGCTCGCGAGAGATGCCCTTCTTCGCGAGCTCGAGCAGCACGGTGCCGGAAAACACGACGCCGCGCGAGCGGTTGAGATTCTCGCGCATGCGATCGGGATAGACGACCATCCCCCGGGTGATCCCGGTGAACCGGCGCAGCATATGATCGAGCGCGATGAAGCTGTCGGGCAGGATCACGCGCTCGACCGACGAATGCGAGATGTCGCGCTCGTGCCAGAGCGCGACGTTCTCGAGCGAGGCGTGCGCGTTGGCCCGCAGCAGACGCGCGAGACCGCAAATCTGCTCGCAACCGATCGGATTGCGCTTGTGGGGCATCGCCGACGAGCCCTTCTGCCCTTTGGCGAACGGCTCCTCGACTTCACCAATCTCGGTTTTTTGCAGGCCGCGGATTTCGAGCGCAAACTTCTCCAACGATGCCGCCGTAATCGCCAGCGCCGACAGCAGCTCCGCGTGGCGGTCGCGCTGGATCACCTGCGACGAGACCTTCGCCGGCTCCAGTTGGAGGCGGCGACAGACGTCCTCTTCTATTGACGGCGGCAGATGCGCGAACGTCCCCACCGCACCTGACAGTTTGCCGACGTTGATCGTCGCGCGCGCCCGCTGAATCCGTTCGTTGTCCCGCTGGACTTCGGCGTACCAGAGCGCCAGCTTGAGGCCGAAGGTCATCGGCTCGGCATGCACGCCGTGCGTGCGGCCGATCATCGGCGTCCGGCGGTGTTCGAGCGCGCGGTCGCGAATCGCTTCCGACAGGGCTTCGAGATCTTTGAGGATCAGGTCGCATGCCTCACGCATCTGCAGGGCTTGCGCGGTGTCTATGACATCCGACGAGGTCATCCCGAAGTGGAGCCAGCGCGCGGAGGGGCCGACTGTCTCGGCGACGGCCGTCGTGAAGGCGATGACGTCGTGCTGTGTGGTCTGCTCGATTTCTTCGATTCGTGCGACGTCGACCCGGCCGTGGTCGCGGATGTCGCGCGCCGCCTCGGGCGGCACGATGCCCGCGGCCGCCATCGCCTCGGCGGCGGCGGTCTCGACGAGCAGCCAGGTCTCGTACCGACGCTGGTCGCTCCAGATGCGACCCATCTCCGGGTGCGTATATCTCGCTATCATCGAAGGCTGACGGAACACAAAAGACACGAAGGACCCGGAGGAACAACCCAGCGGGTCTGAACCTTTATGTCCTTCGTGTCCTTGGTGTCGATTGGGCGCCCCTAGTCCAAGTCCAGTCGCTCTCTCGGAATCTGCAGTCCGTTCACGTTGCCGAGCACGGTGGCCGCGAGCGATCCATTCTGAAACAGATCCGCGGCGACGCGCTGGACATCGGCCGCGGTCACCCGCTCGATGCCCTGCAGCGTCTCGTCCAACCCGAACTGCCGATCGAAGTAAATTTCCTGCCGGGCGATGTGCGACATGCGGCTCGCGGTGTTCTCGAGACTCAGCATGAGGCTGCCCTTCAGGTGATCCTTCGCGCGCTGCAGCTCGGCGTCGGGCACGAGCGCGTTCTTGACGCCGCGCAATTCTTCGACGACGAGATCGACGACCTCGCCGACGGCTTCGTTCGAGCAGCCGGCGTAGATGGTGAACGACCCGGCGTCGCGATAGGCGCTCAACCCGCTGAACACGGCATAGGCCAGCCCGCGCTTCTCGCGCACGTTCTGAAACAGCCGCGAGCTCATCGACCCGCCGAGAAGGGTGTTCAGCACATAGCTCGAATACCGATCGTCGTGGTTCTGCGGGTAGCTGCCGACGCCGAGGCACAAGTGGCTCTGTTCGAGCTCCTTGTTCCGAATCAGAATCTTCGGCACGACGCGAGGCGCCTGCTCGCCGACAGCCTCGCCCGACTCGGCGACCGATCCGAATTTCTCGGCGACGAGATCGCGCACGCGATCGTGCTCGAGGTTGCCGACCGCCGAGACGATGAGGTTGCGCGCCGTGTACGCGTTCTGAAAGTACGAGCGCAGCGACTCGACGTTGAACGATTCGACGGTTTCCTTCGTGCCGAGAATCGGACGCCCGAGCGGATGGTTTTCCCAGAAGCCCTGCGTGAACAACTCGTGGACGAGGTCGTCGGGCGTGTCCTCGACCATCTTGATCTCTTCGAGCACGACTTTCTTCTCGCGCTCGATGTCCTCTGGACCAAACGCCGGATTGCGGACGATATCAGCGAGGATGTCGATGGCGAGCGGCAGATGCTCGTCGAGGACCTTGATGTAATAGCTCGCGTACTCCTTCGCGGTGAACGCGTCGAGCTGGCCGCCGATTGAATCGATCGCCTGCGCGATGTCTTCGGCGGTGCGGGTCGCGGTCCCCTTGAAGAGCATGTGCTCGACGAAGTGCGCGATGCCGCCGCGCTCGGCCGTTTCGTGGCGCGATCCGCGTGTGAGCCACACACCGATGCTGATCGAGCGGACTTGAGTCATCCGCTCGGTGAGAATGCGGAGACCGTTATCGAGAACGTCTCTGACGATTGGTGCGTTCGACAAGATGAACCATCATGTTACCATTGAAGGTCCGCTAAGCGCTGGGAAACGAGAGAGATACCGTGTCCACCGAGTCCGGCCGGCTCGACCTCGCCGAACTGGAACGCCCCGCACTCGAGGCGGCGCTCGAGGCGCGCGGACACCAGCGCTTTCACGCCGGCCAGATTTTTCGCTGGCTCTACCACCGCGGCGTCACCGATCCCGCCGCGATGACCGACCTGTCACGCGACCTCCGCACAGGGCTCGCGAACGGCTTCACGCTGTCAACGCCTGAGGTCGTCCAGCGCGAGACGTCGATCGACGGCACCGAGAAATTCCTCCTGCGTCTCGGCGACGGTCGCACCATCGAATCGGTGTTCATCCCGGACACGCCGTCGATGACCTTCTGCATCTCGACGCAGGTCGGCTGCGCGATGGCATGCGCGTTTTGCCTCACGGGCAAGATGGGTCTCGTCCGCAACGTGACCGCAGGCGAGATTGTCGGCCAGGTGCGCGTGCTCGTCGACGCGCTGAACATGCGCGACACACGCTTCAATATCGTGCTGATGGGCATGGGCGAGCCGCTGCACAACTACGACGAGACAATGAAAGCGCTGCGCATCCTGGCTGACGAGAACGGATTCGCCATGTCACCCCGGCGAATCACGTTGTCGACCGTCGGCCTCCTACCCGCCCTCGAGAAGCTCGCGAAAGAACCGGTGATGCCGAACCTCGCGATTTCGCTGCACGCGCCGACCGACGGACTGCGCGGGGAGCTCGTGCCGATCAACAGGAAATACGGCGTCAGCGACATCATCGACGCGTGCAAGCGCTTCCCGTTGAAGCGGCGCAGCCGGATCACCTTCGAATACGTGCTGCTCGCCGGCGTCAACGATCGGCCCGAGGATGCGCGGCGGTTGGCGAAACTGCTCGCCGGCGTGAAGTCGAAAGTGAACCTGATTCCGTTGAACGCTGCCGCGGGCATCCCG
>Ga0137399_10000865_pt1 | contig 13109 bp, 10 predicted proteins | sample czorhiz316metaG_FD_104810 | JGI IMG/M metagenome (GOLD analysis project Ga0137399, IMG submission 104810) | Vadose zone soil microbial communities from Angelo Coast Range Reserve, California, USA - czorhiz3.16 metaG | ecosystem: Environmental > Terrestrial > Soil > Vadose zone | place: USA...
GCTCTGGGCACTCCCGGGCGTGCTTTCGCGGATGCTCCGGTGGCGACACGCACCGCTAACCCTATCCTGTCTTTCCGGTGCAGTCGATCATGGCGTTCGCGGTAGGTGCGATTGCAGCACGATGGCGACGCGCCTTTTGGACAGAGCGCAGCGCTGAACGCGTGTGGATTCCGCCGACGGTCTGGATGCTGTTCTTGCTCATCTCTTACCACCCGGCCATCGGTGCTGGGGGGGAGGATCGCTGGCACTATTTTTTTTGGGCCGGGCAGCGTGCCATGGCAAGCATGCAGACCGTGGACGCCCTTCCGTCTGCGGTTTCCGTGGCGTATGCACTCGGACCTTTCCTGGGTTGAAGAACTAAATCGTCCTTAGGGTCGTAGCCGCTCGTCCTCATCCAAAGCAGGATAAAATCGTCTAGGACGGCAGCTTCCATGCGTATCACCTCCCGCCGCAAAACGATCGCGTTTTTTATCGTGCTGGGCGTGTGCCTGGTGGCACTGGCGGTTGCGCTCAACGTTGGTTGGATCATCCTCAACTGGCGCGAAGGCGTCATGTTGTTCCTGGGGGTGATCTTCTTCGCGGTGCTGATCGCGGGGATGATCGTGAACACCAGCTTCCTGGTGCGGGAGATCCGGCGCAACGAGCAGCATGACAGTTTTATCAACGCCGTTACCCACGAACTGAAGACGCCCATCGCGTCCATCCGGCTCTATCTCGAAACGCTGCAGAGCCGCGCGGTGGACGAGGCACGGCGGCAGGAGTTCTACCGTCTCATGCTGAGTGACACCGACCGTTTGCTGGGGACCGTCGAGCAGGTGCTGAAGGCCGGGCAGGCGGCGCAGAAGGGCGCGAAACATCAGCGGACGGAAGTCGAATTCGACCGCCTGGTGCGGGAGTGCCTGGACCTGGTGCGCACCCGGCATCACCTGCAGCCCGAAGCGCTGCGCTACGAGCCGGCGAACCGCAACGGCTCGGGGACGCTGGTGTTCGGCGACGCTGAGGAGCTGCACACGGCCGTGTCGAACCTGCTGGAAAACGCGATCAAATATTCCGGACGCAAGGTCGACGTTGCGGTGCGGGTGGAGACCGATGACAAGCATGTCGTCCTGCATGTGCGGGACAGCGGCGTTGGCATTGCGCCGGAGGAACTGAAGCGTATCTTTAAGCGCTTTTACCGCGTGCCGAACCGGTCACTGGCGCAAGTGAAAGGGACGGGGCTCGGTCTGTTCATCGTGCGCGCGATCGCTCGCAAGCATGGTGGCAAGGTGTTCGCCGAAAGCGCGGGCGAAGGGCAGGGAACAACCGTCACCCTCGAACTCCCACGGAGCGAGGCATGAGCCGGGTGCTGGTGGTCGAAGACGAAAGCCATCTGGCGAACGGGCTGTCGTTCAATCTGGTCGCCGAGGGACATTCGGTGGAGGTGGTGGGCGACGGCGAATCGGCGCTCGACCGTCTGCTGGCGAAAAAAGAAAACTTCGACGCGGTGGTGCTCGACGTCATGCTGCCGGGCAAGGACGGGTTCGAGGTCGCGTCGCAGTTGCGCGAGGCGAAGAACTTCGTGCCCGTGCTGATGCTGACCGCGCGCGGGCGTCCGGAAGATGTGCTGAAGGGCTTTGCGTCGGGGGCCGACGACTATCTGCCGAAGCCGTTCGAACTGGCAATCCTGATGGCGCGGTTGCGAGGATTGCTGCGGCGGAGCGAGTGGGTGCAGGCGGGACGGCATGCGGCTGGCGGTTCCGCGGGTCAGGCGAATTCGCCGGAGGCGGCGCAAGAAGTTGGCGACGTTTTCTTGTTTTGCGGGAAGAGGATCGACTTCTCGACCAACGAGTTGAGCACCAGCGGCGGGAAGATCCAGCTGACCCTGATGGAAGCTGACCTCTTGCGGCACCTGATTCGCAGCAAGGGGCGAGTGGTATCGCGCAAGTCGATGCTCGAGGAGGTGTGGGGGCTGAAAGAAGACACCGACACGCGGGCTATCGACAATTTCGTGGTGCGGCTGCGGCGGTATATCGAAGACGATCCGGCCAAGCCGCGGCATTTGCTGACGGTACGGGGGATTGGGTACCGGTTCTTGGCGGAGCCGGAGAGCTGAGTTGGTGCTGGTCGTGGGGAAATTACTCCATCCCGTCACAGCCAGCCTGTGTTCTCCGCGGATGTCGAACTGGGAACTGACAAGCGAGAACTGAGAACTGGGTTCCTCATACATCCAGCCCGATCGATCGCATCAACTCCAACCCGTTGCTTTTCGTGACTACACCGTCGCGCAGCGTGTAGTCGAACTTCATCTGGCCGTGCTCGAGTTCGTCCTGAAAGTGCACATTGTGCAGGTGGGCGCCGGAGCCGGCGATATCTGTCAGGGCGAGGTCGTGCGTGCTGATCAGCCCGATTGCGCCACGGTTCAAGAGCGCGCGCACGATGCCTTCGGCGCCGATGCGGCGATCCTTGGAGTTGGTGCCTTGCAGCAGTTCGTCGAGCAGGAACAGGAGCGGGGGATCGGCACCGGCGAGGTCGAAGATCTGGCGCAGGCGCGTGATTTCCGCGTAGAAGCGCGAGCTGCCTTCTCGCAGCGAATCGTTGATGCGGATGCTGGCGCCCAGCTGCAGTGGCGTGATGCGCAGGCGGGTGGCACGGACCGGCGCGCCGGCCATGGCGAGCACCACGTTGATTCCGACCGCGCGCATCAGGGTGCTCTTGCCCGACATGTTGGAGCCGCTGATCAGCAGCAGGCGGGTTTCGCCGCACACGCCGACGTGGTTGCGTACGCAGGTGGAGGCGGGGATGAGCGGATGTCCGAGTTGCTCGGCTTCGAAGCAGGCCGGGCCGGTGGTGAATTCGGGGAACGGGTCATCGGGATGCTCGAAGCTGTAGCTGGCGAGGGAGAGCAGCGCCTCGATTTCGCCGACCACGTTCAGCCAGGAGCGCAGGGCATGGCCGTGGGCGCGCCGCCAGCGCTCGGCGGCGAAAGCGACCTGCACCGAGTACATGAGCGGTGCGTCGAGCACGCGCAGGATCACGTTGTCGCGGGAGTTGATGAAGTCGACGATGGTGCGCAGACGAGCGATCGCTTCGGAACTGGCAACGTTGCTGGAGGTCAGCGATTTCTGGAGCGACCGGAGGGGGAGTGACTGGAAGGTCTGCGCTTCGATGCGGGCCAGGATTTCGGAGAGCAGATCGAGGTTGCGGAAGGCGTGTTCGGTGCCGTGCAGCACCTGTTCGAGGGGACGCTTCAGGAGGTAGGTCAGAATCGCCTGAAGGATGACCACCACAATCAGGGGCGTGGCCATGTCCCGGTAGCCCCACACGAATGCGCCCAGCGCGGCGAGCGCGGCCAGCACGGGCGCCAGCGTTTCAATCCAGCGGGGCTCCATGTGGTTCGGAGCCTCGGCCCATTCCAGAAGGGCGTCGGGGTGGACGCCAACGCCGGCATCTTCGCCGAGGACGGCCAGGTCCTCGCGAAAATCCAGCTGATCGCGTAGGTCGGAGACCGACGCGTGGCGACAGCGGACCGCGTGCAGGGGCGAGGGCGCGAGCAGCCAGCGGGACAACATGTCTTCGCCGATCCGGGTGCGCGCGACCGACAGTAGCTGGAAGAGGCTACCCTTGCCGAACAGGTCGAGATCGTCGGCGTAGACGTGGTGCGGATCGGCGAAGCGCTCGCCGGTCGCGCCGCTGCCGGCCCAGCGGTCTTCGATACGAGCCAGTCCGTTCTGGTAGAAGGCGACCGCGCGCTCGGCGAGATCGCGGCGGCGAAGAATCCGGGAGTGGTAGGCCGCAATGGCCACGAACGCTGCGACCGGGACTAGCAACCACCACGGGGAAATCACATGCCGGCGCAGCGAAGCCCAGGCCAGTGCGATCGCGAGCAGGGCCAGAGCCAGGCGTATGTTCCCGAGGCGGATGTGCACTCTATCGTAGGCCGCGACACGCGACTGGCGCGCTTCGAGGCGCTGCCGGTATTGGTCCGAGGGGGACACGGAAGTGAGGGTAGCAGACGGGCTGGTGCAACTCGCAGGTGTATGCTTCGGCGAATGAATCAGGTCCGATTTTTGACACTCTTGTTGATTTGTGTCCCGGCGGCGGAATGTCTGGGCAGCGATGCGCCCTGTCAATTGCTGGCCCACAAAGCGGTTGCAGCGCAGGCGTCGATGACGAGTCCCGATCGCAAACCGGTCGAGAGCCAGCGCGACAATCCGCTGCATCAGGGCAGAGCCGCAGAAAGACTAGCCTATATCCTTGCGACCTGTCCGGAACAGTCGTTCCGCACCATCTACTCGCTGGGGTCCACCGATTGGCTTAGCGCCTGGGGACGGTCGTTAAGGGCGACGCCCACTCTCCAGCCAGGGGAAAGGGCAACGCTCATTGCGGGCGCCAAGTGGGCGGCGGGCAGTGCGAACAACAGGCTGCTCGCGCAGAGTGTTCGCAAGGTGTTGCAAACTGCGAGTGGGGCAGCACCGCAACGGCTAGACCCGAGTTGTGGCCCGATGTTTCGCCATTTGTTGATCGGACTTGTAGACGACTGGATGGCGAGAAGTGGCGCGCAGTGGTTTGACCACTCCGATTCCTTACTCTTCATGATGGCGTCCTGCCCGGATGACTTCTACTTCGTGATGAATCAACGGCCCGAAGTGTTGCACAGCTGGTTAAAGGAACTGCCCAAGGCGAGCTTCTGGGGCGAGGCAAAGGTCACGGCTCAGTTGCAGGCGTTGCGGGAAGCACTGGTTGAACTGGTACGAGCCCAGAACATGCCGCTCTATCTGCGCCCCACCCACGATGAGATTCTTGCGCGCTTAGGAGCGCTGTGCGTCACCGCCGTGGATCAGGCGTCGCCCTGCCCGTCGCAACCCAAGGATTGATCGGGGCTGCTACCCAAGGACAGCCGTCGAAAATCAATCCGGCATTCTGAAGGGGCAGCTCTGCTGTTTGAGAGGTTGACCTCCGGGTCGGTGACCGAGGTCAGGGACAAATCCCTCGCGGTTCCAGCGGGAGCCGATCTTCGATTCGCCGCTCGCTAGCCAGTCGGCGACGCACTCACGCTGCTCGCTTGAGGTTTGTACGTCGGTTTGCCCACAGGTATGGGACAAGGGCATCGAAACCAAGAGCAGCATGGCGCCGAACGACGCGAGCCGTCTTGGCCTTGGGCTTTTCGGGTCTTGCGGGACTACAACTGCTTGGCTGAAGCACCCGCTGCCAGCTCGCGCAGCACCGTCAGGAATCCGGAGGCGGCTTCAGGATCGGCCAGGCTCTCGAGGTCGACGGTGGCGGAGAAGTTAGGCGAGTTGGGACGGAAGTGGACTTTGAGGAAACTGTGTTCGCGGGACGCCATAAGCGCGTTGACTACCGGGCTCAACTCTTGAGTCCATTTGGCGCGGGTGGTGAGGACGACCGGGCCAGGACGCGAAATCTCCCAGGCGCGCGAGTCATCGGATGTCTTTCCATTGCTGTGGCCGCACCAGCGGTGGTTCATCACTTCCAGGTGGAACGCGGGCGGGCAATCCAGGTCGGCTTCGAAGGTAAGCGTCTCTTTTTGCTTGCGCCAGTGGCTCACCAGCCACTGCACGGGCAGAGGGCGCGGCAGCAGGTTCAGAGTCAGGTGCGCATTCTCAAACCAGCGGGAAGGGAACTGAAAACGGGCATGCAGGCGGGAACTGCCCGTCCAGCGGCTCTCGACGACTTTGCCGCGTCCACGGCACGCGATCTGGACCCAACGGAGCGCGGCCGCGCCTTTGCGCCGGTTATAGCGCGCGAAGGCGAAATACCAGATGCCAAGTGAAACGGTGGCACCCAACGCGTCTATCAGTAATAGGCGCCCCACAGAGACCTCGTTTACTGAAATGGTACGTCCGGAGGTGGAGGGAGGGCAAGGGCCCAAACGGGCTAAATTTTTCGGCCGATTTTTGGGCTCTGGGCTGCGGGAGAGACAGCAGTCAGCCCCTAAAGGTGCGCCCGGTCAGGCCTGGTTCCGGCACCGCTGAAGCGGTGCCCTGCTCCGCTCCGCGTCCGAAATGAAAGGGGGGCTTGCCAGGAACCGGTGTCCTGATACGAACCGCGGGCTTCAGGTTAGTGAACGGATGCAGACCCGGTTCGCCGCCTCTGAGACAGGGCGAGCCCGGTCTCTGCAGAACGGTAGAATGGAGCCTGAGAACTTGCCTGGTGAATGCCCGAGATGCCAAGACCGCGGAATTTACGATCCGGGAATTCCGGCGCAGCGACTTCAATACGCTGTGGGAAATCGACCAGCAATGCTTTCCGCCCGGGATTTCCTACTCGCCGCTGGAACTGCTGACCTATATGAGACGGCTGCGATCGTTCACGCTGGTGGCGGAGCAGCCGGTTTCCGGAAGCGGGAACCAGGACGGGGAGGTGGCGCGGCCGGTCGGTTTCATCGTGGGCGAAGCGGGGCGCCGACAGACGGGGCACATCATCACGATTGATGTGCTCGAAGAGGCGCGGCGCAGCGGGCTTGGGTCGAAGCTGCTGAGGGCGGCAGAGCAGCGCTTGCGCGCGGCGGGATGCCGAGCCGTTTTCCTCGAGGCCGCGGTCGACAACGCTGCGGCGCTTGCGTTTTACAAGCGGCACGACTACTTCCTGATGAAGACGCTGCCCCGTTACTACTCGAGCGGCGTGGACGCCTTCATGCTGAAAAAAGATTTGCGCTTGCAGGATATGAGCATGTAGGTTCGATCGGTCGCTGGGCGCGAGGAGTGGATTTTCCAAAGGGCTAGAGCCCGGGTTTTTGTTGGGGTGGAAGGTGGCTCGGCCGAAGAGTTTGCAGAACAAGTCGGATTCATCGCCCCCAGCGCCTGATGGCGGGTTGACATTCAAGACGGTTAGGGCAGGCCGGACGGCATGCCCGGAAACGAATCGTCTGTTTTTCCGCAGCCTTTGAAGCCGTTGTGGAGCAAGGCAGTCCCGCAAATAGCATGAAGATTGCGATCCAGGGGGAACCGGGGGCGTTCAGCCACGAGGCAGCTTTGCGGATGGTGCCGCGCTGCACGATCGTGCCGTGCGCGCGCTCGGCCGAGGTGTTTGACCGCGTGGTGCGCGGGTCGGTGGGCGGCGCGGTGATCCCGATCGAGAATTCGCTGGCCGGCTCGGTGGCGGAGCACTTTGACCTGCTGCTCAGCCGTGAAGTGTTTATCCAGAGCGAGTATCCGCTGCGGATCGTCCACCACGTGATTGCGGCGCCAGGAGTGAAGTTCAAGGATCTCCGGCGGGTCTATTCGCATCCGGTTGCGCTTGATCAGTGTCGCGATTTTTTCCGGCGCTATCGGAAGATCGAGCCGGTGGCTTTCTACGACACGGCCGGCAGCGTGAAGCATGTGGTCGGGAAGGGCTTGGAAGACGCGGCCGGCATCGCCGGGAGGCAGGCTGCCAGTGCCTACGGCGGGACAATCCTGAAGGCGGGGATCGAGGACGACAAGCAGAACTTCACGCGCTTCTTTTTCATCCGCAAGCGGCGGCACCTGCGCCCCGGGGCCAACAAGACTTCGCTCGCCTTCAGCGTGAAGAACGTTCCCGGAGCGCTTTTCAAGGCGCTCAGCGTATTCGCGCTGCGCGACATCAGTCTGAGCAAGATCGAGTCGCGGCCAGTGCGGGGGCGCCCTTGGGAATACGTGTTCTACGTTGACATTCTGCGCGGCGAAGATGAAGCGGCGCGCAACGCCTTGCGCCATCTGGGCGAAGTGGCGGACCTGGTGAAGGTGCTGGGTGTGTATCCGGCCGCATAAGAAGAAGTGATCGGACAAACCGAGCAATTTACTCCTCGGCCATTGGTCCTCGTCAGACGAGCACGGGAGTTGGCAGCGCAGGAGACTTCCTTCAAATTTGGCTTGGTACGACCCCAGGCACGAAACCGGGGATTTTCCTAACCCGTGCTGTAAAGGTAACCTGTACCATTGTCAGGGTGCAAAACTGCCAGAAGGGGTTTACAATCCAACGCTCTACGGGGAGGAACCCGTCCGGCCTGCATCTTTTTGAGCCTCAGAATCATCAAAAGTTGAGCGAGTTACACTCAAGGAGAAACATGGCACAGCAGTCGCGCCCTGAGCGCCCGAATAAAGCCAAGGAAGAGCAGGAAGAGCGGTCCCTGCCGGTTCTCCCGGTTCGAGATACCGTTCTGTTTCCGCATGCGGTTTTACCTCTCACGGTAGGGCGTGAGAGTTCCGTGCAACTCATCAATTCCCTCGGCGAGGACAAGACCATCGTGGTGGTCGCGCAGCGCGAAGCGCGCGTTGACAGTCCCCAACCCACCGATCTGTACACCGTGGGTACCCTGGCCGTGGTCCACAAAGTCGTGAAGATGCCCAACCAGAGCCTGTTCGTATTCGCCGAAGGCCTGGAGCGGGTGAAGCTGGGCGAGTTTACCCAGTTGACGCCCTTCATGCGCGCGCGTTTCACGACGATCGCGGAAACGGTTCCGCCGAAGAGTTCCGAAATCGAAGCCTTGCAGCGCAATGTCCTGACCTTGTTCCAGCAGATCGTGGCCGGGTCGCCGACCTTGTCGGATGAGCTTTCCACGGTCGCGATGAACATCGAAGAGCCGGGCCGGCTGGTGGATTTCATTGCGTCGTCGCTGCCGTCGCTGTCGACGAGCGACAAGCAGGACACGCTGGAGACCACCGACGTCAATGTGCGCCTCGAGAAAATCAACCAGCACCTGGCGAAAGAACTTGAAGTTCAGCAACTGCGCAACAAGATTCAATCCGAAGTTCAGGACAAGGTGCAGCAGACGCAGCGTGAGTACTACCTGCGCGAGCAGATGAAGGCCATCCAGAAGGAACTGGGTGAGCAGGATGAAGGCCAGCGGGATACCGACGACCTGCGGCAGAAGATTGAATCCGCGGGTATGCCCGATGAAGTGAAGAAGGAAGCCCTGAAGGAACTGGGCCGGCTGGCACGCATGTCACCCATGGCCGCAGACTATGGGGTCACGCGCAACTACATCGAGTGGCTGGCGGTGTTGCCCTGGGCGAAGGCATCGGGCGGCGAGGTCGACATCCCGAAAGCGAAAGAGATTCTGGATGCGGACCACTACGACCTGAAAAAAGTCAAAGACCGCATTCTGGACTATCTGTCGGTGCGGCGTCTGAAGCCCAACATGAAGGGACCGATTTTGTGCTTCGTCGGGCCTCCGGGAGTTGGCAAAACGTCATTGGGCAAATCGATCGCGCGCGCACTGGGAAGGAAGTTTGTCCGCATCTCGCTCGGTGGCGTACACGACGAGGCTGAGATTCGCGGGCACCGGCGGACCTATATCGGGGCGCTGCCTGGTCAGATCATCCAGGGAATTCGGCGCGCCGAAACCAAAGACCCCGTCTTCATGCTGGACGAAATCGACAAGGTGGGCCGTGATTTCCGCGGAGATCCCGCGTCGGCGTTGCTGGAGGCGCTGGATCCGGAACAGAACGCGACCTTCCGCGACAACTACCTCGACGTTCCGTTCGATCTGTCGAAGGTGTTGTTCATTACGACCGCGAACATGCTCGATCCGATTGCGGAGCCGTTGCGCGACCGTATGGAAATCATTGAACTGCAGGGGTATACGGAAGAAGAGAAAGTGCACATTGCCTTCCAGTACCTGATTCCGCGGCAGGAAGAAGAGAACGGCGTGACGGCGGAACAGATCGAGTTTCCGCAAGAATCGATCCAGCATGTCATCCGGCACTACACGCGGGAAGCAGGCGTGCGCAACCTGGAGCGCACGATCGGCACCATCTGCCGGAAGCAGGCGCGCCGGTTGGCCGAAGGCAAGACAGAAAAGCTGATCGTCACGCCGGACATCGTTCAGGAATTTCTGGGCGGCATCAAGATCCGGACCGAAGGCGAGATCGCCGAGCGCACCAAGCGTCCAGGTGTGGCTGTCGGCTTGGCCTGGACACCGACCGGTGGGGATGTGCTCTTTGTTGAAGCGAACGTGATGAAGGGCAAAGGCGGCTTCACCATGACCGGACAGATCGGCCAGGTGATGCAGGAATCGATGCAGGCGGCCTTGACCTGGGTGCGTTCCAACGCAGCGCGGCTGGGCATCGCGGAGAGCTTCTTCGCCGAGCATGACATTCACATTCACGTGCCGGCGGGCGCGATTCCGAAAGACGGTCCCTCGGCGGGCGTGACCATGGCAACCACCCTGGTTTCGCTGCTCACGGAGAATCCGGTCCGGCCCTACCTGGCGATGACCGGGGAAATCACGCTGAGCGGGAACGTGCTTCCGGTTGGCGGGATCAAGGAGAAAGTGCTGGCGGCCAAGCGCGCGGGCGTGCGCGACGTCATCCTCCCGGCAGACAACAAAACCGATGTGGAGGAAGATCTGACGCCCGAGCAACTCGAGAACCTGAACGTGCACTATGTGAAGCTGATCGACGAGGTGCTCGAGTTGGCGCTGCCTTCGTCTCCGCGGGAAGAAAAGCAGGACGCCGAGGAGCGGGAGAAGGTGCTCAGCGGGCACTGAAAGGCAGTTGCCGGCCCGGAGTGGCCCTTTGCCAGTAGAATCGCTGCCAGTCTCTCGAGGGGGACTGGCAGTTTTTGTTTTTGCGCGACGGATTGCTGGATTTTGGTTGTCAGAAGGCGGGTCGCGTGGAAAGAGAAAAGAAAATGGGGTACCTGGGGCGCGGAAGCGCAAAACCCGGTTTGGCGATCGGTGGCACGAGCTAGCCTCGCCTTCCCCTCCATGGCAAATGCCGGCAACTGCCTGGCAGATGCCGAGCGGTGCAGGTTTCTGGCACGGGAGGTCGCGTTTTGTCCGAGCATGAAGTTTTTCAGCAGCCTGTCCGAGGTTGTTTGCAATCTGTCCAGCCGATCTTCTCTCACGTGATCATAAACGGATACACTAACGCTGATGCGGGTGCAGGTGTTATTTTTCGGGATGTTGAGGGACCTGGTGGGGCGAAGCAGTGATTCGCTTGAACTCCGCGAAGGCTCGACTGTGGCCGATGTGCTCAGTCACTACGAGTCGCGGATTCCGAGGATTCGGGAAGTGCTTCCCACCATCGCGCTGTCGGTGAATCAGCATTATTCGGGACCGGGCGCGGTTCTGGGGCCTGATGATGAAGTGGCATTGCTGCCGCCGGTAAGCGGCGGAACGGGCGAGCGTCCCACCCGCGCGACCATCGTGCGGGACCGGATCGACACGCAGGCAGTCCTCGCGAAGATCAAGCATCCGGAAGATGGCGCGGCCGTGGTTTTCGAAGGCGTCGTGCGCAACCAGACGCGCGGGAGGCAGACGCTCTATCTGGACTATGAGGCGTACGAGGAGATGGCGCTCAAGCAGATGGAAGAACTGGCGGAGCAGGCACTCGGGCAGTTCTCGGTTCGCGAGGTCGCGCTGGTGCACCGGCTGGGACGATTGGAGATTGGCGAGACCAGCGTGCTGATCGTGGTCGCCTCCGCCCACCGGGCCGCGGCGTTTGACGCCTGCCGGTGGCTGATCGACACGCTGAAGCGCAAGGTTCCAATCTGGAAGAGGGAATACTTCATCGATGGCGCGGTATGGGCCGACGGAGAGCCGTTTCCGGCAGAGATTCCCCGCGCGCAAGGCAGCCCCAGCGGGCAGGTTGCATCTAAGTGATGCGACGGCCGATGACCCGATCCGCCAGATTTTCCTTGATCATCGTATTCGCCGCCTGCGCGTGCGCCGCGCAGGAGGAACCTTCGACAACCCTGAAAATCGATGTGCGGCTGGTGAGCGTGTTCGTGACGGTCACGGACCGGAACGGTGCGCCGGTCTCCAATCTCACTAAAGACAATTTCCGCCTCGCCGAAGACGGCCGGGACCAGAAGATCGCAGTGTTCGATAAGGAATCCGCACTGCCGCTGTCGATTGTTCTGGCGGTCGATACCAGCCTGAGCACCAAGAAGGACCTGCCTCTGGAACTGGCTTCGGCGCGTCACTTTGCGCACGCGATTCTTCGTCCGGTGGACGCGCTGTCGGTGTACGAGTTCAGCGAGATCGTCGACGAGGTCGTGCCCTTCACTCCGGATCTGAAGACCATCGATCGCGGAATCGACCGGATCCGGGTAGGTTCGGCGACCGCGATGTACGACGCGCTGTACCTGGGGGCGAAGGCGCTCGACCGACGCAAAGGCCGCAAGGTGATGGTGGTGATCACCGATGGCGGCGACACCGTCAGCAAGGTCGACTACCGCGACGCGGTGCGGGCTGCGCAGCAAGCCGAAGCCATCGTGTACAGCATCATTGTCGTGCCGGTGGAAGCCAGCGCGGGCCGCGACACCGGGGGCGAACACGCCCTGATTCAGCTCTCCGAAGACACCGGGGGAAAGTACTACTACGCGAGTTCACTTCCCCAACTCGACAGCGCCTTCCACCAGATCAGTGACGAACTGCGCACGCAATACCTGCTGGCTTATTACCCTTCCCAGCGACTGTCGGAGTCGCCGTTTCGACGGATTGAAGTGACGGTCAACGGTACCCCGGAGAGCGCCGACTTTCGGGTCCGGCACCGGACCGGGTATTACTCGTCCCGACCAAGCGAGTAGACAGACACTCAAGCTTTCCGCTGTCCCCTGAAGAACCTGGGACTGGTCTGGAGACGCCTCAAATTCGCGCTAACGCCTACGGTTTTGCGGATTCTCGCTACGGGAATCCGTATTTGCGTGCGTAAGTGCTGACGACAAAAGGGTGGCTGTTGAATATTGAAATCCTTAACAGTCAACATCGTATGTCATGTTGCACTGTTGTGGACTGTTGATTGCATCTGACGCTCACAGGGTTCACCTGCTGGTTCCGCGTCATCCTGAACATTTAACGCTGTTGGCGATTCTCTGAAGTCGTTGAGCTGGTAAACGCCGTCTGGGCCCCTGACTTCCGAAGCGTAACGAGCTGAAAGGAAGGAAATGCGCATGTTGACCAATCTCCGAATCCCCTCCGCTGGCCTGCGATTTAGCATTGTACTGGCGACCATCCTGCTGCTGATTAGCACGGGACTATTGGCACAATCCAATGTGAGCTCGGGAAGCATCGTGGGGACCGTAACCGACCCCTCGGGAGCGGTTGTAAACGGCAGCAGAGTGACGATCACGAGCTCTGGGACCGGACAAACCGTCGAACTGGTCTCGAATTCGGCGGGCGCCTTCAGCTCTGGTCCGCTGTCGCC
>Ga0137399_10000866_pt1 | contig 13106 bp, 10 predicted proteins | sample czorhiz316metaG_FD_104810 | JGI IMG/M metagenome (GOLD analysis project Ga0137399, IMG submission 104810) | Vadose zone soil microbial communities from Angelo Coast Range Reserve, California, USA - czorhiz3.16 metaG | ecosystem: Environmental > Terrestrial > Soil > Vadose zone | place: USA...
CTTACGAAATGATGGAGGCAGCGTTTCGGCCGCCGGCGCGGACGGGAGCGAGGCCTGATTGGATGGAACCCTTCGCCCGGACGATCGACGCGGCAAAGAAGTACGTCGTGTCGAGCACCCTGGCCCGGGTCGATTGGAACGCGGAGCTCGTGCGCGGGGATCTAGGGAAGGCCGTTCAGCAGCTCAAGCGGGAGTCGGGTAAGGGACTGCTCGTGGGAGGCGTGAAGCTCCCGCTGGCGTTGGCGGAGCTGGGTTTGATCGATGAGTACGAGTTCGTGGTGCAGCCCAGGCTAGCGGGCCACGGGCCGACGTTGTTCGCGGGGCTATCGAAGCCTGTCGACTTGAGGCTCGTGAGCCGGCTGGAGTTCGGCTCGGGGGCGGTGGCAATGCGGTATGAGCCGAGAAGGTAGCCATTGGGCTTGTTAAGCCCCAGTCGGCCGCATCATGGAGCAACTCGGCACCGAACAGATGCTGAGCGTTTCCTAAAAGAATTTCGGGAACGGCTGGCGAAGTTCGGCTTGGAATTACATCCGGAAAAGACACGACTGATCGAGTCTTGTCCGGATGTGAGCCTCTCATGTATGTGTAAATATTTCTCTTGAGATACATGGAAAAAAACGCAACGAGCAAGGCTGTGACCATCAGCCACAATCGAATTTCCCAACCAGCACGAAAGGAGCCCAATGATAAGGGTGAGGGTAGCGTTGACGCAAGGCTCGCATGGCTTGCTGCAAGGCCGCAGCCTTATTGGTGGTCTTGAACAGTTCTTCATAAAAGCTCTTCATGAATATAGACGTACTCTCGTCGTTCACGTCCCACAGCGTAGCCAGGACTGCTTGTGTGCCGGCATAAAGAAGTCCACGAACCAATCCCAGAAGTTCATCGCCGCCGACGACCACATTCAGGCCGGTGCCGCATCCACTCAGCGTGATCAGTTCCGAACACAACCGGAGCTGGTAGAGGTCGAACAGGTTCAGGTCCGACTGGCCCAGACGGATTGACGAAAACATGGGGTTGTCCTGCCGGAAGAGCCCGTGTGTTGCGATATGAACAAAGCGGCAAGAGGGCGCATATTGCCAGAGCAAATCCTGAGTCGCGCCATCTCCGAGAAACAGCCTGGCATTCGGCAGGACAGCGGCCACTGCGCGTGCCTCATCGAGAATGTGCGGAGCGAGCCGGTCGGGAATGCCTAGCACGAGCGACTCATGAAGTGGTGCAACCTGTCGTTTTGAGCACAGGCAGTAAACACTGGCACTAGGTGCATAGGACAGGGCGAACTCGTCAGATAGGTACTGCCTACCATCCCATAGGGCATGAAACGGTAGGTAATGCAAAAACCCGTGCGGCACGACTACCAGGTGTTGCGCCTGCAAATGCCGGCGAAGGGGCGAGATCAGGCAAGCATGCAGGTCGCGCAGGTGCGATTGCGCTGCCAAGTAAAGGGCTGCGCCAAACCGGCTCATATATTCCGCTTTCAAGCCGAACTTGGAGAGCTGGAACTGCAACAGCCGGAAGACATCGCGCACGTGTCCGGCGGAGGCGAGAGGAACGACCTGCAAGTGGTCTGCACCGAGAATGCAGGCGTAGATCGTACCTCTCGCTTGGTAGTACTCCAGCAGCTGCGCTCCGGCTGGCAGTGAGGCGCGAACCTCTTCCAGGGATACCGCACCAGCGTTCAGGAGAGAGGCGAAGTCATGATCGGCGAACCCAAGATGGGAAAACGCACCGGCGAACTCGTGCTCGTACTGACGAGACCTCCGCCGCAGCTTCCGCACGCGCGCGCTGGCGTCTTCCTTGCCACTAAACTCCTCACGCTGAGCCTGACGGTAAACCAAGGTCAATCGCTGCCGGAGTTCGTTAATCCGCGTGACTAGCTCGCGGTCTTGGCTCTCTTTGGGTTTCAGTGCGTAAAGGCTAAAGCCGATCAAGTCTGCCAGGCCCCGCGACTTGGCGCGCTCGATCAAGTCGAAGGCCACCCTATGCCCGTTTTCCCCCTTGTCCCGAGCGAGGGCGAGACAGACTAGGTGTTCGTAGACCGACAGCTTATCCTTAAGGAAGGCGATCTTGAACTCCTCACCAAACAGATGGCTGCGCAGTCCTTCCAAGGTCTGATGGGCGCGAAGAAACGTATGGTATGCAGCATCCGGCCGACCCATTGCTTCCTCGACTTGTCCCAAAAGGGCGTAGACCTGGAATTCCACCGCAGGCGACTCGGCTCCCTTCAGCCACTTGAGAGCCGCCCGGCAATGTTGGTATGCGCTCTGGGTCTTACCACTGTGCAAGTCCAGCCGCGCCAGCACAACTTCACAGAGCGCCGCCTTGCTCACGGCGGGCGAAGAGCGGAAATACTTGAGGGCCGATTCGCAGAGAGCACGGGCCCTCCGGTCCGCATGCAACTGCATCAGTACGAGGGCCTTGTAGATGTCGACCAGGGGGGGCCAGAACTGGTTTGCCTCGCGGACGAACAGCTTGCGCGCCTGGTCAAAAGCCATCAACGCCTGCGCGGCCCTGCCCTGCTGGCCGGCAGCAACCCCTCGGAAGGTGAGTGCCTTGGCCGCCTCGTAACCCATACCCAGCTTCTGGAAACCGGCGTGCGCCCGGTGCGCCAACTTGTCGCCCTCTTCACTCAAGTTGAGTTCCAGGTAGAGCTCGGACTCGTCAAGGTCACACAGTGCCGCGTGATAGCGGTCATTCACTCCGCAACACAAGATCCGCGTCGCATCGTAGAGCTCGATGGCCCGCATGTACTCGCCGCGAAGGTAGTGCAGATAGGCGACGTTGTAATCGACCTCCGCGCTCAGCAGCGGCATCTGGTGCTGCTCGCAGTATTCACGTGCCTCCTGATAGGTGCGCAGCGCCTGTTCAAAGCAGTTCAGGCTGATGTAACACACCGCTATGTTGCGCAGGACGATGGCGATGTCCTCCACTTCCCCATGTTCCACAAAATACTCGTATGAGCGCCGGTAGAGTTCGATTGCCTCGGAGAACCGGTCCTGACGGTACAGGACATTTCCGACGTTGGTGTCGAGCCGCGCCAGGCGCAGCTTGTCGCCATGCTTTTCGTAAATCCGGCGCGCCTGATCCGCCAAGGCATACGCTTTGCGATAGCGGCCCAAGTAAATGAGGGGCTGCAGTTGGTTGACCATGGCCCGCGCAGCATCCTGTTCCCGGGCCAGCCGCAGCAGGATTTTGACTGCGGCCTGATGCCGCTCCAGTGCCGCCTTGTAATTCCCCGCCAGATACTCGATGTGGCCTGCCGCCCGCACGCTTTGCGCACGCGCATAGTCGTCGTTCAGGTCCTCCGCCAGCCAAGCGGCGGCTTGGGCCACGCGGGCGGCACGTTGCAGATCCACCCGTACCAGCCGCACCACTTCTTGGTAAAGGCTCTCGACGACCTTTTGTGAGCGAAGCCGAGAGTGCTGGCGCAGTAAACGACGGCGCACCCGCTTGTCCGCCAGCCCAGACAGCTGACTTATCCAGTCTTCCTCCACGCCTGCTTTCCGTGTGGACATGACTAGAAACCCATCTCGACAAGGATTTTCTGCAGCCGTTTCAGGCAGTGTCTGCGAATGAAACCGATCGAGCCGGTGGCGAGGCCCAAGCGCTGAGCTACTTCCTGATACGGCACGGGCGGGTCTTCATAGAAAAGAAGGCGCATCATCTCCGCACAGCGTACGGGCAGTTTCTTCAGGGCTTCACGTGCGATTTGTTCCTGCTGGACTTGCTCCAGCATTTCTGGCGGGAGCACCTCCGTGGCGGGAATTTGCGCCTCCGCAAGGCCGGACTCCATACCGTCCAATTCCATGTCGCCCCAGCGCTTCCGCCGCTTCCAATGGTAGGCCTTGTGAGTAGCCACGGAGATCAGCCACGACCGGATCGACTCCGCCTTTCGCAGATTGGCAAGTTCGGAGAAAAGTTCCAGGCACACCGCCTGGAAGATGTCAGCGACATCATCCGGACTGGCGCCGTACCTCCTCGGAATCGAGTAGATCATACCCTTGTACTTGTGGATCAGGCCGGCCCATGCCTGCTCATTGCCTGCCAGGCACGCGCGGACCAGCCGCGTGTCGCTCCAGACAGAGCAAGCAGACATGTCCTGGTCATCCGTGCCGAGGGCTTCGGACGGAGTCGCTTCTCCCTCTTCCCGGCGATTCACGTTGGCAACCTATGTTCTCACGCGACGGATCGTGGTTCTACTCCGCACCCGCAAGATCCAGTGTTTGTTCGTTTGCGGAGGCAGGGGAAACCTGTCGCGGTCCTGCGGGCGGCCGGACGACGGCGAAGGTATATACCTCGGTCACAACAGCCAGCAAGAACCGCGTGCCCATCAGGGCAGTGATGCCCCAGGTGCTCCAAAGAAAACCGGCGAGAATCGGCGCAAGCACACCTCCTGCGTCCTCACCCATGCCCATCCAGCTGACGGTACGTGCGCGGGTGCTTTTGTCGAGATTGGCGACCTGGGCCATCAACGCACCCCAAGCTGGACGGAAAGCGGCTGTTCCCATGTCATCGACTGTCTTTGCCAAGCCGATTCCTAGGAAACCGGGAGCCATCAGATACACAATCGACGATAGCATATTGGCGACACTGCGGATGAGAAGCACCAACTTGCGGCTGACGTTGTCCGATAACCAGCCGAACACCGGGGCAGCGAATATAATCACCAGCGTAGATATCATGTAGATGAATCCCGCCTGCCCCTTGCTGAGGCCGGCGTATTCCGTGGCGATCACCGGGAAAAGACTGCTGAGCATCTCTGCAGAGCTGGCGATCAAGAAACCCAGGCCTACAAAGGGGAATATGGCGATCCGCCGGCGAGGTGACGGTCCGTCACTCGGAAGTTTTGTTGGCTGGACACGCCCACGAGCGGCTTGCGCGGCGGAGGGGGTCGGTTTTTCCCGGTGCTCCTTCACGAACAAGACAACCACCAGCAGGGGCAGAACGGAAAGCGCGAAGGCGATGAAGAAAACTACTGGGTAATTGGCGGCCGTGATGGTCAGTAGGATACCTGCCAGAGCCTTGCTCACCGAATTGGCCACAGCGCGCGCCGTCTGATACCAGGCAAACGCCGACGCAACTGCGTTTTCGTCCCCATGTTCCGCGATCAGCGAGTTGGCGGCTGGATCGCGCAGCGACATGGAGAGGCCATGCACAGTTCGGATGGCATAGAGTTCCCACGGAGCCGTGGCGAAGCCCAACAACAGGGAGACCACGCTGCGCAAACTAATCGCGGCCACAAACGTGCGCTTCAGGCCAAAACGGTCGGCCATCCATCCGATGGCAGGCTTCAATACGACCGCCACCGCACTGTTCAGGCCAGCCAGGATACCGACTTGGCTAAGGCTTAATCCCAGATGGCGGGCGTACAAGGGCAGAGTAAACCCGATCAGCCCAAAGCTGAGACGCGAAAAAAGACCTTCGCCGACGATGGCCAGCAGAGGCAGATTGATGCGTTTCTTCACTTGGAGGCGCCTACATTCCAGTTTTGCTTGGCCGATTTTGAGCACACGTCTTTTTTGATTCCCGTTTTACACCGATGCCAAGCTGACAGAGAATTTTGCAAACGTCGAGCACGAGCTGGCTGGGTGCGTTGGAAGTAGCGGCGACCTTATCCCGCATGATGGCGGAGTTCGGGTTCGGGTTGAGAAGGTTAGCACCCATGGCCTGCAATGCACCTGCTAGGCTCAAGGCCAGTTCTGTGCTTGACTTGAGCACATAGAGATCATGTTCCACCTTGAGCGGGGCAAGATCCGTAACCCGTTCTTCCCGGTAGATCCGTTCCACGGTTGCGCCCCATTTGACTAGCAAACGGACCACTACCGACATAATCACGCTCTTGCGCGTGGGAGCATGCCGGAGCATCAACATATCAATCTTCGCGACACCATCATCCGGCTGACCCGGTTCAGCACCTGGGCAACAATTTTTCGCTGGCTTCGGGAACTGCCCAGGAATTAGGAAAGCATTGACTTCAATTATAGCCGGACCTTCGGAAGTCTGGATGCAGCCAACTCCGAAGGGTTCGAATCCGGCAGAGTCTGCCGCAGCGCTGCGCTAGGTTGCGCAGCGCAGGGGTTACGGCAACGGGCTCGGCCGTTGGCACCACAGTAGGCGAAACATTCCACCTTAGAACCCTAGCCTCGTTGAGACCTGAAGCTGACGTCCAGGGTACGCCGAGTTGGCGCGGCCGAAGAACGTCGAGGTCTCAACACCCACATAGTTAGTCGCATTTACGTGGTTAAGGACATTGAAGGCATCGAAGCGGAACTCCGCGTAAGGTGACTTCTTGTCGCGGCCGAACACGAAGCGGCGTGAGAGACGCAAATCCATCTCAGCGAACCCCGGTCCCCTGCCCGTGTTGCGGCTCACGCCGAAGGGCCGGTCGTTGTAAACAGTGTCGTGATCGTTGTCGAGACCCGTGGTGATGTTATAAGGAATCCCGGAACTGACTTGTGCAATAGTGCCGAGCTTCAGGCTCCCCGGCAGGTAGACAATCGCTGCGACATTCAGACGATGACGGCGGTCGAAATCGGAGCGGCCGTACTCGCCGGTTAGATTGTAATTGTCAGCGGGATGCCAGGACATGCCAGAGGTGTTGTCGTAGCTGCGCGAAAACGTGTATTGCGACAGCAGCTCGAGTCGTTTACGGACCGCCGTCCGAAAGCTGATGGAAAGGCTTTGGGTGTGCGAGTCACCGGCAGCTTCGAACTGATCGACATTCGTGAAATTGGGATTGGGCCGCAGTCCAGTCGATGTCAGAGGAGCGTTGATGTCGCGCGTCCGATACAGGTGCGTCCCGCGTAACAGGGTGTATTCCGCAGAAACGAAGCTGGTGGTTGCAAGTTTGTGTTCCACTGCAAGACTGGCCTGGACCGCGCAAGGAATGCGACTGCGCGGTGCGATCTGCACGACACTGGGCCGCAGGACACCCGGCAAGGGCTGCGGGAAGGTTGGATCCTCTACCAGAATCTGGCGGATATGCGTGGCTGCGTCGTAGAACAAAGTCTCCTCCTGCATCCTCCAAGGCATACGATCGTAGAAGATCCCCGCACCAGCGCGAAACACGGTGTTGCCACTACGCGGGGCATAGGAAAGCCCAATGCGCGGCGCGAGGTTTTTGTTGTAATAGAGGTTGGACTGCATCTCATGGCGGAGCCCTACCATTAGGTCCAGGTTGGGCGCCAGCCGGACTTCATCCTGCGCGAAATAGAAATAGTCGGTCATATGGAAAACAAGGTTCGGGTTGCCCACGTTGATCGCAAACCACCCCGGCCTGGAAAGAGTGTACGTCCCGCCAAAGTTCGAGGCGTCGAAAACATCGAAATCCCGTCGCCTCACACCTGCCCCCAGGCGCCAACTGTGCCTGCCCTTGATCACGCTGGCAACGTCCTGGAATTCCACAACGCGCTCTCGCTCGCGGTCCGCCACCTGTGCGCCGCCGGCGTGATATGCGCCGGGCACAACAATGGCTGCAGCATTACTTATGCCAAACGCGTCAGTGACCTTGTTTCGGAACACGAAACGAAACTCGTTGCGAAAATTGGGCGTCGGAGTTGCAATTTCGAAGACGCGGGCGTCGTTGATGTGGGTGTGGGCATTGAAGGCCCGTTCCGGCAGATCGAATCCGCCTACCCCCTGGTTCTCCATCGAGTTGCGATTGAAGTTAAAACGAAGACTGAGCGTCTGCACCGGAGTGAAGCGGAAATCGAGACGTCCCATGCCGCGGGTGGTTCGCTGCGGCACCGAGACGTTCTGGATCAACTGTCCGCCCGGAGGTGTTGCGTTAACAATAGCGCTCTCGTTGTCATGCAGGTGGTCGCCGCCCAAATAAAAGGTGCCGCGGTCATGAGGGAGGGGGCCATCCATTTCCAACTCGTATAGTTGCCGCTGCATGGCCGGCCTGACCTTGGCAAATGCGTTCTTTGCATCCAGACTCGAGTTCCGCAACGTAACGATCGCGTGGTGGTGAATGCGGTGCGTCGATCCGGGCCGGCTGGTGACTTCGATTCTTCCCTTACCAGGCCGCCCGAATTCGGCCGAATAAGGATTCCTGTTGACTGCCACGCTCTTGACGCTGCTCGATGGGACATCAAGCTCATTGGTTTCCACTCCATCGACCAAGATCTGCGTACCTTCTACTCCGTTGGCTGAGGGATCCACAAACAACGCCACAGTGGCTAGTGGGTCACCGTCCCTTACCGGCAGGCTCTTCAGCAGATCATTTTCGGCCTGGATTCCACTCATGTTTCCATCGGCCGCCACGGGATCCACCATAGCCGCGGTCACGGTTATTTCCTGGACAACAGCGGCGATCTTCATACGGATCCGTTGTCCCGGAACAGGGGCGGAACCGATTCGTATCGGGATCACCGTGTTTTCGAAGCCGGGGGCCTTTGCGGTCAGGACGTAGCTGCCGCTCGCAAGGCCTGCAAAACTGAATTGACCCAACTGGTCGGAAATGGTCTTGCTCTCTCCACGGTTTGGATCAGCCAGGACGATCTGGGCTTCGGCAATCGGAGTGCCGCCAGGACCTTCGACAACTCCTCGGAGAGTTACAGGCGGCGACGTAGCATTAGTTGCGATAGTACTAGTCAGCAGGACCAGCAGAATTTTCAAGCTGATTTTCCTTCGCATAACACAGCATCCTTCTGCTCTTCGCGCGTCATCCGCGTACAAACCTTGAGCTCGCGGACGGTACATCTCAGCTACCTTTTGTAGGGTGCGCATGCCGCCGGAAAAATAGATCGCGATACGCATATTTTTCTTCCCCGCTACGAACCCTATACAGTCCAGGGAATCGAAGCAGCACGCCTCTCAGTCGATGAAAAAGAAAACCAAGCTACGGGCAAGAACTGGGGCTGTTCAGTGCAGGTCGCCTCGTCGGCCGCCAAATGTCGCCGTGCTGGCAGGAAGACGCTGTCTGGCTCAGGCACAACTCGGCAGCATGACTGCAGCTCTGAGCAGTAAGGGCTGCACCACGGTAGTGCTGGAGCCTGAGTCCGCTTGCTACGAGCGTAGCGATGACACCTGCCTCATGCCTCGGACGCGCGTCGGATCGCCACAGGAACTGGCAGACCGCATCCCAATCCAGGACTTTCCTCTCATTCTCAAGGCAGTGTTCAGAGACAAGGGCAACGGCCTGCGCGTCTTGCAGATTCCTGAGCAACTAGAGCGAATGATGTGGCCGGAAAACATGGAACTGGCCCAGAAATTTCTAGGAGACGATGGCTACGACCGGAAGCTGTACTGCATTGGAGAGGAAGTCTGCTTGGCGCAGAAACCTCGCCGGTGCAGCCGCTCGAGCCAGGAACTCTAGCGCCTTGTGCCTTTAGGGAATTTCTGCCGCGCAGGCATCAAGGTCGTGCATTCGGAAAGGGGAGAATATAAATGGTAGACCATGCATCGATTGCGCGTAACAGATGTGTCGAAATATACGATCAGCACACAGCCACCCGCTCCCCGAATACACGCCAGGGCATCGCACAGCCGTCCCTGCAAGCAGTGATATTGGCTGCCGGCCGTGGCAGCCGTATCGATGGTGCCATTGATAGTCAGCCAAAGTGTCTGGCTGTAGTAGGTGGACGTACCTTGGTGGACCATCAACTCTCCCTTTTGGAAGAAGTGGGCATTACGCGGATTTGTGTCGTGGTTGGCTATCGCGGCACTGAAGTAAGCAAAGTGGTTGGAACCCGGGCCGAATGTATACACAACAGCCTATGGAAAGGAACCGATAGCCTCTATTCGCTTTGGCTTAGCCGTAAGTGGGTCGTCGGCTCGTTCGTGGTGATGAACTGCGATGTGCTATTACATCCGGAGGTCTTACGCCGCATTTTGGCTAAGCACGGAAGCGCATTCGCCTATGATTCTTCCTCCGGAACTGAACAGGAACACATGAAGGTCGAACTCAAGAATGGCTACTTGCATTCAATGAGTAAAGCGTTGCCTCCGGAACGTAGCCATGGCGAAAATGTGGGCGCGCTCTATTTTAACAATCGGACGGCACAGCTGTTGTTTCGCGAGGCGGAGCTACTTATAAGATCGGGTAACCAACAGAAGTGGATGGCCGCAGCTGTTCAGCAAGTTGCCCGTCGTGCCCGATTACGCGGAATTGACGTTTCAGATCTTCCATGGATTGAGATTGATTTCCCTTCGGATCTTAGGAAGGCACAAGACATTACTTGGCCTACGATTTCTGTATCTCGAGCCATGCAGGCGCCATAGCTAAACAACGGTTCACGTTCTTTGGCGGAGGGAAACCAAAGAAAGACCTTATGTATACCGATGATACGATATGCAAGACGGCTCTCGCAGCGCGAACACAGGGTTCGCTGGCGGCTTGGCTGGCCAGTGCCTGGTCCCGACCGGTCTTCCGTGCTGAGGTCATTCTTACCTACTACAAACCCTTCACCTGTGCTCGCCTCGTGGCTGAAGTCCGGCTGGAACCCCGTCAGTGGACCACTCCAGAAAGCAAGCTGATTGTGTACATCCATGTGTATCCCACACGGGACGATGCAAGGAAAGAATATGCCTTGTTCGCGAGCGCACGCTCGCTCACCTCAGAAGGGCTCACAAAGGTTACTTTTCTAGAGGACATTCAATCGGTTGTCTGGATACTGCCAGATGGTCCAGCCTTTGATTCGATTGACTTTTGTTTCCGCTATGAAGAATTCAGCCACTTTATAAGCGAACAGGTGCCCCTCGGCCACAATGTAGTTGCAGAACTGCCAAGGCTAATCCGCTATGTGCCGAGAAAGCGCGCCATCTTTCGCTACGAGGCCAACGTCGGTTCTCACAAGTCAACATTTTATATCAAGTCTTACCCACCCGACCACGATATTCAAGCTGCGCGCAACCTTGAGATTCTGACAGAGTTAGCAAACCAAAGACGGTTAGCATTTCAGCCGCCACTGTTTGTTCATCATAGCCGACGCTGGCATGCCGTGGTTATGGATGAAGTGCCGGGTATGCCGCTTAGCGATCTGATTGACACCGCATCGCCATTCCTCTTCGCAAACGTCGGTAGTTCCCTCGCTAGCTTACATATGAGCAATATTGGTGCGACTGGAACCTGGCCACCAGAGCGGCTGCTTAATGCACTAGCAGAAGCGATATCAGACACACAACGTGCCCTGCCGGTTCTGACGGATTCATTGAACACTTTTCGTCAGCAAATCTTGGAGCGTCGGCGAACGTTACTCTTCGATGAAAAGACACCTATTCACGGTAATCTCTTTGGCGATCAGATCCTCATCGATTCAGACCAAGTCGGTATCGTCGACTGGGATGATCTTGGTCTTGGTGACCCCCTTTTCGATCTGGGGCGCTTGATCGCACACTTTATCTACGTATCCCGGCACCAGAAAAACGCCCCGACGCGGATTATTCAGAACGTCAATACTATGCTCGAAGCCTATAGAACACAGACCCGGCAGGCTATCGTCTGGGATCGTCTACGATGGCACATCGCTGTGGCTTTAGTCATGCGGGCAAAAATCTCGTCGCTACGTAAGCTCTCGATCACCTTGGTCAGCGATGTCATTACATCGCTCGCAGAAGCGCAAAGAGTCTTGCATGGTACCAGCGCATGGATCCCGCAATGACAACGACGCAAATCATCAAACCCAAAAGAATTGCTTATTACCTAAGGTACTGCCAAAACGTGCACTATTTTGCATCGATAAAACCGTTTCTCGATTATTTTATCTCCTGCGGTATCCACCAAAATCATGTCGTTGTTCGCCGACTGGCACACGGCTATCAGGAGATTGCAGACTATAGAGGCTATACTCATCTGTTTACCGATGATTGCGACCTCGTTTCCTACGATCTGATTTTGACGCCTACCTTCTTGCGGGATGATGAAGAAGGCGCCCAACATCTCGCCGTGCAGATCTTCCACGGAATGTCGGACAAACCCTTCACCTATCAGCGGAACTTTAGCCAGTACCTACTTTGCTTGTGTGCTGGTCAGCGACAGTTAGACCGACTACATTCTTATGAATGTAACCACCGGATGCCGGCGACCATGGTGGGGTATCCTAAATTCGATAGGATTCCGGCGAACCCACCGCTATATAAGAACGAGAAGAAAGCGGTAATTTATTGCCCGACCTGGCGCAAAGGTAACATGAGCTCTATAGAGCTATTCTTGAGTAATGTCGATATTATCCATGTGCTAGCCGAACGGTACAACTTAATTGTTAAACCCCATCCCAATATATTCAACCCAGAGCGAGAATTCTATGAGAGTCGAATCGTCGCTCAGCTCGAACAACTCCCCAATATCAGACTTATCCGCAGTGGCAACGTAATGGGCTGGTTTTCTCAGGCCGATCTTTTTGTCGGCGATATATCTGCATCTGGATACGAGTGGCTGTACTTCAATCGACCGATGGTCTTTTTGAATCCACAACCGGGCGTCTTAAAACCCTCTCAAGACAGTAATGCCTGGACCTACCTATGGCAGTGCGGCCCTGTATGTGATAACGTTAGAGAACTGCCAACGTTGATAGCAAACGAGCTGAACAGCGATAGCTATTCCGATGTCCGTGAGACAGTATTGCATTATAGTATATTTAATCCCCGTGGCGGCACCGCGACCCAACTGGCGGTCGCACATATTTTAGCCTTGTTGTCTTCTTCCTAGCCGTAGTTTACTGCGGGTTGAATAAAGAGGATTGTAAGCATTGGTTTTGTAGAGTTTAAGATGTCCAGTTTATCTTACCCCACGTTGGGTAATTTGCAGCTCGTCTAACTTCAGTGCCTTGTGCAACTCTCCGATCAACTTCTCGACAGTAAAGATCCGCCCAGACGGTTTTCGTCCTGCCGATGCACATACTGCAGCAAGGAGATGCCCAGCAGGCAGTAAAACGCGCAGATGCGGATCTTGCGATCAGTCCAGTGATACATGGGGCTCCAACCAAGCCAGTCTCCGTCTTTCAGACCACGGGAAACTCTCTCGACGTGCTGCTGGCCGACGTACTTCCCCCTATCTGTTCCGCCGTCCAGTCCATACGATTGGTCAGCAGCACGGTTCGGCCCACACGATGATCGATGAGTTTTGTGAACGCTGCCACATCGAGGTCAAACTGTAGCCGTCATTGACC
>Ga0137399_10000867_pt1 | contig 13101 bp, 11 predicted proteins | sample czorhiz316metaG_FD_104810 | JGI IMG/M metagenome (GOLD analysis project Ga0137399, IMG submission 104810) | Vadose zone soil microbial communities from Angelo Coast Range Reserve, California, USA - czorhiz3.16 metaG | ecosystem: Environmental > Terrestrial > Soil > Vadose zone | place: USA...
GACGGCACACTGGTAATCGACAACCGCATCGAGGACATCAAGGCCGGCCCCGGCGGCTCCGGACAATACGGCAACGCCATCAACGCGTTTCGCGCCGGCAACGTGATCGTTCGCGGCAACCGGATTCGCAATTGCGATTATTCCGCGGTGCGCGGCAATTCGGCGTCCAACATCCAGATTACGGGCAACAGCGTCAGCGACGTTCGCGAGGTGGCGCTGTATTCCGAGTTTTCGTTCGAGGGCGCTGTCATCGCCAACAACACGGTCGATGGCGCCGCGTTGGGTGTTTCAGTCTGCAACTTCAACGAGGGCGGACGGATCGCGGTCGTGCAGGGCAACATCATTCGTAACCTGCTGCCGAAACGCCCGATCGGAACCGCGCCTGACGACGACGCCGGCATCGGCATCTATGTCGAGGCCGATACCTCCGTGTCAGGCAATGTGATCGAGAACGCGCCGGCGTTCGGGATCGTCGCCGGCTGGGGCAAATATCTGCGCGACGTCGCGATCTCAGGCAATGTGATCCGCAATTCCTTCGTCGGCATCGGCGTGTCGGTGGTGCCGGGCGCCGGCACCGCGCTGGTCAACAACAACATGATTTCGGAAACCCCGCGCGGCGCCGTGGTCGGGCTCGATCACGGCCGCGCAATTACGCCGGATTTGTCCGCCGACGGCGCGCAACGTTTTGCCCAGGTGGTGATCGGGACGAACGCGGTGAGAAGGTAGACAGCGAGCCCAGGTCCGTCGTCCTGACGTCCCGTCGGAAATGCAGCGAAATTGGGCCGTGCTTCCCGTCATTGCGAGGAGCCGACGGGTCGCGCGAATGCGCGCCCGATGACAGGCTCCGCGACGAAGCAATCCAGTCTTCCTTGAGGCGACTGGATTGCTTCGCTGCGCTCGCAAAGACGACCTCAAATCCCGTTTTGTTGGCTGCATTTACGTCCAAATGCTCAGGATGACGAGCTTCACTCACATCACGTTGCGCAGCAGCGGATAGCGTTCCGCGAGCGCGGCGATGTCCCGCATCAACCCCGAAGCGTGGTCCGTCGCCGGCGCGGAAGGTGCTTGGTGCGAGGCAACGCGATCGGTTTGCGCAACGATCGAAACATCGGATGGCAGCGGTGTGGCCGGGACCTGCGCCGGCTGCGGCTGAAACCGACGAAGCTGACCGCGGAAGGCGTTGCGCGGCAGCGCCGCTTGGGTGTGACCGAGCCAGGACATGTCGACGGCCGAATTGTCGCGGGAGGCCTCGCGGGTCAACAGATTGCGCCAGGTTTCGACCGCGGTTTTCGCTTCCTGGATATTTTCGAGAAATGCGCGTTCGCTGTGATAGCGCCGCCAGCGGCCGGTCTCGAACAGTTCAGTCAGATACTCCAGCCGCCGTTCGGCAAGATCGCACCAGCGCGCGACAACGTCGCGGCCGCGTGCCACGTCTGCTCGATGTGTCATGAATCAGCCCGTAAGGAGAAAAACGGACGCAGACGCAACGAGGGACGAATCACCTAGACGTGATCTGGATATTCTGTGGAAAACTCCGGAATTGTCCAGCGCGTGTCGTTACCGGAAGGCGGACATCGATGGAATCCGGGGTTTTTACTGGCCCCTACATAGTCAAGCTGCGCCGGGCACGATTGCGGCGACTGCAGATTTTGGGAAGTACAGGCACAACGCCCGATTTTGCCCCGGAAAATACCGCCAAAACGAAAGACCCGTCCGGGGGGACAACCGGACGGGTCAAGCTATATGGGCGCTTGGGTGGATGGGCGCTCGCGCCGAATACAGCCTCGATGGGGAGGCATTACCGCTCCCACCCATGTTGGTCGCGGGAGGGTCGCGGAACGTTCAAACGGCCCGCGATTTTTTTAACTTTTTTGGCAGGTATTTTTGAACGTATTTTTGAACGGAAAATCACGGTGCGGCGGGGCGATTGGCTTCGCGAACGGCCGACTTGTCTGACGCCACGGCGGCACCGGGCTGGTTCAAGTCCCTGGTCAAGGGAACACCCTGACCGTCCGAGACTTTTTTGGCGCCAAGGGTCTCCGAAACCGCGACAACCGGCACCGCTGGCGTGGTGACAGCCGAGACCGCGGCAAAGGCATCCGCTTCGCCAGCACCGAAAAAATCGTCGCGCCCGGGGGCGCCGAGATCGCGGGCAGTTTTCATCAGGATCGCGCGCACTTCATTCGGCTTCAATGCAGGATTGCGCTCCAGCATCAGGGCTGCGAGGCCGCTGATATAAGCGGCGGAAAACGAGGTGCCGGACGTCATCTGATATTTTTCGTCGGGCGCCGGCAGAAAGATGTCGACGCCGGGAGCTGATATCGCGATATGGCTGCCGCGGTTCGATGCCGCAAACAGCTTGTCCTGCGCGTCAGTGGCGCTGACCGCAATCACACTTGCGTTAGCGGCGGGATACAACGGCGGCGATTTCGCTCCGGCATTGCCGGCGGCGGCAACCATCACGATGCCCTTGGCGGCAGCGGCGGCGATGCCGCGTTCGATCAAGGCGTCCTTCGGGCCGGCGAAGCTCATATTGACGATCTGCGCGCCGTGGGCCGCGGCGTAATCGAGCCCCTTCAGGATCACGAACGAGGTGCTTTCCGCGCCGCTCGGCGCCGCACCGAAGGCGCGGATCGCCAAAATCCTCGCCGCCGGCGCGCTTCCCATCAGCCGCGCGTGCGACACGATCGCACCGGCAATACCGGTGCCGTGAACATGCGGACCTTCCTTGCTGCCGAGCGCATCAAAGGAGCCTGCAATCGCATTCGCAAGTTCCGGATGTCGGATATCGATTCCGGAATCGATAACGGCGATGGTGACGTTGGCGCCAAGGGCCAGCCCATGGGCCTGCGGCAAACGAAGTTTCGCGAGCGCATATTGCGCGGGATCGCCCTCGGCCAATGCCGCCTTCTGCTCCTGCAGCACATAACGGAAATTCGGCTGCACCGAGCGAACGCCGTCGGCGGCGAGTTCACGGCGCACCATCTCCACCGTCCTGCGATCAACGATACGGAACAGGCCGATGGTGCCGCCGATGAGCGGAAAGTTCTGCGATCCGATGCGCTCGAGCCGATGACGCCGCGCCAGTTCATCGGCCTGCGCGTCGGACAGCGCGCCGTCGATTTCGGCCACGATTTCGCCTCGGACCGTGCGTGAATTGAGAACTGTCTGTGGAACGTTGCCGAGCGGGCCGCTGTTTTTGTTTTTGTTTTGGTTTTTGCCCGATGAACCGCCGCCGCCATCGGCCGATGACACCGGCCTATCCGAGCATTCGCCGTTGCCGTCGCGATAGGCGTAGCCACAGGCCGGATATGTCCTGAGGTTGGGTGTGGTCCTGCCGGCAATGTTCGGATCGATCCGCGGCATCACCGCCGAATTGATGCTTGGAATCCGCGACTGAATGTTGAGATTGGGCGAGCGCATGATGCTTTGCGCTTGAACCGCCGAACTATCGAACCACCCAAACGGCAATGCCGCTGTCATCAATGCCAGCGCCGCACGTCGCGTCTTCATCCGCCAGTCGACACGATCGTGAACCATGGGGCCTCGGGTTTATGCGGGTATCGACGATACGCCGCCGCGCGGTTTACTGCGCCGCCACCGCGAGGCTGACAATCTTCTCTTTTTGCAGCTTGCGCATCAGGCCGGCAATTTCGTCCTTGCCCATCGCTCTATCGCCAAATTGTAGCCGAAACAGGCCACCGTTGCCGCCGTCGATGATCGAGGCGTGATAGTTGTCGAGCAGCGCCGTGATGTCGGCGACGCGCGCGTCCGGCGCGAACCGCACCAGCGCGCGTGGCGGCGCTTCCGGCCCCAATGCGCGGGTGATGGGCTGGTCGGTACTTAACGACGCCGTTTGGAACGAGGCGTTCTGGTTCTTCACCAGCACCGCGCCAATCACGCCGGCCTGCAATAGCAGTGCGACGGCGCCCAGGCCAGCCGACCAGGCCAGCGTCCGCGGCGACAGGCCTGCGAAAAACCGGGCGATCCGTGCCGAGATATCGAGCGATACCGACCGTTTGCGCGCCGGCTCTCCGTCGATCGCCGCGAACAGCTTCTGCATGGCGCGTACAGACGGCGCACCGAGGCTTTCGTTGAGATGAATGGTTTCGGCGTATTCTTCCCGGATCGCGGCGTATTGCTTCGCAAGCTGGGGATCGCGGGCCAGCGCTTCGTCGACGCGGCGGCCATCGCGCGCATTGAGCGTGCCTGTCGCATGCCACGGCAATAGCATTTCTATTTCAGTGGGCTCTTGCTCCAGTATTTTTTTGCTCGTCGCCATCATGGCCAGCCTCGTTCTATTCCGGCTGTTTTCAGCAGTCCGGCTAATTTTTTGCGCGCATAAAACAAGCGCGTCTTCACGGTGTTCTCCGGTATAGCGACGATTTCGGCCACTTCTTCCACGGATTTCTCGTGGTAGTAGACGAGATCGACGATCTCCCGGTGCTCCGGCGAAAGTGCGGTCAGGCACCTGCGCAACGCTTCACTGGCATCTTTCTTCTGCACCGCCACTTCTGGATCGTCAGACGTATCCTCGATTGCATTGGCGGCCTTATCGTCCAGTTCAACATCCTTCCTGCGGCGGAGCGCAGACAAGGCCTTGAATCGCGTAATCGCCAGCAGCCAAGTGGAAACGGCGGATCGGCCTTCGAACTTGCCAGCCTGGCGCCACACATCGAGGAAAACCTCGCTAATGAGGTCTTCCGCAATCTGTTCGTCCCGCACGAGCCGAAGCCCGAAGCGGAACACCCTAACATGGTGCCTTCCGTACAGCACCTGCATGGCGAGCCGGTCGCCTTGAGCGATCCGAGCGATCAGAACCTCGTCCGAAGCCGCCTGTGTCGCACTCAATGGCCGTCTCGCAAGGTTGGTCGGATTGGGCTGGCGTGTGGTTCGATTGGAAAGGCAAAAATCTTCAAATTATCGTAACGGCTCGCCGGCGTATGTGATTTACAACACAAAAGACGTTGGCTCGTCCGCCCTCGAGCACGCGGGAAGCGGCGGAGCCCTGGAATTGGTATCATAGCACCGAATACACCCCTCATTACATCGCACGGTTATCGGCTACCTTACCAAGGCTTGGTACAGAAACACCAACTGCTTGACCCAGTGCGCCTTCGCCGGTCCCGACGGTATCAGGCCCTGCGCGTCAGGCTACCCGGATTCGGCTGATTTCCATTGCGAAACAACGGCAATGACGGCTTTAGACCGTCGAGATTCGGTCCGAAAGATACCAAACCTAAACGCTTTCCCACGTAGATTTTGAGCTGAGCTCCACCAACGGCGAGACCATGGGCACCGCTGCGTCCGCGTTCCTGAATCCGATTGCGGCTGAACTGGAAGTCGTGGGTCCCAAGCCGACGGCGAAGGCGCTGTCGCGCCGCGCGAAACAGCGCCGTCAGATCCAGGCATTGATCGGCGTCAGCTACGTCATCGATGCCTACATCCTGCTGCTTTACGCCCACGCCGGCACAATACCGGTGACGATCGGCCCGGCATTCGCCGCCTGCGGCCTCGTCTCCGTCGCTTGCTATATCGCGCTCTCGGAAATGGGGTTTACCGAACGCTTCAAGGATCATTATTTCGTCGCGCCACAGGCGATCGCCAGCATGGCGATCATGCTGGCGTTTACCTACATCGCGCCCGAAGTCGGCGTGATGTTTCTCTGCACCCTGTTCGTCGTGTTCAACTTCAGTTCGCTGCGCTCGACGCCGTGGCAAACGGCAATCGTCTGGACCGCGATGGCGTTGGGCCTGACCGGACTGTTTCTGCTGACCGACAAGCCGATCTCGATGCCGCACGGCACCTATGTCGAGCGCTTCGCTACGATGACGGTGTTCGTCCTCACCATCGGTCGCTGCATGTTTCTCGGGATATTCTCCAGTTCGATGCGTCAAACGCTCTACAAGAGCGGCGTCGAACTCAAGGCAGCCAACAAGCGCATCGAAGAGCTCGCCGAACTCGACGAATTGACCGGCTCATTCAACCGGCGCTGCATCATGCGAATGCTGGATGACGAAATCGCCCGCGCCAATCGCAGCAAAGCGCCGTGCTCGATCGCGCTGATCGATCTCGACTGGTTCAAGCGCGTCAATGACCACTACGGCCACCCCACCGGTGACGAAGTTCTCAGGACGTTCGCCATCACCGTGTTCGCGAACATTCGCGACATCGACAAGTTTGGCCGTTACGGAGGCGAGGAATTCCTGCTGGTGCTCCCCGATACTCCTGATGACGAGGCTGTGCGAACGCTCGACCGGCTGCGCGAGATCATCGCCGATCTCGACTGGAGCGCTTTCTCGCCCGGCATGCAGGTAACGATTTCCGCAGGCGTCGCGATGCTGAAACCGGATGAGACCGCTGATACATTTCTCGCGCGCGCCGACCGCGCGCTCTACGCAGCCAAGGCACAAGGGCGCAACCGCATCTCCAGCGCCTGATCCAACCACTTCCGTTGCCGGAGACGAAGAAACCGTCGCCTGCGTGAAAATTTCCGAACGCTCCAGGATAGAGTTATGAGTTCGAAATCCGCCTCCACTTCCGAGAGTCTGCTCGACGAGTTGCAGACCACGCTCGCGCACGGAACCGTCGCGCGCCGGGTCGAAACCCTGCGCCGGGTGACCGATCTCTTTATCAACGGCGCGGTGGATTTTTCGAACGAACAGATCGCACTGTTCGACGACGTTTTCCAGTGCCTGACGGATCACATCGAGACCTCCGCCAAGGCGCTGCTCGCCAATCGGCTCGCTCCGATCGACACCGCGCCCCCGTTCACGATTCGCGCGCTGGCGTTCGACGATCACATCGAGGTCGCAGCTCCCGTGCTGTCCGGATCGGAGCGGCTCGACGACCACGCGCTGATCGAAACCGCGCGCAACAAGAGCCAGGCGCATTTGATGGCGATTTCGATACGAAGGGTGCTGAGCGGCGCTGTGACCGACGTGCTGGTGTTGCGCGGCAACGACGAGGTGATCCAGAGCACTGTCAACAATCCCGGCGCGGAATTTTCCGAGCGCGGCTTCACCCGGTTGGTCAATCGCGCAGAAGGCGATGACAACCTTGCAACCTGCCTCGGCATGCGTCCGACGATTCCGCGGCATCTTTATCTGAAACTGATCGCGAAGGCCTCGGTAACGGTGCGGGAGCGGCTCGAGGCCGCCAACCCGCAGCAGGCAGCCGACGTACCGACCGCGGTGCAGGAGGCAACCCGGCTCGCGCGCTCCGCGCCCTCGGCCATCACCCGGGACACCGCCATCGCCCACGCGCTCGTGAAGTCGCTATATGAGGACGGCCGGCTCGACGAGCATCAGGTGGCGGCGTTTGCCGAGGCCGGAAAATTCGACGAAGCCAACGCGGCGCTTGCGGCGCTCGCCAACGTGTCGATATCGAGCGCAGAGAATATGATGGTGGAAACCCGTGCCGAGGGCGTCATGATCCTGTCAAAGGTCTCGGGGCTATCGTGGTCAACGGTGCGGGCGATCATCAACATGCGCGACGATCTCTCCGGCATGGAGCGGGCCGATCTTGAGGCGTGCAAGGCCACCTACGACCGGCTGCGGTCCTCGACCGCGCAGCAGGTGCTGCGCTTCCATCGCATGCAGCAAACCGCGTCATCGGCAGCGTGAACGGGCAAAAAATCAGGGTCGTCCCGGAGCGCCGGAACCCATACCACCGGCGTTGATAATTAAGACAATGCGTCGGCCATTGGGCCGACGCGCGATTCCTCGGCGTATGAATCCCGGCTAGCGCTCGCTGAGCTCGCCTGGCCGGGACGACGCAAGGCTAAAACCGCAGCACCCTCGATCCCGCCAGCGCGCCGATCGCCGTAACCAGTCCCGTAGCAATCGTATACCAGGTCGCCACGAACAGCGGTGAATCGTCGGTGCAGTGCGAGGCATACAACGTCGCCGCCAACCCCGCCGACAACAGTCCGGCGATGGCGCCTGCGACCGCGGGTCGCGTCGGCGCGCCGTGACGCAGGCCGAATAGCGCCGCCACCAGCAGCGGCAGCGACATCGCCGGAATAGCGGTCAAGCAAATGCGCGAATTGCTGCCGACCAGCCGCGTCATCATCGGCAGCCGCTGCGGCATCATCATCTCGCCTCCGATCCCAGCGGCGAGGAGTCCGGCCGGAATCAGCAGCAGCCACGCCCAGCCATGCAGCGAGGCTTCCGGCCGCGACAAATGCAGGCTGACGGCGATGGCCGAGACTGCGAGCGCCAGCGTCACCAGGAACTTCAGGTCGAAAAACGGATTGCGCATCGCGGTCATGACATCCGGCCTGACGCCCAGTTCCGCGAAGAATATCGCCATCGAAACCGGCGCTGCGGCGAGCAATGCCAGCGCCAGCACAAACCCGACTGGAGGGGCTCGGTGTGCGCTATCGGCGGCGAGGGTTCGAATGAGCTGGTCGGTTTCCATTCTCACTGCTCCCGCAGTTTGGCGGTGAGACTGGCAAGCCCGCGATGCAGCGCCACCCGGACAGCGCCCTCGCTCATTGCAAATTTCGCGGCCGTATCCTTGATCGACACGCTATCGACAGCGATCGACTGCAATACGTCACGCTGGCGCGCCGGCAGGGACTGAAGCTGGGCCGCGACCTCGCTCGCCGGAGCGGTCTCCGCGGCGGGCTCGCCCGGGATCGTCTCGGCGAAATCATCGATGTTGACGAAAACCCGCCGGCCGCGACGGCGCAACGAATCGATCAGCTTGTTGCGCGCGATCGCAAACAGCCATGGCGCGAACGGCGCGTTGGCGTCCCAGGTATGCCGCTTCAGATGCACCGCCAACAAAATGTCCTGCACAATATCCTCGGATTGATCGACAGGTTGCCCTGCCCGCGCCAGACCGCGGCGCGCCGCCGCCCTCAACACCGGCGTGACGGCCTTGAGCAGACGGTGATACGCAGCACTGTCCCCGGAAACGGCCAACCGCATCAGGTCGGTCCATTCTTCGTCACGTTCGCGCACGCGCGCTCCCACACTGCAATTCGGTCGATGTTTCAATTTGTTACGTCTAAAGGGTCTCAATCACGAAGTCGTGATAGCCCCTTCGGATTCAGGACACCGGCAGGCTCATAACATCGATCGGCCCCGCTGGCACCCGCCGCATAAATTCCACAGGATTTCGCGAACGAAATGCGAAAAGTGCGTATCCCGTGCTGCCCAGCTTTCGCCCGCACTCGCCCGAAGATTCCCCTTTTTCCGCCGCGCTGTCGACATGCCCTTGGGGCTCATTCGCTTTTTCGGGGCTGGCAAATGGGGAGATTGTCAAATGACCATCAAAGCCAGCGGGCGCTCGGTATTGATACTGGCGACAGGGCTCTTTCTGTGTTTCGCAGTGCCGTCGCCAGCAGCGGCGGCGGGCGCAGACGACAAAGCGGTCGCGGATACGAAATCAGCAGGCGCGGAAGCGACTGGGGAACCCATTGCGGTCAAGAAACACGGCCCGCACCATTGGAAAAGGCACGCGCATCGTAAATCCGACAAGGTGGCGCTGAAATCCTCTCCCGCCAAGAAATCCCACGCAACCGATCTCACAGCGGACGACGGCGCCATTCCAATGCCGCCGTCGGTGGCCAACGCCAATGCACAACTGGTATCCGCCGACGCGCCCGAGGCCACCGACACGCTGGCCGGCAAAGCCAAGGCGATGTCCACACGGGCCAACGATATTCTGCAGGCCGCGCCGGACAAGCCGGCTGACGCGCAGCCTGCCGCTGACAGCACGGTGGTACCCCCAGATCAGCTCAACGAAGTCGATCGTACGTTGCCGACAAGCGCTCCACCCGCGATGGCGATGGCCTCGGCCGATAGGCCCGCCATGGAGAACAGCGACGACAGTTCCACCTCGGACCGGACCTCCCTGATCGGGAAGATCTTCATCGCCTGCGGCGGACTTCTTACGCTGGCCTCGGCCGCGCGAATGTTCATGGCGTAGCGGGTCGCCCCACAACACTCGTCATTCCCGAGCCAACGGGTCGGCGCAAAACGCCGCCCGATGGCATGCTCAGCGAAGCAATCCAGAGGCCACGAGTGCGGACTGGATTGCTTCGTCGCTTACGCTCCTTGCAATGACGGAATGACACATCGTGCCAGTCCCCACTTGATGCCTATCCCGCCAGCGGGCACATTGCCCGCGAAATCAAGCGCGGGGTGGACCATGAGCACGTTCGAACACATCATTGTCGGCAGCAAGGGCGCGGTCGGCATCATCACGCTGAACCGCCCGAAGATGCTCAATGCGCTGTCGTTCGGCGTGTTTCGCGAAATCGCCGCCGCGGTCGATGATCTCGAAGCCGACGACGGAATCCGATGCATCCTGCTGGCTGGCGGCGAAAAAGCTTTCGCCGCGGGCGCCGACATCAAGGAAATGCAGCCGAAAACCTTCATCGATATGTTCTCCAGCGATTTCATCGCGATTGGCGCCGACCGCGTCGCCAATTGCCGCAAACCGACCATTGCCGCCGTCAGCGGCTATGCGCTCGGTGGCGGCTGCGAACTGGCGATGATGTGCGACATCATTATCGCCGCGGACACCGCGAAATTCGGCCAGCCGGAAATCACGCTCGGCACCATCCCCGGCATCGGCGGAACGCAGCGGCTGACGCGCGCGGTCGGCAAATCCAAGGCGATGGATCTGTGTCTCACCGGGCGAATGATGGATGCCACTGAGGCGGAGCGCTCGGGCCTCGTCAGCCGCGTCGTGCCTGCGGACAAATTGATGGACGAAGCGCTGGCGATCGCGGAAAAAATCGCCTCGATGTCGCGTCCCGCGGCCGAGATGGCCAAAAGCGCCATCAACCGCGCGTTCGAGACGCCGCTGTCCGAAGGACTCAACGTCGAACGCGACCTGTTTCACTCCACCTTCGCGCTGGAGGATCGCTCCGAAGTCATGGCAGCGTTCATCGAAAAGCGCAAGCCGGTGAATAAGAACAGGTAAAGTTGCCGTCATCCTGAGGTGCGAGCGCTTGCGAGCCTCGAAGGATGATTTCGTCGCCCATCCTTCGAGACGCCGCTTCGCGGCTCCTCAGGATGACGTCAGTGGTTGCGGTTGAATCCCTACCGCGCCCTGCTTCTCGCTAACGCCGCACTGACCAGCGCACGATAGGCGCGTTCGGACAACGTCGCGGGCCGGTCGAGGCCGAGCCGCGCCAGACATTCTTGATCGGCAGCATCCGGGGTGCGCGTCAAGCCTTGCCACAACAGCCCTGGCAGGCGCTGCGGCGCACGTTGCGCGTCCTGCAAGAATTGCAAAGCCGGTATCAGCCGCTGTTCGGTATCGGTAAAATCGCTGCCGAACGGAAACGACGGCAGCAAGCCAGCGTCTCGCGCCGGCTTCAGCGCAGCTGCAATCCGGTCAGGATGGTTGTCGCGGTGTGCAGTGGGAATTTCAAAGCTCTTCGGCAGCTTGCCGGCATCCTTGGCCTGCCGCGCGAGTTCAGCCTGATAGCGGGAGTCGGCGACCCCGAGCATCGCCGCGATTACATCGGCGTCGGATTTTCCCCTGATGTCGGCGACACCGTATTCGGTGACGATGACGTCGCGCAGATGTCGCGGAATGGTCTGGTGGCCATAGTTCCAGCGGATATTTGATTGCGTTGTGGCGCCGGGCTGCCGCGTCGCTTCGACCGTGAGAATAGAGCGTGCACCCTGCAGCGCGAACGCCTGGGCGACAAAATTATATTGGCCGCCGACACCGCTTACGACCTGTCCGTTCTCGAGGCCATCGGAAATCGCCGCCCCCATCAAGGTCGCCATCATCGCGTTGTTGACGAAGCGGGCGTCGACGCGGGCGCGTCGCTTAAGGTCCTCATCGCCATAGAGCTCGTTGGTAAAGGATACCGGCATCATCTGGATGCGCGCGAGTTGCTCGGGCGTCATCTCGCGCAGCGCGCGATAGAACGATTTCGGTCCGAGAAAAAACGCGCCGTGCAGCAACACGCCGTCGACTTCGCGCTTGAGAATGCCGGCGTCGATCAGTGCGAGAAATGCCTCGAACAGCATTTCGCTGACGCCGTAGAGACCCTTTTCGAACGAACCGGCTTCGAGCGCCGAGAGCTGTTCCGACTCTGGCGCCAAACGCTTCATGATCTCATGAAACTGCGCGTTGTCGCGGTGTCTCACGATCAGCCCCTGCGCCAGCGCGTCACCAACCTGTCCGATGCCGATCTGCAGCGTGCCGCCGTCGCGGACGAGGCTCGCGGCGTGAAGGCCGATGGCGTATTTGGTGTCGGTGATCGGCTCGGATGGCGGCGCGAACAGCGGAAAATCGGTCTCCGGACTGTCGAGCATCGCGCTGAATTCGTCTGCCGAAAGATCGCCCGCGCCCGGCATGAACGGCAGTTCGGAATTGACCTGCCCGACCAGTTTGAACGACGCGCGGCCCTCGGCACGGGCGCGCAATATATCCAGCGTGGTGTCGGTGTTGCAGCTCAGGCTGTAGCGGGCGACGCCATCGACAACACGCTTCGCCACCAATTGGGTGACGACGTTCAGCCCACGCGCCAGCAGATATGATGCGGCGTGGGTGTAATTCGCGGAAATATAATGCTGCTGCGCGAACGGCACCTGCAGCCACCTGCCCGCCAGAAAGAAAAACTCGATCACCCTTATATTGGGCGGCAGCGCACCCGCGTGCAACGCGTCGGCATAGGCGGGATCGGGATAGCCACCGAACAGGCGCTCGATCACCGGCGCGATGAAACGCCGCTCAAGCAAATTCGACGGCTTCGGTTTTTCCAGCGTCAGCGCGGAAAAGAAGGTCAGGTTGATCGCGCGGTCGGCGGCGGCGCGCGCGTAGAGCGCGTTGATGATGTGGTTGGCCTTGCCGAGCCCGAGCGGCAAGCCGACCACGAGGTTGGTGCCGACATCGCGGATGATATCCTCCGCGATTGCATCGGGGTCGGAGAAGCATTTCGGCATCAAGTGCAAGCCCAGGCGCGATCGGCACAGCCAGCGCCTAGAATCGGACGCAGCCGCACGCAGCTATAGCGTATTTGCGTCTGATATTCGTCTGTGACGAACCGGTAATAATAAAGCACTGAATTCAGTGGGTTTTCGCGCTCGATGGTTTGCCTGTGGCGGCAGCGCCCTCTAAACA
>Ga0137399_10000868_pt1 | contig 13101 bp, 10 predicted proteins | sample czorhiz316metaG_FD_104810 | JGI IMG/M metagenome (GOLD analysis project Ga0137399, IMG submission 104810) | Vadose zone soil microbial communities from Angelo Coast Range Reserve, California, USA - czorhiz3.16 metaG | ecosystem: Environmental > Terrestrial > Soil > Vadose zone | place: USA...
CTAGGCGGCGACCTGGGTGCCCGGTGGGAGGAGGCGGGCGATGGTGTCGCGGAGGTCGCCGACGGTGCGGATGCGGGCCAGGTCCTCGTCAGGGATGCGGACGCCGAGCTTTTCCTCGAAGTAGCTGACCAGCTCCATGACGGCCACCGAGTCCATCCCCAGCGTCGCGATGACGGTCTCGCGCGTGAGCTGGGGAAGCTTGCGGTTGTCCACCTCGAGCGCGGCCTGCCTGAACATCTCGAGGATGTCGATGGTCTGCGCCATGTCGGGCTACGCTCCGGTCAGCTTGCGCATCAGCCCGCGCGCCTCGTGGCGCGCGCGACCGACGAGTGAGTAGGCCAGGTGCTTCGCCGCCAGCAGCCGGTTGCCCATGGCGCCGGCCGTGCGCCCGCCTTCTTTTCCCAGCGTGCCCCGCAGGTACATCTCGCGGGTCTTGCGGCGCTGCAGCTTGCCCGAGCTGGTCTTGGGAATGCTCCCGGGTGCCACCAGGGCGACGTCGGCCACGGCGAGCTGCAGGTCCTCGCTCACTTTGCCGACGATGGCGCCGCGCAGCTTCTCGGGCTCTCGATCGCGCGTCTCGACCGCGACCACGACCTCCTCCGACGCCTTGCCGGGTCGCGAGAACACCACCGTCGATCCGCGGCGAACGCCGGGCAGCTCCTCCACCGCCCACTCGATGCGCTGCGGGTAGTAGTTGCGCCCGTTGACGATCAGGATGTCCTTGAGCCGCCCCGAAATGTACACCTCGCCGTCGACCATGTACCCGAGGTCGCCGGTCCGCAGCCAGCCGCCCGTGCGCCCCAGGCCGGATGTCCGCGTCGCGTCGGCATCGTTCCAGTAGCCGGCGGTCACCGACGGCCCCCGGAAGCAGATCTCGCCCACGCTGCGGTCGGGCAGGATGCGCCCGTCCTCATTCTGGATGGACAGCTCGTGCCCGGGGAACGCGCGTCCGCAGCAGACCACCTCCATCGTGGCGGCGCCGTTCGCCGAGGGCGCCGCCTTCCGGTCGGCGTGGTAGCGCTCCTGGTCGATGCGGTCGGTCTTGAACGCGTCGTCGAGGCGCATGAAGGACATCGCCAGGGTCGCTTCCGCCATCCCGTAGGAAGGGAGGATCGCGGTCGGCCGCAGCCCGGCCGGCTCGAAGGCGGCGAGGAAGGCGCGGATGGTGTCGGGGTGGATGGGCTCGGCGCCGCAGCCCAGCACCCGCATCCGGGACAGGTCCCAGCGGGCGATCTGCTCGCGCCGCGCGCGCCGGGTCACCAGCGCGTAGGCGAAGTTGGGCGCGAAGGTCAGCGATCCCCTATGCTTGTGCATCGTCTCCATCCACAGCGTCGCGTTCTTGATGAACGAGATGGTGGGGATGTACACGGCCGGCATGTGCACCACGATGGGGCACAGCACCATCCCGATGAGCCCCATGTCGTGGTAGAGCGGCAGCCAGGAGACGGTCACGTCTCCGGGCCGCCACTGCAGCCCGTCGTGCAGGATGGCCTTCGAGTTCGCTATGAGATTTCCGTGCGTGACCATCACGCCCTTGGGCGCGGAGGTGCTGCCGGAGGTGAACTGCAGGAAGGCGATCTCGTGGTCCGCCGGGTGGGGCGGCGGATCGATGAGCGGAACGTCGGCCCGCAGCTCCGAGGTGAGGATGACCCGCTCGAGCGTGCCCACCTTGCCCACGGCGGACCAGAGCACCTTGCCCACCCGCTCGCTGGTCACCAGCGCCTTGGGCTGGGCCACGTTGAGGATACCGACCAGGGCGTCCATGAACGCGTCCAGCTTCCCCAGCGAGACCGGCGGGTAGAGCGGCACCGGCACCACGCCCAGCCAGAGGGCGGCCAGGAAGGTGGGGATGAAATCCTCGCCTTCGGGGATCACCAGCGCGAGGCGGTCGCCCTTCGTGAGTCCCATCGCGCGCAGGTGGCTGGCGCGCCGCAGCGCCTGGAGGCGCAGCTCGTCGAAGGAGAGGGTGAGGTCCTCGCCGGGCCCCCGGGCTCCGACGAAAGTGAATCCCCGATCCGTGATCCCGCGCGCGGCGTCGAGCGCCTGGACGACTCCGATCATATGGGCGGGTCGTGTAAGGGTTCAGGCAACCTGCGTCAAGCGTCGCGGCGCCAGGACTCCCACGGTCAGGAGTCCGGCCACGAACCCGCCGATGTGTGCCCACCAAGCGACGCCGCCCAGCGCTTCCCCCTGGCCGAGCGACGCAACGCCCGCGAACAGCTGCATGGCGAACCAGATGATCAGGTACGCGACGGCCGGGATCTCCACGATCCACGGGAAGATGAAGAGCGGGACGAAGGTCACCACCCGGCTGCGCGGGAACGAGATGAGGTAGGCGCCCAGTACACCCGCGATGGCGCCCGAGGCACCGACCGTGGGCACCGTCGAGTCCGGCGAGAGCGCCACCTGGGTGAGCGCCGCCACGAGGCCGCAGCCGACGTAGAAGAAGAGGAAGCGCCCGTGCCCCAGCCGATCCTCGACGTTGTCGCCGAAGATCCACAGGTACAGCATGTTGCCGATGAGGTGCAGCCACCCCCCGTGCCAGAACATGCTGGTGAAGAGCGGCAGGAAACGCGCCGGATCGAGGGGGTTCCCGAACTGCTCTCCCCAGTGCACGAACGTATAGGGCGTAAGGCCGTAGTGCTGGATCAGCTGCGGCAGGTACGGGCCCAGCGCGGTCTCGTGCAGGAACACCAGCACGTTGACCGCGACGAGGCCCACCGTCACCAGCGGCGCGGTGCGCGAGGGGATGGTATCCCGCAGTGGGATCACGGGAATGGTTGTAAGCGGTCGCGCGGCCGGCCGCCAGGTCAGGCTGCCTCGACCAGGTCGGCGAGCGCCGCGAGGTCGGGCACGGTGACGTCCGCCTCTCCGGGGCGCGAGTGGGGGCGCCGGACGAATATGCAGGTGAGGCCCAGCTCGCGCGCGGTGCGGGCGTAGGGACGGAACCGCGCCTGCTCCAGCTCTCCCTGCGCATCCACGATGCGGTCGAAGTCGGTGTCCCCGAGCCCCGCGCGCCAGTCGAGCACGGTGCCGAAGATGTCGAACGTCAGGAGCGAGGGTTTCACGGCCCTGGATTGACACGCCCCCGGCGCTCTGGCAACGGAAAGGCGCGATGCAGGAGATGAAGTTCTGCCCGAGGTGCGCGGCTCCGCTTCGCCTCCACACGACGGAGGGACGCGAGCGCCTGCACTGTTCCACCGACTCCTGCGATTACGTCTTCTACGACAACCCCGTTCCAGTCGTGGCCGCGCTGGTCGAGCACGGTCAGACGGTGCTGCTCGTCCGCGGCAAGGGATGGCCGGAGAAGTGGTACGGCCTGGTGACGGGCTTCCTGGAGAAAGGGGAGTCGCCCGAGCAGGGCATCCTGCGCGAGGTGCGCGAGGAGCTGGGCCTGCGTGGCCAGGTGATCTCCTTCATCGGCGCGTACCCGTTCGCCGAGATGAACCAGGTGATCCTCGCCTACCACGTGCGCGCCCACGGCGAGATCGCGATGGGCGAGGAGCTGGCCGGAGTGAAGGCCGTCCCGCCCGACAAGCTGCGCCCGTGGCCCCTCGGCACCGGCCACGCCGTCCGCGACTGGCTGGAGCGCCGCGCCCAGGAACCGGGCACCGTCGCCTAGATCCGCGCGCTCAGCCGCGCCTTCGCGGCCGCCCATTCCGCCGCGAGCAGCGAGTACGTCGCGGTGTCCCGCACGCCGCCGTCCGAGGCGGGGACGTGAGCGCGCAGGATGCCGTCCAACCTCGCCCCGAGGCGCTCGATCGCTGCCTACTCCTCCACCGGCTCGGCGCCGCCGCGGGGCGAGCTCGGGTCCACTTCCTGCGCCCGGTGCGAGGCGGCGGTGAACGCCTCCCAGACGGCGGCGCGCAGTCCGGGCGGGCGGGGCGGGAAGGGCCCCGCCATGGCGTCGATGGCGGGCTCGGGCGCCCAGGCCGACCACAGCGCGAAGCAGGCCAGCCCGGCCGAGGTGAAGATCGTCGCCGCGCGCGCGCCGTACCAGTGCGCCAGCGCGCCGCCCAACAGGTGCCCCAAGGGGAGCGCGCCGGTGTTCGCCAGCGCCAAGACGCTCATGGCCCGCCCGCGCAGCCGATCGGGCACCAGGAGCTGCATGGCGGTGTTCGACGACGCCAGCGACCAGACCCAGAACACGCCGCCGACGGTCAGCGCGAAGCCGGAGAGCGCGAAGCTGCTCGAGCTGGCGTACAGCATCGCGCAGAGCGCGAACCCGAGCATCGAGAGCGGGATCAGGTGGTGCCGTGGATACGTCGGGGGCAGGCGCGCGAGGGTCAACGCCCCGGCGATCGCGCCGGCGCCGAGGCAGGCGAGGAGCGCTCCGTAGCCCTGCGCGCCGACGTGGAGCAGTTGGTCGGCGTAGACCGGGAGCAGGCCCTGCACGGGCGCGGCGAGCAGCGCGAACATCAAGAGCCCGAGCAGGATGCGCCGCGGCCCGGCTTGGCGCAGCGTCCACGACAGCGCCTCTCGCACGCCTCCCTGCTTCCGCAGCACGCCCGCCCGGGTCGGCGCCTCGCGCAGCGGCTGCGCCGGCACTCGCACCAGCGCGAGCACCACCACGATGGCGAGGAAGCTCAGCACGTTGACGTCGAAGACGGCTGCCGCTCCGGCGGCGGTGAGGAGGGCGCCGGCGACCATCGGGCCCAGCAGGCGCGCGACGTTGAACTGGGCGGAGTTCAAGGCGATTGCCGAGGGCAGCTCCTCGCGCGGCACCAGTGCAGGCACCAAGGCTTGCCAAGCGGGCATCACCGCCGCCCAGGCCGCTCCTTCCAGGAAGGCCAGCGCGATGACGACGGGCGGAGTCGCCAGATGCAGATGCGTGACCAGCGCCATCACCGCCGCCAGCACCATCATCGCGGTCTGCCCGAAGAAGAGCAGCTTGCGCCGGTCGTGGCGATCCGCCAGCGCGCCGGCGGGCAAGGCGAGCAAAGCGACCGGGATGAACTCGGCGGCCGCGAGCAGCTCGACCAGGAAGGGCGAGCCGCTCTGGCTCTGCACGAGCCACGCCTGCGCAACCGTCTCCATCCAGTTGCCGACGTTGCTCAGCATCGAGGCGAGCCAGATGTAGCGGAACGCCGGATGGCGCAGGACCGCGAACGCGCCGCCGGGCGGCCGGGGAGGAGAGGTCACCGGATCCACGCCGCGGTCTTGTAGCAGTAGACGGCGCGCGCGGGGCGGTTACCGCACGGAGTCGGCGTAGAGCCGCCCTTCGGCGGCAGCCACCGAGGCCCGGCTGATGTCGAGGTTCGCGCGCGCCTGGGCAGCCGAGCTCTGGGCCTGGAAGAGCCGGTTGTCCGCGTCCTGCAGATCCAGCGAGGTGGCGACGCCAGCCCGGAAGGAGACGTCGGTCTGCACCTGCGCGCGCCTCGCCACCCTGACCTGTGCCTCGTTCTGCTCCAGCACCGCCTGTGACGAGATGAGATTCGCGCGCGCTGCTTGCCAGTTCGACTTCGCTTGCGCCCGGGTGGAGGCCAGGCTCGCGATCGACTGCTGCAGCCTGGCCTGGTCCTCGTGCTTCTGAGCGTAGCGCGCGCCCTGGTCGTAGAGCGGTATGTTCACGTTCACGATGAGATCGTAATAGGTGTTGGTGCCGTTGAAGCCCAGGTTGGAGGTGTAGCTCCCCCTCGCCACCCCCGAGACCGAGGGCAGCCAGAGGAAGTTGTCGTAGGTGACGGACCGCTGCGCCGCGCGGAGCTGCGCGATTGCGCTCTGGACCCCGAAAGTGCGTTCCCACGGTTCCGATGCTTCGTCGGCGGGCTTCCCCAGCTCCTGGGCGTCGCTCTGACCGGCGGGCAGCGGCATGATCGGCTCGCCCACCAGCGCCTCGAGCACCGGGAGGTTCGACTGCTGTTGCCCGAGCAGGCTGGCGATCTGCGAACGCGCGACCGCGGTATCGTTCTGCGCACGCAGCAGATTGAGCTCCACCGCCGTGCCAGCCGCGATCTGCGCGCGGGCGTCCTGTTCGCGGCGCAAGGCGACCTTCTCCGCGTCGTAAGCGGCCGCGAGCAGGCCTTCGATGCCCTGCAGCGTCAAGTACGTGCGCGCCACGCTGAGCAGTACGTTCTCGCGCGTTTGGTCGGCGTTGCGGTCCGCCGACTCGGCGGAGCTGTTCGCGATGCCGGGCTGGAACACGCCCCGTGGGGTGAAGAACGGTTGGGTGAGCTGGAGCGTGCCATAGCGCGAGTTCGTGGCCGTGATGATTATCGGAGGTGGGAGCAAGTCCGGGCGTACCGGGGTCAGGCCGAAGACGGCGCCGATCGGACTGGTGAACGTCCGGAAGTCCAACACCGAGGGTGCGCTGACGTGATCGTAGGTCCCGGTGGCCGAGATGTCCGGCTTCCAATAGTTGAACGCGCGCTCCACGCCCACCCGCGTGATGGCCGCCTGCGCCCGCGCCGCGGCGACGTCGGGCCCCTGCTTGGCGGCCAGCTGCAGCGCCTCCCGCAGGGGAACCGGCCTGCGCTGCGGCTCGGCTGCCGCCGCGGCGCTGGAAGCGAGGACGGACAACGCCAGGGCCGCGCCCGCGCGCGACCACGAACGATGCTGGAAGTCCATGTGGTTACCCGTTGGCCGCCTTCGCCGGGATCTCCCCGGCGACGGCGGCATGGAGGGGAACGGCCGCCGCTTCTGCGCGGCCGCGCAGCCGGGCGAACAGCCCGCCGAAGCGCAGCCGCTCGATGCCGGCGAAGATGACGGGCACCACCAGCAGGGTGAGCGCCGTCGAGGTGATGACCCCGCCGATGACCGCGATGGCCATGGGCGAGCGGAATTCGCTGCCGGTCCCGGTGCTGATCGCGGTCGGCACCATGCCGATCGCCATCGCGAAGCTGGTCATGAGGATGGGCCGGAGCCGCCGCGGTCCGGCCTTGAGCAGCGCCTCGTCCACCGGGTCGCCCTCGCGGATGTGTTGCAGGGCGCCGTCCACCAGCAGGATGGCGTTTTTGGTGACGAGGCCCATGAGCAGGATGACGCCGATCATGGCTCCCAGCGACAGGTTCTTGCCGGCCAGCAGGAGGCCGAGCCGGGCGCCGATCAGCGCGAGCGGAAGGGATACCATGATGGTGAACGGGTGCTTGAGCGACTCGAACTGCGAGGCGAGAACCATGAAGATGAAGACGAATGCCAGGCCGAAGGCGGCGGAGAACGCCTCGTTCTGTTCATTAAACGTCTTCATCTGCCCGTCGTAGATGACCGAGTAGCCCGCGGGAAGCGGGTGCTTGCCGATCTCCGCCTTGAGCTTCTCCGCCACCTCGCCGAGCGCCGCGCCGGTGCCCAGCTGGCTGAACACGGCGATCTGGCGCTCGCGGTTCTCGTGCTCGATCACGCTGGGGCCGTCCTGCAGCGAGACCTGGGCGAGATCCGAGAGCTGGCGGACGCCGCGCGGGGAAAAGAGGTCCATGCCGCGCACGCGATCCGGGCTCTTGCGGTCGCGCTCGGCGAGCCGCACCCGGATGTCCGTCTCGTCCTTGCCCTCGCGCAGCTTGGCCGGGACCTCGCCGTCGATGGCCAGGCGGAGCTGGGTGGCGATCTGTCCGGCGGAGAGACCGAGGTCCATGGCGCGGGTCCGGTCCACGGCGATGGCCAGCTCGGGCTTGGGCGGGTTGGACTCGATCTTGACGTCCACCGTGCCCGGGATGCGCCGCAGCGCATCGGCGATCCAGCGGCCCTGCTCGTTCAGCACCTTGAGGTCGGGCCCGGTGATGCGGACCATGATGGGAAAGAAGTCGCCGAGCCCCTCGATGGCGGGCGGGTCGCTGATGCTCACCTTGGTCGCGGGAAGCTTCGCCAGCGCCGAGCGCGCCGCGTCCTTCAGGGCGAGGATGCCCCGCTTCCGCGCCTTCTTCGGCACGGTGAGGGCGCGCATCTTCACCTTGTTGGCCTCGCCGTTGAGCCCGATGATGGCGTAGACGTCCTTCACCTCGGGCATGGCGCGGAGCAGCTTCTCCGCCTCGGCGGCCCTCTGCCCCGTCAAGTCGAGCGAGGCCGAGTCAGGCAGCTGCAGATCCACGATGAACTGCGACCGGTCCTCCACCGAGAGGAACTCGCTGCGCAGCCCGCTGGTCACGGCGAAGCTGACCACCGTCACCGCGACCGCCGCTCCAAGGGAAACCCACTTGTGCTTCAGCACCGTGCGCAGCACGCGCCCGTACCAGCGCTCGGTCGCCTCGAACGCCTCGCGCAGGACACGGGCGACCTTCGCCTCCTTCTTCACCTCGCCCGGCTTGCGCGCCTTCGCCAGCCGCGCCGAGAGCATCGGGTCCAGCGTGAAGGAGATGAACAGCGAGATCAGCACGGCGGCGCTGATGGTGATGCCGAACTGCTTGAAGAACTGCCCGACGATTCCCGGCATGAAGGCCACCGGCACGAACACCGCGACCAGGGACAGCGTGGTGGCGAGCACCGCCAGCCCGACTTCCTTGGTGCCGCGCGAGGCGGCCACCGCCGGTTCTTCGCCCCGGTCGAGCCGGTGGGTGATCGCTTCTCGCACCACCACCGCGTCGTCGATCAGGAGGCCGATGGCGAGCGAGAGCGCGAGCAGCGTCATCTGGTTCAGCGTGTAGCCGAGCACGAACATGACGAAGAAGGTCCCGATGACGGACGTCGGCAGCGCCAGCGAGCTGATGAAGGTGCCGCGGGGGTCGAGCAGGAAGAGGAGGATGATGAGGACGGCCATCGCGCCGCCGAAGAACAGGGCGATGTAGACCTCCTCGGCGTTGGCCCGGATCAGCTCGCTCTGATCGATGAGCAGCGTCGTCTTGAACTCGTGCCCGAGCACGGGGGCCATCTCGGCCAGCTTCGCCTTGGTCTGATCCGCGACCTGCACGGTGTTCGAGCCGGGCTGCTTGACGATCTCGACGATGATCGCGTCCTGGCCGTTCAGGCGCGCGACCGTACGGCGCTCGGCGACGCCGTCGGTGACAGTGGCCACCTCACCGAGCCGCACTTGCGAGCCCGTCTTGCCGACCGACACCGGCAGGTCGCGGATCTCGTCCGCGTTGCGGAACTCGCCCAGCGTGCGGACGGTCAGCTCGGTGGGCCCCAGCGACAGACGCCCCGCGGGCAGGTTGAGGTTCTCGGCGCCGATGCGCTGCGCGATCTCGTACGGGCTGGTGCCCGCCGCCTTCGCCTTGTCCAGATCGATGTCCACCTGGATCTCGCGCACGTCGCCGCCGGTGACGCGCACCTCGGCCACGCCGTCGAGCTGCTGCAGCGCGGGTTGCAGGCGATCCTCGATGCTCTTGCGCGTCTTCTGCGAGTCGAGCGACGAGGACATCGCGTACGTGAGGATGGGCGCGGCACCGACGTCCACGCGGCTGATCAGCGGCGCGTCGGCGTCCTTGGGTAGCTTGCTCGTGACCGAGGCCACCTTGTCGCGCACCTCCTGCACCGCGCGGTCGAGGTTCTCGGACAGCTTGAACTGCACCAGGACGACCCCGGCGTTCTCGCGCGAGAAGCTGTGGATCTTGTCGATCCCGCTGATGCCAGCGACGGCGTCCTCGATGGGTTTCACCACCTGGTTCTCGATCTCGCCCGGTCCGGCGCCGCGGTAGACGGTGGTGACCGTCACCACCGGGAAGCTGACGTCCGGGAACAGGTCGGTGCCCAGGCGCTTGAGGCCCATGAGCCCGAGCACCAAGAGACACAGGGACATCATGCTGGTGAAGACGGGGCGCTTGATGGCGACGTCGGAGAGAGACATGGCGGACCTTTTCGGTTCGAGGCGGGAGGGAGCCGTGCGGTTTTTCTAGCGGACCGAGACCTTGGTGCCGTCGACGAGGTCGGTCGCGGGGTAGTCCACTACCCGCGAGAGAGGCTCGGAGGACTTCACCACCACCCGCTGGGCGCCGCGGTCCACCACCTGCACCGGGATGCGCTTCACCTCGCCCGAATCGGCGACCGCATAGACGTGGTCTCCGCCGGTGGAGGCGAGGGCGCTGGCGGGCAGCTCCAAGGCCGCCTGGGGCTGGCCGAGCGTCAGGGTGGCCCGCGCGAGCGTATGCGCGGTGAACTGCCCGCCGGCGTTCGGCACCACGATCTCCACCGGGATGCGGCGGGTGGCTGCGTCCGCCGAGGGGATGATGGCCCGCACCACGGCGTCCGCCCGCGCGCCGCCGCCCACCGCCTCGACGCGCACGCCGGCGCCGACCGCGAGCGAGCCGCGCGCCGTCTCGGGAAGGGTGATCTTCAGCACCAGCGAGTCGAGCTGCTCGAGCGTGAACAGCTCCTTGCCGGACGAGACGGTCGCGCCGATCTGGTCGGGCTGCTCGATCAGCGTGCCGGCGAACGGCGCCGCGAGATCGTGCCGGCGGCGCGAGGCGCGCGCCTGCGCGAGCTGGGCCCGGGCGGCCTGCAGCTGCGCGGCGGCCGCGGCGGCCTGCGACGTGGAGCTCTTGCTCTGCCACTCGCTGATGCTCCCCTTCTCCTGCAGCTCGGCCTGGCGGCGCGCGGTGTCGGCCGCTTGGGTCGATTGCGCTTCCGCCACCTTCACCGCGGCCTCGGCCTGCAGGACCTGCGCATCGGCCATCTCGGTATCGAGCTGCGCGATCACCTGGCCCTCGCGGACCTGCGCGCCCTTCTTCACGCTCAGCTTGGCCAGGCGGCCGGCGACCTCGAACCCGAGCTGCAGCTGGCGGGCCGGCTGCAGGGTGCCGGTGATCTCCTCGCGGACGAGGCTCTGCACCTGCTTGGGCTCGACGAGCTGCACGGCGGGATCGGCGGCCGCTGGAGCAGCCACGGCGGCCTTCGCCTTCGCCTGCGCATTCACGGCGGCGATGAGCGCAGCGAGCAGGCCGGCCGAGATTCCGGACAGGACCAGGGTGCGGCGGGAGATCGTCACGGCTTGCTCCTTGCGGGCGACTCGAGGTTCTGCGCGCTGGGCTGGCTGCCCTCGTGCACGAGCGTGTGCAGCGAGCGCGCCCACTCGCGCAGGTCGGGCTTTTCTTCCAGCCGGCTCATACGGACGGCGAGCAGCAGGTATGTCCCGACGATGAGCGACCCGAACAGCTCGCCGGGGATGTCGGCCCGGCACACGCCGTGACCCTGGTACCGCTCGAAGTTCTCGCGGACGCGGTTCACCTCCCCGTCGGCGAGCTCCCAGATGGTTCCTTCGAACGCGGTGCCCTGGGAGCCGCGCACCAGCACGCCGACCACGTCGCGGTACGTCCACATCGCCTCGAGGGTGTCGAGGTCGGAGCAGGTGTCGAGCTCGATCAGCTCCTGGTAGCGGGGAGTGCGCAGCTCGACGTCGCGCCGGCTCAGCTCGCCATGCTTCTCGATGAACTGCTGCATGGCGCGCTCGCGCTTCTCCTCCAGCCCGGCGACCGTCTCCATGAAACCGCGCACCACCCCGCCGAAGAGCGCTTCCTTCGATTCGAAGTGGAGGTAGAAGGCGCCCTTCGAAAGGCCGGAGGCGGCGGTGATGTCCTCGATGCGCGCGCCCCGCAGGCCGCGCCTGGCGAACTCGGCACGGGCGGCGGCGACCAGTGCTTCCTTGGCGTTGGGGTCTGCTGGACGGGCCATGGTCTCGCCGTGGATGACCGAAGGGTCAGAAACGATCCGGCGGGTAACTAACCCGGCGGTCAGAAACCGTCAAGCGGTTTCTGACCAGTCGGTCACATACCAGGCAGGGGACACCATGCAATCGTGTCCCCAATTGTCCGGATCTGACTGAAGTTTCGCGGGGCCTGCGTCCGGGCGGTTGCCGCCCGGGCTGCCCATCCACACCTCTTGTGCGCCGGCCGAACCGGCGGGCGGAGGGGGCGGGATGGCGAGGGGGATCCTCGGGCTGCTCGCGGCGGCAGTTCTGGCCGGATGCGGCGATGGGCACGGCAAGGAGCGCTGCCCCGGCGGCGACTGCAGCATCGGGCGCGCGCCCTGCCAGCGCGACTCTGATTGCGGGAGCCACAGCCTCTGCCAGGCGGACGGCACGTGCAGCGTCCCGAGCCCGGTTCCGGTTGTGAGCCAATGCCTGAACGTCACGTGCCCCGCGAACTTCTTCTGTGCGAACGGGAACTGCTTGCCGGCCGTCCCGCAGTGCAAGCCGGCCGATCCGACCTGCATCTTCATCCCGCACGGCGCCTTCGAGCCGCCCGAGCATGCCTGGTGGTGGCCGTTCACCTCGCCGCTCGGGCCCGACGATCCCAAGTCCGGCGGCGCGATGCGCAACATCGAGTATCCCGATTTCAACGAAGTGATGTCCACGCCCATCGTCATGCGGCTCCACCCGGGCGATGCCGAGCCTGCCGTGGTCTTCAATTCCTTCGCCCGCGAGGGCAGCGGGGGGACCTTGGAGACGCGCGGCGTGATGCGCGCCATCCGCGGGTCCGACGGCTCGCCCCTCTGGAGCGCGCCGAAGGACTTCTGGAACGCCATCAACGTGATCGGCGCGGTGGACGGCAACGCGTCGATCGCCGCCGGCGACTGCAAAGGAGATGGGCGCGTCTGCTTCGTGACGGGCGGCTGGGATCCGACGGACTGCTTCAGCGGACCGCCTTCGTGTCGTTTCGACGATCGCGCGAGAAACAAAGAGTCCCACCAGCACGGCGGGCTCATCGCGTTCGACGAGAAAGGCGACTTCCTCTGGCTCAACCGCGGGAACCCGCAGAACGGCGAGCCGGCTCCCTCGGTGTGGTGGGGCGGTCCCGCCATCGCGCGCCTTTTGCCGGACTCGAAGAGCGCGCAGGTGGTGGTCGGCAACGGCGTCTACGACGCCGCGACGGGCAAGACGCTCTGCCCGCAGACGCGCGCTCCCGGCGGCGGCGATCAGGTCAGTGGCAACGGCGTCGGGACCCTCAGCGCCATCGCCGACATCGACCTGGACGGCGTTCCCGAGATCGTCACCGGGAACAACGCCTACAAGCTGGAGAAGGACGCCAGCTCGCCGACCGGATACACCTGCCGCGCTCTCTTTGGCGTCGGCGTGCGGATCTCGAGCAAGCCGCCGAACTGCCCGTACGGCAGCACGACGAGCAGCAGCACTGGCCAGCAGGTCTGCGTCTGCCCGGGCGGGTTCGAGGACTTCTGCCCGGACGGCTTCCCCGCGCTGGCGAATTTCGCCGGCTACGGCATGCCGATGGGCATCAAGCCCGA
>Ga0137399_10000869_pt1 | contig 13097 bp, 9 predicted proteins | sample czorhiz316metaG_FD_104810 | JGI IMG/M metagenome (GOLD analysis project Ga0137399, IMG submission 104810) | Vadose zone soil microbial communities from Angelo Coast Range Reserve, California, USA - czorhiz3.16 metaG | ecosystem: Environmental > Terrestrial > Soil > Vadose zone | place: USA...
CCGGATCGAAGCGGCGCTTCGATTCGCACGTCATGACGCCGTCCTTGACCGCCGCCAGCGCGTAGCGCGTCTGCCAGCTTCCCGGCTCCAGATCCTCGAAGCGCAGGACGTGGTCCACCAGGAAGGCCAGCGGATCCACGGTGTGGGGGCGCTCGGTCTCGGCCCGCCCTCCGCCCTCTTCCTCCGCATCCGAATCGTCGGGGTCCGAAATCTCGGTGCCCTCGTCGACCCGGGTGGTCCGGATCTCGAGATGCAGGTGCGGCGCCGAGGCGCGTCCGGTGCGCCCGACCTTGGCGATGGGTTGTCCGGCTGCGACAACCTCGCCCTTTCGGACCTGGACCGAGCGCTGCATGAGATGCGCGTAGAGGGAGTAGACCACCTGCCCGTCCGGCAGCCTGTGCCGGATCACGACCCGGTTTCCCCATCCCGTGCGCCACTTGTACGCCGTCCGATATCGCGTCCCCACCCTGTAGGTACGCTTTCCATTCACGATGACGGGCAGGTTGATCCTCTGGGCCATGCGATACTTCACCATCGCGTTGCCGTCGCTCACGTCGACGACGCCGGCCGCGATGGCGCGGACTACATTTCCACCCTGGCCGCTCGAGAGGTCGACGCCGTAGTGGAGCCGCTGGGGCCTGTGCTTGCGCGCGCGGCGGACGGCGAGATAGGGGCTCGACACGTGGAATCCGATCCGGTCGCCGGGAGCCGGCTTCGTGAAATCGAGCTCGTCACCGATGGGGAAGACGAAGGCGCCCGCGATGGGCGTCGACGGGTCTTCGGCGCGGGCCGCGGCGGGATCGAGAGGGAGCGCGGCCGCGGCGAGCAGGCAGCCCGCGGCAAACGAAACGCGACACGTCCGAGCGATCGCGCCGCGCGCCCGCACGCGCTATTCGTTCCCTGGAGCCGCGGCGGCGCGCGGCAGTCCGAAGCGGAACGTCCAGTCGAGCAGCCTTCGCGCTTCCGCGAAGCGGAGCCGATTGCTTGGCGCTCCGAGCAGGACGGCGGTCACTTCCGTGCCCGACGGAGTCTCCACCATCGTCGCAAAACAGTAGCCGGCCTCGCTGATGAAACCGGTCTTTCCTCCGGTGATGCGCCACTTGCTCCGGAGCAGGCGGTTGGTGCTCACGAGCCGGTGGAGCTTCCGGTTCGAAGCGAAGGTATAGGTCTGCTTCTGCATGATCGAGCTCACGATGGGATTCGAGGCCGCCGTACGCAGGAGCACGGCGATGGTCTGCGCGGTCGCGACGTTCTGCTCATCCAGGCCGGTCGGCTCGACGAAGCGCGTGCCCGAGAGGCCCATCGAGTCCGCCAGATCGTTCATTCTCTTGACGAACTCCTCGCGCGGGAGCCCGCACGACCGGACCAGGGCCTTGGTGGCGACGTTGTCCGAAGCCATGAGCGACGCATGAAGAAGATCCCGCACCGTGATCTCCTCGCGCGGCCGGATGTGCGACTTGCTGGAGTGCTTCACGTCCTCGGGCGAGATCTCCACGACTTGATCGAATTGCGGATTGGTCTGGAAGAACACGAGCGCCGTCATGAGCTTGGTCAGGCTCGCGATCGGATAGAGCTGGGCCGGATTCTTCTGGAAGAGGACCCGGTTGCTCGTCGCGTCCACGACGTAGGCTGCTTTCGCGTGAAGGCGCGGAATCCCGTAGCGGGTGACTTGTGGGAGCGAAAACGTCGCCTGGCGGCGGAGACGCCGGGCCCGCCGGTGCCTGCGCGCGCGGGCGCGCGTGCTCTTCGCGGCGGCACGCGACCCGGAAGCCGAGGCGAGCTTTGTAGGACCGGGGTTCGCCGACCGTGCAGACTGCGCTCCCGACGTATTCGGAGCGTGCGCCGTCAGCGCCAGTATTACAAAGAGGCCACAAGCCAAGGGAACGATCGATCGGCGATATGCCATAGCTTTCCCAGCCCTCATCCGTGTGGGACACAGAGACTTGTGCGAAGGAGACGTGGGGATGTCTCCTCCAGGCTTATCGGACTGGGCACTCCGAATGTGTAGCAAAAAGCGTACGCGGCGCACCTTGGAGACGCCGAGCGGGCGCATGCTACCACGAGAACAGCCGACGTCAAATCTTTTGGTCTTGGAGCTGCCGAAAAGCGAGAGGCGGGTGGGCTTGAACAGTTCTCGATGGGCTCGAACCATCCAATGGAAACACCCACCCGCCGGTTGAACGGCTTACGCGGTCAGTCTTCCTCGTTGCTGTTGTCGCGGTTCATGTCGCGGTCGCGATCGTCGTGACGATTGCGATCCTCATCGCGGTCACGATACTTCCGGTCCATTTGCCGCTGAAGGTCGGACCGAAGCTCGCGGACCTCGCGCTCGAGCCGCGCCAGATCCTCGTTGCGAAGGCGGGTGAGCGCATCTTGTAATTCCCGTACCTGACGCTCGAGATCATCCCGATTGCCGCGGAGGATCTGCATCCTGGGTTCGTCGTTCGGCGTGCCGCCGGAGTCGTCCCGGCCTTCCCAGCCCGGCATCCGCGGCGGCGAGGGAATGTCTCTGCCCATGGGGCGCGATCCGACCGTGAGGTTCACCGTCCGGGTCGCACCGTCGCGCCAGATCCGAACGGGAACCCTCTTCCCGGGCTCCAGACCGCGCACGATCTGGACCAGATCGCTCGGGTTCGGAGTGGACTCGCGATTCACTTCGAGGATGATATCGCCGCGCTTGACGCCGCCCTCATCCGCGGGGCTTCCATCCTCGATGCCGCTCACGAGGGTGCCCTCGGTCGATCCGGGGATTCCCTTGGCTCGGCGCAGCGAAGCCGTCAGCCGCTGCACCTGCACCCCCAGGTATCCGGAATTCGAGTCGCGGTCCCCTTCCCGCGCGATGCGGGCGATCCCCCTTTCGGTCCTCATCCCCGAACGCACATCATCCGCGCGAGCCGGGGAGGGGGCGGCCGAGGATAGGCCCAGGCCCAGCGCAAACAGGGCTGCTCCCGTCGGCATCAGCTTGAACAGCTTCATTCCATGACCTCCTTTGCGGCACTGGAACTTACATGGCCACCATAGCCTCGTACAGGACTACCGCCCGAAGCCGCCCAAAGTTCCCGGGAGGAGGAGCCGGGGAAGCTACTTGCTGGGGAGCATGCGGAATGACGGGCAGCCTTTGCCCAGCGCGCCCAATCTTCCGCAAGGAGCGAGGAGGGCCGGGCTCAGATCGCGGACGCGGAAGTCGCCATTCTCCGCGTCGCAGAAGGATGGGTTCCCGACGATGGTGTTCGCTGAAGGACGCGCTCCCGGGCCGTCCATTGCGTAGATCAGGTTGCACTCGTAGCGCGGCGCGCCCTTCAATTCGATCACCGTCTTGTTCTTCGCGGTGCTGTCGACGACGAAGATGTTGCGCACGATGTCGGGAGAGACCTCCTGGGCGTAGATCGCCCCTCCTTCGGAATCCACTCCGTTTCGATAGAACGTGTTGTTGACGATCATGGGATTCACGCCTGCCGTGCGGCGGCCGAGGATCTGAACCGCGGCGCCGGCCGCGGTCGCGCGGTTCTTGCTGAAGATCGAGATCTGGATGTCGACCCACGAGCGATCCGTGAGGACCGCGCCGCCCGTCGAGGAGCGGTTCGCGGTGAAGCGCGAGGAGCGGATTCTCATCGAGGATCTGTCCATCACGGCCACCGCCCCACCGCCAGCCGCGGCGCTGTTTCCCCGGAAGGTGCAGTTCAAGAAATCGACCGAGGAAGAGTCTTCCGCGAAAAGGCCTCCCCCCGTGCCGTCGTCCGCGCGGTTGCCTTCGAAGAGGCAGTTGCGCGCGATGGTCAGGTCGGAGGAGACGAGCGACATGCCCCCGCCGGTGGGGGCGTGGTTGTCGCGGAGATTCACCTGGACGAGCTGCAACCTCGAATCGCTCGCGGTCAGGCCGCCGCCTTTGTTCTGGGAGATCTCCGAGTCCGAGATCTGGATCAAGCTGCTCTGCCAGACCGCGACGCCGGCCTCCCGGTTCAGGCGGACATCGCAGCTTCCGATCGCGAACGCCGTGTCCCTCAGGCAATAGATTCCGCCGCCGCCCGCCGCCCTTCCATGCTGGATGCGGAACCCATAGATCGCGCCGCGGGTCACGCCCTCCACGTGCAGCACCCGCACGCTGTCGCGCCCGTCGAGGATCGTTTCGGACGGGCCTCCTTCGCCGAAGAGCACGAGCGGCTTCTTGAGCACGAACGGTCCCGGGTACGTTCCGGCAGCGACCCACACCGTGTCTCCGGCGGCGGCCGCGTCGATGGCGGACTGGAGTCGCTTGTGCTGGCGGGGAACGAAGATGCGTTTCGCCTGCGCGGATTCGGGCGCGAGCGAGCACACGAGGAAGATCGAGGCCATCGCCGCAAGCGCGATCGGTCGCGGGCGGCCGCGGCGGCCGCGGCGGAGGATCGCGGGGACGCTTCTCATCTGCCTCCAGGAGCGGACGGATCTTCGGGGTAGCTTCCCGCGATCGCGAGCACCGCGGCCGCAGGGTGAAGAAGCTTCCGCGCCGCCCCGCGCACGTCCTCCAGCGAGACGCCGCGGATGATCGAATCGTATCGATCGATGTAGTCCATGCCGAGCCCGTACAACTCGGCTCCGAGAAGCTGCGCCGCGACGCCGGAGTTCGTCTCGAGCCTCACCGGAAAGACTCCCGTCAAGTAGCTCACCGCCTCATCGAGCTCCGCCGCGGTCGGCCCCCCCTCGTGCATCAGCGTCACCTGGTTCAGGATCTCATCGGCCGTCCGGTCCGTGTTCGCCGGGTTCGTCCCCGCGCGGATCTGGAGCGGCCCCGCTCCGATTCCTGCGCCGAGGCTCGAGTAGACCCCATACACGAGGCCCTGCTTGTCGCGGAGGTTGTCCATGAGGCGGCTCGAGAGGGAACCGCCGCCCAGGATGTAATTCATGATCATGGCGGCGTAGTAGCCGGGGTCGGTCCGCGAAATTCCCGGAAACGCGCAGACGACGTCGACCTGGGACTTGCCCTTCATGCGCACCACGCGCCGCGCCACGCGGTCGGGTCCCGCGGCCCGCGGGACCGCGAAGGGGGGCGGGCTCAAGAGCCGCCGCCACTCGAGGAAGGAACGCTTCACCTGCTCGATCGCGGGCTTCGGATCGACGTCTCCGACGAGGACCAGAACGGTGGTGTTGGGGCCGAAGTGCCTCGCGTGGAACGAGACCAGGTCCTCCCGCGCGATCGCGCCCAGCGAGGGCTCGGTCCCGATCGGGGATCGGTGGTAGGGATGTTCCGGGGGATAGAGGATCTCGCTCGCCACCCTGGAAGCGACGAACGTCGTGTTCTCGTTGGAGATCTTCACGCGCACCACGAGCTCGTCGCGCGCCTTCTCGATCTGGTCGGGGGTGAACGCCGGGTTTTGGAGCGCGTCGGCGAGGACACCGAGGACCGTGCCCGTGTCTTCGGAGAGGGCGTTCCCGGAGAAGGTGATCGTCTCCGGGCCCGCGTCGAAGTGCAGACTGGCGCCGACGTCCTCGAGCGCCTCGGCCTGCTGGAATGCGGTCCGATCGCCCGTGCCCCGATCCAGCATCGCCGTCACGAAGCTCGAAAGCCCGCTCTTCTCGAACGGATCGAAGATCGCGCCCGCCTTCACGAGCCCGTGGATCGCCACGGTCGGATTCGCATGGTTCTCGTGGCATACGACAACGAGTCCGTTCGGAAGCTCGGCCCGGGTGGGACGGACCCTGCGCGCGGGCCGTGTCGTGGTGGCGCCGGCCGCGATGCTATTCGGGTAGCGGTTCATAATGGCCGACCGTCCGAGAGTCCTCGCCGAAATAGGTCCCGGCGACCCGGCTCACGTCCTCCGGCGTCACGCCCGCGATCCGGTCCAGGTACGTGTCGAGGTAGCGGTACGTCCCCACGGTCTCGTAGTACCCCAATTGCTGTGCCAGGCTCCGAATGGAATCCTTCGAATAGGTGAAGGAGGCCTGGATCTGCTTCTGGGCGCGGCCCAGATCGGCTCGCGAGGGGGGCTCGGATTTCAGGCGGTCCGCCTGCCCGAGCAGGGACTCCTCGAGCAGGTCGAGGGTAATGCCGGGGGCCGCCGTGGCCTGCGCGATGAAGAGGAACGGATCGCGCGCCGTCTCGTTCGCCGCCTCCGTGTCGGTCGCGAGCTTTCCCTCCACGAGAGCCTGGTAGAGCCGGGAGGTCTTGCCTTGACCCAGGATGATGCCCAGCGCCTCGAGAGCGTAGTTGTCCGGATGGACGAGCGCGGGGATCGGATAGGCGACCATGAGATAGCGCGTATCGCCCGGCTTGCGGATCTTGAAACGGCGCTCTCCAAGCTGGGGCGGCTCCACGGTCACCACCGAGGGGGGATCGGGCCCCCTCCCGATCCCGCAGAAATGCTTCTCCACGAGCGCGAGCGCCCGGTCCTGCTCCACGTCCCCCACGACGACCGCGGTCGCGTTGTTGGGCATGTAGTGCCGCTTGTAGTGCTCGCGGATCTGCTCGGTACGGATCGATTCGACGTCGCTCCGCCAGCCGATGGTCGGCCAGTGGTAGGGATGCGCCTTGAACGCCTGCGCGAAGATCTCCGTATAGAGCGCCCGGTGGGGATTGTCCTCGTTGCGCTCCAGCTCCGAGCGCACGACCGTCATCTCGAGCCGATGCTCTTCGTCGGGGATCAGCGCGTTCACCATGCGATCCGCCTCGATCTCCATCGCGAGCTCGAGCCGGTCCGACGCGAGCACCTCGTAGTAGTTCGTATAATCGATCGACGTGCCCGCGTTGAAGGAGGCGCCGTTCCGTTGCAGCAGGCGCGCGATCTCGCCCTTGCCGTATTTCGGGGTGCCCTTGAACATCATGTGCTCGAGCAGGTGGGAGATTCCGGTGATCCCGGTGCTCTCGTTTCGGGAGCCGACCTTGTACCACACCATGAAGGAAACGACCGGGGCGCTGTGCACCTCCTGGATCAGGACCTTGAGGCCGTTTCCGAGAACCGTTTCGAACACGGCCCCCCCCGTCGCCTCCGCCCGCGCGCTCCCCGCAATGGCGTGGACCGGCGCGTTCCCGGTCATGCCGCTCTCCCGCGCGCTCCCCGTCATACCGTCCGCCGCAGCGCGGCCACGCATTCGATGTGGGGCGTGTGCGGGAACATGTCGACGGGCTGGATCCAGTCGATCTCGTAGCGCGACTCGCAGAGGAGCCCCAGGTCGCGTCCCAGGGTGCTCGGGTTGCAGGAAATGTAGACGAGCCTCGGCGCGCCGAGGTGGATCAGGCGGCTCACCACCCCCGGATGCAGCCCCGCCCGGGGAGGATCGACGAGAACCGCGTGGACCTCGGGCCGCTCCACCGAAACCGCCGCGTCGCGCGCCGCCAGACCCAACCGGTCGCGCAGCACCTCGAGCGCCTCTCCCTTCCAGAAGCGCGCGTTCGTGATCCCGTTCCGCGCGGCGTTCCGCTCCGCGTCGCGCACGGCGATGTCGGAGGATTCGATGCCGATCGCCTCGGAGGCGCGCCTCGCCAAAGGTAGGGTGAAGGTGCCCGTGCCCGCATAGACGTCGAGCACGCGCTCCGACCCGGTGAGCGCCAGCGCGTCGAGGGCGGCCTCGAGGAGCTTCTCCGCCTGCTCCGTGTTGGTCTGGAAAAACGAATTCGACGATACCTCGAACGTGAGGCCGCCCAGGCGCTCGAGGATCGTGGGCTTTCCCGCCAGGACGCGCTCCTCGTCTCCGACCGCGACCTGCGCTTTCCGCCGCGTCAGGTTCAGCACCACGCTCGCCACGGAGGGGAACGCTTCGCGCAAGCCCGCCGCGAGCCGCTCGAACGCCGGGTGCGGTTCGCTCGCCACGATGTTGACCATGACCTCGCCCGTACGGATCCCTTCCCGCACGACGAGGAAGCGGAGAAGACCCTGGTGGCGCCTCAAGTCGTAGGGCGGGAGGTCTTCGCGGCGCGCGAACTCGCGCGCAAAGGCGACGATCTCGCTCGAGACAGGGGTCGCGATGAAGCAGCGCTCGAGATCGAACGGCCGGTCGTAGAAACCGCGGCGGTGGAGGCCGAGCGTGAGCCTTCCCTGATCGTCGCGGCCGAAGGAATACTCCATCTTGTTCCGGTAGTGGAAGAGCTTCGGCGCGGCGAGGATGGGACGCCCGGAGCTCCGGAGCCCGCCCAGATGCGCGAGGCACTCCTCCACCTGGCGCTGCTTGTGGCGGAGCTGCTCTTCGTAGTCGAAATCCTGAAACCTGCATCCCCCGCAGATCGGGACGTGGCTGCACGGCGCGGGAACACGGGAAGGGGAGGGCACGAGCACACGCTCGGCCCGGGCTTCCGCGTACTGGCGCCGCCGGCGGGTGACCCTGGCGAGCACGCGATCACCGGGCAGGGCGTTCTCCACGAACACCACGAGCCCCGAGACCTTGGCCAGGGCTTTTCCCCCGTAGGCGAGATCCGAGACCTGAAGCTCGAGGAACTGGCCCTTCCTGGGTCCGGCACCCGGGTCCCGGACCTGGTCCGGCAAGTCATCCGAGGCCCGCAAGTCATCCGGGGCCCGCAAGTCCGCCTGGGTTCGCAGGTCTGGCCGGGCCGGCAAATCCGCCGGGGAGGCCGCCACGGGGCCGATTTCGGGCGATTCCATCCGCGCAGTCTACACCATCGTTTCCGCTCAGGATCATGCCGTCCGATACCGAAAGTTACTGAGGCATGGCAATTTGCCGCGCGGAAGGAGTGCGGCCTGCCACGCGAATCGGGGGATATACGAGAATGTCTTTCAGGGTAGATCACGTTCAGGGAAGGACGATCGCGCGCCTGTCGGGCGCGATGATCGCCTTGGCGCTGGCGCTCGGCTCGGCGGGCCGGGGCGAATGCGCCTCGGTCGGACCGGTGAACTTCCAGGGCAACCTGGACCTGGTGGGCCTTTCACGGAACGATCAGGAACGCACCAATAACTTGAACTTCGGCGAGAACCCATTCCACACGACGCGGATCCGCCTCTTCGCCGACGCTCCCATCCAAGACCACGTCCACGTGTTCACGGAATTCCTCTACGACGACGGCGCGATGCTCGCGCGGCTCTTCGGCGGCTTCGTCCGGATCTCGGACCCGAAGGGACGCGACATCCACTTGGAGGTGGGAAAGATTCCCCTTCACCTGGGCGCCTACCCGAACCGCTCCTACGCTCCGAAGAACAACCTGATCGGCGCACCGCTCATGTACCAGTACCACACCGATCTCAGGAACGATCAGGTCCCCACGAGGGGAGAGGACATCGTCGCGAACCGCGGCAGGGGTTACCGCTCGGATTACATGGGGCCGGGACTCACCGGGGTCGGGTACGACAACGGATGGGCACTGCCCGTGCTCTACGAGAATTGCTGGGACTTCGGGGCCGTGGTGATCGGCACCGCCGCGCCGCTCGAGTTCGCGGTCGGCGTGACCAACGGGACCGCGGGGGCTCCGGTGATGAGCGACACGAATAACGGCAAGCAGGTCCTGGCCCGGGTCGGCTTCGTGCCCGCCCCCTGGATGCGGGTCGGCGTATCCGGGTCCCGAGGTCCCTATTTGAATGAGCCGCTCGACGAGGCCGACCTGGGACCCGGGCACACACCCGACGACTTCATGCAGAAGCTCGCCGGGGCCGATCTCGAGCTCTCCTACGGACACGGGGTCCTCTACTCGGAATACCTCTTCAACCGCTTCGAGTCCCCGTTCGTCGGCAATCTGGATCTGAGAGCCTGGTACGTCGAAGGGAAGTGGACGGTGATCCCCGGCTGGTATGTCGCCGGGCGCTTCGACCGCATGATCTTCGCTGACGTCGCGCTCTCCTCGGGTGGAGTGGAGGGCTGGGACGCGGATCTCTGGAAGCGAGAGATCGGTATCGGGTTCAAGCCGTCGGGAAACCTCATCGCCAAGCTCGTGCACCAGGAATCCCGGATCAACGTGAGCCCGCAGATCGTCCGCGCGTTCGCCGCGGCGCAGCTTTCGGTGGTCTTCTGATGCGCCGCCGATCGCTCGATGCGCGCGCCCGCCCCGCGGGCGTCGCCGTGGCGCTGGCGATCCTCGCGTCGCTCGGGGCGGCGGGCTCGATCCTGGGCGCTTCCTGCGTCTGCGCCGGGACCGTCGAGGGAGAGATCGCGATTGGAGCCGCGGATCTGGCGATCCGTGACACGTCGAAACCGAATCCCTACGTCGGGCAGCTCTCCGCTTCGGCCAAGGCGACTGCGGCGGCGGCCGCGAACGACACCACGTACGGCGTCGCGTGGATCGCGGACGCGTCCCCGGACCCGGCGCCGCCTCCCGGCTCCGCGCGGATGGACCAGCTCGGGCAACGCTTCGTCCCGCGCATCCTCGCCATCGTCGCCGGACAGACCGTCGAGTTCCGGAACAGCGACAACGTGTTTCACAACATCTTCTCCTATTCCCCCCCGAAGCGATTCGACCTGGGACGCTACCCGAAGGGGAAATCGCGGAGCGTGAAGTTCGTGAAGCCCGGCGCGGTCCAGGTCTACTGCGACATCCATTCCGACATGCGTGGGGACATCATCGTCGCGCCCAGCCACCGCTTCGCATTGATCGGGCCCAGCGGCCGGTTCCGGATCGAAGACGTCGACGCGGGAAGTCACACGGTCAAGGTCTGGTTGTCCGCCTCGGGGGAGCACTCCGGCACGGTCGAGGTCCCCAAGCAGGGCGTGGCCCGGCTCCCGACGCTCATGCCATGAAGCCGTTCCGGCTTCCATGGCCCCGTCTCTCGCTCGCGGCCAAGATTGCCGCGGCCACGTCGCTTCCCATCCTCGCGGTGCTCGTCACAGCCCTTCTCGCCATCAACTTTCGGGTCGCCGCCCAGCAGGACCGCACCGTGACGGCGGACCTCTTCCGCGCGGCCCTCTCCTTCGAAAAGCAGATGCTGCATCAGGGGGAGGAGCTGAAGCGCATCGGGACGGTCGTGGCGCGGGACCCCAAGTTCTTCGCGATGCTCACGCTCCCCCGCTCGGACCGGACGACGGAGGATTTCCACGAAACCCTCGCCGGCGTCGTCGCTGATTTCCAACGCGACACCGACGCGGCCATTTTCGACGTCACGGACGAGCGCGGAGTGGTCCTCGTCCGCGGCGGGCACCCGGGCGAGTTCGGAATCGACATCTCCGGATCGAATCTGATTCGCGAGGCGCTCGCGAGACGTCCGGTGGGCGGCTATATGATCGAGCGCCGAAACGCGTACCGCGTCGCCGTGGTCCCGATCGTCGTGGGCGGCTCCCTGGTCGGCACCCTGACGCTGGGCATGAGCGTCGACTCGGCGCTCGCCCAGGCGCTCAAGGAAACGACGCGCAGCGAAGTCGTGTTCACGGTCGACGGGGAGATCACATCGAGCACGATCCCCGAATCGCCGCTTCGGTCGATCTTGCAGGGGAAGATCCGCGACTGGCGCGATGTGGATTCCAGAGCCCCGGCTGCGGCCGACAGGCGAATGCAAGGGTCGCCAACGCCCGAGCGCGGCGGCTCCACGCTCGAGGTGCTCCCCGCGCTGGGCGAGCGCTTCCTCGCGCTGCGCGGCGGGGTGGAAGGTCTCGAGATGGGGGGGCGCATGGGCTATCTGCTTCTTCGCTCTCTCGATCAGGAGACGGCTGTGGTGCGGAGGGTCGGCGGCGATCTCCTGGCCGCGGGAGCCGCGGCCGCGGTCCTCGCCCTCTTGATGGGCCTCGGGGTCGCGACCGGCGTCACGCGGCCGATCCGCCGGCTCGTGCAGGCCGCCAATGAGATGCGCGTGGGGAATTACGAGTTCCCGCTGAACGTCCGGTCGCGGGACGAAATGGGCCGCCTCGCGGAGGACTTCGAGGCGATGCGCGCGGCGCAGCGGAGCGAGATCGAGCGCCTCGGCGAGATCGACCGCATGAAGTCCAACTTCATCGCGATCGCCTCGCACGAGATCATCACGCCGATCACCATGATCCGCGCGTATGCGGACATGATGTCGGAGGGTTCGCTCGGAGAGGTGACACCGACGCAGCGCGAGGGACTCTCCGCGATCCGCCGGGGGACCGCGACGCTGACCCGCCTGGCACGCGACCTGACCGACATGTCCCTGATCGACCGGGATCAGCTTCCCGCGAAATTCGGCCCGTCCGATCTCGGCGAGATCCTCGATGAAGTCGCGGTGCAGGTCGCGCCCTTCGTCACCCAGAGGGACCAGCAGCTTTCGATCAGCGTGGAGACAGGGCTCGTCCATCCCCGCGTGGACCGCGATTACCTGGGCCAGGCGATCCTGAACGTCGTCATGAATGCCGTGCGATTCACGCCCGACGGGGGCGCGATCGAGCTCGAGGCGAAGCGGATCGAGGATGGGGTCGAAGTGGCTGTGACCGATACCGGGATCGGGATCCCCGACGAAGACCTGGAGCGCATCTTCTCCAGGCTGGTGGAGCTCAAGGACGTCAATCTCCACTCCTCGGGCACTGTGGAGTTCAACTCGTCCGGGCTCGGCCTGGGGCTGTCCATCGCGCGCGGCATCGTGGAGGCCCACGGCGGAACGATCCAGGTCGAAAGCCAGGTGGGCAAGGGGAGCACGTTCCGGATCCGCTTGCCCTTCGGAGAAGACGAGGCGCCCCTCAACGAGACAACCGCCACGGACAGGCGAAGTAAAGTTAACGCGACATAACTAAGTCCCGGTCTTCACAATAGTTCAGCGCATTCTCCCAATAACGTCGTCTTTTCTTGTCTATTCACCCTCGCACCGCTCTCCAATTACCTGCAAACCGCACTACTTGTAATCGTTCGTCCTACAAGGGCTTGAAGCTATCTCTGCGCAAAAGATTGCAAATGGCACGGCGGCTGCTCTTACGTCCTGGCGTCAGCAGATCGGAAAGGCAAAAGCAGCGGACCCAAATCGAAGTGAGGTGTGTGATGGCATTCCTTCTCCCGATCCTCGTGATCATCGCGTTCGTGGGCACCGGTCCCGACGGCAAGGCCGGCTGGTAAGCGCCGGGTAGCGGTTCAGCAACCACAGCACCAACGACTCGAATAAGCAGCACACGAAGGGGGGTGAACGAAAATGGCACTTCTGATCCTGTTCGCGTTGATCGCCGCCGCAACAACCGGTCCCCCGCCAGGAGGCAAGGCTGGCTGGTAAGGCTGGAAGCAGTACCCGGGCGCAGGTAGGGCGAACTCCTGCGAA
>Ga0137399_10000870_pt1 | contig 13092 bp, 10 predicted proteins | sample czorhiz316metaG_FD_104810 | JGI IMG/M metagenome (GOLD analysis project Ga0137399, IMG submission 104810) | Vadose zone soil microbial communities from Angelo Coast Range Reserve, California, USA - czorhiz3.16 metaG | ecosystem: Environmental > Terrestrial > Soil > Vadose zone | place: USA...
CTACAGTGGGTCGGTAAGTCGCTGATGACCTAAATACGTCGAATCACAAAATCGTTCTACAAAACAGGGACGCGGGAAACCGCGTCCCTGTTTTTTGTGCGCACAGTTGGCAACGACAGCGCGGTACGCAACCCGAAAATCGCACCGCGACTTCCTACCGTGAATGATCGACAAAGCTGAACGCTTGCAGCTAAGATGGCGTTCCTTATGTCAGCTTTGCACACGTCCGCCCAACCAATTTATCTGATGCAGACGGTTACCGCTGCATTTCTTGCGATTCTTTTTCTTCAATCGGGCATTGATAAAATCGTTGATCGCCGCGGAAACATCGAATGGCTAAAAGGACATTTCGCGAAGAGTCCATTGGCTGGAATCGTTCCCGCGCTGTTGATCTGCATCACGATCCTAGAGCTCGCGGCCGGCGCGCTAAGCGCGGTCGGCTGCGTGCTGGTAATTGTTTTGAAAGATTCGACGATCGCGTTCTACGGGGCAATTCTTTCTGCGGCAGCCATCACGGCGCTGTTTTTTGGGCAGCGAATCGCGAAAGACTATGCTGGCGCAGCAGTGCTTGTTCCCTACTTTTTGCTTACGCTGGTCGCAATTTATCTTCTTGCGCAGGGATAAATTGGCAAAAGGCCCGACGGACAATCCACAAACGATGCAACTGGCAAAATATGCGAAACGTGCAATTTGCAGCAGGGGTATTGCTTCTGCTCGCAGCGTTCCGTTTGTGGCCATCGCATCATGTTGAAGTCGCGCGTTGCCCGCTGCACGCAGAGGCGCATTATCGGCGTTTGACTGTGTGCGACACAGAAATGCTCTAAACTTACACGCAAGGCCCACGTCAGTTTCTATGCTTTCCAGCAATCGTCAGGGAGAAAAGCAAACGCTACTGCATCTCGTTCACTCTGGGATGAGTTTGCGGCAACTGTCCCGCAAAGAACGTGTCGTGTTAGGCGCGATATGTCTTTGCACATTGGCCCTGCTTGCTGCTCTTCAACATGGCCGAGTATTCCTCGGTGATGAAATCGGCACGCTGAGATATTTGAAAGAAAGCCCCAGCTACATTTTGACGCATTTCGGCACCTGGCTGTCGATGAATTATTTTATTTTGGTCGAGAAAGGCGTTGCCTGGCTGTGTGGAGCAGCGGATTGGCGCCTAACTCTGCTGCCGATAGCAGCTGCCGTGGCAATAATTCCGTTAACTGCTTCGCTTGCGCTCAAATTTACCGGCTCGACGCGGACCGCGCTGATTGCTGCGAGCTTAGCCGCGTTCAATCATTTCCTAGTGTTGTGGGGGCCGCAGATTCGCGCGTACTCGCTCCTGGTGGCATTGAGTCTCTTGGCAATCAATGAGTTCTTTCATTGGTATCAGCAGCGAGACTGGTGGAGTGGCGTGCGGTGTGCGGCTGTCGTGTTACTGCTGCTACTCGCGCACCTTAACGGCGTTTACACAGTTGCATTCCTCGTGTTATTGCTAGCGGCCGAAACTATTTTCGCTGGTTGGTCTGGCGGCCGAAGGTTTCTCTGGGAATCCAGGACGCTTTGGATTCCGTTAGGCGGGGTGGCGATAGTAGTCGGCATAGCTTATTGGCGTCTCCTTCCCGATATCGCGAGGGTTAACAAGGAATGGGGGACCGACACCCCACCAACGAGCATGGGATATATTCCGCAAGTCTTTACTGCGTTTATGGGTGTTGGTTACGCGGCCTTGTTGTCCTTGCTGTTACTGCTCGCCGGCTCCTGGTCGGCGGTAAGAGAGAAGCGAGCGCTTCTTCTGCTGTGGGGAGGGATCATTCTGGGCCCTATCCTTATGTCTTTGCAGGGGGTCTCTGTTCCATCATGGGCCTACGCCCGCTATCTAATTTTTTCTCTCCCCTTGCTCTTGATCTTAATAGCGGAGGGCATTGATTGGCTCGCAATACACGTCTGGATGGGAAGGGACGCGGCTGTCATAGCTTGGGGTCTGACAGCAATAGTTGTTTTGGGCTGGATACCCTTGGTTCGCGCGCAATTTCTCGCCAAGGAAGAATGGCCGTATGCCCAAGTGGCCACGTTTCTGCACACGCAGATGCAGAAAAGCGACGTAATCGTCGCGGGACGGAGCATTGGGCTTTCACTCTCACAATTCTTCGACAACTCTGAAGATCGCATTATGCTACCCGACAGCTACGTTAGCAAAGTTGCTAGCAATCTCGATGGCCCTTTGTCGGGGCGCGTTTTTTACGTAACGGGACCAGGTTTCTTAGAGGATCGGAAGGTGCCTGTCCGACGTTTCGGGAAGTCAGAAGTTACAATCTATGGCGGCGATACCGCTCGAGCGTTGCTGCAGCAGTGGCGCGCAGATCTGTTGCATCGAACTGGCGGTAGTGTTGTCGTGTCTTTTCAAGGCGACTATCAACTACTCGCGCTGCTCGAAGAGGCGTTACCATCTGGCCATTCGGCAGATCAGTGGCGCTCACTCGCTGAGAGTTGCCGGGTTCAGAGGCCATCCGTGCGTTATATTCCACGCCACCTACAGAAGGCCGTACAATCCGTCGCATTTCCGTGAATTGTGTTCGGCGCGCTCTCCTCATCCGGCGCACCGGACCGCTAACTTAACAAAACGCCGGTTCTTGTCTCAACCTTGGAATTACGAGCTAAAGATTGGGCGAAAAAAGATGCATGCTCGCTAAATCATCTCCAACTAGTTAGACTACCAGCGTGACCGATGGGATCGAGCTTTCCATTGTGATGCCCTGCTTGAACGAGGCGGAGACGCTCGCGGGATGCATCGAGAAGGCACGGATTGGCATCGAGCGGTCTGGGGTGCGAGGCGAAATCCTCGTTGCCGACAACGGCAGCAAAGATGATTCCGTGCGAATCGCGCAAGAACTCGGCGCGCGCGTGGTTCATGTGAAGGAAAAAGGATACGGCAACGCGTTGCGCGGTGGGATTCAAGCCGCGTCGGGAAAATGGATTATCATGGGAGATGCCGACGAGAGCTATGATTTTTCGGAGGCGGACCGCTTCGTTATGAAATTCCAGGAAGGCTTTGGATTGGTCACCGGCTGCCGCCTGCCAAATGGCGGCGGAAAAATCTTGCCAGGCGCGATGCCGTTTTTACACCGCTGGGTGGGCAACCCTCTCTTTTCACGGATGGCGCGACATATGTTCGCCGTGCCCATTCACGATGTTTATTGCGGCCTCCGTGGATTCAAACGAGACCTGTATGATCGGCTGGAGCTTCAGTGCGAAGGCATGGAATTTGCCACCGAGATGATCATTAAAGCCAGCTTAAACGGCGCACGCATCGCCGAAATTCCTATCACGCTCCATCCGGACGGACGCAAGACGCACGCGCCGCACCTGCGCACGGTTCGTGATGGCTGGCGCACCCTGCGGTTCTTCCTCATATTTAGTCCGCGATGGCTCTTTCTCGCACCGGGTTTTGTTTTGGCTTTGCTGGGCTTGGCTGGTTACGCCGTGGCGTTGCCCGGATTGACAATCGCCGGCGTGACGTTTGATGCGCACACACTTCTGTTTTCCAGCCTCGCCATTCTAATGGGCTATCAATCCGCTCTGTTCGCTATCTGCACCAAAACTTTCGCCGTTAAGGAAGGCTTACTGCCCAAAGACCCGCGCGTTGATCGGTTCTTCAAAGTGATCTACCTGGAACGGGGTCTGGCCATTGGCGCATTGGCTTTTTTAGCTGGCTTGACGTTGTTGGGCGCGGGTGTGTTGCAGTGGAAATCTACCCATTTCGGCCGTCTCGATTACGCCGTCACCATGCGTTGGGTCATTCCGGGCGCGACCCTGACGGCGTTGGGCTTTCAAACCGTGCTCTCAAGTTTTTTCGTCAGTATTCTTGGAATGAAACATCGCCCATGAGCTAATGCCGAGAATGAATTCGGTCGAATATCTTCATGCCGGCGTTGGAATACTTTCACAAAAAAGGAATTCAGATGCAGCCTGATAACATCGAGCAGAGGAGCCGAGCCGGGCGAAGTCGCCTTCCTGCCGATCCATGGGAGGACGCTTACCTGCGCTTTGAAACCCCTGAGGAAGAAATCCGAAAATTTATCGGACGACTAAAATTCATGGGTGCAATGAAGTGGCAACGAAATGCGAAGATAGTGGAGTTGTTTTGCGGAAGAGGAAGCGGATTGCTAGCGCTGCATCGGCTTGGCTTCAGTCAGGTGGAAGGAATCGACCTGTCTCCTGCCCTTGCCGCCGAATACGCCGGGCCGGGCAAGATCCTGGTCGGTGACTGCCGGCAGCTCCCGTTTGAGAACGCCAGTAAAGACGTGCTTATCGTGCAAGGCGGCCTGCATCATCTGCCGATGCTCCCAGAGGACGTTGATCAAGTACTGGCCGAGGCGAGGCGCGTAGTCACGGACGATGGCTTATTGCTTGTGATTGAGCCGTGGCTTACGCCTTTTCTCTCTCTGGTCCATGGACTCTGTCGAAGCCGAATCGTCAGGGTGCTTTCACCGAAGATTGATGCGTTAGCAACCATGACTCATTACGAACGTAAAACGTACGAACAATGGCTAAGCCAACCAAGACTTGTTCTGGATTCGCTGGCCAAGGCTTTTCGATGTGAACGCTGTCATTTCAGGTGGGGTAAGATTTACTTCGCCGGACGTAAACGCTCCTGCTGAAACATCTGCTGCCACACGCTCGCTTTGCGTGCTGAATAGATGAAATTTCTGATCGGGAGAAGGCGCTATCTACCTTACTCATTTGTAAAGGAGGGACTCCCATCCCTAATCTCCCGGCAAGCACGAGATCCTAAACCGTCGATCAGCTTTCTTGAGCGCTGGATCGGAGACATGGACTAGGTAAAATGCGCCAACCCAATGACTAACGAGCACTCTCGCCATAACAGGGGCATGGAAGCTTTTGCTATTCTCGCTCTGGCTATTACTTTTTTGCTTCGTTATACGCCATTCCTGGCGTCGCATCTGCTTTTTGGGCCGTTTCTGGACAATGTCCATATCTATGGACCCATATTTTCAGAAGTCTCAAGGCTGGCGTCGTCCGGTGATGTTCCGTACTACCTGCCAAATATTGGGACGGGCTTTCCAGTATTCGAGAGCCCCCATTTTTGCATCCTCTATCCGTTTTATTTTCTTGGGCTGATCAACTACGGCGGGCCACTGAACTCGCTTTACACGCTCACCTACCTGACACTGTTCCACCTCTTCATTTTTTACGTTAATCTCTACGTTCTGTTGCGTTGCGGCACGGTTCCACCATGGGCCGCATATATAGGAGCGTCCGTCGGCATGCTGGCGCGGAACACGGAACTGTATGCTAGTTGGATCACAATCACGGCAAGCTACGCATGGCTTCCGTTAGTGCTCGCTGGCGGCGTGTTGTTACTTCGATTTCCTGGGAAGCCTAATGGAATAGTCGTCTTTTCAGTTGCAGCAGGTCTTCTGGCGTTGGCGAGCGCTTCACAGTCGGTTATTCATACCGCCCTGAGCTGTCTGATACTGTTCACCGTAGGTGTCGGTTGGTTGTGCCTCGATCGACGCTTTTCAGATATCTGGCGGGTAGCCTGGTCTCTGGCGCTATGCGGCGGGATTGCGTTCGGGCTGGCTGGGGCTGCTATAGTCCCAATGTACTTGGCCACTGGTGAGATGATTCGGCACATCGGGGGCGGCGCAGCCGTGATTGGGCACGCGCACATTCCATGGGAAAACTTCAATCTTATTCAGCTTAAACTAAACGAAGCTGCCGGCATTGTCATCAGACCGACTTGGATCGCCATCGTAGGTAGTCCCTATGTAGGCTCGCTTGGTGTAATCGGAACGTTGCTGGCCGGAATCTACTTCCGGCGGGTGGCCCAGTTTCCTCGGATGTTGGTTCTGGCATTTGGAGCGATCGCCTTGTATGGATTGCTCTCCGGTTTTGGAACTAACCTGGGATTGGCGTATCTAAACTTCCATGTTCCCTTCATTAACCGGATCAGGGAAGCCGGGCGCTACCTTGTCCTGTTTGTAATCGGCGTTTCGTTCCTAAGCGGCTTCGGTTATAGCCTTTTGCCGCGAATTTGGGAGAATTACCGGAACAGCCGTAATCTGCGCCTCCTAATTGCGCCGGCGCTTATGGCCCTTGCTATGACTGGAATCATTCTTTGGGAGCTTGCTCAGATGCATCCCCTCCAACGTTTGACGGGATGTTGGATGCTGGCACTGGCGCCTCTGCTGTTCATTCTCGGGCATTTCAGTAAAGTTCCTCGCTGCAAATTTCTAACGTTAGCCGGTGTACTCGTCTCCGTCGCTGCGATGGTCATTCCGGTCAGAGGGATTTCAGTGTCTCAGTCGGCGTTCGACAAACCGACGAATCTGCTTAGCCACAGAGTGCTCCAACGGATCGTCACTGAGACGGATGTGCGCGATTGGCGGATAGATTTCCGTGACAGCGTCTTTGACAACAAGTTTTGGGGAATGAACGCCAGTTACTATGGGATCAAGAGCTTCTACAACCAGCTTACACCACAACCGTACGCACAATTCGAGTTTATGCTGCTGGGAAGTGTTCCGCATCTAAGGGCCATGATGGGCGCTCGCTATGTGTTGTGCGGACCCGCTGAGTCACCAACAGATGCGAACACAAAGCAAATGTTAGAGATTGAGGGTTACAAACTTTACGAAAATGCGAACCCGATGAACCGATTTACGTTAGTACATCAGGTCGAAGGTTCCGCCCCGAACGTCGCTGGTTTTGTCGAGATTATCCAAACAGGCTTTGATTACCATTCTGAAGCTTACGTAACTCCACGCGACCTTGAAAGCGTCCGCAAGTTTCTTGGCAACCAGCCAATGTCAGCACGGCCGGAAGATGTAATCACAAACGTTATTAATCAGCCTAATCGGAGTTATTCGAGAGTGGAGTCTAATGCAGCGTCACTCCTAATTTTGAATGAGTGGTTCACGGCCGCTTGGAAGGTCCGGGTAAACGGTGTGAGTCAAGCAGCGTTACGTGTAAACCAATGGCAGGTCGGAGCGCTCCTGCCTGCTGGAAAAAATGACGTGGAGTTCGAATATCAGCCGACGCTATTTAGAGCCTTGATGATTTTAAATCGAACCACCGTCGTATTAATCCTCGGGTTTTTGATTCTTCGATGGTACAGAAATCGTTCAGTCGCTAGGTCTAATCCTGCGTAATGCTCGTAGCATTCGCGGCCAGCCACTATTCTCACGATGCGAATAGGTTTATATACCAAGCTTCGCTCTCATTTGCCGATCCGGGGTCGAAACCCGTCAGTCCCTTGCTCGACACTTGCTGGATAAGTTTTCTATTTTGCTTCAGGACGCCGATTAACTCGGCCCAGTTTGCCCCAGCCTGCTTTAAACCGTAAGGCCAAAATTCGAAGAGCAACTTTAGACCCGGATTATCCGCCAGAACACGACTCGCCCCGCGCAAAGCGTGAAGCTCATATCCCTGGATATCCATTTTGATGAGATCCACGCGTTCGCCGGGCTTGAAGTAATCGTCGAGCGCTATCATTTCGATAGGTATCGTATGACGTGAATCTCCTTCGGGCAGATACGCGCGATGATCGACGTTGAGTTTATCGGAAACGTAGAGTGTAGTTTTCCGGCTGGATTCGCCCACGGCGGACTGCGATAAGCGCACATTTGCAAGCTTGTGCGTGGCAGACTGCAAGCGCCCGAAATTCTCCGGCGAAGGTTCAAACGAGTGAACAAGCCCAGTCGGACCGACCCAACGGGAGAGAAGCTGCGTATAGATGCCGATATTCGCACCTACGTCGACAGCGACGTCTCCCGGCGCCAGCGTTTTTCGCAAGAATTTACGCTCCGCATGATCAGCGTAAGCCTTAAAGCCACGATAACACAGGACGTAAATGGGAAACGCGCGATCGTAAACCCTATTGCCAATCTCGCGAAGAACCGGGACCAGCCGCATCAGCGTCGCGTAAGAGTTACGGTAAAGAAAGCTGCGCAGAAGCTTGGAAAGCTGCGACTGAGGGCGAGGTCGATTGGAAACAACGCGCTATAGATGAAGCCTGGAATCGGCAGCCGGTGCGATATTCCACCCGTAAGCATGTACGATAGCGAGCTAAAGGGGCGCAGTGAAAGACTCTCAAGATCGTAGCTTGCATTCAAGCGTCGCAGCCATTCGTGTTTCCTGAAAAAAATGAGCCATGGCAATGCGATATTGGCCGAGGCCAAAGGCCCTTGCACGTGAACCAGCTCCGGCTCGGAAATCTGGAAATCGACCATCTCGTGATGCAGATACTTGAAGATTAGAGTTGATAGCACGGAAAAGAAAGGCTCAGTCGCGATTACGTTACCGCCGGATTTCAACTTGCTGGCTGCACGATTCAGAAATGCAATTGGACTTTTCAGGTGATGTAACACGTTCGTGAGCGTAATAACGTCAAGGCTGTTGTCTTCGATCGCGCCTAACTTATCGATTTCGTGGCAATCAAACACAAGATCGAGATAATCAAGATCCAGCACATCACTGCTCAGGACGTTTGAGTGAAATTGCTTCAGCGGCGAGGTACCGCTTCCTATCTCAAGCATCGATAGCGCCGCCGGATTCGGAAAGTTCCTGAATTGGTCCCGATAAAGTTCGCGATACCAGAAAAGAAGATTTTGGTTGCCGCCGAGTCGCGCGCGGTTACGCAATGTTACGGCGCGGTCCTTAGCCTCGTCGCTCTGCACGGTAAATGTGCTGCTCATTTCACGGCGCGAATGTAAAGCGAGCCAGCAAACTCGGCGATCACCGGAACCTTCTCAAGAAAACGCCCGAACCGGTTCAATCCATCGATCAGAGCAATGGGGGTCTTCGGATGGAGGAAATCAAACGGGTCGATCCGAACATCGCGAAAGCCCGTTTGTTCGAGCAGCCGCCGGAGCGGCCACCGAAAGAATGCGGTTTCGTCCGGTGAATCTCCGAGTTTGCGTTTAACCCAGGGGACATTCTTTTGTATCGCGATCTGAGGGTTCAGCATGTTTGGCTCTGTAAAGTAAATTGCGCCTCCAGGCTTCAACACGCGATAGATTTCTTGCAGTGCCTCTCTGATTTCGAGGTGATGTAAAACCGAACTGCCCACAACGGAATCAAACATTGCATTAGAATAACTCAACGCACTAGCGTCCTGGATTTCATAACGAAGATTCGACATGGAACAATTGGCTTTGGCGATTTCCAGAAGCTCAGGCGAGATGTCAATCGCGATGACGTCCGCCCCCAAGCGTGCCAGTTCGCGAGTGAAGTAGCCAGTGCCACATCCCACTTCAAGCACTCTCATTCCGGGCTCTAAATGACCGCTGAGCATTTTCACCCGCCGCGACCAGCGCAGTTTGCCGGCTGGGCTCTCCCAATTCCAAATCTCACCTGCTCCGTGCGCGGCTAGGAAGCGACCGTGCTGGATTTCTTTAGCAATGCGCTTTCGCATCAAAAGATTCGGGTAACTGCGAATTCAAATTGGCGCCTGTTAGATGTAGTGCCCCTAATACCCCAGTTTCAACTTCAAGAACCCATGCCAGCACATTTTCAACATGACCAGTCCGTTGCGGAAGACCTTTGTCATCTTTGTCGAACCATAAATGCGTTCCTGGTAGTGGACGGGCAAGTCAAGAATCTTGAGGTTCAACTTTGCGGCGCCAAATAACAGTTCATAGTCTCCCCAGCGGTCTTCGGTCCCCCAAGTTCCCAGGAACGGCTTGATTCGCTCCCAGTCATTTCTCCAGAGGACTTTGGTGCCGCACAGCGTGTCCTTTACTCGCTGCCCCAGGAGATACGTAAAAGCGACGCTGAAAAACTTGTTGCCGAGCATGTTTGCTCCGTTCATTGCTCCTTTTGGCACCGGATAGACGAGTCGCGAGCCATTGACAAACTCCGCTTGTCCCGAAGCGATAACATCGATGAAGTAAGGCAGCTCCTCGGGAATCGTCGTCAGGTCGGCGTCGAGAATCATCAAAATATCGCCTGTGGCAGCGTTGAAACCCGTCCAGACGTTTCGTGACTTACAAACCCCCGGTCCGCATTCAAGCCGGATATTCTTGTCTGGATAGGCAGCTTGCACCCTCAGCACCTCCTCAGCTGTGCCGTCCGTCGATTGATCATCACAGAAAATGATCTCTGTTCTGCCGGCCAACCCCGGAATGCGTCTAACGGCCTCCTCGACGTTTCCCTTTTCGTTCTTGCATGGAATTACAACCGATACGCTAAGCTCTTCGGGCGAAACCGGTGGTGGCAGCATTCGTGCGACGACCACCTGTGTCATGCAAAGCTTACTCAGAAACGGCAGGCGCGCACAGAAACGATTGAGGAAACCAGACAACAACGGGATATACTTTGGTAACAGGACGATTCGATGCGTCTCAAGAGCTTCAAAACCGGCGAGCGTCAGCAGATTTCGAACATCAGCAATGGAAAGCCAGTTCTGCTCGGTCCGCGGCACCTTCATACCTACCCATTCGGCGAAGCTAACGAGCGGTTCCCAAAGGTGGTTGTAAGTTGTTATGAGCAACCGAGTGTGGCTCCGGCAGAGCGGTTTTAAATTCCGCAGCGCTTCAAGCACATCGACGGTATCGCCAATGTCGTTAAACAGGATGTAATCGAATTTTTCGTCTCCCTTGAAAACCTGCCGGAACTCCTCCTTGTCTGGAAATGCAACCGCGAATTCGAAGCTTGGATTTCGTTGCTGTGCGATTGTGACAATCTCAGCGCAGATATCAACGCCTTTGCCCGCGCACGGCCGGACGACAGCCAAAAGATTGCCTGTGCCGCAGCGAACAGAGAGTACCTTTTTCTGTGGTTCCACCAAAAAACGGAGAAGCCGACTGAGCGGTTCGTAATAGTACGTGTTGCGGTTGATCCAGCTCTCGCGCCGAGGAGCAATTCTTGCTAAATGGTCCCGGGTGCGCTCGCGCCTTTGCTCAAGAGCGGCGGTCCCCCACGGTTGTGTGTGCGTCTCGCGCTCGTTTAGCAGAGCTTCCATACTGCCGTCGTAACGAATTGCATGCAAAGTTTAGCGGCGCAGTTTCCTTCAATTCCGGTACTGTTCAAGATCGTACTTTGACCAAACCTGGTTGCCAGCGCTATACAAATGAATTAATTCGCGCTTTTCTCAGACGTTATGCGCACGCGCTCATGATACAGGATCCCTGAAGCAGTTTTTCGCGTTACAACAACCTGTGACAGACGGTTCACACAAAGGATTCGCAACAGGGTCATTTTTCGCTGGCGCGTTGCTGCTTCTCTGCGCTTTAACCTTCTACTACTTCGCGGTTCTTAGAATCGATTACAGCAAGACAATGCTGCTGGATCTTGGTCCCCGTCCCGACGCGACAGAATACTTCGCGCAGGCAAAAGCGCTTAATCGGGATCATCGGCCTTCCATACAGATTGGTTACGAGAAACTGCCATCAAGGGGCTTCTTTGGATACCCGGCGCTGATGCTTCCCTGGTTGAAGGTCCTGTCGGGCGCAGATGCCGTGCTGGCACCCTTTCGGACGAATCAAACGCTGGGGTTGCTTCTGCTTTTGGCTGTGTTTGCCTTTTACGCGTACCTAGCGATGCCGTTGACGGGTGGGTTTGCGGTGCTATTACTGGCCACGCTTCCCAGCTTCTTTACTTTCTGTCGTTCGTCGATGAGCGAAGTGAGTGCCTCCTTTCTAAGCGTGCTGGCCTTTATGTTTGCCTACCTGGGTGTTACGGAAGAACGCCGATGGAAAATCTATTTATCGGCGGTTCTTCTTGGGCTTTCACTAAACGTGCGAATTCAGTCGCTTTCGTTCGTTCCATTGTTACTGGCCATGGCTCTGGTCCCAATGAGAGGAATGCACTGGCGCTGGTTGCTTCACTGCGCCGTACTGCCCGTCGTTTTCATACTCGCTGCCGCCCCCCTGCTTGTGCTAAACACGATCCAGTTTCATTCGCCGTTCAAGACAGGTTACGACTTTTGGGCTCCGTTTTTCAAGGAGCATCATCTTCTCTTTTCACTTCGCTATATTCCGGACAACGCCTTCAATTTGTGGAAGGAAATTACTGTGCAGCCGCTTGGATTTCACACTGCGAATATTTTTGGTACCGGCACATCTTTTGTCCCGACGTTTCTTCTCCTGGTTTGCATAGGGTTATTTTTTATTCGGATCGATCGCTTCGTTATCTGCGCCTTTCTAGCCGGCTTGACTTTTCTGGCGATGATCCTCAGTCACATTGATAAGCTCGTTGATATAAGGTATTACCTGCCCCTTCTAATTCTCTTGGTCGCAGTCGCTGTCTTGCCAGTGACGTGGGCCGCGCAGAATATTTTGGCCGGACGAAGGGTTCTTACCGCCGCGGCTGTATTCGTTCTATTTGGCGCGGCCTGTCTTGGTTACCCTTCGCGCTCCGGCTATAACACGCGCGAAATCGATCGACTGCAAGCGTGGGATGCCCTTCATTTCGATTCTCCACCACGCCAATCCACCGAGTTTATCGCACGAGGCCGTTTTCTTGAAGACTTCGGCAAACAGCCCGGCATCGTTCTTTCGGATATTGATCCTGTTTACTTGAATGCCTTGTTTCCCAGCTGGGTTGTTGCCGCGCCGATGGACGGACAGCACCGTTACAAGTACAGTCAAATTTGGCGCTACGGGCCAGCTGAGGCTTTAGCGCTTGTCCAGCGCGGTTTGCATGAAACCAATGCGGTTTACGCCTTGTTCGTGTCCAAGCGAGAGATGGAAGACAAAATGGTGCGATTGCCGCACGTCGACGGCTATGAGTGGGTCCTGGCAGAAGATCCCACTCCCGAAGCAGCGATCCTAAAGCTCAGTCCCAGTAATTAAAGGGTTGGCGGCTCCGCCAAGTCCGTTGCCTGCTAGATTTTCGCTGCAGAAAGGGAGAGGCTATGCTTAACTGATAGGTTCGACATCTCTCGGCAGAATGCCTGCGCAAACAATCAAGATTACCGGTGCCCGCCAGCACAATCTCAAGAATCTCAACGTCGAGATTCCACGGGAGAAGCTGGTGGTTATCACCGGTTTAAGCGGCTCGGGGAAGTCCTCGCTCGCTTTCGACACGCTTTATGCGGAAGGGCAACGCCGTTACGTCGAAAGCCTTTCCGCTTATGCGCGGCAG
>Ga0137399_10000873_pt1 | contig 13067 bp, 11 predicted proteins | sample czorhiz316metaG_FD_104810 | JGI IMG/M metagenome (GOLD analysis project Ga0137399, IMG submission 104810) | Vadose zone soil microbial communities from Angelo Coast Range Reserve, California, USA - czorhiz3.16 metaG | ecosystem: Environmental > Terrestrial > Soil > Vadose zone | place: USA...
GGATTCACCAAGGTGATGTGCACGTCGGCACGAATCCGCAGATGGTTGGCGGCCGTCGTGCCTGCGTATCCGCCGCCGATGACGACGACGTTTGTAGTTGCGTTCTGTTCAGTCATGCCCTCAAGACACCGCCGACCGTCGAGACGTGACAGGACGTGACGCGCATCACTCATCTCAGGCAGCGTAATGCGGGCGGAATCGTCGGCCTCATCACGCGGAAACATCGGCAGGCCACATTGATCGCATGTTTCATCTGGGTTGGTTCATGGGCAGTGGCTTTTCCGTCCAGACCTGGGCGCTGGATCCGTGGGCGGGCAACACCGGCCACGATTGGATGAAGGGCGACCTGTTCGTCGACCTGGCCGCGTCGCTGGAGCGCGCTCGGTTCGACTACCTGCTTGTCGAGGACACCAGCATGGTCGAGGACGCCTACGGCCGCTCCATGGAGACCACGCTGAAGTACGGGCTGCTGGCACCGAAGTGCGATCCCGTCCCGCTGATCCCGCTGCTGACGCAGCGCACGAAACACATCGGCATCGCGGTCACGCTGTCGACAAGCTTCTACCACCCATTCATGGCGGCCAGGACGATGACCACCCTCGACCACCTGACCGATGGCCGGGTCGGGCTGAACGTCGTCACCGGAAGCTCATCACGCGCGGCGCAGCAATACGGCTACGACGAGCTGATGCTGCACAGCGAGCGCTACGCGATGGCCAAGGAGTGGATGGAAGCGGTTGGGGCGCTGTGGGACTCGTGGGACGACGGTGCCGTCCTCGTCGACGAGCAGACCCCGCGCTACGCCGATCACACAAAGGTGCACACCGTCGACTTCGAGGGCAAATACTTCAGGACCAGGGGGCCGCTCAACACCATTCCTGGCCCGCAGCGCCGTCCGGTCATCGTGCAGGCCGGTGCTTCGCCCGCCGGGCGCGATCTGGCCGCCAAGTATGCGGAGTCGATGCTCGCCCACGGCACCAGCATCGAGGGTATGAAGGCGTTCCGGATCGACATGCATCGGCGGATGAAGGAGTACGGCCGCGACCCAAGCACGTTGAAGATCCTGTTCCTCATCGACCCGATCCTCGGCGACACCGACCGTGTTGCGCAGGCCCGCGAGGAGGACATGAAGGCCGCGCGCTTCAGCGACGACGCGGTCGAAAAGGCCCTGTGGGGCCTGAGTTACACCTCGGGCGGCGAATTCGACTTCTCCACATTCGATCTCGACAAGGAGGTCCCCGACGTGTGGGGCAACGGCGAAACGAGCACGCTGCGCACGTTCATCGAAGGCGCAAGGGGCAAGACGCTGCGCGAGGCGATCGCCACCGTCGACACCCATGCCGGTCTGGCCTTCGTCGGCTCGCCTGACACGGTGGCCGCCAAGATGGGCGAGGCGATGGAGGAGGTCGGCGGCGACGGTTTCCTGCTGTCGCCGATTGTTACCCGGCGCAATATCGCCGAGATCGCCGACGGCCTGGCGCCGGCTCTGCGCAAACGTGGCCTCATCCGGGACGGCTACAACCACAGCACGTTTCGCGAGAACCTTCTGGAGTTCTGATCACCGTCGAAATCCCGGCGTAATACACGGGGCATTGATGCGACGCAGTTGCGTCACACGTCGCCGATTTACTCCCGGGAAAGGCACGCCAGCGAATGCCGTGCACTCAGGTCGAGAGATGACCCAAGTAGGAGGCATTCGTGTTTGACACGACACAACCACCCAGCATCCCGTCCGGTCCGCGATGGGACCGCCGCACCTTCCTTCGGGCGAGCGGACTAACCGTCGGCGGTATCAGCCTGGCGTCGGTGATCGCCGCATGCGGCGGGGCTCCAGGCGGCGGAGGGAGCGGCGGGACACTCGTCCTGCGCATGCCGTTCCTCGCCGACATGCAGGTTCCCGATCCCGACATCATGTACGAGGGCGAGGGCGTGCAGGTCATGGAATCGGCCTACGAGGGACTCGTGCGGTATCAGCCAGGCTCGGCAACCATCATCCCGAGTCTGGCGAAGTCATGGACGATCTCGCCCGACCAACTGACATACACGTTCACGCTGCAACCCAACGTGAAGTTCCACGACGGAACGATCGCCGACGCCGCGGCGTGGATCAAGAGTTTCGACCGTCGCGGGAAGATCAGCCAGGGCCCCTCCTACATGGTTGCCGGTGTGGTCAAAACCGAGGCGCCGGACCCGACGACGTTCGTCGTCACGCTCAAGGAGCCCAACAACGCGTTCCTGCACTACCTGGCGTGTCCGTGGCAGCCGTTTGCGGTCAGCCCGGCCGCGGTGGCCAAGAACACCGTCGGCGACGATATGGCGCAGGAATGGCTCAAGACACACGACGCAGGCACAGGACCCTACATCTTCAAGGAGTTCGTCACCGGCAGCCACTACACGCTGGAGGCCTTCCCCGATTACTGGGGTGAGAAGCCCGCGTTCAAATCGATTCGCATCGACATCACGCCGAGCGTCGCGACCCAGAAGCTGCAGCTGGACTCCGGCGCATTCGACATGGTGACAAAGGGTTTCGCGATCCCCGACGTGCTGGCCTACCAGAAGAACTCGCAGTTTGGCGTCGTCAACTCCTACGGAGGCGTCGGGGAGGCGATCTGGCTGAACCCGACGTCAGGCATCTTCGCGAACTAGGCCCTGCGGACGGCCATGCTCACCGCCTTGGACCGCAAATCCATCGTCGACACGGCATGGGGCGGGCTGGCAAAGGTGCAGGACGCGATGTGGCCGGAGCTCACCCTCAACCCGGCACTGGCTCCATTCCCCTCCCAGGTCGACGCCGCCGCGCTCAAGGCGATAGTGCCCACACTCCCGTCGAAGAAGATCGACCTCGCGTGGAGCGCCGACGGTGGGGCGCCCCGCGGGCAGATGGCCGAGCTCATCCAGAACCAGCTGGCGGCATTCGGGCTCGACGTCACGGTGCGGACAATGCCGGTGGCAGAGGAATTCGACCTGCCCAACCAGGCACCCGAGAAGCGGCCCGACATGCTGGTGACCTTCCTCGGCGGTGATGCGCTGCACCTGGACACGACGTTTCGCATCCTGCTCCGCACCGGCGCCAAACCACTGAATTTCTACCAGTATTCGAACGCCGAGCTCGACAAAATGATGGACGATGCCGTCCAGCAGGCGAACTGGGCGCAGGCAGAACAGATCTACCAGAAGTGCAGCAAGATGATCGTCGACGAGGCGATCTGGATACCGCTCTGCATCCCGCCGAACTCCACGATCGCGCACAGCTACGTGACAGGCGTCGAGGACAACTCGTTCTATCCGGCGATCTTCTGGCCGCAATCCCTCAAGCGCGGCTAGCCGGTAGGCGCGAGCGCGCGAAAGTCGCTGCGGTGAAAGACCATCGGTGCGATGTCGGGATACATCGCCAGTGAGACGATCTGCAGCACGACGATCTCGTGGTCGCCGGCCTCGACGCGCTTAAAAGGTGCGCACTCCAGCCACAGCGTCGCGCCGTGCACGAAAACGGCGCCGCTGTCGGTCGCCATCCAGTCGACGCCGCTGAACCGGTCACCGGTCTTGGATGCGAGCGCACGCGCAATGGGTGCGTGGTCACCGGCCAGCACAGAAAGGCCGAGACGGTCGAGGCGCGCCAGTTTCGGCCAGGTGCTCGACGTGTTGGCCACACATACCGACACCAGCGGCGGGTCAAGCGAGACCGAGGTGAAGGAGCTTGCCGCCATGCCCTCGGCGACGCCGTCAAGGAGACCGCAGAAAGCCGTTACGCCGCTGGGGAAACAACCGAAGGCCTGACGCAATAGGGCCTGGTCGAACTGGTCGTCGACCGCGGCGATCATGACGACACCGCAGGGACGAACCGGCGAGCGACCGCGAGCCACTTCTCCAGATCCTCAGACGTCTCGTACTCGGTGTCGAGCAGATACAGGCTCGGCGCCGGGCAGCTGGCACCGATCTCGACAAGGACTGGGCGCAGGGACAACTCGGGTGCGAGCGCATGGTTGTACGAGCCGCCGAGCATCAGCGCAAAGGTCGTGATCTGGCCGAGCTCACCGGCCCCGAACTGGTCGAGGAACAGCTTAAGCAGGCCGGTATAGGTGGCCTTGAACGTCGGAGAGGCCACCACAAGCGAGTCGGCCGCCTTCACGATCGCCTTCGCCTCGGCAACCTTCGGGTCGCCCCACCCGAGCAGGCCGGCGCCGAGGTCGACGACGTCGATAACGTGTTGAGGCGCAACGCCGGTCAGCTTCTCGGCGACCAACTCGGCCGCGGCCCTGGTTCGCGACATCGGCTTGGGATTTCCTACCACGACGACAGTCATGCCTGCAGTTAACGAGGGGTAAATTTCGTCGGCCCGGCCGAGCGGTAAACCTTAGATTGCGCCACGGGAATCGCCGAACGTGAAGCCACTGCGAGAGGTCCGACGAAATCTCGCAGAGGTTTCACACTCGGCGCGGCGACCGTCACTACTCGGCGCAATCTCGTTGACACGAACCCGCAGTAGCGCCGTCACGCACAGCCGTTTTGCTTTGGCTATCCCACACCGCTGTGGCAGCCCCACACCGGAACCGAGGGTTCATCCATGAGCATCATCGCGAACGACATCGTGCACCTGGGCCTGCCAACCGGTCCCGGTGAGACGACCCCCCGCGCGCGGGTGCACGATCTGCACGTCACCTTCGAGCGCCGCGGAGTCCCGTTGCACGCGCTGCGGGGCGTCAGCATGGACGTCCAGCCGGGCGAGGTGCTCGCGCTGGTGGGGGAGTCAGGCTCAGGCAAGAGTGTGATGGGCCTGGCGCTGCTCGGTCTGCTCGCAGCGGACCCCGCGCCTGTGGTCAGTGGTAGGGCCGAGGTCTGCGGCATCGACATGGTCGCGGCCACCGCGGAAGAGCGGCGCCGGGTGCGAAAGACCCACTTGGGCGCGGTGTTTCAGGATCCGATGACGTCGCTGGACCCGACCATGCGGGTTGGCAAGCAGGTGATCGAGGCGGCAGGAGACTCCGAAGAGGCCCGGCGCCTGCTCGAAATCGTCGGCGTACCCGACCCCGTCCGGCGCATGAAGGCCTTCCCGCATGAACTATCCGGCGGATTGCGGCAACGGGTGATGATCGCGATGGCGGTCGCGGGCAAGCCGGATCTGGTCATCGCCGACGAACCCACCACGGCCCTCGACGTCACGGTGCAGGCGCAGGTGCTTGGCCTGCTGCGCGACTTGTGCAACGAGCTGGGGACATCGTTCATCGTCGTCACTCACGACATCGGCGTGGCGTCCCAGATCGCCGACCGCGTCGCGGTGATGTACGGCGGCAGGGTGGCCGAGCTTGGCTCGATGGACGAGGTGCTGCGGGCGCCGTCGCACCCCTACACGGTCGGGTTACTGAACTCGCGGCTGGATCTGGACCTACCGCTTGGCCGCGCGATCCACGCCCTGCCGGGTCAGCCGCCCGACCCGCGAGGGCACCCGAAGGGATGCGCGTTCTCGCCCCGCTGCGCGGCGGCGGTCGCCCCGTGCTCAGAGGCACTGCCCGAACCGGTCCCCGCGGCGACGCACTCCGGCCTGTCGGCCTGCATCGTCGAAAACGCGACCGCCAACGCAGGAGGTCGCACGGACACCCCGCTGTTCCGGCCGATGATCGAAGTGGACGAGAGCCGACCAGCGTTGCAGATCAACGGGATTGATAAACGGTTCCCGGTGCGGCGTGGCTGGGCCAAGCGTGACATGTTGCACGCACTGCGCCACGTCATCCTCGACGTCGGCCCAGGGGAGTCGATCGCCGTTGTCGGCGAATCCGGTTCGGGCAAGTCGACCCTGCTGCGCGTGGTGGCCGGGCTGATGCAGCCCGACGGCGGCAGTGTCAACTACATCGGTTCACGGCCGCAGATGGTGTTCCAGGATGCGGGCGCATCGCTGACGCCGTGGATGACGGTGGGCGAGATCGTCGGCGAGCGGCTGCTGAAGTCGACAGGCCGGTCCGAGCGTCGCAACCGCGTCGATCAAGCGCTTCGCCAAGTCGGTCTGCCGCCCGATGTCGCTGGCGTCAAGGCAACGGGCCTGTCCGGTGGTCAGCGTCAGCGCGTCGCACTTGCCCGCGCGATCATCGTGCCGCCGCGCCTGCTGTTGTGCGACGAACCGACGTCGGCGCTCGACGCGTCGCTGGCGGCGTCGGTGTTGAACCTCCTGCAGGAACTGCGCCGCGAACTCGGGATGGCCGTCATGTTCGTCACCCACGACCTGGCCGCCGCGCGGTTCATCTCCGATCGGATCGCGGTGATGTACCTCGGCCAGATCGTCGAGCTGGCGCCGACCGAGGAACTCATCACCAACCCGCAACACCCTTATACGAAGGCGCTTCTCGCAGCGGTTCCGACTCCGGGAACCGAGCCGGTGCGGCTGCAAGGCGAGCCGGCCAGCCCGCTGGCGATCCCTTCGGGTTGCGGGTTCCACCCGCGGTGTGCAGAACGGGTGGACCGATGCACCAGCGAGGTTCCGACGCTCGTCTCCACCGACGGCACGACCCGGCACCTGGCGTCCTGCCTGCTGCTGGCGGCCGACGACCCGTCAGCAGGCCAAGTGGCGTAATGCCGTTGCTACGACCGCGAATCCGACGAGACATAGCCCGGGAGTTTGATGAGGAGATGGACATGACGAAGAAGTTCCACCTTGGCTGGTTCATGAATTTCATTCCCCCGGAGTGGGATACACCGTGGGCCTCACCGGACGTGGCGAACTGGCCCAACGGGCGGTTCTACGTCGACATGGCCAAAAGTATGGAACGGGCCTGCTTTGACTACATCATGATCGAGGACACGGTGATGGTGGCCGACTCCTACGGCGGCACGATGGAGGGCTCGCTGAAGAACTCGGTGTTCGCACCGAAGCACGACCCGATTCCGTTGGCGGTGTTGATCGCGGCGAACACGTCGAGATTGGGTGTGGTGGCGACGATGTCGACGTCGTTTTACCCGCCGTACCTGCTGGCTAGGCTGGCCTCGACGGTGGATTCGATCGCCGAGGGCCGGTTCGGCTGGAACATCGTGTCGTCGGCCGAGGACCGGGCCGCGCAGAACTTCGGTCTTGACGCGCTCCCCGAGCACGACGAGCGCTACAACGTCGCCGACGAGTACTACGACGTCGTCTGCCAACTCTGGGATTCGTGGGATGCCGACGCGGTCGTGATGGACCGCGAGACCCACACCTACGCCGACTACAAGAAGGTGCGTACGACCGACTTCGTCGGCAAGTACTTCAAGTCACGGGGACCGCTCAACACGGTGCCATCCCCGCAGCAGAAGCCGACGATCCTGCAGGCAGGGGCCTCCCCGCGGGGCCGGGCCTTCGCGGCGCGTGCCGCCGACGCGATCGTCGCCGTCGGTACGGGTATCGAAGGCATGAAGTCCTACCGCGACGACATCCGGGCCCGCGCCGCGGCGGCGGGCCGAAACCCGGACGACATCAAGCTCATGTTCTGTGTCTCGCCGACGGTTGCGCCCACCGAGGCCGAAGCGCGGGCGGAGGTCGACCGGCTCGTCTCGACGGACAGCTACATCGAGAAGTCGCTGGCCGGGATCTCGTCCAACACCGAGATCGATTTCAAGCAGTTCGACTGGGACGAGCCGCTGCCGGAGGGGCTGACCACCAACGGGGAGCGGGGCTCGCTCGAGCACTTCAAGCGCGGCGACGGCAGCCATGGACCAAAGACGTTGCGCCAGCTCGCGATTGACTGGGCCACCACCGGCGTCGAGTTCATCGGTACGCCAGAACGGGTCGCCAGAAAGATGGGCGAAGCCATGGAGGAGATCGGTGGTGACGGCTTCCTGATCATGAAGCCGGGCTGGGACCTCAACCGCAACTACATCTCGTCCATCACCGACGGGTTGGTGCCCGAGTTGCAGCGGCTTGGCCTTACCCGGACCGAATACACGCAGTCGACGTTGCGGCAGACGCTGCGCGAGTTCTAACAGCCGACACATAGGAGGAGGCGTCAATGGCGGTCGCGGAATATTACGTACCCGCACCACTGGTGCACTACCGGAGCCGCATTGGGTTTTCGGTCAGGCAGTACTTCCAGGGCACATCGGTGCCAAGCTACGTCTCGTTCGGTGCGTTGGCCGCGGTGTTCTTCGTCGCGATCTTCGCAAGGCAGATCGCACCGTACGATCCGCTGGCCGCGGTGGGCCAGCCGATGACCGCACCGAATGCGGCCAACCTGCTCGGCACCGACACCGTCGGGCGTGACATCCTCAGCCGGGTGCTGGCCGGCGTGCAGACCAGTTGGTTCGGCGCACTGGCCGTGGTGGCGTTCGGGGTTGTCTTCGGTGGGCTCATCGGGCTCATCGCCGGGGCGTGCGGCGGCTGGTTCGACGCCGTCCTCATGCGCGTGACCGACGCCTTCCTGGCCCTTCCGGGGCCGATACTTGCGCTGGCGGTGGTCGCGGCGCTCGGACGGTCCTACATCCACACGCTGATCGGCGTGGCGATCGTGTGGTGGCCGCTGTATACCCGCATCGTGCGCGCGGAGGTGCGAAGGCTGCGGGCCTCGCCGCATATGGAAGCCGCCAGGGTGGGCGGCGCGGGTTGGTGGCGGCTGATGTATCGCCACCTGCTGCCAGGGGCGGTGCCGGTCACGATTGTGACCGCGAGCCTTGACGTCGCCGCACTGGTGCTGATGGTGGCAGGCCTGTCGTTTCTCGGCCTCGGGGCACCGCAGCCCGCTCCCGAACTCGGCTCGATGAGCGCGCAGGGCGTCACCTACATCTTCAGCGCATGGTGGATTCCGATCATGCCTGCCATCGCCGTGGCAGTCATCGCGGTCGTCGCCAACTTCGCAGGCGACGCGATCCGTGACCGGATCCGCGACCGCTGATGCTGACCGTCCTGCCGCGGCGCCTGCTTGGCGCGATCCCGGTCCTGATCGTTCTCGTCCTCGCGGTGTTCACGCTGCAGAAGGTGGCGCCCGTCGACCCCGTCGCCGCGCTGGTCGGCGCGAAGGCCTCGCCAGAGGTGTACGAGGCCGCCCGGCACCAGCTCGGCCTCGATCAGCCGTTGCCGGTGCAGTTCTGGCAGTACCTGACGCATGCGGTGAGGGGGGATCTCGGCCAGTCGAGTGTCACCCGCACGCCTGTTATCTCTGATCTCGCGCAGTTCCTGCCGGTGACACTGGAACTGCTGTTCGTGGCGCTGATCTTCACGGCGCTCATCGGCTTCTTGCTCGGCTTGGCGACGGCGCAGGGCTGGCGCGGTTCGGGAGTGCTGCGCGTGGTCATGGTGTCCGGCGCATCGGTGCCCGTGTTCTTGGCCTGCCTTCTCGGCATGCTCCTGTTCTACCGGTTCCTGAACATCCTTCCGATAACCGATCAAACGTCCTACGTGGATGCTCCGATGGGTCCGACGCACTTCCTGCTTATCGACAGCTTGCTGGCGGGACGGCCCGAAGTGTTCTTCGATGACCTGTATCACCTTGTGCTGCCTGCTTTTTGCCTGGCATTGACACCGGCGGCGGCAGTGGGCCGGGTATTGCGCAGCAGCCTGGAGACAACGCTGCGCGCCGACCACACGCGGACCGCCCGCGCAATAGGATTGGGCGAGAAGCGGGTCCTGATCATGCACGCCCTGCGCAACTCCGTCGGCCCGGTGTTCGCGCTGATGGGGCTGCAGCTCGCGGTGATGGTCGGCAACTGCATTCTCGTCGAGTTGATCTTCGCCCGCCCGGGTATCGGACTGTACATCTCAAGGGCAATCGACAAGGCCGACTTCAACGCGATTGCCGGGGTGACGCTCGCCGTCGGCCTGCTCTACGTGCTGACCAACATCGCCGTCGACGTCATGCAGTCGATCGCTGATCCGAGAGTCGCACTCTGAAGCAGCGCTGGCTGCCGATGCTGCTCGTCAGCTCGTGGCTTTGGCATCTGACGCGATGGGATGGCCTGTTCCTCGGCACGTATCTGGTCACCCATCTCGGCGGCCCACCGATCGCCAACCAGTTCGTCGGCGTCGCGATGTTCGCGCCGATGCTGCTTGGCAGCTATGTCTCCTCGCGCGCATACTTAGCGCCGCGGAAGCTGGTCTTCCTCACCGAGCTTGTGTTGCTACCGATTTCGGTGCTGATGACCGTGCTCGTCAGCACGGGTGCAGTCCAGATGTGGATGGTCTACCCGTTTGAACTCGCGTACGGGTTCGGCGGAATGGTCAACATGACCGCACAGCGCGAGCTTCTGTTCCGGATCGGCGGGCCCCAGCGCTCCACCCGGGTGCTCAACACCGAACTCACCGGGATGGCGAGCGCAATGATGTTGGGCCCGTTGGTCGGCGGACTGACGATCGCCGCGTTCGGCCTCGGCGTCGCGTTCGCCGTTCCTGCGGTGCTGCTCGCCTTTTCGGCGCCATTGCTGTGGATTTCGACGCGCGGGCTGCAGGCAGAACCACCAAGTGCAGCACCGAGCGCCGTGGGCATGACCGACTGGCGACTGCTGCGGCGCTCGCGGGCGCTGGCCTTGATCTTGCTGGTGACCGTGATCTGCAATCTCTGCTACTTCGCGTTCCTGCCGCTTGTCCCCGTCATTGCCAAACACCTCAATGCAGGCGCAGTGATGGCGGGCGTGATCGGGGCGACGGCAGGCATCGTGCAGCTGGTGATCACCGCGGTGCTGGTCGTCCGGCCGGTGCGGCGCCCACTCAACGCATACACATTCGGGGTGGCGCTGTGCCTGTGCTGCCTCGCGATACTCGCCTACACCCCGGTGCTGACCGTCGCCTTGCTGACCTTGGGCGTTGCGGGGATCGGCCAGGCCCTCTTCGGCTCCACCCAGGCGACGCTTCCGGTCGCTGCCGTCGCCCCCCACGAGCGTGCGGCGGCGCTTGGGCTGCTCAGCACCACGATCGGGGTGGCGCTGCCGACGGGCATGGTGGTCCTTGGTGTGACGTCGAGCCTGCTCGGGGCCCAGCCCGCGATGCTCATGTCGGCACTGTTCGGGCTTGCCGCGCTCGCCGCAACGGTGCTCGGCAACTCAGGCCGAGCGATAGGCGTTGGCGGAGAAGGCGACTCGATCGCCGCGCAGCCGGAGTTGGGATAGCGCTCGCGGCTGGCCGTCCTCGTCCTCGATGACGTCCTCGAGCCAGATCAGCGGAGCGCCGACCTCGACACCGACGAGTTCGGCGGTCTGTTCGTCTGCGGCGACCGCGCCGACGGTGGTTTGGCTGCCTCCGATGCGGATCCCGAGTTGCCGCTCGAGGATGTGGATCACGTCCCCCTCGTCGATGTCGAAGTCTGGCGACTGCTCCTCGCCGAGAGCTATGTAGTTGACCGATAGGCCCAGCGGCAGGTCGTCTTCGAGCATCAGGCTCTCGATCATCAGCACGGTCCATCCGGCCGGGAGGCGCAGGCGGTCGCGCACCAGCGGCGGGCAGCCGAGCAACCGGCATTCGAGAATGCGGGACTCGATGGGGGTGAGCTCGTCGATGGGCAGCAGCACCGAACCCGTGGCCCTGGTTCCGTTCTTGGGCTCGCGGGTGACCAGTCCCTCGCGGGCGAGCTGCTGCAGAACGGCCCTGACCGTGTTGCGGCTCGCCGACAGCGCGTCGGTGAGCTCTCGTTCCACGAGGAGCATGCTGCGGCCGGTGGTGACAAGGGTTGATCGCAGCAGGTCGTAGGTGCGCCGCGCCGAGTTGTTCAGTCGGTCCGGGCTCTGCCGCTGGCGTTGGTAAAGCACTTCCGGACGTTCCTGCCCGGTGGGCCGCAGCCTCGCTCGGCATGCTGAATACAGTGCTGGTTCGCGTTTTGACACAGTGTTCATTGGAGCAGTCGATTGTTAACAAACCCGGGCGTCGCTGATTTCGCCCGAGTTACGTTGCTGCCATCCGCCGCCCAACGATGTGCGCCAGCTGTGCGCTGCCAAGCAGGACGATCGCGATGAGGGCGAACAGCGCAGCTATCCCGATCTGTGCTTCGAGCACCGCGCAGCCGACCGACCCTGCCAGCAGGCCGATCCCTGCCGAAATCCGGAACTTCGCAAGACCCGCCGAGGACTCACCAACCTGAGCCACGACCATCACCGGCAGGCTGGCGGTCGCACCGGCCAGGCTGACGCCGAATAACGCGGACGCCACCAGATAGGTGGTCGCGCTGGGAATCAGGGCGAGCAGCGTCGCGCACAGCATCCCCAAAGCGAACGATGCGATGAGCACCGCGACGACCCCGGTGTGCCGGATGAACCGGTAGGCCAGCGAAAGGACGACGATTTCCACGCCGGACATCAGCGCAATGGCCATGGTGATCGTGATCGTCGAGTACTCCCGCGCGGCGCCGGCGAGGGGCAGTGCAGTGAACAACACGCCGCCGCGCAGAAAGTCCCCGCTCATCGCCAGCACGAGCGCGGCGCCGCTGCCGGGTGTCCTGTCGAAACGTGGCAGGCTGATCCGCGGAGGCGGCATTCCCGGCGGCGCTGCCATGCTGGGTAGTGCGGCGGCGAGCGTGGCGGCGACAACCAACGCCAGAGCTCCCGTGACGACGAACGCGACCTGGTAGCCGGCCCGCCCGTCGATGATGCCCGCGACCAGCAGGCCACCTGGCGAGCCGACGGCGCCGCCGAACAGGAAGGCGGCGTTGAACCGCCCAAGGGACCGGGTGAGATCGCCGGCGGTCGCATCGACGCGCACCGCGGCCTGGAGTCCGGCGCCAAGCACCATCCCGCCACCGAAGCCCTGCAGCACCCGCGATGCCATCAGCGGTATGCCGCCGGGAGTCACGCCCATGCCGATGCACGCCACCCCGAACAGACACAGTCCCGCGACGAGTGCAACGCGGGCATCGAGTCTGGGAACGAATCTGGTGCCGAATACGTCGATGACGATCACGCCCGCCGCCGCGCTAAGCATGAATACGGCGATATAGGTGCTGCTGTGCCAGAACTCGCGGACGAACAGCACTTCCAATGGAGCTGTGAGGCTCATCGTCACGCCGCTGGCCGCCATCAGTGGCAGGAACCAGCGCGCCTCGGCGTGCATCAACTGGGCATCGACGCGGGGTTGGGTTGGACGGGTCCGATCGGCATCGTCACGATGTGGGCGACCTCGAGACCGTAGGCGACAA
>Ga0137399_10000878_pt1 | contig 13044 bp, 8 predicted proteins | sample czorhiz316metaG_FD_104810 | JGI IMG/M metagenome (GOLD analysis project Ga0137399, IMG submission 104810) | Vadose zone soil microbial communities from Angelo Coast Range Reserve, California, USA - czorhiz3.16 metaG | ecosystem: Environmental > Terrestrial > Soil > Vadose zone | place: USA...
ACGTCGATCAGCTGATCTCCGGCTTCCAGGTTGATGAGCCGGACTCCCTGGGTGTTCCGGCCGATTTCGGAGATCTCGGATACCTTGGTGCGGATGACGATCCCGCCGCGCGTGATGAGCATCACCTGGTCGGTCGGGACCACCTCGAGCGCCGCCACGACGGGGCCGTTCCGCTCGGTCGTCTGGATGGAGATGATTCCCTTCCCGCCGCGGCCGGTGATCCGGTACTCGGAGATGGGCGAGCGCTTGCCGTACCCGTTTTGCGTGGCGACGAGGAGCGAGGCCTCGCGCTTCACGGCGATCATGCCGACGACCGCGTCGTCCTCCTCGAGCGTGACCCCGCGTACCCCATAGGCGGTTCTGCCCATGGGCCGGACGTCCTGTTCGTTGAAACGGATCGCCTTGCCGTTCCGTTTCTGCAAGATGATGTCCTGGCTCCCGTCCGTGAGGACCGCGTCGATGAGGGAATCCTCGGCATCCACGCCGATCGCGACGATGCCGCCGCGCCGTGGATTCGAGTAGGCGGAGAGCGGTGTCTTCTTCGCCGTGCCGTTCCGGGTGACCATCATGATGAAGTGGGTATCGTCGAACTCCTTCACCGGGAGCACGGCCGCGACCCTCTCCTGTTGCGACATCTCGACCAGGTTGACGATCGCCTTCCCCTTCGCCGTGCGGCCGCCCTGGGGCACCTCGTGCACCTTGACCCAGTACACGCGCCCGCGGTCGGTGAAGACGAGGATGTAGCTGTGGGTGGAGGCGATGAAGAGGTGCTCGATGAAGTCCTCTTCGCGGGTGCCGGCGCCGGTCACGCCGCGGCCGCCCCGCCGCTGGCTCCGGTACGTCGTGACCGGAAGACGCTTGATGTAGCCCGCGTGCGAGATCGTGATCACCATGTCCTCTTCGGCGATCAGATCCTCGGCCTCGAACTCGCCGGTGCCGGCGACGATCTCGGTGCGCCGCTCGTCCCCGAAGCGCTCCCGCACCTCCTGGAGCTCGTCCTTGATGATCTGGAGCACCTTCGCCGGGGACTCGAGGATCGCCTTGAGGCGCTCGATGAGCTGGATGACTTGTAAATACTCGTCCTCGACCTTCTTCCGCTCGAGGCCGGTGAGTCTCGAGAGGCGCATCTCGAGGATGGCGTTCGACTGGATCTCGCTCAGCCCGAATCGGCTCATGAGCCCCGTCCGGGCGGCTTCCACGTCCGCGGCCGCGCGGATCAGGGCGACGATCTCGTCGATGTGGTCGAGGGCGATCTTCAGCCCCTCGAGGATGTGGGCGCGCTTCTCCGCCTCGGCGAGGTCGAACCGCGTGCGCCGCACCACGACGTCACGCCTGTGGGCGACGTAGTGCTCGATCATCTCCTTCAAGGTGAGCGTCAGCGGCCGGTTCCCGACCAGGGCGAGCATGTTGGCGCCGAAGGTCGTCTGCATCTGGGTGTGCTTGAAGAGCTGGTTCAAGACGACCTTGGGCTGCGCGTCGCGTTTCAGCTCGATCACGATCCGCATGCCTTCGCGATCGGATTCGTCGCGGAGGTCCGAAATGCCGTCCAGGGGGCCGTCCTTGACGAGCTCCGCGATCTTCTCGAGCAGCGCGGCCTTGTTCACCATGTACGGAATCTCGGTGACGATGATCGCCTCGCGGTCCTTCCGGATCTCCTCGATGTCCGTGCGCGAGCGCACCGTGATGTGCCCGCGGCCGGTGCGGTAGCAGTCCTGGATCCCCTGGCGCCCGTAGATGACCCCGCCGGTTGGAAAATCCGGCCCCGTTACGATGTTGAGGAGGTCGTCCACCTCGCAGTCGGGGTGGTCGATCACAAGGTGGATCGCGTCCACGATCTCGCGCAGGTTGTGCGGCGGCACGTTCGTGGCCATGCCGACCGCGATCCCGGCCGAGCCGTTCACGAGAAGGTTCGGCACAGCGGCGGGGAGGACCACCGGCTCCTCCCGCGACTCGTCGTAGTTCGGCCGCATGCCGACCGTGTCGCGCTCGATGTCGCGGAGCATCTCCTCCGCGAACTCGGTGAGCCGCGCTTCGGTGTACCGCTCCGCCGCCGGGGCGTCGCCGTCGACCGAGCCGAAATTCCCCTGCCCGTCCACGAGCGGGTAGCGCATCGAGAAGGTTTGCGCCATGCGGACCATCGTCTCGTAGACCGCGGCGGTGCCGTGTGGGTGATAGTTCCCGGTCACGTCCCCCGTGATCTTCGCGGATTTCCGGAAAGGCCGGTCGTGGAGCAGGTTCAGCTCGCGCATCGCGACCAGAATCCGGCGATGGACGGGCTTCAGGCCGTCCCGGACGTCCGGCAGGGCGCGCGAGATGATGACCGACATCGAATAATCGATGTAGGAGTTCCGCATCTCGTCTTCGACGTAGATCGGTACGATTTTCTCGCGCGTGGCCATCGCTTAGATATCCAGGTTCCGGACGCTGTCGGCGTATTCCTCGATGAACTTGCGGCGCGGCTCGACCTGATCCCCCATCAGGACCGTGAACATGCGCTCCGCCTCGGGGAGGTCCTCGAGCTTTACCTGCAAGACCGATCGGTTCTCAGGGTCCATCGTGGTGCTCCAGAGCTGATCGGGGTTCATCTCGCCCAGACCCTTGTACCGCTGGAGCGTGATTCCCTTCCGCCCCAGTTCCTCGAACGCGTGGTCGCGCTCGGCGTCGTCGTAGGCGTAGCGGATTGTTTTCCCCTTCTGCACCCGGTAGAGCGGCGGCATCGCGATGTAGATATAGCCGCGCTCGATCAAAGGCTTCATGTGCCGGAAGAAGAAGGTGAGGAGAAGGGTCCGGATGTGCGCGCCGTCCACATCCGCGTCGGTCATGATGATGATCTTGTGATACCGCGCCTTGTCCGCGTCGAACTCATCGTCGATGCCGGTTCCGAGCGCCGTGATGATCGTCCGGATTTCCTCGTTGGAGAGCATCTTGTCGAGCGAGGCCTTCTCGACGTTCAAGATCTTTCCCTTGAGCGGGAGGATCGCCTGGTACTTGCGGTCCCGGCCCATCTTGGCCGAGCCGCCGGCCGAGTCTCCCTCGACCATGTAGATCTCGCATAGGGCCGGATCGGTGAGCTGGCAGTCGGCGAGCTTGCCGGGCAGCGACCCGGAATCCAGGATGCTCTTCCTGCGCGCGAGGTCGCGCGCCTTCCGCGCCGCCTCCCGCGCGCGGGCGGTCGCGATGCTTTTCTCGACGATCTTCCGCGCGACCTGGGGGTTTTCCTCGAAGTAATTCCGGAGCCCCTCGCCCACGACCGACTCGACGATCCCCTTGGCCTCGGTGTTGCCGAGCTTCGCCTTGGTCTGCCCCTCGAACTGGGGATCCGGCAGCTTGATGCTCACGACCGCGGTCAAGCCCTCGCGCACATCCTCTCCCCCGAGCGTGACTTCCTTGAGCGCCTTCAAGAGCCCCTCACGCTCCGCGTAGTTGTTGATCGTGCGGGTGAGCGCTGCCCGGAACCCGATCAGGTGGGTGCCTCCCTCGACCGTGTTGATGTTGTTCACGAAGGAGAAGACGTTCTCCACGTAGCCGTCGTTGTACTGCACGGCGAATTCGACCGTCACCCGGTCGCGGTCCTTCGTGTGGTAGATCGGCGCCGGATGGAGGACCGTCTTGTTCTCGTTCAGGTACTTCACGAAGGAGGAAATGCCCCCTTCGTACTGGAAGTCGTGTTTCTTCCCGGTCCGCTCGTCCAGGAACGTGATCCGGATGCCCTTGTTCAAGAACGCGAGCTCGCGCAGACGCTGCGAGAGGGTGTCGAAGCTGTAGTCGACCGTCTCGAAGATCGCGGGGTCCGGTTTCCAGACAACCGTCGTGCCGGTCTCGGTGGTCTCGCCCTGAACCCGGAGATCCGTCTTGACGTCGCCGTGCTCGTAGCGCTGGTGGTAGCGCTTGCCGTCGCGGCGCACTTCGACCTCGAGCCACTCGGAGAGCGCGTTCACGACGGAGACGCCGACGCCGTGAAGACCCCCGGACACCTTGTAGGAGTTTTCGTCGAACTTCCCGCCGGCGTGGAGGGTCGTCATCACGACCTCGACCGCGGGACGATTCTGCGCGGGATGGGTGTCCACGGGAATCCCGCGGCCGTTGTCGACGACCGTGACGCTCGAGTCGGCGTGGATTACCACGTTGACCTCGGTGCAGTATCCCGCGAGCGCCTCGTCGACCGAGTTGTCCACGACCTCGAAGACGAGATGGTGGAGCCCGCTCTGGCCGGTCGAGCCGATGTACATCGCGGGGCGCTTCCTCACGCCCTCCAGGCCTTTCAGGACCTGGATGTTCCTGGCGTCGTAGGAGTGTCCCTCTGGGGTCGGCGTCATCGTGGCCGCTTCCTCGCGAGGTCCGGTCACCGCTTAGGTTCCTCCTTCGATCGCATGGGTACGAATCGTATGGCGCGGAGCCGCGCATCCGCGGCGAGTGTCCGGTTCATCCGCTCCAGGATGTCCTGCCTCAAGACGGCGAGGTGTCCCATCCAGGTGGCGCCACGCACCTCGACGAGAAGCTCGCCGTCGCGTACCCCGACACAGCGCGTCCGGGCCAGGACCTCGGGCCCGACGGCCTCGGCCCAGTGGTCGGTCGCTTCCGCGGCCTTGAACCGGGTCTCGAGCTTGAGCGCTTGAAGCACCTGCTCGAGCACGGTGGATACGGGCTCGAATCCTTCCCGGTCGGACGCCGCGAGCGTCGGGCTCCTTCCCGCTGTGCGCCTCACGCCGCGCTCCCCACAAGCGCCGCCTGCTCGATCGGGAACCGCCTGAATCGCGACGGCGTCAGGGTGAGCTCGCGGCACGCGGTCACGATCACCTGGCCCGATTCCGGGACCAGCTTCAAGATCGGGCCGATCCAGCGCGCGTCGAGCTCGGATTCCGGATCGTCGAGGAGCACCACCGGCGGATCGTTCTGCCGCTCCTCGAAGACCCGCGCGAGCGCGAGCCGAAGGAGAATCGAATAGAGTCTCGAATAGCCCCGCGACGCACCCTCGGAAAGCTCTTCCCCCCCGATCGTGCACCTGAGACGCGCGCGGTGCGGGCCGTGCATCGTCCAGCCGATCTTTCGGTCGGCCGCGCGCCCGCGCGTGAGCTTCTCGAAGCGAGCCCGGATCTCCTCTTCTTCCCCGAGCGCCGGACCCCCGAAACCGTCGAGGTATTCGAGCGCGGGATCAAGATTCAGGCCCACCTGCGCCGCCAGACCGCGAACATGGCGGTTCAGCTCCGCGCACAGGGTCCCGCGTCTCCGGTCGAGCGCGACGCCGGCGCTGGCGAGGATCTCCTCCCACGGCTCCCACTCGGCGGGATCTCCCCCCGGCCCCCTGCGGTCGGCGAGCAGCAGGCGGTTTCTCTGCCGCAACGCCGCCGTGTAGTCGCGCAGCAAGCCCACGTACGCCGACTCGAGCTGACAGAGCGCGACATCCAGAAAACGCCGACGCGACGCCGGGCCTTCGTTTAGTACTGCCACGTCGACCACCGAGAAGTGGACCGTGCAGAACCGCCCCAGAAGATCCGACATCCGCGGAAGGGGCGAGCCGTCCATGAGGATCTCCTTGGGCCCGGCCCCGCCGCGGGCGACGATCTCCCTCGTGACGCCGAGCCGGTCTTCCACGAGTCCGCGCACCTCGAACATCGAAGCGCCCCGGCGCGCCAGCGCGGGGTCGCGCGAGCCTCGGAACGACTTTCCGATCGAGAGCAGCACGACCGCCTCGACGAGGTTCGTTTTTCCCGATCCGTTCTCGCCCGTGACCAGCGCCGAATCGCCGCGCAGGTCAAACCTGGCTTCCCTGTGGTTCCGGAATTCGCGGAGCTCGATGGACTGAAGGCGCACGCGTTCTGGGTCAGCTCGCCAGGCGAAGGGGCATCACGAGACAGAGGAGGTCCTCTTTCGAGGAAGCTCCCTTGTCCGGCGGGGCGGTGGGCGCGATGAGTCCGGCCGTCACCGGGGTATTGAGACGAATGTCGACTTCTTCGCTGTCGATCGCACGAAGAATGTCGAGCAAGTAGGCCGCGTTGTACCCGATGTCCAGGTCTTCGGAGGCGTATACGGCGTCGAGCTCTTCGGTCGCATCTCCCTGGTCGGGCGTCTGCACGATCAGGGTCATGCGATTGGGCCTGAGCGAGAGCTTTACCTGGCGGGTGAGGCTGTCGGAAAACACCGAGACCCGCTCGAGCGCCTGGGCGAAATCCTCGCGCCTCACTTTCAGATGCTTGTTGTTCTGTTTCGGGAGCACCTGTTCGTAATTCGGAAACGGCCCTTCGATCAATTTCGTCGTGAGGGTCGTCTCGCCGATCGCAAAGCGCGCGTGATTCTTGGAGATTCCGATCTGCACCGGACCCGCCGCGAACGGCAGAAGCCGCAGGACTTGATTCAGGGCCTTGAGCGGCACGATGACGTCCCCTTTGGGAGGCGTCGAGATCCCGCCCGCGGGCTTGCAGGAGGCTTTCGACAGGCGGTGCCCGTCGGTGGCCACGACCCGCAGCTCACCGTCCCGGATCTGGAACAGAGAGCCGTTCAACGCCGGCCGCGTTTCGTCCGTGGAGACGGAGTAGATCGTCCGGCGAATCAGCCGTTCGAGGAGATCCGGGTCGAGCGAGATTTCCACGTCGGGGGTCACGGCGGGCATCGCGGGGAATTCCTCGGGACGGATGCAGAGGAACTTGTACCGGCCGCTCTTGCTTCCCACGTTCAGCGTTAGATCCTTCGCTTCGATCTTGAGCTCTTCCTTGGGGAGCTTCCGAACGAGCTCGAAGAGCTTCTTCGCCGGGACCGTCAACGTCCCCGCGTCCTTCACGCTCGCTCTGGCCTTCGTTGAAATCGCGAGGTCGAGATCCGTTGCCCGGAGCTCGATCTTGTCCTCGGACGCCTCGAGAAGAATGTTCGAGAGGACCGGCAGCGTCGTCCGGTTCGGGACCGCGCTCGAAACCACCTGCAAAGCGTCGAGAAACTCGGTCTGCGCGATCGAGAACTTCATAGCCACATCCTGGGCAGTGATCATCTCCGTTAATCCTTTATTGGATTAGGGTTTGCAGGTGCTTTGGGAGAGGGTCTCAAGTCCTGAAAAAGTATAGTTCGACAGGGGTGTTTTCACAATAAAAAAGGGCTCTTTTCCGGAGCTGTTTTTGAGGCACGAACTCCCTAGCCTACGAAGATGAGATTCCTTGAATAGAAGCTGTAGTACTAGGGTCGGTGGATTGTGTGGATCGATCGGCGTGGCAGCCTCCTAGGTTGTTGTGCCACAGTGAGCTAGAGTTTCAGCGGTGATGGTCGGAAGCTGTGACGCCGTGTGGATAACCCCGAAGTTATGCCCAGCCGCCGCCCCAACCCGCGAGAAGTCTGAGTTGTCCACCGGGTACGCACCGGTGATCCAACGTGAATCCCGGAGCACCTCGGAGCACGCGTCCCCGCGCGTTCTGTCTACACACTGATGGTCGCGATCAATTCTTCGACGACGATGCGAAGCTCCCTATCGGTCGCCATCAGCGATTCGATTTTGCTGCACGCGTGGAGCACCGTGGAGTGGTCGCGGCCCCCGAATTTCGCGCCGATGTCGGCGAACGAGAGATCGGTCGTGGCGCGCGCGATGTACATGCCCACCTGGCGAGGAAACGCGATGACGTCGGTGCGGCGCTTGCCCCGGAGCGATTCCTCCGTGACGTTGAAATGCCTCGCGACGAGGCGTTGGATGTCCGAGATGTCGATCCGCGCGAGGTCGGGCTTGATCTGATCCCGCAGCACCTCCTGCGCGAAATCGATCGTCAGCTCGTGGCTCATCAGATCCGCGAATGCGAGAAGCCGGGAGAGGGAGCCTTCGAGATCGCGGATGTTGGTCTTGATGCTGCTCGCGAGGAGGAGCGCGATCTCGTTGGGGATGTTCCTCCCCTGGAGCTCGGCCTTCTTTTTCACGATGGCGACCCGCGTCTCGAGATCCGGCGCCTTGAGATCCGCGACGACGCCCCAGGTGAATCGCGAGACGAGCCGCTCCTCGATCGCCGTCATCTCGTTCGGCGGACCGTCGCTCGTGAGCACGATCTGCTTGTGCGCGTCGTGGAGGGAATTGAACGTGTGGAAGAACTCCTCCTGGGTGCTCTCTTTCCCGGCGAGGAACTGGACGTCGTCGAGGAGCAGGACGTCCGCCGTGCGATAGCGGCTCTTGAATTCGAGCGTGGTCGCGTGCTGGATCGAGTAGATCATCTCGTTCATGAACTTCTCGGCGCTCACGAAGAAGATCCGCGCGTGGGGCCGCGTCGCGCGCACCTGGTGGCCGATCGCGTGCATGAGATGGGTCTTTCCCAGGCCGACGCCCCCGTACAGGAAGAGCGGGTTGTAGCGCTCCCCAGGGCTCTGCGCGACCGCCTGGGAGACGGCGTGCGCGAACTGGTTTCCGTTGCCGACGATGAACGTCTCGAATTTGTTATGGGGGCTGAGATAGCACTCGTGCCGGGCGGGAAGCGGTCCCCGAGGTCGTTCCTCGAACACGGGAGGCTCCGCGGCCCGGACGTGGAACGAGAACGAGACCGGACGTCCCGCCGTGGCGGCCAGGGAGGACTCGATGAGGCCGCGGTAGTGGTGATCGAGCCAGTCGACGTAGAACTGGCTCGGCACCTCCAGCACCATTGCGGAGCCGTCGAACTCCATCGGGCCCAGCGCGCGAAACCACGTTTCGAATGTCTGGCTCGAGATATGGGATTGGATCTTGTCAAGCGCGCCTTGCCACACGTCTCCGGCCACCATCGTCTCCATCGTAGTCATGTCGTCCCCACCCCCGCACCGAGTGTCCACCGCTTATCCACATATCTATCCACAAAAGAATCGGGGCGTAACGGGCATCGATCGCATCCGTTACGCCCCGACAAAGAGAATTCGGTCTCGAATATCCTCACAGCACGTGTGTCCGGGTGAAGGGAGCGCGTCGTTTTCGCGCTGGGGAAGACCGGCTTGCGAGGACCGGGAGCGCGAAAGAATCGGGTCACGCGCTCGGCCTTCGCGATGGGCGCAGAGTACCATTCGGGGTTCGAAGCCGCGCAACGAAAATTTTCGCGACCGGGATCCCGCGGCTGCGTAAGGCTTTCTATTGACCCGGAACGGCGCGATCGGTACACTCCGACGCTCGTGTTCGAACCATTCTCTTACTTAGAATTCGAGGTCACACCAGCGTGAAGCGCACGTTCCAGCCCCACAATCGCCGCCGAAAGAAAGTGCACGGCTTCCGCGAGCGCATGAGCACGCGCGGCGGCCGCGCCGTCCTGAAGCGCCGCCGTGAACGAGGCCGCAAACGCCTCACGGTGTAGCGTCGCCCCAAGGCTCGAGGCCCGGATGCCCGGCGCGGTTCAACCGCGCGATCGCCGCCTGCATCAAGGCTGGCAATTCCGCGAAGTGTACCAATCAGGGAAATCCTTCCACGGCAGCTTGATGACGCTCGTGAGCCTTTCGCGGTGCCCGGATCACGGCCGCGTGGCCTTCGTGGCGAGCCGCAAAGTCGGCCCCGCCGTCCGGAGAAACCGCGCGAAGCGTCTTCTCAGGGAGTCCTTCCGCCACCTCCCCCCGGGCCTTCGCGACCGGGCGGTGTGGCGGATCTGGATCGCCCGCACCGAATGCGCCGCCGCCACGCTGGCGGGTGTCTCCACCGAGATGCGCGAGCTGATGAGGCGGGAGTCCCCGTGAGGACGGCACGGCCGGCGCCGCGGCTCGGACAGAGTCCGCTCGGGCCCCGGTGGTGGCTACTCGCGCTCCTCCGCATCTATCGCGGCGCGATCTCACCTTCCTTGCCGCGCGCGTGCCGGTTCGAGCCGAGCTGCGCCGCCTACGCCGAGGAGGCGATCACCCAGAGGCCCCTTCCGCGCGCGCTGTGGCTCATCATCCGGCGCATCTCGAAGTGCCATCCGTTCCATCCAGGAGGTTACGACCCGGTCCCCTGATCGGATCGGCGAAACGACATGGATCGCAAAGTCCTCCTCGCGATGGTCCTGATCATGGCCGTCCTCTTCCTGGACCAGACGCTCTCGCCGAAGTTCTATCGGCGGCGCCATTCGCCGGTCCCGGTCCCTTCGCAGCAAGGCGGCGCGCCGGGGCGGGCAGGACCCGAGGCGCAGCCTCCGGCGAGCCCATCGACGCCCGCGCCGGGCGGCGGAACGGAAACCGGCGCTCCGTCGCCAGCTTCCGGCGCCCTATCCTCCGGGGCCGTCCTGACACCCGCCCAAGTGCCTCCCGCGCCGGCGCAAACCCGCGAGATCAAGACCGAGCATTTCCGCGCGAGCTTCACGAGCGAGGGGGGCTCGATCTCGCACTGGGTTCTCGACTCCTACAAGGACGAGATCCGGAACGAGCCGGTGGATCTGGTGCCGCGGGGCTCCCGCGCGTACCAGGTCGTCGTGGAAGCGGGGGGCAAGGCGCTCGATTTCGGGGACGCCGCGTTTCGGATCACCGAAGACAATGCGGCCGGGGGGGTCCTGAGCTTCGAGGCTCTAGACCTGAGCGGAGTACGGATCACGAAGACCTACCGCGTCGGCCGCGACCGGCGGCTCCTGGAAGCCGAGGTCCGCGTTTCCGCGCCGCCCCAGCTCGGACCCATCCGCTATCGGATCGGGTGGGGGACGGCGCTTCCGCTCACCGAGCCCTCCACCAAGCGCGACCAGTTGCAGGCCGTGGCGCTGCTCGGGACGAAGCTCGAGATGATCCCGGCGTCGAAGCTGGGGCCGAACGGCGAGCGCGTGGTTCCCCCCGGGAACGTCCGGTGGGTCGCGAGCCGCAGCAAGTATTTCATCGCGGCGGTCATCCCGGATTCGGGGACCGTCTCCGAGGTGGTCTTCCGCAGCGCGGGGTCCGGGCTCACGAGCGCCTGGCTCCTCGGCGCCGCGGCGCCTGGATCTGAGGTCGCGCGCCACACGCGGGTCTACGGGGGACCGATCCACTACGAAACCCTGGCGACCGTGGGCTCGGGCCTGGATGAGGTGGCGAACCTGGGTTGGAAGTGGATGCGCGGGATCAGCGTGCTCATGCTCAAGTGCCTGAACCTGCTTCATCGCGTGATTCCGAACTACGGCCTCGCGATCCTCGTCCTCGCGGCCGCGACCAAGTTTCTCTTCTATCCGCTCACGCAGTCGAGTCTCCGCTCCATGAAGGTCATGCACCACCTGCAGCCGCAGATCAAGGAGCTTCAGGAGCGCTACAAGAGCGATCCGATGAAGCTCAACCAGGCGATGATGGCGCTCTATAAAGAGAACAAGGTGAACCCGATGAGCGGCTGTCTGCCGATGCTCTTGCAGGTACCGGTCTTCATCGCGCTCTACAATGTGCTCCTCTATTCCATCGAGCTCCGCGCATCGGGGTTCGTCGGCTACATCCGCGACCTCTCGGCCCCCGACGTGCTCATGACGATCGGCGGCTTTCCGATCCATCTCATGCCGATCATCATGACGGCGAGCACCTATGTGCTCCAGACCCAGACGCCCGTCGCCCCGGCCCAGAAGGGCATGATGTACGTCATGCCCCTTTTCATGCTTTTCTTCATGTATCCTTTCCCCTCCGGGGTGATCCTGTACTGGACCGTGAACAATCTCCTCTCGGCGTTGCAGCAGTATCTGGTCAATCTTGCCGAGGACCGCAAGCGGGCTGCACAGGCATGAGCAGGCTGCGGGCCCCGAAGCACGAGCGCACATGAGCGATTCGATACACGTCGAAGCGGCGAGTTACGGGGACGCGGTGCACCAGGCGGCCGATCGCCTCGGCATCAGCCCCAAGGACCTCGCGGTCGAAGTCCTCGATCCGGGCCGCTCGGCGAATTCCCTGGGCGGGTTCCGCCCGGTGAAGCTCCGCGCCTGGCGGCGCAGCCCCGAAGGCTCTCCCGACGGCGCTCGGATTCCGCCGAGCGCCGTGAGACGGCAGGCGTCCGCGGTCGGCGAGGAAGCACACCGCGGCGGCCGCCGCGGCGTCGCCGTGGAGACCTACGGCCCGCCTCCGCCCCCACTCGATGCGTCGAAGATCACTCCCGAGCTCATCGACTCCGTCCGCTCGATCACCGCCGGGATCGTCGAGCAGATGGGATTTCCTTCCACCGTGAGCGCCGAGCGGACACGCGACGGAATCCGGGTCGCCATCCGGGCGGGCGAGAGGGACCAGTTCCTGATCGGCCGTGACGGCGAGACCCTGGCCGCGCTCCAGCACCTGGTGGCGCGGATGCTCCGCGCCCGCTCGCCGGAGGAAGCGATCCCCCGAGTCGAAGTGGACGTTGCCGGATATCGTGACCGCCGGGTCGAAAGCCTCCGCGAGCTCGCGCGCGGGCTGATCGAGGAGGCACGCGAGACCGGTCACGAGGCCGCGACCGAGCCTCTCTCAGCGATCGAGCGGCGCATCGTCCATCTGGAGGTCGCCGAGGTCGAATCCTTCACGAGCGTGAGCGTCGGCGACGGCCTCTTCAAGCGTGTCATCATCCGGCGTGACGAGGCGAAGTCCTCCGACGCGCAGTAGGCGAGGTATGGCGGAAGGTGGAAAACGACACCATCGTGGCGCCGGCAACGGTTCCCGGCGAATCCGCCATCGCCGTCGTCCGCATGAGCGGGCCGCGGGCGCTGGCAATCGCGGCGTCGCGCTTTCGAGGCAGACGCTCCCCTGAACGTAGCGGCTCCCACAGGATTCTCTTCGGAACCTTCCTCGGCTCCGACGCTTCCTCCCTCGACACCGTATTGCTCTCGATCTTCCGCGCGCCTCGCTCGTACACGGGAGAGGACGTCGTCGAGATCTCCTCGCACGGCGGAGCCGTGATCCCGGGCGCGGTGCTGGAATCGCTCATCGCCGCGGGAGCGCGGGCGGCGCGCCCCGGCGAATTCACCGAACGCGCGTACCGGAGCGGCAAGCTCGACCTGGCGCAGGCGGAGGCGGTCGCGGCCCTCGTGAGGGCGCGGTCGGACAGGGCCTCCCGCGCCGCGGAGTCGGCCCTGGGCGGCGCGCTCTCCCGGCGCGTCCAGGAGCTGGACCGGAGCTTGGTGCCGCTCCTTGCCGAGATCGAGGCGCGCATCGATTTCCCGAACGACGTGGACGAGCCCCGGGACTTCGTCCGCCTCGCCG
>Ga0137399_10000881_pt1 | contig 13025 bp, 3 predicted proteins | sample czorhiz316metaG_FD_104810 | JGI IMG/M metagenome (GOLD analysis project Ga0137399, IMG submission 104810) | Vadose zone soil microbial communities from Angelo Coast Range Reserve, California, USA - czorhiz3.16 metaG | ecosystem: Environmental > Terrestrial > Soil > Vadose zone | place: USA...
GAGACGCTTTACGAGGTTTTCTAAGTCAATCATGTTTTCGAATCGCAGACTTGAGGCATAGCCGTCCCTGCCTGGCACAAGGTTGACATCCAACGAGCCAAAGACACCGATCAACTCCGTGGTGTTGCGCAGCATGGCGCCGAGATCGAACGTCTTGCCATTGAACGTTAGATCTACAATGGGCTGCGGCGCGATGCCGTTCCACTGCACCACGGGCTCATGCTGGGGCGTGGTCCATAGGAACGGGTAGCTCGCCGGCGCATCGGAGGGAAAGTCAATCAGGGGCTCGGAGGCCCCAACGCTGAGCGCGATCTTGTTCAGAATATGCCCCTGCGCATCAAGCCGGCCGTGTCCGTAGCGGATAGGCGCGGCATTCTTCGCCGCCAGTCGCGTGAACCAGGCAATCTGCCTGTCGAGGTCGGCAATGAGGCTCGCACGATCGGGCGGGGAAGGGGTGGCTCCGAGTATCGCGCGCACGAAGCGGTCAAGCTTCTGCAGGTCGGTCCGTGTAGCGTCCAAGGACGCAAGTAGGCTCTCCGTCAGGCTCTGGAAATCGGCAAGCGTTGGGGCACCGTCGATCCGAACCCGATGCCGGCCATAAGTGAACTCACCGGTGTGGCAGGCGGCACAGGTCATGCCTACCCACGGTTTCTGGCTGCCGTCTGGGGCAGGCCCTTGATCAACCACGAAACCGAGCGGCAAAGCGTTGCCGGTTGTCCCGTCCGGTAAGTAGCCGAGCTTTCGGACGTTCGCGTCGGACAGGTACTTGTCTGTGCCGTCCCTCTGCTCGAGGGCCATTAACCAAGACAGGGGCACTAGGCGCGAGCCTTGCGAGGCGGTGTACCACCACTGCTTCTCAGCGTCGGTCCAACCTTGGTCAAGGTAGGTTACAGCGCCCTGCGCAAAGGTCGGCACGCAACCCATGACTAGAGTCGTGAGGCCCGACACCGACGCTGCAATTGCCAATACGCAAATTCCCGAAGAAAACCTTACCATGTTGGACGAGGTTACGCCGCCGAACGAGCGTGCCATGGATCCACCCTCCAGAAGCTAACTCTTTAAATCCGAAGTTGGCTTGGACTTTGTGAACTGGCACACACATCGCGAAAAACACCCGAGTGACCAATCCGGTCGGACCATGGCACTTCCCAAACGGACGCACTCGGTGACTCCCCAAAGATGCAATCTCTTACTTTGGGCTGCTCTCAGCCTTGGGTTTTTGGCGGCGCCTCATCTCCGCTGCAATCATCGACTCATCCTGGCGTAACGAAAGCCGCTGAGCGATCGCAAGTGCCTCATTCCAAGCAATTAGTGCTTGGTCCTCTTGACGATCCAACCAGCGTGCCACGCCGGTCCACAGCCCGTATTGCGCCGCGCCGACGGGAAATACACGGCAGTAGCGATCTAATTCGTGGAGCGCTTGCCGCTCCCACTGGCGCCACTGATCGTACTCGCGCGATAGGCCTGCCTCCCGGCCGCGCAGCAGCACTTCGGAAACACCGGAAAGGCCAACCAGCGTGCTATGGGAAGACGGCCGACGCATCTCGCGCAGCAGATGCAAGGTCTCGATCGCGGCTTGGACGCTTTCGGCATGCGAGCCAACCCGGGCGAGAGCGAGCGCGAGTGCGCCTTTTGCTGAAATCTGCGCGGCGAGATCAACCGAACCGAGCATCGCGGGCGTGATCAGCCGCAGGATGTCGACCGCTTCGCGAGGTCTGTCCGTATGAAGCACGCACAACGCCTTGCATCGGAGGGCCCAAATCTCTTGCTGGATATTTCCAGCGTTCTGTGCGCGTGAGAGCAGCGCGAGAGCAGCGGGCTCCAATGCGCTCAGATCGCCACGATAGTACAACGACCAGAAGCGTATACCTTGTGCGTTACACCAACTAAGCTGATCCCCTGCCTTGAGACACAGCTCTTGGGATTGATCGAGACGACGATCGACCATCAACCATTCACAACGCCCGAGATGCCAGAGCGCGTCGAGGAGACACACGTGAGAATGGACCGCCGGATCAGCGAGCGAGATCGCGACCTGTTCTGCCCTTGCCATGAAGTAGTTGCACGCGCGCCGCCAACCCATAATACCGAGCCCGCATGCGAGTTGCGCGGATGCTACCGCCATTTCTATACATAACCCGGCCCGTTCCGCATGACTGACAGCGCCAACGAGGTTGCACATCCCACGCGAAAAGCGAAGCTCGAAATAATCCACCATTGCCGCTTGGTTCAGGCAGCGAGCCAGTTCCCGCTCCCATGAGCCCACGCCTTGCTGCGTCCACTTCGACGACGGGGGGAAGGTCTGTTGCATTGCGAGCCGCAACCCACGCCCAACCAGGCGGATTAAAGTTGTCGTCCGGAAGCGGGGGACCGGTTCGCCGGCGATCGTAAGCGCGCGTCTCACAGCAATGCCCTGAGCATGAATGTCACCACGGCCATAATGCGCTTCGGCGAGCTGCCTCCACCAACGCATCGCTTGAAGCCTTTGCTCCGCGCTCCAAGGTTGCTGCCGCGACTCATGATTAAAGCAGATTCCCAGGAAGGCCTCGACCTCTCGAAATGCACCAACCTGCAGGGCCCTCGTGGCAGCCAAATCAGCATATTTGACCGCCTTGTCAGTGTTCCCAGCGGCCTCAAAGTGCTGAACGAGGGCCGCGATTTCCACTCCCGCGGTTGCCGATTGATTCGACTCGATCCAGTCAGCCAAGAGTCCATGAAGGCGCTGCCGTGCGTCAACCGAGATCAAGCTATACACGACGTCCCGAATTTGATCGTGACGAAACTCGTATTCGCCTGGACCGAATCCATGTCGCACAAGGTGAACTGCCAACAGCGACTCGATAGCAGCCTCAATAGCATTGCTACGCAGCTCGCCCCTGAGCAATATCTGAAGGGCGGCGACACTAAACGAGCGCCCAATCACCGCGGCGGCCTTGAGAAGGTTGAATGGACCGGTCTCCAAGAGATCAACGCGCTCCTGGATGACCCGTTCAACACCTTCGAAGTAACGAAGGTCGTCCAGCGGGCGGATCGGGCGCCATAAACCATCGCGCACCGCGACAAGCCCCTCGCTCTTCAGGGCTATCGAGATCTCCTCAGCAAAGAAAGGATTGCCTCCGGCTAACGCTGAGATGCGGCTCGCCAGTTCTTGATGCGGCGGCACGCCTCCCAGAGTTCGAGCGACGAGTTCGCGGATCGACACCTCGCCGAGTTCATCGAGATCCAGGATCTGACAGAATCGGGCCGGATCGTCGGCTTCCGCCCGAGTGGCATTCATTCGCGCCGCCTCGGCCCGCTGTCGTAAATTTTTCAATTCCTCCGGGATCTCCTCGATACGCACGCACACGATCAATAGCAATGATGACAGGGATCCGAGTATCCACTCGATGAGGCGCCACGATGCCGAGTCGAGCCACTGACTGTCCTCCAATACCAACACAAGCGGGCGCGGCGCCAACTCACCTATCAGGTCGCCCAGAAGACGCATGGTCGCATCACCACGGTATGGGCCCTGCAGATGCCGCGTGCTGTCGTTTTCCGTGATCACAATGCCCAACACACCATCAAGCAAGGGCAGTCGCCCGACGATGGCCGGTTTCTCTTGAACCCTGGCTGTAATCCTTTCGAGCACAATCAATCCATTGCAGTCGGAAGGTAGACCGAGGAGCGACGCAAGCACCCGCCGCCAAGGTAACAGCGATGTTCGGCGATCTTCGCGCTCTGCACGCGCTACCGAGACTGGCGTCCCGGTCGACCGCAGCTTGTCCATGAAAGCCGTGACCAATGCGGTCTTGCCAATGCCTGGCTCGCCCAAAACAGCGAGCAAGCGCGTACCTCCCCGGCGTGTTTCATCAAATGTGTGCTTTAAAACCCCCAGTTCGCTTTGCCGGCCAATCAGCGTTGGAGGGACAGCTACCGCGACGCGCGGCTCCAATGGGCGAAATACGGCGGCCATGTCCCCGAGGCCGTCCAGCTGTAAGGTGCCTTGTTGTTCGAAGCAAAACGCTGTTCTATTGGCTCGTTCCGTCGGCGCATCGCAGACAACGTCTGCCGACACCGCAGTCATCAACCGCGCTGCGCGATTCATGGGGGCACCATGGACCATTAGTTGACGTCGGCGCGCGCTTCCGACAACGCAAAAAAGGGCGTGGCCGGTTGCTACGCCAACGGATGTGGAGAGCCCCAGCCCCTTAATTGTCCGATTCATCGCGCGTGCAGCGTCGACGGCGCGGAAAGGGTCATCGCGATGGAAATTTCCGCGCGCCCCGAATGCGCCGCTGAAAATCAGCCCTTTCTCGTCAAAGTACAATTCCCCCGGCGGTCCGCCTCGTGCTCGCAGGTTCTCTTGAAGCGACAGGCAGAGAGTCTGCAACGGAGCGAGTGCGAGTGGGTTGCGCGGATCTAAACCGGTAATTCGTGCGAAGACGGCGGAAACGGGTCGTATCTCGTGGATCGCACCGAGCAGGGTGTCAATTTCTTGACCTTCGAGGTCGATCGCGAATTCGCGATGCCCAGCCATGGAAACGTGGTCGGGTGCAAGTACCGCCTCACGGAGCTGCGGCGGCAGGAAAGAGATCAGCCAATCTACGGGAGGAGGGGGTGAGGGGAGTTCAAGGTGCTTCTCCACGTTACCGAACTTGCGTACTCTGGAATGCGCTAATGCTTGTATCGCGGCGTCGGATAACACGTACTCCCGAGGGCGAGCAAGCGCTTGCGATGTTGCAGCTTGCATAAGCGCATTGCCGCCCGCGACCAGATTCCAAACGGGCTGGCCGCCAAGAGCCGCAGCCCACAGCTTGCCGGCGCCCACGCCGACGTGCAGGGCCGGGTCGGTTTCACTGGTCGAAGCGTCTCCATTATGATCACCGCAAATCGCCTCGGCGCAAGCGGCTGCGGTCTGAACTGCGCTTCCTAGATCGTCGTCGTCCGCGGCCCAATAGGCGACCAAAGAGTCTCCCTCAAAGTACAGCACCTCGCCGCCACGATCGTAGATTTGGTCCGCGCACCGTCCGTAAGAGAGGCTCAGCAGCCTGGGGATTCTTTCAAGTCCTGCTTGCCCACGTCGGGCTAGCTGTTCGACCAAGGCTGTGTACCTGGACACGTCAACGAACAAGACGGCTGCCGGAAACTCAACGGCCGCGGGCCGGTCACCGCGAGGCCCGTAAAGTTTACTGAGCAACTCCAACGGCAAGAAACTCTCGAGCAGTCGACCCGTCTCTTTCACAACCTCTTTCCTCATAGTAGAAGCAGAAAGTGGTCAAGGAGCGCCAACCATACCAATTACTCTTGCCTTCCCGATGACGAGGCGGGTAACTATCAAAAATATTCCCTAATCGCCTTATCCTATCACCAATTTTCGCATGAATTCATCGAATGCTTTCGGCGCCGCCTAATTTGAAGCCCACTGGAAGCGAGCGGGCCTTGCCGCGGAAGCGCCAAATACCTGGCTCGTGACTGTTTTCGCTGAACCCAGAATGGCTTACCACCCCGTCTAGTAAAATTTGCGAGCTCTGTCGGGATGGCTTGGCGTGGGGCTCGCCTGAAGATTTGAAGAACGTCAGCCAAAAATCAACTACACAAGCTAACAAAACCCGCTAGATTGGGCAATGCAACTACACCGTTCAACGCACCTCTGGGGGAGCGTTATGCCGAGAGGCGAGAACGCGAGCAACCTCCTGATTTACAAAAACGCCGAGAGGTGTCTGATCAATCGCCTTTACTCCTCTGTTTCCCGAACGGGAAGCAGATAATGGCTGGGGGCGGGGGGCTTGACACCGACTCGGGAACGGCCTGGATCTCGCAGGGTTTCGAGCGCTTGATCCATCGCGTGCGCCAAGCGCCTACTGAAGTGCATTTTGACCTAATTATCATCGGTAGCGGTTACGGCGGTGCAATTGCTGCGGCGACGTTCGCTGGCCGCCAGTACGGCGGAGCGGCGATCACGGTTGGCGTGCTAGAGCGGGGCAAGGAGTATCTTCCGGGCTCGTTTCCGACCGGCTTGGGCGAGTTGCCGGGGCACATCCGCCAGGGCCACAACAAGGAAGGCCTCTTCGACATCAGACTCGGAGGAGAGGTCACAACGGTAGTCGCGAACGGGGTTGGCGGCGGCTCACTGATCAATGCGGGCGTAATGGAAGTGCCCGCGCCGGGCATTTTCACGACCGGCTGGCCAAGCGGGTTAAAGAACTTGTCGACCTGGACGTCGTATTTCGACCGCGCGCGAGATTTGGTCGGCGCCAGCATCAGTGGCGTTCCAAACACGATCGTCAATCATGTTGACGGCGTACCTCAGAAGTTTCAATCGATCAGCGCCATCGCGCCGCCCGGCAAATTTCACCCGGCTGCGATCACGATCGCAATGAAAAACTCGACGAGTTCAGGCAACGTCAACCTCAATAAGTGCGTGCGTTGCGGTGATTGCGCGACCGGCTGCAATTTCGGTGCGAAGAACTCGCTTGACGTCAATTTGCTCGTTCGCGCTCAGCAAGCCGGCGCGGAAATCTTCAGCGGCGCGACCGTGCTCAGTATCGAGAAGGAAGGCAGCACCGGTTGGATCGTCAACAGTGTCTACACTAATGCCGATCTACGCAAGCGCGAGGGGGAAGTGCTGAAAATACGCGCGCGCAAGGTCGTGCTGGCCGCGGGCACGCTGGGCTCAAGCGAGATCCTGCTGCGCTCGCGTGACCTCGGACTGCAAGTGTCCGACGCGCAGCTTGGTAAGCGCTGCTCAACCAACGGTGACATGTTAATCGCCGACTATGCGACATCCGCGGCGGTGCATACAGTCGCGGACGAGACTGTGAAACCTTCGACTCGCGCCATCGGCCCGACGATCACCGGCGTCATCGACTTGCGTGCGACGGCTGGCGTCGTGATCGAGGAAATGTCGGTGCCGGCCGGGCTGCGCCTTGCGTTCACCGAGATCTTCGCCACGGTCAACATGTTGCACGGCATCGCCGAGAACGATTCCTCGCAACATACTCAGGGTTTCCCGAACGACGACCTCTACGTTGCGCCCGCCACGCGCGTCGAGCATTCCGCGCTCTACGCCGTCATGGGTGACGACGGAGCGGCCGGCAGCATCGAGATCAACGGCGACTCGACGACCGCGGACCGGGACGGCATCGCGCGGCTTCGCTGGAATAAGCTACAAGACTTACCGGTGTTCGACGCCCAAGTTGAGACACTTGCGGATCTCACGAAAAACACTGGCGGGCGGATGATTCCCAATCCCGTCTGGAAGCTGCTTCCGGCGGAACTGACCTGGTTGCTCAAAGATCAGCGCGGGCCACTCACAACCGTGCATCCGCTCGGTGGCTGCACAATGGGTGACACGGGCGCTACCGGTGTCGTCGACCACATTGGCCGCGTGTTCTCGAGTAGCAGCTCCAACGCGGTGCACGATGGTCTCGTTGTTCTCGACGGTTCGATCATTCCGACCGCCCTCGGCACGAATCCGTCGCTCACGATCTCCGCGGTGGCGCTGCGCGCGGCGGAGGTGCTCGCGATCCAGTGGGGCTATGCCGTTGGGCCAGCGCCAACGCTCGGCGCACCTCTTACCCGACCCGAGTTTCGCTCCACCGATGCGCCCGCTCAGCCGCCGGCCACCGAAGTTGAAATCATAGAGCGGCTCGTCGGACCGGTGAATTTCCAACCGAGCAGCGGCTCGGCAGAGACGCGCATCGTTGAATTGACACTCCGTTTCAGCCCGACGGCGCTCGCGCAGCTCACGCCCAGCAATGGGGGCAATCCCACCGTGCCAGTAGCAGCGAATATGTCCGAGTTCACGGTCCGAAGTAGGATCCGGATCTTTCCACGGACAGAGTGGGACTTGCTTGAGATGGGTTGGACTCCACCGCGTTTGATGGAACAGAAGCTAGACGCGATCGCCGACTTCAGCGCTCCGCTTACAGGCAGCCTGCGAATCTTCGAGCGCCAGAATAGTTCCGTTTTTGCGCGAATTTGGCGCGCCAGCAAAGCATGGATTCTGAACCGCGGCTTGCGTGACACCTATCAAGCAATCGTCGACGGCGACGGCGGGCCGGGACTATGGTCGCGTATCAAATCGGGGCTCGCCATCGCAAGCCGCTCCGGTGAAATCCGAACGTTCGGTTACAAGCTTACCATCGGCACGCCGGACGCCGGCGCTAAGATTGCGCTCAACGGCAACGACATTGTTGGCACCAAGACCTTCACGTACGAACGGCGTTGCAACCCGTGGCGCCAGCTCATGGATGTGACGCTCGAAACGTTCCCCGGGTTGAGCGCTGGCACCGCCGAAGGAATCTTGAAGCTGGATGTGCGCTACCTTGCACGAATCGGTGTGCCGCTGTTTCGAATAACGCGCCAGCGCGATGGCGTGAGCGCAATTGGCGAACTTGCGACCTTCCTCGGGTATGTCGTGCGGCTGCTGCTGGGCCTGCACATCTGGAGTTTTCGAGCGCCAGACAAGGATATCGACCCGGCGAACGATGTATTGAACCTTCTTCCGCCACTCGCGCTTCGTCTTTCTGACGGCAGCTCCGTCGCTGCGGAGATCCACCACATCCCGATTCCAGCGAAAGAGCCCGAGGGTGGCGGGCTGGCCGTTCCGGGCGACGTGCGGCTCACGCGTTACCCGAATCCCGGTACCACCAAGCGGCCGGTCGTGATGCTCCATGGCTACAGCGCGGGCGGTACAACGTTCGCGCATCACGCGGTGAATCCGAATTTCGCCAGCTACCTGTGGGAGACAGGGCGCGACGTATGGATCGCCGATCTGCGAACCAGCTCGGGCCACCCGACCACCGCCACAAAGGCATGGAGCTTCGACCAGATCGGTGTGGTGGACGTGCCGGAGGTGCTGCGGGCCGTTTCCCATGAGAGGAATGACAGCAAAGTCGACGTGATTGCACATTGCATGGGCACCGTCGTCTTCAGCATCGCGGTGCTCGGCGGCCACGTGAAAGATCTCATCGACCGTGTGGCGTTCACGCAGGTCGGGCCGCTCGTCGTGTTCACACCCGCGAATATCTTTCGCGCCTACGCGATGCGGTATCTCATCGATTTTGTGCCGGACAGCTACAGCTTCAACCCCACGAATCCGACGCTCGCCGATGATCTCTGGGACCGGCTGCTGTCAACGCTGCCCTATCCCGTCGAGGAGTTCGATATCGAGAACCCGCTCTGGCCAACCGAACGAACGCCTTGGACACGCACCCGGCATCGAATGGATGCGCTATACGGCCGGGACTTCAACCTGGTCAACATGGAACCGGAGATGCTACGCTTCATCGATGAGCACTTCGGTGCATTAAGCTTGAAGACAGTGTCGTCGACCATACATTTCGCGCGCTACTCGCTGATGACAAATTTTCACGGTTTTAACCAATTAGTCTCGCGCCAGAATTTCAAAGACTACTGGGACTTCCCGACATTCAGCGTGCACGGCAGCAACAATGGGCTTTCGCACATTTCGACCGTCGACCGGATGAGGACGATCCTCGACGACGCCAAGTGCAACTACGTCCAGCCGTTTATCAATCCTGGCGCCGGTCACCAAGATGCGCTGGTCGGAACGACCAGACATGCGACGTTCAAAAAGATCGAAGAGTTCTTAGACGCCACTAACCCGCTGAACCAAGTCGCGTCCGACGCAAAGAAGGTGGCTTATCCGCCATGGATAGGGCCGATCATCACTGAGGAGCGGCCGCGGACCACGGCGCTGGTCGTTCGCGTGGGAGCACTGCCTTCGCTACGAGCGGCGGAGTCTGTGCTGTTGCTGCGGATCAGTTTGGTCGGCAATCAGATTCTCCGACCCGACGACCCAACGAAGAAATGGGATACTCAATACATCGTAGACCATATGGTGGTTTACATGTCGGCGGGACTCACAGATGACCGTTGGGATGCGTTCGAGGCTCCGCTGCCGGAGCTTATGCCGGGCTACGATCCCGCCCATCCGGGTAACGCGCTGCTTGTACTGCTGGTCTATGACGAATCCTCGGAATTGTTTGTTCCGATGGTTGGCCATTTCCGTGCGAGAGAAAAGCGTGTTTTCAAGTTGAATCCGACCGGGTCCACTGATGATCCGCCAATCGAGGTGGGCGCATTTAAATTCGATCGGTTCGAGAGAATGGCCGACGCAGCACAGCGCGCGCTCGTGGCTTACAATATGAAGCCGCGAGACGGCGGAGAGGGTACGCCTCCGCACCTTGTCTACCGCGGGATGGAGCGCTTTACTATCCCCATGTCCAACCGTACGGACTCACCGGATACCGCGGGTTCCACGGTAGCCTCGATGTCGTTCGGTTACGGGCCGGACGGCGAATCCGTTCTCGAGCGTATAATCGAGCAGGATCCTGACCTTCTGAACGGTGTAATTCCGTACGATCCGCCGCAACTCCCACCCATAACACCCATTCCGACCGGCACGCGCTTCGCGCTCGCGTCTTGCCAATACCCTGCCGGGTTCATCGATGACCCTGTTGCGTATCGCTCCTATCGCGACATCGTCACACGTCTCGAGGGGAACGCCGGGCCGCGGTTTGCGCTGTTCGTGGGCGACCAAGTGTATGTCGACCCCACCGCCGGACTCTACGATCCGGCTGGAAAAGATGACCGATATCGGCTGCCCTACGAAGCATGGCTGCTCCAGCAGAAAGTGCGCAATGCTTTGCGCCGCATTCCATCCTTCATGCTGCTCGACGATCACGAGATCGAAAATAACTGGGAGCCGATTGCGGACCCCGATGATCCCTCGAATGCAGGTAAAGAAAAGGACGGATTTGCCGCGTACGAAAAATACCAGCGCGGCATAAGCGGCGGGCTCGAGACATTCGACTTCGACGGGTTTTATTTCTTCATGCTCGACACGCGCAGCGAGCGGGAGCATCGCAAGGTAGATGGCAGCCTCGCGAACGCGAAACTATTCAATTCGACGACGATGGGGAAGTTGAAGCAATGGTTGCTGGACAGCCCGGCTCCGAAATTCGTTGTGTCGCCGGCCATGCTGCTACCGCGTCATCGCCGGTCGGTACAACGCGATTCGCGTCTGGATCCGTCGAACCTGAGCGCACTGCACTCCGACAGCTGGGATGGATATCCGAATACGCTGCGCGAGGTGCTCGCCCATATCGCTAAGGAAAAAATAGAGGGGGTGGTGTTCTTGTCGGGCGACGAGCATCGGGCTTGCGTCACAACGGCGGAACTGCGCGACACGTCAGGCGTTCTGATAACCCGAGTGCATTCCATTCATACCGCCGCGGTCCACGCGCCTTACCCCTTCGCGAACGGCCTCGACGAAGATATCGTCGCCAACGAGACAATCGATATCGAGGATTCAGGCGGGACTTATTACTACCGTTGCGTTGTGAAGGCAGAGAGGCCGCCCGCCGGCGACGGCATGACGTTCTTGTCCGTCCATCACGATGGGACGGCTTGGCAACTCGATTGCGAGTTCGCCAATGGACCGATTCCGACGATCACGCTTTAATCTTTTTGGACGGCAGGGCCATCGCGTTCGCCGTCACCGACAAATATTTTGGTCCTTGCCCTTGGGACGGCCGACGTAGATGCCGTCAAGCGATGCTGATGAAAGGGCGCCAGATGCATGCAAGACCACAATAATGTGCCGGTCTCGTAAGCCATGGGCGCACCCTTAGATTGGCCTTGGTGCTTCAAGGCGGTCGATAGGGCAACGCTTAACACTGCGCCAGGGTGGCCTCGCCAGGTGACGGCGCATTGCTCCTAAAGTTGAGCTACGAGACGCGGCAAAGGCGCTAGGTCTACGTCAGACCGATCCTCAACCAGCCGCGGCCGCTCGCTGGTGCCGGCTAGGCCCGCGAGAGGCCAATCCGTAGAACTTCAAAGCCATTTGGAGGCGACGGTCGTGATTGTTCGTAAGAGAGAGACAGGAACCCTTCAGCGTGGGTTGCGACCGTGGCTTTCCTGATGGTGAGCGGCGGACGAGTTGAAATTCCAGCGAATTTTCGCACGTAACGGGGGAGGGTGGGTCTGCCGATCAGACTTCAGCGCCTTTCCGACACGGGCTATCACCGGTCTTCTCTTTCCTGTTGGAGGTGGTCACTATTTTGATCTTAACGACGTATCCGGATCTTATTGCAGTAAAATAAATCTCGATAAGGGGCGCGTCCGCATTTCGCGGACCAGGCTCTCGTGAGCCGCGCCGCAAGGGCGTCGCGGCCATGCGGCATCGATCCTTCGCGCAAGAACAGATCACACCCCCTCACCGGGGCGGAAACGAAAAACCGGACCTTTATGCAGTAGCCAGTTGCATAAAGGTCCGGCCTTATAGTGCCTTGCCGCGATACCGAACGGCTGCAAAGGACATTTCAGATCCTTTGGAGAGGTTTCGCTTTGCGTCCGGGTTGCGACCCGGAGGCGGCGATTTCTCAGTCGCTGATACGATTACTTCTTTTTCTTTGAGGTCTTCTTTGCCACCTTCTTGGTGGCTGCCTTCGCGGTCTTCTTTGCCTTCTTCGCTTTCTTGGCCATGTCGTCCTCTGCAAAAAACTTGCTCAGTGAACATGCGCACGCCGTGGATCGACAAGCGCAACATTGAGACAGTATCACAAATGCAAAATTGATACCAATACGCCGCCAAGTCGCTCTTGAGTCGCTAGCTGGAGGCAGTCGGTCCCGCGTCCCGCCTGCGGCGGCGGTCGTGGTAGACCACCTGTGTGTACCGAAAACCTTATCCGAGTTGATGACGTGATGGAATCACCTAAGCTGGCGGAATGATCGGGCTGCTCTGTTTCGCTCTGGCCGTTTTGGCCTCGCCATTCAAGTCGAACTTACGGCTTGAAGCTGAGAACGCGGTGCTTCGACACCAATTGATTGTCTTGAGGCGTAGCCTGCATGGTCGCGTCCGGGTCACGAACAATGATCGCTGGCTCCTTATCCAGCTGTATCGTTGGTTTCCATCAATCCTGCGGGTTCTCACAATCATCCAGCCCGAGACGCTCGTGCGTTGGCACCGGGCCGGCTTTCGTTGCTACTGGCGTTGGAAGTCGAGCCCGCAGGGA
>Ga0137399_10000883_pt1 | contig 13007 bp, 9 predicted proteins | sample czorhiz316metaG_FD_104810 | JGI IMG/M metagenome (GOLD analysis project Ga0137399, IMG submission 104810) | Vadose zone soil microbial communities from Angelo Coast Range Reserve, California, USA - czorhiz3.16 metaG | ecosystem: Environmental > Terrestrial > Soil > Vadose zone | place: USA...
AAGACGAGACCTGCCTACTATGGTTCTCCGACCAGACCAAATCGCACCACCGCCGTTGGTGCAGCACAATGCTCTGCGGAAACCGCCACAAGGTCGCCGCCTACCGAAAGCGACGCCGTGCTCGAGGTGTGTGACGCGCCGACGTGGACTATTGTTGTCAACGCCGACCTGAGTTGCGCACTTAGGGGCTACGCACGAGACTGATCTCGCCCCAGTCGGTTACGAAGTGTGTTCTACCCTCACAGCGCCTCGGTTCGGGCGTCGATGAACGCCGTGATCAACAGCAGCCAGTCCAGGGCGGCACGGGGACCGCAGATCTCCAGTTGGTGCGCGATCTCCGAGAGATGCTCGGACTTCACAGACCCAATCAGCCGAATGGTCGACCGTGCCCCATCCGAGCCGCGCTCGATCTTGAACGTCATTCATCGCCGCCTTTCCGTCGCACGCGTTCTCGATCTTTGTTTCCAAGTCCGGTCTCGGCGATCGCGCACATCGGAGAGCAACCTGCGGGCCATCCTCTTGCAGTAGGGAATGCCTGGGTCCTGCTGATCGTCCGAGCAGCAATTGCCCGGCATCTGCCCAGCCATCGCGCCGTCCCTGTCGGGGCGCCAATCCGCGCTGCCCCCGCCGGGACTCCGCTCGGCGCCAATACCGCCAGGAAGGGCGCAGGGCATCCAGTCTGGCGGGCTCGATTCCCTTGGGGCGACGGCCGTATAGTCCTGGTCGAGATCGGGGTGTAGAACGCAGATCGAACTCGCGCATCCCGGGCAGGCGCTCTGCTCGTCGGAGAGCGGGCGCTAGCGGGAGCGGCACGCTGCCCGCGTTCGATTGTGAGGTGGCCATGAGCGGCACAGATGGCGCAGCCTCGGGAGCTATCACCGCGCAAGCTGTGGACCACGGTGACACCGCGGGACGACTCCAGACGGCCCTCGACGAGCTCAATCAGGCGGAAGCCGAACGTCGGAGAATGCTCGACAACCTCCCCGTTCTTTCCTGGCGCGGGTTGCCCGACGGCTCAAAGGACTTTTTCAACCTCCGATGGCACCACTACACCGGTCTCTCGCCTGCGGAGGCCCACGGCTCCGGCTGGCACGTCACGGTCCACCCCGACGACATGCCACGGGTGAGGCACTTTTTCCTGGAGCTCGTTGCTTCGGGGAAGCCGGGGGACGTGGAAGCACGTCTCCGTCGATTTGACGGCGAGTATCGGTGGTTCCTTTGCCGGGCCGAGCCCGTGCGCGACGAGTTGGGGAACATCGTCGTCTTGTACGGCACACACACCGATATCGAAGACCGCAAAGCGACGGAAGACAAGCTGCGGAGGAGTGAGCAAGAGCTTCGTCGCATGATCGACGCTATTCCCCAGACTATTGTCGTGCTGGACCCTGACGGTAACGCCGTCAACGCGAATCAATCGACGCTCGACTATACCGGTCTCACGATGGAGGCCGTGAGGTCACCGTCCTTTCGGGAGCTGGTATTCCATCCCGAGGACGTCGAGAGGTTGCGGAGCGAACGCCAGGAGGCACTCGCGCGCGGGGTTCCTTTCGCCAGCGAGCAGCGAGCGCGCCGAAAGGACGGCCAATACCGTTGGTTCCTCGTCCAGTACAACCCGCTTCGCGATGCGCATGGACGGCTGCTGCATTGGTACGCGACCGGAACCGACATCGATGATCGGAAGCGGGCCGAGCAAAGCGTTCGAAACGAGAACCAGGCCCTTCGAGATGAGATCGATTACTCCTCGATGTTCGAGGAAATCGTCGGCTATTCCGCACCTCTTCGGCGCATGCTCGCTCAGGTGGCTCGGGTGGCCGGCGCTGACGCTACCGTCCTCATTCTTGGTGAGACTGGTACGGGCAAGGAGCTCATCGCCCGGGCGATTCACAGAAACTCCAAGCGTTCGAGCCGGGCATTCATCCGCGTGAATTGCGCCGCCATCCCTCCCACCCTCATTGCATCCGAGCTGTTTGGCCATGAGAAGGGATCCTTCACCGGCGCTGTGCAGCGCCGGATCGGGCGTTTCGAAGCGGCTGACGGAGGAACGATCTTCCTCGACGAGGTCGGCGAGCTGCCATCAGAAGCTCAGGTCTCCCTTCTCCGCGTGCTGCAGGAAAGAGAGTTCGAGCGGGTCGGAAGCAACCGGGCGCTCCCCGTGGACGTGCGCGTCCTGGCCGCAACCAACCGCGACCTGAAAAGCGCCGTCGCGCAGGGCAAGTTCCGCGAGGACCTCTACTATCGCCTGAATGTCTTTCCCATCGAAGTCCCCGCGCTCCGCGACCGAGCCGACGACATCCCGTTGCTTGCCGAGTATCTGGTCCGGCGCTTTGCCCAGAAGGCTGGTAAAAAAATCGGACACATCGACGGAAGGACGCTCGAGCTGCTTCGAGCCTACGACTGGCCCGGAAATGTTCGCGAGCTTCAAAACGTGATCGAGCGCTCGGTCATCCTGTCTGATGGAGAGGCGTTCTCCGTAAATGAGGCATGGCTGAGGCGGAGCGCTGACGGTGCGTTCGGATCAACGGTCTCAGCAACCCACGCAGGGGCAGCTCACGAGCGAGAGAGGATCGAGGCCGCTCTGGCAGCCTCGCAGGGGAGAGTATCCGGTCCTTCCGGAGCAGCAGTCAGGTTGGGCTTTCCTCGGCAGACACTCGAATCCAAGATTCGGGCTCTTCGGATCAACAAGCATCGGTTCAAGTCGCCGTAAGCTGCGAAACGGCTCGGCAAATGCTGGGCAATTGCTCGCCGGCCGGTGATTAGCCCCTGGCGTTCGCCTGGTGCGACACGATGGTCCGCAGATTGCTGTTCGCAGTGCCCGACCGCCAGCCCATCTGGGGCCGGCCACCGCTCAAGGAGCAACGCCATGGAAAAGCCAGTCGTTTTGATCACCGGAGCCCTCACAGGCATCGGTCGCGCCACCGCCATCGCCTTCGCCAAGGATGGCGCCCGCCTGGTCGTCTCAGGCCGGCGGGAGACCGAAGGTAAGGCTCTCGAGGCCGAACTTCGCCGCCTGGACGCCGAAGCCGCGTTCATCCAGGCCGACGTCCGTCGCGAAGACGAGGTGCGCAACTTGGTCGATCAGACCGTGGCCCGGTTCGGCAGGATCGACGCCGCGGTCAACAGTGCCGGTACCGAGGGCCAGCCTGGACTGGTCGTCGATCAGACCGTCGAGAGCTACGCCGCCACCTTCGACACCAATGTCCTCGGGGTGCTGCTGAGCCTGAAGCATGAACTGCGCGTGATGACGGCACAGAAGAGCGGCAGCATCGTCAACATCTCATCGACCTACGGTCATAGGGGCGGCGCCGGTGCCTCGCTCTATGTCGGCAGCAAGCACGCCGTCGAAGGCATCACCAAATCCGCAGCGCTCGAGGGCGCTGCCTCGGGTGTGCGCGTCAACGCCGTCGCCCCCGGGCCGATCGACACCGGCATGCTCGATCGCTTCACCGGCAACCCAAAGAACAAGGCGGCGCTGACGTCGACCGTTCCGCTGGGTCGGGTCGGCAAGCCCGACGAAGTTGCTCGTGCGATCGTCTTTCTCGCTTCCACCTCGGCCTCGTTCGTGACCGGCCAAATCGTTTCCGTCGACGGCGGCAAGACTGCCGGCTGACCGTTTCGGCAAGGCCTCTGGCGTGCCGCTGGGGAGGAGGGCTTCCCAGTAAGGTGGACGGAGAAATTGTCGGGGCGATCGGGTTGAGCGGGGCGCCCACCGTGCAGAACGACGTCGATTGCGCGAGAGCCGCTCTAGCGCTCGTATCCGATGCGGTGCCTGTGGACTGAATTGGTAACCCACTCGGCGGTTACATGGCCCGGGCTGACGGTGCTGAGATCTTGCTGCCCTGCCGGTCCCTGAGGTCCTCCGGGCCCTACATCGCCGCGTCCACTACTGCAGGCAGCGACCGCGCTTGCGATGACGAGAGGGCCATGCGGCTATGTAGAACGCCGCTTGGCGCGAGGCAGCTCGGGCGCGGTGTCGCGGATCTGCGTGACCTCGTCGCCCGCCTCGTCGGCATAGGCGGTGATGCGGACCGAGGCCCTGCGCAGTCGCCGGCACAGCTCGCGGTTGATGTTCTGCAGCACCAGCACGTACGACTTCACGTCTTCCTGGTAGAGCTTGTACAGGTCCGCGTTGGTCAGCTCGAGCAGCCGCGCCGCGTGCTCGACCACCACGGAGAAGGGCCGCGGCTGCATCTCGATGAGCGTGGTCTCGCCGAAGAAGTCGCCCGGCTTGAGATGCATCAGTCGGACCGCCCGGCCGGAGTCGCCGCTCTTCAGCGCCACGAGCTCGCCCGACTCGACCACGTACATCGAGCGGCCCTGCTCGCCCTCGCGGAAGACGGCGGCCCCGCGCGGGAAGATGCGCTCGTTGGTCATGGCGACCACGTGCCGCAGCGCGATGTCGTCCAGCCCGCCGAAGAACGGCGTGCGCGAGAGGAACCTGGCCAGCCCGGCGCGATCGCGCGGCATGGGAGCATTGTATTGCCCGGAACGTCCCAGGTCGAAAAACGGGGCGCCGTCGCATAGTCTTGTGCGATGGCCGACGACAAGGTGGGACTCGGTGCGGCTGCCGCGGCGCTCGAGGCGGAGCTGCGCCGCTTCGAGCAGGTGACGGACCTCGCCGCGCGGCTGGAGCTCAAGTCGCAGAAGAACCTGGAACGCGCCGTGCGCGCCGCCCAGGACGCCGCCGAGGCGCAGGCGCGGGTGGCGGAGCGGGTGCGCGCGCTCGTGGAGCAGATCGCGGGCGCCCGGCAGCGCCAGGAGACCCAGGCCGCGCAGCTCGAGGAGCGCGCCCGCGAGATCCAGTCCCGGCGCGAGTTGCTCGACGCGCTGCTGACCCGGTTCGCCCGGCTGGGGGAAGAGGCGGCCGAGGTCAACGACCTGCTCAAGCAGGGAGGGCGCGTCGACGAGGCCGAGGAGCGGCTCGGCCGGGTAGCCGCGTCGGCGGAGGAGCTTCTCCGGGACGCCGAGCGCGACGGGTTCGAGGACGCGGTCCGGCAGGCGGAGTCCGTCCGCCAGCAGTCGCTCTCCGCCCGGAACAAGCTCAAGCTCCTCCGCGAGAAGACGTAGGCGGCTCGCGGAGCAGGAAGATCGCGAACGCGACGGCCGCCGCCGCGCCGAGCTGCGCCAGCGAGACCAGCAAGAGCCAGCCTCCGGCGGCGCGCAGCACGTCCACGGTCACTCCGCGCGCAGGGACAGCATCGGGTCCACCCGCGCCGCCCTGCGCGCCGGCGCCCAGCTGGCGAGGGCGGCCACGCCGAGCAAGAGCGCCGACACGGCCAGGAAGGTGAGGGGGTCGGTCGCGCTCACCTGGTAGAGGGTCTCCTTCGCCGCCTCGGTGACCACCAGCGAGACCACCAGCGCGGCCGACAAGCCCAGCCCGACGCCGACGACCGCAAGCCTCATCCCGCCGCCCACCACGGTCCGCAACACCTGGCTGGCGGGAGCGCCCAGCGCCATGCGGATGCCGATCTCCTTCGCGCGCTGCGCGACCGAGTACGCCATGACGCCGTAGATGCCCAGGGAGGCGAGCACCAGCGCCACGACACCGAAGACGGTCAGCAGCATCATCGGGAAGCGCCGCTCGCCGAGCGACTCGCCGATCACCCGTTCGAGCGTCCGCAGATGCGCCAGGGGCTGGTCCTTGTCGATCGCCTGCAGCTCGGTGCGCAGGAGTGGCGCCAGGTCCATCGGCCGGCCGGACGTGCGCAGGAGGATGCGCATGAACGGCTGGGTCCACTGCGCGTCGGCGACCACCGCCAGAGGCTCGGGAGGATGGTCGAGCGACTGGGTGTGCACGTCGCCGATGACGCCGACGATCTCCCAGGTGTCCTTGTCCTTGCGGAAGCCCTTGAGCCTACGTCCCACCGCCTCGCCGCCGCCGAGGAACTTGCGGACGAACGCCTGGTTGACGAGGACCACTTGCGGCGCGCGCACGTCGTCGGACGCGCGCAGGTCGCGACCCTGCAAGAGCGGGATCCCGAGCGTCTCGAGGTAGCCGGGGGTGGCCCAGACCACCTCGGCGTCGGTGCCCTGGCCCGGGGGCGCAGGCGGCAAGCCCTCGATGTCGAAACCGAGGCTCGCATTGAACCCCGGATCGAGCGGAACGCTAGTGGCGATCGCGGCGCTCTTCACGCCCGGGAGCGCGGCTGCGCGCGCGAGGAGCTGCTGCTGGAACGCATGCATCTGCTCGTCCTTGCCGTATCTGTCCTTTGGCAGCACGGTCTCGGCCACCAGCACGCGCGCCGGATCGGCCAGACCCGTCCGCACGCCGATGAGCCGCGCCAGGGTCCGGATCATCAGCCCGGCGCCGATCACCAGCACCAGCGCCAGCGCGACTTCCACCACTACCAGCGCTGCGCGAGCCCGGCCGCGGGAAGTGGCGCCGGACGCCCCGCTCTTGAGCGCCTCGACGAGATCGGGTCGGCTGGCATGGAGCGCGGGAGCCAGGCCGGCGAGGAGCCCGGACCCCATGGAGATCGAGAGGGCGAAGGCGAGGACCGACCCGTTGAGGCGCACCTCGTCGAGCCGAGGGATGGACCGCGGGGCGAGCGCGACCAGGCCGTCCAGGCCCCACGCCGCGAGGAGCACGCCGAGCGCTCCCCCGACCAGCGCCAGGACGAGCGCCTCGGTGAGCAGCTGCCGGACGATCCGGCCGCGTCCGCTGCCCAGCGCCGCGCGGATGGCCAGCTCCCGCTGCCGGGCCGCGCCGCGGGCGAGCAGCATGCTGGCGACGTTGGCGCAGGCGATCAGCAGCACCAGCACCACCGCTCCGAGCAAGGCCTGCAGCACCGGCTTGATCGGCCCGACCAGGTCGTCGAGCAGCGGGACCGCCCGCTGCGACCAGCCAGTGTGCTCGGGGATGCGCGAGGCGATGCGAGGTCCCACCACCGCCAGGTCTGCTTGCGCGTTCCGGACCGAGATGCCGGGCTTGAGCCGCGCGAAGGCGCTGATGAAGTGCAGGCCGCGGTTCTGCTGGTCCTTCTCGTCCCACTCGAACGGGATGAGCGCCTCCGCGTTGCGCAGCAGCGGGAAGCGGAAGCTGGCCGGCAAGACGCCGACGATGGTGTACGTCCTGCCGTTCAGAGTGGTGGTCTGGCCCAGGATGCGTGAGTCGCCGGAGAACTCCCGCTTCCACAGCCGATCGGTGAGGACCACCTCGTGCTGCGCTCCGATGTAGTCCGTCTCCGCGGCGAATCCGCGGCCGAGCGCCGGGTGCACTTTGAGCGTGGCGAAGAAGCTCGCGGTCACCTTGGCGGCCGGGAGCTGCTCCGGCCCGGACGCGACCGTCATCGACAAGCGCGAGATCTGGACGGCGGCGACCGACTCGAACGCGCCGTTCTCCTTCGCCAGGTCGATATAGTCGAGCGTCGAGTACGGGTTGCGGTCGTGCCCCGGTGAGTCTCCCGGGACCGTCTCGTACAGCCGGACGAGCTGCTCGGGCTGCGGGACGGCCAGAGGGCGCAGGACGACCCCTTCGAGCACGCTGAAGATTGCGCTGCTGCCGCCGACCCCGAGGGCCAGCGCGACCACCGCCGCTGCCGTGAAGCCGGGCGAGCGCGCGAGCGTGCGGAGGGCGTAGCGGAGGTCTTGCAGGAGGGTGTCCATGCGACCTTGACGAGCGAACTTCGTGCCAGCCCTGGCGGCGTGGAACCACGAGGAAATCGCGCGGGTCCGAGCGCCGCCGGGCGACCGCTCGCGGGATCGCACAGTCCCACAACCGGACAATGACCCGGGACGCGCCGCGCGCTATACCCGTGCGCGCTTCCAGCCCGGAGGAACCATGGCCACCACAGCCCGCGTCGTCCGCGTCCACAAGACGGGCGGCCCCGAGGTGATGCAGCTCGACGAGGTGCAGCTCCCGCCGCCCGGCCAGGGTCAGGCGCTGGTGCGCATCGAGGCGGCCGGGGTCAACTTCATCGACATCTACCACCGCGTCGGGCATTACCCGCTGCCGCTGCCGCTCGCGATGGGAGTGGAGGGCGCGGGCGTCGTGGAGCAGGTGGGGCCCGGGGTGACCGACCTCCGCGTCGGGCAGCGCGTGGCATGGACCAACGTGAACGGCACGTACGCGACGCACGCCCTGGTGCCTGCGGACCGGCTTGTGCCGGTGCCGGAAGGAGTCTCGGGGAAGCTCGCCGCCGCCGTCATGTTGCAAGGAATGACCGCGCACTACCTGACCCACGACACGTACCCGCTGAAGCGCGGCGAGTGGTGCCTGATCCACGCGGCGGCGGGCGGGGTCGGGCTGCTCTTCTGCCAGATGGCGAAGAAGATCGGCGCCCGCACGATCGGCACGGTCGGCACCGAGGAGAAGGCGAGGCTCGCGCGCAAGGCGGGCGCCGAAGAGGTGGTCGTCTATACCAAGGCCGACTTCGAGGCGGAGGCGAGGCGCGTCACCGGCGGCGCCGGCACCAGCGTGGTCTACGACTCCGTCGGGAAGGACACCTTCGACCGCAGCCTGAAATGCCTGCGGAGGCGCGGGATGATGGTCCTCTTCGGGCAGTCGAGCGGGCCAGTGCCGCCGTTCGACGTGCAGCGGCTCGCGTCGGGCGGCTCGCTCTACCTCACCCGCCCGACGCTCGGCAGCTACATCACCACCCGCGACGAGCTGCTCTCGCGCGCCGGCGCCGTGCTGGACATGGTCCGCAGGGGCGAGCTGGAGGTCCGCATCGAGGCCGAGCTGCCGATCGCGCAGGCCGGGAAGGCGCACGAGCTGCTCGCCTCGCGGAAGACGACGGGGAAGATCATCCTGGTGCCGTAGCTCGCGCCCAACGCTACGCGGCGTAGTCCTCGATCGGCGGGCAGCTGCAGATGAGCTGCCGGTCGCCGAGCACCGCGTTGATCCGGCCCACTGCGGGCCAGAACTTCTTCGTGCGCACCCAGGGCAGCGGGAAGGCCGCGCGTTGGCGCGAGTACGGGCGGTCCCACGAGTCGGCGGTGAGCACCTCCGCGGTGTGCGGGGCGCTCTTGAGCACGTTGCGGTCGCGGGGCTGCTTGCCCTGCTCGATCTCGCGGATCTCCTCGCGTATGGCGATCATCGCGTCGCAGAAGCGGTCCAGCTCGGCCTTGGCCTCGCTCTCGGTGGGCTCGACCATCAGCGTGCCGATCACCGGAAACGAGGTGGTGGGCGCGTGGAAGCCGTAATCCATCAGCCGCTTGGCCACGTCGTCCACCTCGACGGCTGCGTCGCGCTTCACCTTGCGCAAATCGAGGATGCACTCGTGCGCCACGGTGCCGCTCTTGCCCACGTAGAGCACGGGGAAGTGCGGCCCCAGGCGCTTCGCGATGTAGTTCGCATTCAGGATGGCAATCTTGGTCGCCTGGGTCAGGCCGTCGCCGCCCATCAGCTTGATGTACGCCCAGGAGATCAGCAGGATCGAGGCGCTTCCCCAGGGCGCCGCCGAGATCGGCCCGATCGCTTCCTCGCCGCCGACGCGCACTACCGGGTGGCCAGGCAGGTACGGCGCGAGGTGTCTGGCCACGCAGATGGGGCCCATGCCCGGCCCGCCCCCGCCGTGCGGGATGCAGAACGTCTTGTGCAGGTTGAGGTGGCACACGTCGGCGCCGAAGTCGCCCGGCCGGCAGAGGCCGACTTGCGCGTTCATGTTCGCGCCATCCATGTAGACCTGCCCGCCGTGCTGGTGGACGATGCGGCAGACCTGCTGGATGCCTTCCTCGAAGACGCCGTGGGTGGACGGGTAGGTGACCATCAGCGCGGCCAGGTCCTTCGCGTTGGCCCGCGCCTTCGCCTCCAGGTCCGCCAGGTCGATGTTCCCCTTCTCGTCCGTCTTCACCACCACGATCTTGAACCCGGCCATCGCCGCCGAGGCCGGGTTGGTTCCGTGCGCCGACTGCGGGATCAGGCACACGTTGCGGTGGGACTCGCCGCGGGCCTCGTGATAGCGCCGGATGACGAGGAGCCCGGCGTACTCCCCTTGCGCGCCGGCGTTGGGCTGCAGCGAGACGGCGTCGAAGCCGGTGATCTCCCGCAGCATGGCCGAGAGCTCGTCGAAGATCTGCGTGTACCCCTGCGCCTGGGAGCGGGGCGCGAACGGATGCAGCTTGCCGAACTGCGGCCAGGTGACGGGCACCATCTCCGCCGTCGCGTTCAGCTTCATGGTGCACGAGCCGAGCGGGATCATCGAGTGCGTCAAGGACAGGTCGCGCGACTCGAGCAGCCGCATGTAGCGGAGCATCTCGGTCTCGCTGTGGTGCGTGTTGAAGACCGGGTGGGTGAGATAGGCGGAGGTGCGGGCGAGCTGCGGCGGGAGCGCGCTCTCCGGCTCGAGCTGATCGAGCGCGACGCCGCCGCCGAACACCGCCAACACGTTCTCCACGTCCTCCCGCGAGCAGGTCTCGTCGAGCGAGATGCCCACCGTGCGCGCATCGATGCGGCGCAGGTTGATGCGCCGGGCGGCCGCCGTCGCGACGATCTGGTCCGCGTCGGCCTCGACCGCGAGTGTGTCGAAGAACTGCTGGTGGCGGAGCTTGAGCCCCCGCTTGCGCAGGCCGGCCGCGAGGAGCGAAGTGAGGCCGTGCACGTGCTGCGCGATGGCCTTGAGCCCGCGCGGTCCGTGGTAGACGGCGTACATCGCGGCCATGATCGCGAGCAACGCCTGCGCCGTGCAGATGTTGCTGGTCGCCTTCTCGCGGCGGATGTGCTGCTCGCGCGTCTGCAGCGCCATGCGCAGCGCCGGGCGGCCCTGGGCGTCCTGAGAGACGCCGATGATCCGCCCTGGCATGTGGCGGACGTGCTCCTCGCGGCAGGCGAAGTAGGCCGCGTGCGGGCCGCCGTACCCGAGCGGAACGCCGAAGCGCTGCGAGGAGCCCACCGCCACGTCGGCGCCCAGCTCGCCGGGCGGAGCCAGCAGGCAGAGGGAGAGGAGGTCGGCGGCGACGACGGCCAGCGCCCCGTGCTGGTGCACCCGCTCGATGAAGGTGCGCAGGTCGCGCACGCGCCCGTCGCTCGACGGGTACTGCACCAGCGCGCCGAACACCTTGGTCTTGAAGTCGAAGGCATCCGGGTCGCCGACCACCACGCGCCATCCGAGCGGCTCGGCGCGCGTGCGCACCACCTCGATGGTCTGCGGGTGGCAGTCGCTCGCGACGAAGAACGCCTTGGCGTCGCCCCCGGCGACGGCGTGCACCAGGCTCATCGCCTCGGCGGCGGCGGTCCCCTCGTCGAGCAGGGACGCGTTCGCCACCGGAAGGCCGGTCAAGTCGATCACCATGGTCTGGTAGTTGAGCAGCGCCTCGAGGCGCCCCTGCGAGATCTCGGGCTGGTACGGGGTATACTGAGTGTACCAACCCGGATTCTCCAGGATGTTCCGCTGGATCACCGCCGGCGTGACGGTGTCCGAGTAGCCCATCCCCAGGAAGCTTCGGAACACCTGGTTCTTGGCCGCGATCTGCTGCAGGTCCTGCAGGAGGCCGTGCTCCGAAAGGCCTGTCGGGAGGTCGAGCGGCCGCTTCAGGCGGATGCCCGCGGGGACCGTGGCGTCGATCAGGGCATCCAGAGACCCTTTTCCCAGCACCTCCAGCATCTCCACCACGTCGCGGGTATCGGGCCCGATGTGGCGGTCGACGAAGCGGTCCGGGTGCCGCGGAATGTGCATCGCTTTCCTGCTCCTTCCAAGGGTCGGCGCTCCCTACCACGCCGGACGCCGCAGGGTAACCGCGATCAGGCGACGGCGCACCCACCCCAACATCGCGGCCCGCGGCCGTCGGAGAAACTTCGGCTCCTCCCGCGACACTACCTGGGGCGTCGAAGCTGCTGCATCGGCGCGGAAGAGTAACCCGCCTGGCACGGGGCCTGCTTTAGACCCCGGGCATGGAGGACGCGATGACGACGATCAAGACGACGATGCGCGAGTGGGGCTACCCGGCGCTGGTGCTGATTTCGTGGATGATGGCTGCGGCCTACACGCTCTCGATTGTGATCTGACCTGTCCGGTTCCGGGAATGGACGCGGGAATCCGGACAGGGGACGGTTGTCAGGCGAGGTGGGCCCGCTCGCCGGACCTGGCTACAGCTCGGCGCGCAGCGCGCGCGCGAGCCGCTCGATCTGCCCGCGCGAGTTGTAGAGCTGCGCGGCGATGCGGACCAGGCGCCGCGGATGCCGGGGGAAGACGAAGATCGGCACCTCGATGCGGTGGCGCTCGTAGACGACCGCTTGCAGCGGATCGTTCATCGATCCGGCCGCCGGCGGCGGGCCGTCGCTGTCCGGGAGCGGGACGGCGGCCAGCGTGCCGATCATCTCGGCGGGCGCGGGCTCCGGGATTCCGAGCGCGTCGCAGAGCAAGGCGCGGCCGCCCAGGGCGAGCTCGCGGTTGCGCTGCATCAGCGCGGGCCACCCTCCGGGCACGAGCGAGCCGAGGAAGCGGATCGCTTCGGGGATGCAGAGAAACGGCGTGGGGTCGTCGGTGCCGCCCCAGTCGAAGAGCAGGCGGAACCGCGATCTTTCCGTGCGCGTCGAATTGAAGCCGTGGCTCACCGCGAGCGGCAGCACGCCGTCCTGCCGATCCCGGCGGACGTGCAGGAAGCCCGACCCCTTCGGCGTGCAGAGCCACTTGTGGCAGTTGCCGGTGTAGTACGCGGCGCCGATCCGGCGCACGTCCAGCGGCAGCATCCCCGGCGCGTGCGCGCCGTCCACCAGCGTGTCCACTCCGCGCTCGGCGAGAGCGCGCACCAGCGTCTCCACCGGGAAGACCAGCCCGGTGGGGCTGGTGACATGATCGATCAGGGCAAGCCGGGTGCGCCCCGTCACCGCGCCGAGGACCGCGTCGACCACCTGCGCCGGCGTGACGCCGGGCCACGGGACGGCTGCGGTGACCACCCGGACGCCTGCCGGCTCGAGGACGCGGAGGGCGTTGCGGCAGGCGTTGTAGGCGTGGTCGGTGGTGAGCACCTCGTCGCCGGGCCCAAGCCGCAGAGAGCGCACGACGGTGTTCACGCCGGTGGTCGCATTGGGGACGAATGCCAGATCGTCGGCATCGGCGCCCACGAAGCGG
>Ga0137399_10000884_pt1 | contig 13005 bp, 10 predicted proteins | sample czorhiz316metaG_FD_104810 | JGI IMG/M metagenome (GOLD analysis project Ga0137399, IMG submission 104810) | Vadose zone soil microbial communities from Angelo Coast Range Reserve, California, USA - czorhiz3.16 metaG | ecosystem: Environmental > Terrestrial > Soil > Vadose zone | place: USA...
ACGCCGCCGAGCACTCGACCGCCGTGCTCGCGGCGATGCGCAATCACATGGACCTCGCGCTCCAGATCGCGGTGGGATCCAGCACGCAGATCGCGCTGTTCGTGGCCCCGCTCCTGGTGTTCGCATCGGGCTTCATGCCGCATGGCGCGATGGACCTGCGGTTCACCGCGTTCGAGGTGCTGGCGATCGCGGCCGCGGTGGGCGTGGTCACGCTGGTCGCGCACGACGGCGAGACCAACTGGCTGGAAGGCGCGCTGCTGCTCGCGGTCTACGTGATCTTCGGGATCGCGTTCTACTTCCTGCCCTGAGCCAGACCGTGCCAGACCGACGCTGACCGTGCCCCGCGCCTCTGCTACTCTGGACCCAGGAAGGAGGTCGGCCATGAGCGTGACCCCGCAGCAATCCCAGGTGGACGAGCTGATCCGCCGCCTCGATCAGGCGATGGAAATCAGCAACGATGACGTGCGATGTCGCAACGTGAAGAAGGTGCTGATGGACGTGGTCGGAGACGGCGGGGAGTTCCTCGACCCGCGCTTCCTCGCGGCCACCCCCGACTGCTACGCGCGCCGCCTGATTCACCACGATCCCAAGAATCGCTACACCGCGCTCGCCATGGTGTGGGACCGCGGGCAGGGCACGCCGCTCCATGATCATGCCGGCACCTGGTGCGTGGAGTGCGTGTATCGCGGCAAGATCCGCGTCACGTCGTATTCCGTGCACGGCGGAGACCCGGAGCGCGACCTGGTGCGCTTCGAGAAGGAAAACGTGATCCTGGCCGGCGTGGGCGAGGCCGGCGCGCTGATCCCGCCGTTCGAGTACCACGTGCTCGAGAACGCCGGCGACGTGCCGGCGGTGACCATCCACGTCTATGGCGGCGAGATGAGCTACTGCCACATCTTCGAGCCCGCCGACGGCGGCTACGTCCGCAAGTACAAAGAGCTCCGTTACACCGCGTGAGCGGGGAGAGCGGCGCCGGCTCCCCGCGCGCGATCCCCGCGATGGGCGGCAGCGTGAATGCCCGCCCGCCCGGCCGCGCATCGATCGCGCTCATCCCCGGCCTGATCGCGACCGCGCTGCTCGCGGCCCTTGCGATCTGGCTCGCGGACCAGCCGTGGGTCAAGAACACCACGCACGTCAGCGCGCTCCTGCTCGTCATCCTGCTCGGCATGCTGTGGCGCTCGCTGGCGCCGGTGCCTGCCATGCTCGAGCCCGGCGTGCGGCTGGCGCAGCGCCCGGTGCTGCGCTGGGCGGTGGCCGGCCTCGGCTTTCGCCTGAGCCTGATCGAGCTGGTGAAGATCGGCGCGCCGGCACTGGTCGTGGTGGTGATCTCGACGCTCGCCGCGCTGGTGTTCGCTTGGTGGCTGGCGCGCGTGCTGGGCGTGCCGGAAAAGCTCGGCATCCTGCTTGGGGTGGGCGGCGCGATCTGCGGCGCGTCCGCGATCGTGGCGGCGGATTCCGTGGTGCAGGGCGAGAAACGCGATTCGGCGCTCGCGCTCGGCATCATCACGCTGCTTGGCACCGTCGGCATCGTGATCTATCCGCTGCTCCACCATCCGCTCGGGCTGACCGACTTTGCGTACGGCGTATGGGACGGAGCGAGCCTCCACGAAATGGCGCAGGTGGTGGCCGCGGGCTTCGGCGTCTCGGACGAGGCGGCGCGCGTCGCCACCGTGGTCAAGCTGGCGCGCATCTGCCTGCTCGCGCCGGTCGTGCTCTACCTCGGCTGGTCGCTGCGCCATCAGCACCGCGCGGCCGGGAAGGCGCACGTCGCGCCGGTGCCGTGGTTCCTGGTGCTGTTCGTGGCGTTCGCGGTGCTGAACTCGAGCGGCTGGCTGCCGAAGCCTGCGATCGAGCTCGCGAAGACCATCGACCTCTGGCTGCTCTGCATCGGCATGGCCGGGGTCGGGATCCAGACCGGCTTCAAGGATCTCGGCAGCGCCGGCGCCCGCCCGATCCTGGTCGGCGTCGCGCAGTGGGTCTTACTCTCGACGATCGCCTACGCGCTCACGCGCGTGTTGTGCCGGTAGCCTCGCGACGCCGGAGCATTTCACCCGCCCCCGCCCGAAATGCTAGGCTCCCGTCGCTCATTGTCTGAATCGTAGTGAGACTCGTTCAGCGAAAGGCCGATGGAACGTCCTCAGCGAAACTGGAGCAGCGCCGTCGGCGGCGCTGCCGGCATGCCCGAATCCCGCGGGCGCGCCTACGGCGAGCCGTTCGGACGCACCGAGCGCACCGACTCTTGGTGGCTGGCCCCGCTCTCCCAGGCCCTGGGTCTGGCGCTGCTCGGCGCCTACGCGACCTGGGCCGCGTTTCAGGGTAATCACTACGTATTCGGCAACTACCTCTCTCCGTTCTACTCCCCGGTGTTCAAGCCGAAGTGGTGGCCGCTCTCGTCCGCGCTCCTGATCCTCGGGGCGCCGATGGGCTTTCGCACCACCTGCTACTACTACCGCAAGGCCTATTACCGCGTGTTCTTCGCGGATCCGGTGGCGTGCGCGGTAGGCGAGCCGCGCAAGGGTTACCTGGGTGAGACCAAGTTCCCGTTCATCCTCCAGAACGCGCATCGCTACTTCCTGTACTTGGCGCTGATCTTCATCGTGATCCTGTGGGGCGACGTGGTGCGCGGCTTCATCTTCGACGGCCGCTTCGGCATCGGCCTGGGATCGCTGGTCCTGATGACGTCGGTTGGGTTCCTCACGCTCTACACGTTCTCCTGCCATTCGCTGCGCCACCTGATCGGCGGGCAGGTGGACTGCTTCTCGTGCGCGGTCGCGGGCGGGCCGCGGCAGAAGGCCTGGAGCGTGGTCTCGGTGCTGAACGAGCATCACATGGGTTGGGCGTGGTGGAGTCTGTTCTTCGTGTGCTTCGCCGACTTCTATATCCGCATGTGCTCGATGGGCGTGATCCACGACCTGAGGCTGCTGTGAGCGACAAATACGAAGTCCACGAACACGACGTGCTGGTGATCGGCGCGGGTGGCGCGGGATTGCGCGCCGCGATCGAAGCCTCGGCCGCCGGCGTGTCGGTCGGCCTGGTGTGCAAGTCGCTGCTCGGAAAGGCGCACACCGTGATGGCCGAGGGCGGCATCGCGGCGGCGCTGGCGCACGTGGACCCGCAGGACGGCTGGCAGACGCATTTCAAGGACACCATGAAGGGCGGCTCGTTCCTGAATCACTGGCGCATGGCGCAGATCCACGCGCAGGAGGCGCCGGACCGGGTGCGCGAGCTGGAGCAGTGGGGCGCGCTGTTCGATCGCACGCCGGATGGCCGGATCCTGCAGCGCGCGTTCGGCGGGCACACCTGGAAGCGCCTCGCGCACGTTGGAGATCGCACCGGCCTCGAGATGATCCGTACGCTCCAGGATCGCGGCGTGCATCAGGGGCTCGAGGTCTACATGGAGTGCACCATCACGCGCCTGCTCGTGGACGGCGGCCGCATCGCGGGCGCGGTCGGCTACTGGCGCGAGAGCGGGCGCTTCGTGGTGTTCCGCGCCAAGGCGGTGGTGATCGCGACCGGCGGCGTCGGCAAGGCCTACAAAGTCACGTCGAACTCGTGGGAATACACCGGCGACGGCCAGGCGCTGGCGTACGAGGCGGGCGCGGAGCTGATCGACATGGAGTTCGTGCAGTTCCATCCCACCGGCATGGTGTGGCCGCCGGGCGTGATGGGTCTGCTCGTGACCGAAGGGGTGCGCGGCGAGGGCGGCATCCTGAGGAACAGCGCCGGCGAGCGCTTCATGTGGAAGTACCTGCCGGAAGCGCGCCGCCACGAGTACGCCGAGAACGAGCAGGAAGCGCGCGAATGGTTGGACGCCTCGGTCGCGAACCGGCAGACCCAGGCGCGCCGCCCGCCCGAGCTCTCGACCCGCGACAACGTGTCGCGCGCGATCTACACCGAGGTCAAGGAAGGGCGCGGCACGCCGCACGGCGGCGCGTTCCTCGACATCAGCTATCTGCCGGCCGAGCGCGTGATGAAGAAGCTGCCCTCGATGTACCACCAGTTCCTGGAGCTGGCCGACGTGGACATCACGAAGCAGCCGATGGAAGTGGGACCGACCACGCACTACATCATGGGCGGGCTGCGGGTGGATCCCGACACCGCGGCCGCGACCGTGCCGGGTCTCTACGCGGCGGGCGAGGCCGCCGCGGGGCTGCATGGCGCGAACCGGCTGGGCGGGAACTCGCTGTCCGATCTGGTGGTGTTCGGCCGGCGCGCCGGCGCGGCCGCCGCGGCTTACGCGAAGAGCGCCGCCGCGCCGCGCGCGAGCGATGCGGAGATCGAAGCCGAAGCCCGCGCGATGCTCGAGCCGTTCGAGCGCGCCAGCGGCGAGAACCCGTTCACGGTCCATCAGGCGCTCGAGGACTGCATGGACCGGCTGGTCGGCATCTACCGCGTCGAACGTGATCTCACCCACGCGCTCGAGGAGCTGGAGAAGCTCAAGGCGCGCGCCGCGAACGTCAAGGTCGAGGGCACGCGCATGTTCAACCCGGGCTGGCACCTGGCGCGCGACCTCGCGAACCTGCTCACGGTCTCGGAGGCGATCACGCGCTCGGCGCTGCTGCGCAAGGAAAGCCGCGGCGCGCACTCGCGCCTCGATCACACCGCGATGGACCCCGCGCTCGGGAACGTGAACTTCCGCGCGAAGAAGTCGATGACCGGTATGAACGTCGAGCCCACGCCGCTGCCCACCATGCCGGCCGAGCTGAAAGCGCTGTTCGACGCGGCGCCGGCGCCGCAGCCGGCGGGGAAGGCCTCGTGAGCGCGGGCGCGGGCGCGGTGATCGGAGCGGTCGTAGCGGGCGCGGCGGCGAGAGCCCGGGCTGAACCCACCACGCACAAGCGCGAGGCGGTGCTGCGGGTCTATCGCGGCGACAAGGACGGCGGCAAGGAAGTGGAGTACCGCGTGCCGGTCGAGCCCGGCATGGTGGTGCTGGACGCGATCCACTGGATCCAGGCGCACCAGGCGCCGGATCTCGCGGTGCGGTGGAACTGCAAGGCCGCGAAGTGCGGCTCGTGCAGCGCCGAGGTGAACGGCAAGCCGGCGCTGATGTGCAAGTCGCGCATGGACCACATGCCGGCGGGCGAGCCGATCTCGGTGCGGCCGATGAAGACGTTCCCGATCGTGCGCGACCTGGTGACCGATGTGTCGTGGAACTACGCGGTCAACAAGCGCATCCCGCCGTTCAAGCCGCGCGAAGGGGCGGAATGGAAGTGGCAGCAGTCCGACATCGAGCGGGTCCAGGAATTCCGCAAGTGCATCGAATGTTTCCTCTGTCAGGACGTGTGCCACGTGCTGCGCGCGCACGAGCTGAAGACCCAGTTCGCGGGGCCGCGGTTCTTCGTGCGCATCGCCGGCCTCGAGATGCATCCGATCGACGGCGAGGACCGCACCGGATTCCTCAAGGACCACGGCGGCATCGGGCTCTGCAACATCACGAAGTGCTGCACCGAGGTCTGCCCGGAGAACATCACCATCACCGACAACGCGATCATCCCGCTCAAGGAACGCGTGGTGGATCGGTTCTACGATCCGATGCTGGGGGTGTTGCGGAAGCTGTTCGGCCGCCGCGCCTGAGATTCAGGCGGCGCGGCTCTCGTCCGAACGCTCTTCCGACTCCGCTTCGCCCGGCCGCATTCCGAGCACGTCCCACAGCGCGTCGAGGCAGTCCCCGCACAGCCCGAGCCCGCGATCGCGTTCCATCATGCGCAGCGCGACTTCCTCGGGGAGCGCGGGCCGGTAGGGACGCGACGCGGTGAGCGCGTCGAACACGTCGGCGGTGGCGAGGATCCGGGCTTCGAGCGCGATCTGCTCGTCGCGCAGCCCGAGAAAGTAGCCGCGTCCGTCGAGCCGCTCGTGATGCGCGGCCGCGATCTTCGCCAGGGCTTCGAATCCCTCGATGTGGTTCAGGATCAGGAGCGTGTAATAGGGGTGCTTGCGCACCGCCTCCCACTCCTCGGCGCTGAGCGGCCCCGGCTTGTCGAGGATCGAATTCGACACCGAGAGCTTGCCGATGTCGTGCAGCAGTCCGGCATGCCGGAGCGAGCGCAGCTGCTCGGCGGAGAATCCGAGCCGCTCGGCGATGCGCAGCGACATTGCGGCCATGCGATGCGAGTGCTGCGCGGTGAACGGAGACTTCGCGTCCACCACCTCGGCGAACCCGTGCGCGATGCGATCCAGCGTCCCGGGACCGGCGAGCAGCGCCGCGCCGCCCGGCTCGGCGAGCCGCACCGCCTCGCGCAGGCCGGCTTCATCGAGCGCGGCGAACGTGGCGAGCCTGGGCTCGAGGCCATCCAGCGCCTGCACCAGCATCGGATCGAACCACCGGCCGCTGCGCTCGCGCGCCACCGACATGGCGGATTCCACGCTGTCGCTCACCAGATAGCGCTCGACCACCTGCGCGAGCCCCGCGATGCGCGACAGGATCGGGATCTCGGCGCCGATCAGTCCGCGCGGCTGGCCGCCGCCATCCCAGTGCTCGTCGAGTGCGCGCACCGCTTCGGCGGAGCGCAACCCGAGACCGAGCTTCATCACGATCTCGGCGCCGCGTTCGCAGCGCGTCTCGAACAACTCGGTGGCCGCCCGCGGGCCCGCCTTGGCGAGCGACGCGACGCGGCGGGCACGCGTGATCCAGGACGCGCCGGGCTCGGCATGCGACACCGCGTATTGCGCCGCGTTCAGGTAGTTCGACCAGTCCACCCGCGCGAGATCATGCTTGGTCTCGCGCTCGTCGCCGCCGAACAACGCGAAGACGCGGGCGGAATTGCTGGAGCATCCGGCGTCCTTGAGGATCAGCGCGTAGTACAGGTCGCGCCGCTCGGTGAGCGTGAGGCCGGCGCGTTCCGCGAGCGTCATGCCGATCAGGCACGTGCGCAGCGCGTGACCCATCGGCTGACCCTCGGTGAGGTCGAGCGCGAAGGACAGCGCGCTCAGCAGATCCGAGACGCGCACTGCGTCCGGAACCGCAAGACTGAGCGGGGTTCTCATGTCCGAACTATCGGCGCGCGTTTCGCAGCGCATGAGCGCAAAGGCCCGTTTTCCGCATGAATTTCGCGCACGCGCGGCGCGCTGGTGTGAAGCGGGGCGGTCGCGCGCGCGGCGGAATCCGGCGCGAATTGCACGACGCGTTACCAGACGGCGGGGGATTTCGCGCACAATTCCCGGCCCGGCTCGAGGGGGCCAGTTTCAATCGCGCGGTTTCGAGCCTTCTTCGGGGGTTCCCGGCTCGTATCCCTCGCAGCTCTCGACCGGCAGGCGCGGGTAGCGCTCGAATCGCGGATCGGTGGCGGCGAGCCGGCACATCCAGAACACGCTCCGGGGCGTCGTGACCCGCCGCGCATGGCGGCACACCGAGCACAACCCGACGGTTGGAATGCGGATGCCGTCCATCGACGACGCTCTCTTTCCCCGGCCCGGGGCGTCCAAGGCCGCCCGGGACTGTCGGACGATCTGACGGTTCTCAATTCCCGCCCGGAGGCGGGACCGGCCGTGCAGCCGTCCGGCGCCCCCTACCTCCGCCATCCAGAACAGTTTAGCCGCCTCCGGAGGCCCGCGGTACGCTTATTGCGAAACCCAGGGCAAGAGAAGTCATTCCTACCCTGTCAACGTGAGGCCCCTGATGAAGGTCGTTCTTGCCGCCGCTGTCCTGGTCCTGGCCGCGTCGCCAGCCTTTGCCTTCGTCCAGGCTGGGCACTTGGGGACCGCGAACCAGAGTTCGGTTTCCTCCCTCTACAAGCATGGCAAGGATTTCGGCCCCGACAGTCCCGGGACCGGCGCCAGCGACCCCGGTCTCGGCATCAACGAAGCGCCGATCAGTCCGGATGGCATTCTCCCCACACGGCCGGTGCCGGAGCCGGGAATGATGGCGCTGGCTTCGATGGGATTGCTGGCTCTCGGAGTCGCGGGACGGCGCCGGGGACGCTGAGTTCGAGACACCCCCCCCGGGCGCCCGAAACAACGGGTGACTTCATGCGGCGGCGAAGCGCGACTTCGCCGCCGCAGTCTCGTTTCGGGGCGTCTCCGCACCCGCTGCGCTAGAATCATCGGTCATGTCGCCCCGCACCGGCCGTCATTCGAAACGATCCGCGCGCCGGGTGGAGCCCCAGCGGCAACGCCCCCATCCGTTCCGAGCCTGGGCGCTCGACGGGCCCCGCGAAATCGCGCCGGCCGAGGCGCTCTGGCTGCGCCGGCTCGCCTATGCGCTCGCCGCCGCGCTCGGCGCGGCGCTGCTCGCCATGGTGCTGGGGCCCCATCGGATCGGCGACTACTTCACCGAGACTGACTTTTACGGCGGTTACGCCGAAGGCGCGCGCCTGATCCAGCAGGGGCGGATCGATCCTTCGCGCTATGGAGTGGTGGGGCCGGGATACGATCTCGCGCTCGCGCTGGCCGGGTTCGTGGTGCGCGATCGGTTCGTGGCGGCCGAGTGGATCTCCGTGATCTGTACCGTGGCCACGCTGCTGCTGCTGTTCGACCTGGTGACCCGCCGCCTGGGAGCGCGGGTCGGCCTGTTCGCCGCCCTGATCTTCGCCATCAATCCCTGGGTGTTCCGCTTCGGCTACATCGCGAGCACCGACGCGCTCTCGATCGCCCTCCAGACGCTGGCGCTATGGCTGATGCTGGCGGGAACCGGCCGCCGTACCACGCTGGCGGCGGGGCTGGTCGCGGCCGCGGCATTCCTGACCCGCTACAACGCGGTCTACCTGCTGCCGACCGGGATCCTGGTGCTGGTGCTCGAGACCCGGAACGCGCGCCGCGAGAATCGCGCCTCCGATGCGCCGGCGCTGCGGGTGCTGCTGTTCGTGGCCGCGTTCCTCGCGCCGATCGTGCCGTGGGTGCTGTGGTGCACGGCCCACGGATCGGCGCCATCGCTCAAGCTCTATCACAACATCGCGTACGAGGTTTACGCGCGCCATCAGGGCATGGTGTGGGACGACTATCAGAAGAAGCTTCAGCCGCAATTCCACAGCCTGTGGGACGTGGTGCGGCGCGACCCTCCGCAGTTCTTCCTGCGCATGGGAACGAATCTGTTCGATCACCTGCGCCTCGACTTCAAACAGCTGTTGGGCTGGCCGGCCGCGGTCGCCGTGGTGCTCGGCCTCGTGCTCGCGCTGATGTCCGGCCAGCTCGCGGCGATCGCGCCGTTCCTGATCTCGGGCGGGCTGCTGTTCCTCTCGCTGGTGCCCACGTTCTATGCCGAACGCTATTCGCTCGCGATCCTGCCGATCTACGCCACGCTCGCCGGGCTGTTCTTCGGGCTGCCGCGCTTCGCGCTCGCGCTGAAATCGCGCCCGGTGTGGCTCAAGGCGATGTTGGTGGCGATCCCGGTCGGGTTCGCGCTCAAGGACTCGGCACGCATCGAACGCCAGGCCATCTCGCAGCTTCCGATCGAGGTGCTGGACGCCTCGCGCGCGCTGCGCGCCGTGGCGAAGCCGGGGGATTCGGTGATCGCGCGCAAACCGCACCTCGCGTTTCACGCCGGCCTGAAATCGGTGCCGTTCCCGTTCACCGAGACCATTCCGGATCTGGCGGCATACGCGCGCCAGAATCGCGTGCGATGGCTGTTCGTCTCGTGGCCCGAAGTCGAAACCCGCCCGCGCTACTGGCATCTGCTGGACACCACCGGCGTCATGCCCGGCCTGGCCGTCCGCCACGTCACCGCGCCTCACCCCTCGGTGCTGTACGAGATCGGCCCCGAGTTCGGCCGGCTGCCGGACTGGTATTCGAACGACACGCTGATGACGCTGCACAGCGCGCGGGCGCAGCTGCTGGTGCTCCCGAGGGACGTGGAGGCGTTGTACTCGATGGGCCTCGTGCTGCGCTCGCAGAATCACCCCGACAGCGCGCGCAGCTATCTCGATCGCGCGCTCGAGCTCAAACCCCATTTCCTCGCGGCGTTGCTGCTCACCGGTGAGCTGGCGCTCCAGCGCAACGACATCCCGACCGCACTCGATCGCTTCGGCACCGCGGTGCGCTACCATCCCTCGAGCGCGGATGCGAAGGTCGGTCTCGGGTGGGCGACGCTGATCTCGGGGCAGATCGAGGAAGCGGCGAGGATCTGGCGTCCGGTCGCATCCCTCACCGCCGACCCGCCGACGCTGCGGCGCATGATGGACGTGTTCGAGCGCGTCGGGGACCAGACCACACGGCGCGAGGCGGCGGCGCGGCTCGAGGAGATCCGCGCCGGCGCGAAAGGACCCTCTTGAGCGACGAACGGCCCCGGCATCCAGGATCGCGGGCGGCGACCGCGCGGTGGATCGTCACCGCGCTCATGGCGCTCGCGCTCGGCGGCTGCGCGCACGGCGCCGAAGTCGCGGGCGGCAAGCCGGTCTCGACCGGACCCGAGCCCGATTCCGTCACCACCGCGCTGTGGCACATGGACGAGACCGGCGGCACCCGCGTGGCGGATTCGGGGCCGTTTCGCCTCGATGGAATTGCCGGGCTCGACGCCAGCACCACGTTCGGCCGTTACGGACGCGCCCGCGTGTTCACGCACTCGCTCGATTCGTTCGTTCAGGTGGGCTACAACCCGGCGCTCGAGGCGCCCGACGGCTTCACCATCGAAGCCTGGATCTGGCTCTCGTCGTACGGGATCTGGGAGGACACTCCGATTGCGGGGCGCTGGGATGCGGCGACCGGCGACCGGAGCTGGCTGTTCTCGATCGTGGGGCAGAGCCTGCGCCCGCCGCTCGCGCCGGCCTTGAGTCCGGGCGATCACACCGGACTCGTGGGAGTGGCGTCGGCCGGTGTGCTGATGTTCGCGTTCCTCACCGAGGACGCCGGCGCGCCGCGCTCGTATTTTTCCACGCGGCCGATCGAGCTCAAGCGCTGGACGCACGTCGCGGCCACGTTCGATGGATCGGTGGTGCGGATCTGGATCGACGGCCTGCCGGACGCACAGTACGCGGTCACCGGGCGCCTGCGTGCGAGCCAGGCTCCGCTTCAGGTCGGCAACGCGGTGGATCCGCGCTGGCTCAGGTCGTTCGGGGGCGACCTGCGCGCGGATCAGGCGCGCAATAGCACTCCGTTCTACGCGCTCGATGGCCTGATCGACGAGCTCCGGATTTCGAGCGCCGCACGCAGCGGCTTCCCGGGAGTGAAGGGACGATGATCCTTCGGGCGCGCGGGCGCACCCCGGCCCGCTTCGGTTCCACCTTAGTGGTCGCGGCGTGGCTCGCGCTCGCGGGCGCCGGCCGCGCCGTCGCCGCGCCGCCTCCGAACTCGGTCGCGCTGCGGGTCGCGCGCCAGATCGTGGTGGCGCTGGCGCCGCCGCGCGCCGGATCGCGGGTGGAGCCGGCCCGCGCGGCTGAAACGCGGCTCGTGGGGCGCTTCGCCGCGCTCGGCGTCGCGCGCGTGAGCGCGCTCTCGGACCCATTGCCGCCCGCCGCGGATTGGACCGCGAATCCGTTCGGGCTCGATCCCTCGCGCGTGCTGCTGTTCGAGGCTCCCGATGCGGAAGCCGCGAGCGCCGCGCTCGCGGGCCTCGCCGACGATGCCGACGTGGTGTGGGCCGAGCCCAATCAGGTGCGTTCCCAGATGGGCTGGATCAGCCCGCCGCGGCCCGCGCGCGGGGAGGGCGGCGGCACTCCGCCCGTTCCGCTCGCGATTCCGTCGTTCCCGAACGACCCGCTGTTCCGCGCCGGCAAGCAATACGCGCTCTACAACCTCGGTCCCGGCGGATTCTTCGGCGGCACCGCGCGCGCCGACATTCACGTGACCGAGGGCTGGCGCGTCACCACCGGAAGCAACGACGTGATCCTCGCGATCGCCGACACCGGAATCGATCCGAACCATCCCGATCTCGCCGGGTTCATGCCCGATGGGCGGCCGCGGCTGCTCGGCCCGATCGACATCACCGGCCTCGATCCGGCCGAAGCGTACGCGGATTCGTTCGGACACGGCACCGGCATCGTGGGCACGATGGCGGCGCGCTCCAACAACGGAGCGAGCGTGGACACGCTCGGCATCGCCGGCGTGTGCGGCGGCGATGGGAACCTGAATGCCGGATGCCGCATCGTGCCGATCAAGATCACGCCCGGCAACACCGGCTACGCGACCTCGTACGACGTCGCGATGGCGCTGCTCTATGCCACCGCCCGCGGCGCGCGCGCCATGAACCTCTCGTTCGCGGGCACTGAACCGAGCCGGATCGAGCGCCTCGCGATGTACGAGGCCATCACGCATGGCTGCGTGATGGTCGGAGCCTCCGGGAACAGTGGCTACAGTGACGGGACGACCGCGCAGTATCCGTCCGCGTACTCGGCCGACGGGCTGGGGATCCAGGTGGGCGCGAGCGACGAATCCGACCATCGCGCGATCTTCTCCTCCTACGGGCCGGGACTCGATCTGCTCGCGCCCGGCACGGATGTCTACACGACTTTCATGACTTACCCGAGCGCGGCGGGCCAGAGCTGGCCGGGCTACATCCCGTTTTCCGGCACTTCGATCGCGGCGCCGCTGGTCACCGGCACGGTCGGCCTGCTGGCGGCGGCGCGGCCCGAGCTGATCGAGAACGACTTCCAGCGCGTGATCGACGAGAGCGCCGACGACATCGAAGCCCCGGGCGTGGATGAGTTCACCGGCTGGGGGCGGCTCGACGTTGGGAACGCGCTCGCCGCGGTGGATCCTGCGATCGGCATCTGGCACGGCGAGGCGCAGGGCACGCTCGGCACCGTGGTGGACACCCAACAGCTCACGCTCGATGAATCGGGCCCGGGCGTGGTGGATCACGGCCGGACCTGGCCGGATGCGAAGCAGATCGAAGTCACTGCCACGGTCGCGATTCCCGATTCGTTCCTCGGTCCGGTGCGGATCTGGCCGCGTGTGGGCGGCACGTTCACGGTGCGTGGCGGGTTCCATCTCCCGTACTTCACGCCGTGGGCCGAGGTGGCGTCGCAAGGGCCCAGGTCATTCACGCTGCGCGGCTACCTGTATCAGCGCGCCGATGGCTGCACCGACTGCGAGTATCTCCCGGTGCCGCCCGAGCAGGCGCGCTTCGGCTTCACCGTG
>Ga0137399_10000885_pt1 | contig 13003 bp, 10 predicted proteins | sample czorhiz316metaG_FD_104810 | JGI IMG/M metagenome (GOLD analysis project Ga0137399, IMG submission 104810) | Vadose zone soil microbial communities from Angelo Coast Range Reserve, California, USA - czorhiz3.16 metaG | ecosystem: Environmental > Terrestrial > Soil > Vadose zone | place: USA...
GCGCTGAGCTATGCGGCGAAGTTGCTGCGACACCGCGCCATCGTGGTCGTCCTCTCGGACTTCAGGGCCATAGAGTGGGAGGACCCGCTCAGTCAACTCGCCGCGCGCCACGAAGTCGTGGCAATCACGATCGACGATCCACGCGAGTACGATCTTCCCGATGCCGGGTGGGTGGAGCTGGAGGATGCCGAGACGTCGCAGCGCCTGCTCGTCGACACGAGCCATGCCCCGACGCGCACCCGCATTCGCGTGGCAGCGGAGCGGATGCAACAGGAGCGCACGCGCAAGCTGGTCCAGGCGGGCGTCGATCGCGTGGCGCTGCAAACGACCATTCCCTACGGCGTGCCGCTGCGCCGGGCGTTCGCCGAGCGAGCGAGACGGCTGAGCCGATGATCGCTCTGCTCTTCTTCGTGATCCAGGCGGATGGTTGGGTGGTCGCGCCGAATCAACCGACAGTCGGCGATACGATCCGCATCGAGCGCACCATCTCCGCGCCGACGGGCTGGCGCATCCGCGCCGGGACGTTGCCATCGGGCTCGCAGACCGAGCCGCTGACGGATGCAACCGTGCTGGCAACGTCGACTCCGGGGCACTGGATCGTGCGGTACGCGATCGTCGCCTGGACGCCTGGACTCATGACGGTCGACATGCCGCCGCTCTGGCGCCTCGGTCCCGACGGCACGGCCGATTCGCTCGCCGGCGGCGCGGCAACGTTCCGAGTTGCCAGCGTCATTCCCGACAGCGTGAAAGCGCCCGCCCCGCAGCCCTCGCTCGGCCCGCTGCGGCTCCAGCGAGAGAGCCTCATTCCCGTTGTGCTCGCGACACTGCTCGCCGCCGGCGCCTTGGTCATGCTGATCGCCTGGCGCCGTCGATCTCCAAAGAAAGACCTCGCCGCCGGCGGGCCGGTGCTCGGTCCCCCCCCCGGCGTTGGCGATGAGCGTTGGCTCGCGGCGGGGGAGCCGAAGGCGGTCGCGGCCCGCGCCGCCTACTACCTGCGGATATCTGTCGCGCACGCCATCCCCGAGGCACACGAAGCGTTGAGCACGTCGGAATGTTTGGCCGTTGTCGAGCGCGCGAAGCCCAACGCTCCCCTCCGCGACCTGCGGGAGCTGCTCATCGCGCTCGATCAGATCGCATTCGCCACGGCGCATGGGCTGGACGTGGCTGCCGTCGCCGCGCGGGCGCGTGCGCTCGCGCGCGAATTCGGGGGGAACGGCGGACGCGTGACCACCTCATGAGCTTCACGCGACCCCTGCTGCTCGTGCTGCTCGCAGGCTTGCCACTCTGGTGGTGGTGGCGCGCGCGGCGGGTCGCGCGCCTTGCCGGCGCTCCGATGAGCGACGTGCGGCCCGCCATGGGTCCCGCGGAGCGCCTCTGGATCGCAAGACTGCCCGTATCGTTGCGCTCGGTCTGTCTCGCGGCGTGGATTGTCGCGGCGGCGGGACCGCGGCTTGGCTCCGCGAAAGCGGAGATTCGCAGCGAGGGCATCTCCATCGTGCTCGCCGTCGACATCTCGAGCAGCATGCTGGCGGAAGACTTCTCTCCCGCCAATCGGCTCGACGTCGCCCGTCGCACCGCGACCGAGTTCGTGCGCGCCCGAGCCTCCGATCGTATCGGACTCGTCGCGTTTGCGGGAGAGGCACTGACCCAGGTGCCCATCACCACCGATTATGAGGTGCTCGAAGAGGCGATACGCCAGCTGCGCGTCGGCATTCTGGAGGACGGGACCGCCATCGGCACGGCGATCGCGACATGCGCCAACCGGCTGCGCCGCGCGCCGGGGAACAGCAAGGTCGTGGTCCTGTTGACCGACGGCGTGAACAACAAGGGCATCGTCGATCCCCGGACGGCGGCGCAGGCGGCGGCGACGTTCGGCATCAAGATTTACACGATTGGCGTGGGCACCCAGGGAGAAGCGCCGGTTCCGACAGGGCAGGGACCACTGGGTTTGCGCTACGAGACCATGCCCGTCGAAATCGACGAACGGTTGCTCGGTGACATTGCGCAGACGACCGGCGGCCGCTACTTCCGCGCCACCGACGCTACCTCCCTGGCGAACATCTTCGCGGAGATCAACCGGCTCGAGAAGACGCCCGTGCAGCATCTCGTCTTCCGGCGGTATGACGAGGCCTATCGTTGGCCATTGGGTCTGGGCCTGCTCGCGCTGGCTCTGGAAGTCGTGGTCGCGGGCACATTCGCGGTGCGCGTCCCGTGATCACCTTCGACGCGCCGATCGTCGTCGCGCTCGCCCCACTGGTCGCGGCCGCCGTTTGGGGGGCGGCAGCGTGGGCGCGACGCTCGCGTGTGCGGCGCGCAGCGGCGTGGTCGGAGGCCACCGCTCGCACGGCGCGGAGCGCAGGCAAGCTGGGGGCGCTGGCGTTAGGGCTTGCGGCCGGGCTCGCCGCTGTCGCGCTGTCAGGGCCGCGTTGGGGCGAGGAGGGTATCGTCACGGAGACCCGCGGACTGAACCTCGTGATGTCCGTCGACATCTCGCGATCCATGCTGGCGGAAGACGCGAAGCCCAGCCGTTTGGCGAGAGCGCTGCGCGAGGCGCGGCGTCTGGTTCAGGATCTCGATGGCGATCGGCTCGGTCTCGCGGCATTTGCCGGAACGAGCTACATCCTGTCCCCGCTCTCCGTCGACGGCTCGGCATTGATGTTGTATCTCGACGCCCTCGATCCCGATGTCGCCTCAGAGGGCGGGACGTCGTTGGCGCCCGCGCTGGAGCAGGGCATCGACCTCCTGCATGCCAGTCCCGAAATCGCCGATCGTGTGCTGGTTGTGTTCACCGATGGCGAGGCGCACGATTCGCTCGAACGGACGTTGCAGGAAGCGCATCGGCTCGCCGGCCTCGGCATCCACTTGATTCTCGTCGCCGAAGGCGGTCGCCAGCCCACCAAGATTCCGATGCGCGACGACCGCGGCACGCTGCTCGGCTGGCAACAGGATGGAACCGGCAATCCCATCGAGAGCAGCCGGCACGACGACGTGCTGGGCGCCGTGGCCGACGCGGCGCAAGGAACGATCGTGGCGGCCGAGCTTCCCGATCAGGCGGGCGCGGTGCGCGACCTCGTGGCTTCGTACAAGCGCGCGACCGCAACGGAGAGTCGCACGCAGCGCGGGCGACCTCGCGCCTGGATCCCGTTGCTGCTCGCCGCGACGGTGTTGATCATGCAGACACTGAGTCGCCGCACCGCGGCGTTGATCGCGCTGCTCGTGGTGACAACGTCGGTTGCGCAGGCGCAGCGCCCGCGCACGGAGGCGGAGAAGGCCTGGGACCGAGGCGATCCACGGAGCGCCGCTGCCGCGTATCTGGCGGAGTTGAAGGCGCATCAGGACGATGACACCGCTTGGTACAACGCCGGAACAGCCGCTTTGGCCGCCGGTGATCCCGCGCTCGCGCGTTCGAGCCTTTCACGTGCTGCGGCCTCACTCGATCCCGAGCTGCGTTTTCGTGCGCTCTACAATCTCGGCTTGTTGGCGTTGCTCCGGGCGCGATCCGACAGCGCCAGCCGCGATGCGCACCTCGCCGACGCCGAGCGGGCATATCGCGAGGCGCTGCTGCTCCAGCCGCATGACATCCGCGCGAAGTGGAATCTGGAACTGGTGAATCGGTTGCGTCGGGCAGGCGGACAAGGGAACAAACCCAATCCGCCGCCGCCGCCCCCGCCCCCTGCCCCGGGCAAGGGCGGTGGCGGAGGAGGGGGACAGCAACAACAGCCAGCGAATAACAATGCGTCAAGCGGTATGAGCGAAGATCAAGCCGACCAGGTGCTGCGATCGATCGGGCAGGAAGAGCTGCGCACCCGTCGCGACCGGACCGGGCGCTCGCGCCGGGCCGCGCCTGCAGGGATCAAAGACTGGTGACTCCACTTCTTTCCGTGGTGACCCTCATGGCGTTGATGCAGGGCGCCGAGGTCACCGCGAGTGTCGACCGCACGCATCTCACCGTGGGTGAGGAGGTCACGCTCACGGTGCGCGCCCGCACGCGCACGGCTGAACCCGTCGAGATCATGTTGCCGCCGCTCACCGGCTTCGCGATCGTCGGCTCGCGCGACATGACCGAAGTCGCCATCACCGGAACCAATGGGTCCGTCCGCACGACCGTCCGCGAGCTCCAGCTGCGGGCCGAGCAGCCGGGCGCTTTGTTGATCGGTCCCGTGCGCGCGCGTCAGGGACGGAGCGTCGAGTCCACCGATCCGATTCTCGTGACCGTCGACAGCGCCGCTGACCGGTTCACCGTTTCGCTCAGTCCACTTGCTCGGTCCTTGCTGGAGCGCGCGCCCGCTCCCGTCTCGCACCGCGTCGATCGCGTGGCGCTCACGGTGCTGGTGCCGAGTGACACGGTGTACGCGGGCCAGCAAGTGGATCTGATCGCGGCCGCATGGATCCCGCGCGAGTTGCGCCAGCGCATGCGTCGTGTGCCGCTGCTCACGCTCAACGCGCCGGAAGGTGTCTGGGCCTACCCCGCGGCGGCATCGTCCGGCGTTGCTCTGTCGCGGCAGGTTTCCGGTCACTGGATGGATCTGTTCATTACGCACCAGATCGTGTTTCCACTCGCGGCCGGCCGGTTGATCGTGCCGCCGGCCTCGGTCGAATACGCGCTGCCGGTCACGTTCTCGTTCTTCAGCCGTGAAGAGAGCTACACGTTGCGGAGCGATTCGATTGCAATCGCCGTGTTGCCGCTGCCGCGGGCGCCGGCTCCTCCAGGTACGGATATCGTGGGGCAGGGGCTCACCCTGGATCTGCACGTCGATCCCGCGACGACGCGTGTCGGCGAGCCGGTCGAGGCGGCGGTGACGATCAATGGGGTCGGGAATGTCGCCTTGTGGCCGGAGCCGCGGCTGAAATGGCCGGCGGGCTTCCGCGTCTATCCGGCGCAAACCGAGGTCCGGATCGCCGCTCAAGGCGGCAGGGTCGCCGGTAGCAAGACGTTCCGGTTTCTGGCCGTGCCCGATTCTTCTGGAAATTTCGTGCTGCCGGAAGTCCGCTATCCCTATTTCGACGCGAGCGCCGGGAGGTACGAAACGGCGACCACGCTCCCGCGCGGCCTCGCGGTCGCGGCCGGTGCGGAGCCACGCGCGGCCCGAGCCCTGCCGCCGCTCTTGTCGCGTCGCGGTGAGCGAGACATCGACCGCCTCAGCCGCCAGGCAGGCTGGCAAGGATGGCTCGCCGTTGTGCTTGTCCCGCCGTTCGTCGCCTGGTTGGCGCGCCGGCGGTGGCGGCGGAGCGCGGCTGCTGAACCAGCGCGGCGGGATGGCCCGCGGCTGACGCGGTTGGGTCGCTTGGAGCAGGAGTTCCTGGCCATGCTCACGAGCCACGTCCCGGACGCCTTCGCCCGCGACGGTGATGGGCTCGGGCAAGCGCTGCGAGCCGCGGGCGTGGACAGTGCGGTCGCCGATCACGTGAAGCGTTTACGCGACCGGTTGCGCGCGGCACGCTACGGGCCACGAGGACTCGGTGATGCCGCCGAGCTGGCGGCGGAGATCGAGCAGGTGTTGCGCGTGCTGGGCGCCGACGGACCGGCAGGCGCCGGTGCGCGGCGTCCGCGAACGCTCGTCGCATCGATGGTGGTATTGGGGATTGGTCTGGTAGGGGCACGGCATGACGTGCCGGTACAATCCCCACGCGCGGAGGCGTTGTATGAGGCGGGCGCCCTGCGCGCGGCCGCCGATTCCTTCGCCGCCCGCGCTTCCGCCGATCCGCGCGACGCCGCGCATTGGTACAACCTCGGCGCCACGCTCTATCGGGCAGGCGCCGACGGCAAAGCGACCGCCGCATGGGCGCGCGCCGCGCGCCTCGCGCCACGCGATCCGACGATCGTGCGCGCGCGCAATCTCTTGCCCGCGCCAGATCCCATCACCGAACGGTTGCTGCGCGTGGGTTGGGGTACGCCGACGGAGTGGGGAATAGCGGCCGCGGTGGGCTGGGTCGCACTGTGGCTCACGGTGGCCGTCGGTGCGCAGCGGCGGCGCGTGCTGTTGCTGGCATTCGGTGCGCTCGCGGCCGGCGCCGCTGGGCAAGGCGTCACCGAGATGGTGCGCCGCGATCAGCCAGTTGCCGTCGTCGTCGTGGATGGCGCGCCGGTACGCAATGCGCCGTACGGTGGGGCGAGCGCCGCGGCGACGATTCCAGCCGGTGGCGCCCTGCTCGTCGGCCGCAGCTACGGACCGTGGCGGGAAGTGCGCCGCGGCGATGGTATTCACGGCTGGGTGCTCGAATCGGAGATCGCCGGACTGTGAGTCTCGTGGCCAGGGAGCGCGTGCAGGTCCTTGCCAGTCAGGTGGCCGATCAAATCGCGGCCGGCGAAGTCGTCGAGCGTCCGGCGTCCGTCGTGAAAGAGCTCGTAGAAAACGCGCTCGATGCCGGGGCGCAGACGGTCCGGGTGGAGCTCGAGGACGGCGGCAAGACGCTGATCCGTGTCAGCGACGACGGCGTCGGGATGGATCGCGAAGACGCGGGATTGGCCTTACAGCGGCACGCGACGAGCAAGATCCGCGCGGCCGCCGATCTGATCGGCGTCGCGACTTTCGGGTTCCGGGGCGAAGCGCTGCCCGCAATCGCTTCGGTCTCTCGCTTCGAGCTCGAGACGTCGGCGGATGACGGCGAGGCCACGCGGCTGCGCGTCACCGGCGGCAAGCTGGATCGTCCCGAAGACATCGCCCGCCAGCGTGGCACCAGCGTCACGGTGCGCGCGCTTTTCTACAATACGCCCGCCCGCCGGAAATTCCTGCGCGCCACCGCGACCGAGACCCGAGCGGCGGTCGAGGCCGTCACGGTGCTCGCGCTCACTCGTCCCGATGTTGCTTTCTCGCTGATCAACGACGGGCGGGAATTGCTCGACTGCCCACCCGCGTCGCGTCTCATCGATCGCGTGCGCGCGTTATGGGGTGCCGAGCTGGCCGATACGCTGCTCGCCGTCTCACATCGGGCCGGGCCGCTCGAGGTGAGCGGCCTCGTGCAACGACCGGCGCAGGCGCGGCCCGCCGGGCGCAAGGGCTACGTCTTCGTGCGCGGCCGGCCGATTCGGGACCCGTTCATCCTGCGCGCCGCCGAGGCGGGCTATCGGTCGACGATCGCTCCCGGCGATCGGCCCTCTCTCTTGTTGTTCCTCGATCTTCCCGGCGACGCGGTCGACGTGAATGTGCATCCGGCAAAGCTGGAGGTGCGCTTCCGCGACAAGTTTTTCGTGGAGAAGGTGGTTGAGGAGGCGGTGCGCGGGGCACTGGCGCCACTCGAGGCTGCGGCGCCGATCGGAGGTGGGAACGCGTGGGCGGGGCTGGGCACCGCACTGAGCGGCGGGACCCCCCTCGAGCTCTTTCGACAGGGCTCCGACACGTCCCACTCCCCACTCCCCACTCCCCTTTTGCAGGTCTTCGACACCTACATCCTTTTTCAAACCGACGGCGGCGTCGCGATCGTGGACCAGCACTCGGCGCATGAGCGAGTCCTGTACGAAGACGTCATGCGGCAGCTCTCCGGCGACGGCGCGCCGGCGCAGCGCTTACTGCTGCCCCTGACGCTCGACTTCGAGCCCGCGGAGCTCGATGCGATCGAGGCGCACCGCGAGCTGCTCGAGCGCGTCGGCTTTGAGATCGAGCCATTCTCCGGCCGCAGCATCGTGGTGCATACGGCTCCGAATCCGCATCCACGCTTCGAGGCCGGTCGCTGCCTGCAGGAGCTCGTCGCCGATCTCGCCGGCGGACGGTTTGGTGGTTGGCAGAATCGTCTCGAGCGTTTCGCCGCGACCTACGCGTGCCGGGCAGCGATCAAGGCTGGACAGGCGCTCGATGCGGGCGAGATGCGCGAGTTGGTCGTGCGGCTCCTCACGGCAACGCTGCCGGCCCACGATGTGCACGGCCGCCCCTCGATGGTGCAACTACCCAAAGAAGAGTTGGAACGTCGGTTTGGGAGATCCCCATCCTGAAGGATGGGCTCGGCATGACACTGTCCTTAAGGACAGTGCTGGCCGAGCGCACGCTTTAGCGTGTGAATACATGACTGATCGACCACTCACACCAGTCATTGTCGGCCCTACGGGCGTCGGCAAAACCGCTGTCGCCGTGGCGATCGCCGATCTCGTCCCGATTACCGTCATCTCGGCGGATGCCCGCCAGGTATATCGAGGGCTCGACATCGGCACCGCGAAGCCCGATCGCGCCACGCGCGCGCGCGTCCCTCACCGCGGCCTGGATCTCATCACCGCCGGGGAGCGGTACAGCGCCGGACGGTTCGCGCGCGATGCGGCCGGATGGATCGCAGAAGCCGTTCCCAACGGTCGACGTCCGATTGTCGTCGGTGGAACGGGGCTGTATATCCGCGCGTTGGCCGAAGGGCTGTTTCGCGAACCGCCGTTCGATGCAGACCGGCGCGAGCAATTGCGTTCGTGGTCGGAGGCCCTGGAGGGCGCCCAGCTCGCGCGCTGGGCCGGCCGACTGGATCCGCGTTTCCCCGGTGGTGGCCGTCAGCGCGCCGCCCGCGCCGTCGAAGTCGCGTTGCTGACGGGACACGCGCTCTCCTGGTGGCAGCAGGTGGCGCGTGAATCGGGTGCGTTGCGGCCCTGGTACATTCACCTGACATTGCCGCGCGAAGCGTTGCACCGGCGACTGGCCGCGCGAGTGGACTCGATGCTGGCCGCTGGGTTCGTCGAGGAAGTGCGCGGCTTACTCGCTGCCGGCGTGAGCTCGGATGCCGCGGGACTCGACGGAGTCGGATACCGGGAGGTTGTGAGCATGTTGCAAGGCCGGCTGCCGGAGACTGCGTTGCGCGACGCCATTCTCGTCTCGACGCGACGCTATGCGAAACGGCAGGAGACGTGGTTTAGAAATCAACTGCGTCATCAGTCGTCAGTTGTCCGTCATCAGAGTGAGACCGTCTGGGTTCTCGATGTCACGGCGTCACCGACCTCGCTGGCGAACGAGATCCTTGGCAGGTGGAAACAGATGACTGACGACCGAAGACTGACAACATGAGAATCGGAATTACGTGTTACCCAACGTATGGTGGGTCGGGGGCCGTAGCGACGGAATTGGGTTTAGAGCTCGCCCGCCGCGGCCACGACGTACACTTCGTCTCCTACGCGAGCCCCTTCCGCCTCCGTGGGTTTGCCGAGCGGGTGACGTTCCATGAGGTGACGCAGCTCGAGTATCCGCTGTTCGAGCAGTCGTCCCCGTATGCCTTAGCGCTCGCGGTCAAACAGCATGAAGTGGCCAAACGCGAGCAGCTCGACTTGATGCACGTGCACTACGCGATCCCGCACGCCGCGACTGCGTGGCTGGCGAAACAGATGCTCCGCAACGAAGGACTGGATCTCAAGATCGTCACGACGCTGCACGGGACCGACATCACGCTGGTGGGGCAGGATCCGTCGTACTTCACCCTCACAAAGTTCTCGATCGAGCAGTCTGACGCCGTCACCGCGGTCTCCACCTATCTTCGCGAGGAAACGTATCGCGCCTTTGGCTGCGGCAACAGCGACGTGCGCGTGATTCCGAATTTCGTCTCGACCTCCGACTATCACCCGGCGACAGACGATTCTTCCCGGAAGCGACTCGCGCCCAAGGACCATCGGGTTCTCGTCCATGTCTCGAACTTCCGTCCGGTCAAGCGCGTCACCGATGTCGTGAAGATCTTCGCCACGGTGCGGAAAGCGCTGCCCGCGACTCTCGTCCTCGTGGGCGACGGCCCGGATCGCGATGTCGCCGAGCAAGAGGTGGACAGCAACGGCCTGCGCAAGGACGTGCGCTTCCTCGGCAAAGTCGAGGACGTCGGCGACGTGCTGCGCGGCGGCGATCTTTTCTTGCTGCCGTCCGCGACCGAGTCGTTCGGCTTGGCGGCGCTCGAGGCGATGGCGTGCGCGGTGCCGGTCGTCGCCAGCGCCGCCGGCGGTATTCCCGAAGTTGTGAAGGACGGTGAGAGCGGTTTCCTGGCGCCGCCGGGCGACGTCCCGGGAATGTCGGAGCGCGCTTTGCGCATTCTCACAGATTCCGCGCTGCAAGAACGGATGAGACGCGCGGCGGCCGAACGCGCGCGCGAGTTCTCTGTCGATCGCGTCGTGCCGCGCTACGAGCGGCTCTACGAGGAAGTCTTAGGCCGGTGATAGCCGTACTGCGGCTCATGCGTGGGCCCAACCTGCTCATCGCCGCTGCCGGCGTGCTCGCCGGCGGCTGGATCGCGCTCGGCACGATCGCCGTGCCGAAAGAGCTGATATTCGCGGCGTTTTCGGGAATGGCGCTTGGCGCGGTGGGGAACACGTGGAACGATATCCGCGATGTCGCAGCGGATCGAGTGAATCGTCCCACCACGCGGCCGCTGGCCGCCGGCCAGGTCTCGCGCGGCACGGCGGATTTCGTCGTGTTCGCGGGTACGTTGCTTGGCCTGACGTGCGCTGGATTGGTAAGTGGGAGCCAGGTCCTTGCCGCCCTTGCCGCCCTTGCCGTCATGCTGACCTATTCACCGCTGCTCAAGCCGTATCCCGTGATCGGCAACGTTGCCGTGGCGGTCGTCGCCGGGTCGCCGCCTTTCTACGGCGCGCTCGCCGTCGGTCTGCCCGCGGCGGGTGTCGTACCGTGGGTGCTGGCGGCGTGGCTGCACTTCGTCCGCGAAATCGTGAAGGACGCGGAAGACGAAGCGGGCGACCGCACGATGGGCCGGCGCACATTGCCGATTGTCGTCGGTCGCCGGCCGGCGCTCGTCGTCGCGGCCGCGGCTGGACTCTTTTTCGTGCCGGCGAGTCTCGTGCTGCCACGGAGCGCGGGTTACGGTGGGGCCTACTTCCTGATCGCGCTGCTCTCGCAAATGGCCGTACTGGTCGTCGCGACGTGGATGCTGCTCGGCAGAGTGGACCGCGTGAGCGCACTCCTCAAGGTCGCTATGGTGGTGGGACTGATCGCACTCGTTGCGGGAAAGGTCGCATGACGCTCTGGCAAGGAATCCTCCTCGGTCTCGTGCAGGGGCTTGCCGAGTTTCTTCCGGTATCGAGCTCCGGCCACCTGCGCGTGCTCGAGGTGGTGACCGGCGTGCGAGCGCCGGGGGTGTTCGTCGAGGTGGCGCTTCACGTCGCGACGCTCGCGGCCGTGCTCGTGGTCTACGGGCGACGTCTCGTGCAGCTGCTCATCGGCGCGATCCGCGGCCGGCCGGCGGAGCTGCGCCTGTTGGGGTTGCTCGCGATCGCCACGGCACCCGCGGGGATCATCGGCGTGCTCTTTCATCGCCAGGTCGAGGAAGCGGCGACGTCGCTCGTGTTCATTGGCCTCGCGTTCATCGTCACCGGGTTCATGAACTGGTCCACCCGCGGGCTTTCGGGAATCAGACGCGAGCCCACCGTACCCATCGTGGCAGGCATCGGCGGCGCGCAGGCGGTGGCCGCGGTCGTGCGCGGGATTTCCCGCTCCGGCTCCACGGTGTGCGCCGCGCTGTGGGGTGGACTCGATCCCGTGGCCGCTGCGGAGTTCAGCTTTCTCTTGTCGATTCCTGTGATTGGCGGCGCCGCATTGGTCGAGGGGCGGCACGCGGCGACGAACGTCGCGGCGGTCGGTGCCGTACCGCTCGCCGTCAGCTTTGCGATCGCGTTCGTGGCGGGGTTGTGGAGTATCCGGTTCCTGGTCGCGCTCCTCAAGCGCGGCCGCTTCTATGAATTCGCTCCGTACAACTGGGCGATCGGCGTCCTCACGATTGGCTACGCGCTGTGGCACGGGTAGGAATCGACGGTATTCCCGCCGCTGTGCTCGCCCGCCGTTGGGGTGTGGAGCATTGCGGCGTCTTCCGTTCGCTCGCGTCGAGTCTCGACGTAGTTCATGACCTCGGCGCACGAGGCGCGCCCGCCGGCAGCGTCGTGATCGCGGAAGAACAGACGGCGGGACGGGGCCGCGACGGGCGGACGTGGCGTTCACCGGTCGGCGGCGTCTGGCTCGGGATGCTGGTACTGCCCCCCTTTCCGGATGCGGGCGTGCTTTCGCTGCGCGCGGGCTTGGTGGTCGCCGATGTCGTCGATGAATTACTCGGCCGCGCGCAGGCAGCGCTGAAGTGGCCGAACGACGTACTCGTCGACGGACGCAAGGTCGCGGGAATCCTGTGTGAAGCGCGCTGGCAGGGCGATGCGCCGCAGTGGCTTGCCTTGGGGCTAGGGATCAATGTTGCGAACGAGGTTCCGGCGGAGCTTGCGGACCGGGCGATTGCGCTCTGCGAGTTGCTTCCGAGGGTGCGTCGCATCGACGTCCTGGATCGTCTCATCCCCGTCTTGCGCCCACTCACCGCGCACCGCGCACCGCTCACCGATTCGGAGTGTGCGGCCTTCGCCCGCCGCGACTGGCTGCGCGGCCGTCAGATCCGAACACCGCTGTCCGGGCGTGCTGCGGGGATTCGGGCCGACGGCGCACTGCTTGTCGAGACCGACGCTGGCTCGGGCGTGGTGCGCGACGGGCACGTCGAGCTATCTTAGCGGCCCCATGCTCCTCGCGGTCGACATCGGCAACACCGAGACGACGGTCGGACTGTTTGCGGGCGACCGCCTCGAAGGGCATTGGCGTCTGCATTCGACTCCTTACCGCACACCCGACGAGTGGGCGGCCGCGCTCACGTCGCAGCTGACCCAGGCGGGACATTCGACGCAGGAGATTCGCGCGGCGATCGTCGCCTCGGTTGCTCCGCCGATCACGCAAAGCCTCTGCGACGGCATCACCGCGGCCACGACCCGCCAGCCGGTGCTGGTCGATGCGCGATCGACGCTTCCCATCGTGCTGGACGTCGATGAGCCGTTGACGGTTGGCGCCGACCGCATCGTCAATACGCTGGCAGCCCTGGAGCTCTTCAAGAAGGACACGATCGTCGTCGACTTCGGAACGGCGACCACCTTCGATTGCATCACCGCCGACGGTGGGGGCGCGAAGGGGGTGGGCCGGGGGGGCCGCTTCATCGGCGGCGTGATCATGCCGGGGCTGCGCACCGCGTCCGACGAGCTCGTTCGCAGGACGGCGAAGCTGCCGGCGACCGAGCTGTTCCCGCC
>Ga0137399_10000891_pt1 | contig 12983 bp, 12 predicted proteins | sample czorhiz316metaG_FD_104810 | JGI IMG/M metagenome (GOLD analysis project Ga0137399, IMG submission 104810) | Vadose zone soil microbial communities from Angelo Coast Range Reserve, California, USA - czorhiz3.16 metaG | ecosystem: Environmental > Terrestrial > Soil > Vadose zone | place: USA...
CCAGGCGCTCGCGGACGAGCTGATGATGTACGGCGGCAAGGTGGCGGAAGGCGTGATCGTCACCCAGGTGGTGCCGCTGCCGCAGAGCAAGTCGACCGCGGTGCTGAAGTACCAGGAGCTGCTACCCAAGCACTCGCTGGGAGAGAAGCCGGACTTCGTCTCGCTGGAGGGCTACCTCGCGGCCAGCCTGCTGATCGAGGGACTCAAGCGCGCCGGCCCCGACTTCACCACCGAGTCGCTGGTCGACGCGCTCGAGGGGATGCGCGGGGTCGATCTCGGTGTCGGCGCGACCATGGCGTTCGGGATGAGCGAGCACCAGGCGTCGCACAAGGTCTGGGGCACCGTGCTGGACGCGAACGGGAACTTCCAGACCCTCGAGATGGACTGAGCCGCGGAAGACGGCTCGGGGCCCTTGCCTCTGTAGGTCAGGGGACAAGGATACGGTTCTGTCTCCAGGGCGACTTGATCACCGTACCCTCCTGAGGCACCTCGGCGTACAGCGCCCTGATCGACGGCGCCGGACACGTCGGCGAATTCCGGTACGCTAGCGCGGCAGCCAGGCGCCCCTCGGCGGAGTCGCCCAGGTCGCGGCTGAAGTCGTCGGCGATCTGACACCCAAGGACGGTGCTTCCCGCGGCGGCGGGACCCGGCGAGAACCCCAACGTGTAGTCGCCGAATCCCTTTGCGTTGGTGCCTTGGAACTGGATGGAGAAATACGTCGTCCCGCAGTTGTCCTGCGGATGGAAGCCGTACGGCTTGCCACAAGTATGGTGCCCGATCTGGATGACCTGGACGTTCACGCCCTGCAGACCATTGATGATGGACTCGCTCGCGGAACAGGTCGACTCGCCCGTGAGAACGAAGACGCGGCCGAGCCCGAGCGAAGGGAGCGCCGACTGAGCGAGGGTAGTGTTGTAGAACGGCGTCGGCGCCATCGGGCGGCCCACCACGGGATCGAAATCGGGGGGATACTTGTCGTTGAACTGGAGCCGCTCGAAGATCCGCCCCGAGGCCCGGGTCGGGCCCGCGATCATGTAGCCGAGCTCGCTCGCGATGTAGAGGTACCCGCCTCCGTTGTAGCGGATGTCCAGGATGAGATCCTTCACCCCCGCGCCTCCGTTGGCGGCATTGAGCGTCTTGACGCCGTCGGCCAGCGCCTTCTCGGCCGTCGCCAGGTGGTCGTTGAAGAGCATGTACCCGACCGTATCCGCTCCCGCCGTGATGGTGTGCACGTCAGGAACGGGATTGGTGATGACGGTCTGGGCGGTGAGCGTGAAGCTCTGCTGCGCGAGCGTGTTGTAGTCCTCGAGCAGGAAGGTGTGCTGCTCGCCAGCCGCCGCAGGAAAGAGGCCCGCGTTCAAGGTGTTCACCGAAGCCTGATCGACGCCGTTCAACATGTCGGCGCCGTCGATCTTGATGATCCTGGCGCCACGGCGGATTCCGTTCAACATCGCCGGAGGATTGGGCTCGAGATAGGCGATCCGCCACTCCCTCGGAGGATCCTTCCGCGGCACCGTCCAGGTCAGGCCGTAGCCGAGCTCCTGTCCGGATTGGGAGAGCTGCTCCCAATAGGCCGTGTCGTAGAAGAAGTGGAATCGATCCTTTGGCTGGCCGCCCGCGGTTGCGGTTGTCTTGAGCACCTTGAAGTAATCCGTCGCCTTGGTAAACGGCGCGGGGTCGATCGCGGGCACTTCGCTGTACCAGAGGTACAGATCGTCGGTCCACGCGCGCAGAAACTTCTTCTCGACATCGAGCGTTCCCTGCCGATCAGGGTAGGCGTTGTGCGTAATCGGATCGATGCCCGTCCGTGGCGTGGCGCATTTCCCTCCGAGATCGCGCCAGGACTCGCCCCCGCAGGATGTGAGGACGAGGACGGCAACGGCGATCGAAATCCAGCGCATCAGCACCTCTCGAAGGACGACGGGAAACCGCTACTAACAGTCATGCTGGCGGGCCACAATGTGGGCTCCCAACCGAGGACGTTGTTGCGCACACGGCCCCCGAACGCCGGGCACGGCCGGCCTTCTTGATCGCTGAACCGTTCCACGCGCGAGGAGGCGAACGGCAGGAACGACACCCCCTTGTCGTCGCGGGCCGCCGGGCGGACGGGCACACGTCGAGCCGTAGTAGCGCACGCGAGCAGGACCATGGCTGGAGCGGCGTACGCCGTGGCTCTCATGTTCCCAGTGTACGCCGGACTCGGCCCGATGACGGAGCCCTTCTGGGACTTTGTTCGCGACGTGCCGTTCCCATGGGCATCCAATCTGCGTGATGCCCGCGTACTCCGTTCTCGATCTTGCACCCGTCATCGAAGGCGGCGACACAGGCCTTGCGCTTCGCTGCTCGCTCGATCTGGCACGCCACGCCGAGCAGTGGGGATACCGGCGGTTCTGGCTGGCCGAGCACCACGGCATGCCGGGCATCGCGAGCGCCGCGACCGCGGTGGTGATGGGGCACGTCGCGGCCGGCACGTCGGCGATCCGCGTCGGCGCGGGCGGGATCATGTTGCCGAATCACGCGCCCCTGGTGATCGCCGAGCAGTTCGGCACGCTGGAGTCCCTGTTCCCCGGCCGGATCGATCTCGGCGTCGGCCGCGCGCCTGGAACGGACCCCCGGACCTCGCTCGCGCTCCGCCGGAACCTCGACGCCGACGTCGACGAGTTTCCCCAGGACGTGCTCGAGCTGATGGAGTACTTCCGCCCCGCGCAGCCTGGTCAGCCGGTGCTCGCCGTGCCCGGAGCGGGCCTCGAGGTCCCGATCTGGATCCTGGGGTCGAGCCTTTACGGAGCTCGCCTCGCCGCCCTGCTCGGTCTGCCGTACGCCTTCGCGTCCCACTTTGCGCCTGCGGAGCTGATGCAGGCGATCGAGCTGTATCGAGCCCAGTTCCGGCCCTCCGCGCAGCTCGCGCGTCCATACGTGATGCTGGGAGTGAACGTGATCGCCGCGGAGAGCGACCAGGAGGCGGCGCGGCTGGCGACGTCGCTCGAACAAGCGATCGTCAATCTGCGCAGCGGCAAGCCGGGCCGTCTGCCTGCGCCGTCGGTCCGCCGATGGGGCGCCGGGGAGCGGGCGATCCTGGATCAGGTGCTGGCCTGCTCCGCGATTGGCTCGCCGGCCACCGTGAAGCGGTGGCTGAACGATTTCGCCGCCCGCACGGGGGCGGACGAGCTGATCATCGCCTCCCAGATCTTCGACCACGCAGCGCGGCTGCGCTCGTATGAGATCGCGGCGGACGCGCTCAAGGCCGCGCCCGTGCAAGCCGCCGGTTAGGCCCGAAGGAGCACGCCGAGAGGGAAAAGTGAGCTGAGTCGTCTTTTTCTTTGGGGTTGACCAGCGGGGTCAGCGCGGAATCAGCTGGAACTGGTAGACGCCGGTCTCGAGCCTCACGCCCTGAACCAGCGAGTTGACGAAGGGGCTGGGGACGGTCCAAGTGTACACGCCGTTCGAAGGAGTCCCCTGCAGCAACGCCGAGAAGTCGGCCGTGTCGAACCAGTGCGTCGGATCCACGCGCAACTCCAGCGCCTGCGGCGCGGTGGTGAAATTCAGGTCCACTGTCGCGCCACGCACGCGCCGCAGCGCGGCGACCTGCTGCGGGGTCACACCGCTCGTGTCGATGGTGATCGGGCCACTGAACGCCAGCGTCGTGCTTCCCTTCGTCGCCGTTCCGGCGACGAGGCCGATGCTCATGTTCGGCTGGGTTGGATCGGGCGAGAGGAGGCCGATTTCCACCGCTACCGACTGCCCTGTCTGGCCGTCCGCTCCCCCGGGCACGTCGTGCAAGGATGGGTCGAGAGCATCCACGGCCACCTGCTGCGTCACCTCGATGATCACCACGCCGCTGCGGAATGCCTCCGTCGAAGGCGGGAAGGCATTGAAATAGAAGGGGCCGAGAAGGATTCTCGCGGTCCGGAGCGTGACGGTCCAGCCGGTCAGCGTGGTGAACGCAAGTGGTCCTCCAGCCTGCTGGCCGCCCGCACGGAAGGGCAGCGTGACCAGAGCCCCGCCCGTAGAGCCGCAAGAAACCCCTGCGAGCACCGCGACCGCGAGGAGCGTGCGCCTGGCGAGGTCCATTCAGTCCCCTTCCCGGCCCAGCGCGACCTCGAGTGTAAAGAGCACGATCCGCGGCGCCGCCGCCGTGAAATGCCCCGTCGGCGCGAGCGTCGGGAACGCTCGGCTATGGAAGTCAGACGCGTAGAAGAACTGGCTCAGCGGGAATCGTCGATCGGTGAGATTCGTGACGGCAACCGTGGCTTTGAGCCACTTCCAGCGCACGCCGGCGGAAGCGTCGATCTGCAGCGTCGGATCCGAGAACTGGCTGAAGGGCAGCGATCGCTTGCCGATGTAGCCGATGCCAAGACCGAGCGTGCCTAGCAGCGGGCTGTCAGCCGGACGCAACCAGGGGAGCGGCCCGAAGAGAGCGGTATCGGAGCGTGCGACGACCAGCGGCGTGTACGGCACCAGCGAGCGTGTGTCATCGAAGATGGGATGGACCGTCGTGACCGAGGCCGCCTCGTCCAGCCAGCGCGAGGTCGCACGCGCTGCAGCGACGACGCCGGTGCGCGTCGTGGCGCTGGTGGGTCTCGTCCGTCCCAGGTTCTGGTCGAAGGTCAGATCGCTATCCGCCTTGGTCTGATAGCCCACTACGCGGGCGGTCCAGTCAAACCCGAGCTGGCTGCCCTTCGCGAGCAGGCCGGCTTCCAGCGCCTTCAGCTTCACGAAGGGCGCGTTCTCGTCCTGCGCTACGCTGACCGGGTCGAGCGAGACAGCCCCCACGCCGTAGCTGGCTGTGAGGGTCAGTCCCAGCGGCAGCGCGACCAGCGCAGTCGCCTTTGGAGCGAGGAGTTGGCCCGTGGCCGTCACTCGCCGGGAAGGATCCCGCGGGCCGGCCCGGTCGTAGGGCGGGCAATTCACGTCGAGCGGTTGGCCCGTCCTGAAGTTGCCTCTCGTGAAGCAGTTGTCGCGGATGTCGTACTCGTAGAACTCCTGCCGCAGCCCCCCGCGAAGCGTGAAGAACGGCAGCGGGCGCAAGTCCGCATCGACGTACCCGGCCAGGTTCACCACATCGGTCTCCAGATCGAGATCGTTCAGGTACGGATCCTGGGTCCCGAAGCGCAGCCGCTGGACGAGGGGCCTCGTGTGATCGTAGCGGGCGAAATAACCGCCCTCGATGGCCTGCTCGCGATCGAGCAGCCGGAAGCGCAGGCGGTAGCTGCCGCGCGAACCGGCGGTCAGCGCGTTGTAGTCCTTCTCCACCGCGTCGCCGCGCTGCGGGTGTTGCGACTGTCCTGCCTCCTGGTTGTCGAGGAGGAACCCGGTGAAGTTCTCTACGATGCGAAGGGTGCGCGCAGTCAAGAAGAGCTGCACCGACGCGACGCCGTCGCCCAGCGGAGATTCCAACTCGAACGAGAGGGTATGCCTGGCCGCGTCCGTCCCTTGGCTCGGGTCCTCCGTACCGAAGAAGCCGATGCGCCCGGAGTCCACATCGTCCTTGCGCAAAACGCCCGCCGACTTGCAGTGCGCCGCGTAAGTCGTGGCGAAGACCCGGAAGAGTCCGCGCAGTCCCAACTCCCCCTCGTACTGCGCCATGGCGCTCGCGCTGCTGCTTGCGCGGTTCACGCCGAAGCCGGCGCTCTCGCCGAACTGCGCGGCCGCGAAGGTCCCCTCGCGCTCGCCTTTCGGCGCCCAGAGCGCAAGATAGCGACGAGTGCCGTACGATCCCGCCGTGCCCGCGAAACGCAGCCCGCGGTCGCGAACACCGAGCTCGTACCGGGCGCTACCTGCCTTGGCAAAATCGCCCTGGCGCGGATCGAATGGCCCCTCCGTGACCTGCAGGTTCTTGACCAGCTCAGGGATGATGAAGTGCGTATCCGAGTAGCCGTGGCTGTCCGGGTTGTTGACCTCGTTGATCGGGACGCCGTTCACGCTGAACTCGACCGCCTGACCCTGCTCCGCGTTGAAGCCGCGGAGGAACACCTGCTCGGCATGGCAGTCTCCGCCCTCGTTGGCGAGGAAGATCCCCGGCGCCAGCTCCAAAAGGTTTTCGGCGCTCCTGCGCGGGACCACCGCGAGCTGCCCGATGTCGATCACGAAGTCGCTGGCACCGTGCTCCACCTTGCGCTGGTATCCGCGTACGTTGACCTCCTCGATCCGCTCACCCTGCGCCGTCGCCTGTTCCGGAGGCGAGAGCGTGGCAGCGGGCGCAGTTTCCGGAGCCTGTCCGGGCTGAGGGACGGCCGTTTGCGATGGCGCGGGCGCAGGCGGTGCCGGTGGTTGCGCCGGGGCGGGTTGTAGAGGGGAAACGCCCTGCACCGGGACCTGCGCGGCCCCACGCGGCGACGGCTCCGGCGGAGGCACCGCCTCAAACCGGAAAGGGATCCGGACCCGCGCCTCGAAGGGCTGCCCGTCGCGGAGCGCCGGTTTGAACTTCCATCGCAGGACGGCCGCGACGGCGGCGGCATCCAGCGCAGGGCTGGCGGACTGCGCCACAGACACCTCCCGCGCAGTGCCGTCGGCACCGACGGTGACGAGCAGCACCACGGTGGCCGCTTGATTGCCACCCTCGGGCGCGACCGCAGGCGGCGTCTCCACTGGTTGCGGGGGGGTGATCTGCTGCGCGCCGGCTGGCGCGGCGAGGGCGACGGCGGTTGCGAAGGAGAGGAACCGGTTCATCCGCGCTGGAAGTTCACGTTGATGAGGTGGGTATCGCCGGCGGTCGGCTTGCCATTCGAGTCGAAAGCGACCTGGTACTGCTGGGCCTCGGCGCAGCGACGTGCAGCTTCTGCGAACCCCCCAGGCGGGGCGCTGAGGACCTCGACGTTCGAGGCCAAGCCATCGCGGGTCACCCGCACGCGGATCGCGACGCGCGCGTAACGGACTTCGCTGTCCTGCATCTCCTCGGGCCAGGGACATACCCAATCGCGCCGAAGCGGCGACGCAGGCCGCGAGAGATCCGATGGAGGGGCATCCGGCACGCCACCGACCTTTGCGTTCGGATCAGTGACTGCGTTGCGGCTGGTGCCTTGGGCCGAGTTGTACCCGCCGCTGTACGACTCTCCCTGCCCGACCACCAGATCGAACCCGGTCAGATCAGCCGGGCTGGTTGGCGCTGGAGCCTGCGCGATCACTCGACCTGCCTGGGCAGGAGCGGGCGGGACGCGCGATGGGCGAGTTGCACGCGCGACCGGAGGCCGTGCGGGAGGGGGCTCCGGTGGGGCAGGTGGAGTAAGGGGCGGTGCGGCTCGCTGCAACGTCGCCTCGATGGGCGGCCGTGGAGCGGGCGGCGCTGGATGGGCCGCGGTGTCGTGCTGGAGGGCGGCGGCCCCGCCCAGCGCGGCATGCGCGGCGAAAGCCAGGAGCAAGGCAGCGACGTGCCGCCTCCAATGGGCACCGGCGTCGAGGTGCTCCAGGGCGGCCAAGGGAGTCTCACCGTCGGCAAGACTTCCACGTGGGATGACGAGCCGCCGGCGGCGCCTGCGCTGCGAAGAAAGGCTCACGGAGTCGGGGGGCCCTGCGGCGCGTTCGAAACGTCCACCGCGAACGCGATGTTGCTGAGGTGCGCCTGCGAGAGCAGGTCCATGACGTGGATGACGCGACGGTGCGGCACCTCGCCGTCGGCCTGGATCACCGCCCTTAGATCCGGATGCTGGGCCAGCTCCTGCTCCGCCTGCACCTTGATGGCATCCTCGCCGGCGACGGCATGACCGTTGACGTAGCTGCCGCCCTGCCGGGTGAGCTGAACCGAGAAGATGACTTGCACCGCGTCGCCGGTCGCCGCCTTGGGGAGTTGCACACCCAGGGCGCTCGCGGGCGCCACCACCAGCTTGGCGGTCACCATGAAGATGATGAGCAGCACCAGCATGATGTCCACCAGCGGCGTTACGTTGATGCCATTGATCATGCTGCTGCCGTCTCCTGCGCTAGCCGCCATCGGGCGCCTCCTTGCCTTCCGGCGGGGAGGCCGCGGCCCGCTCGAGCGGCACCTCCGCGGCCAGGTGCGCGAGCAGGACGTTGCTCAGCGCTTCTGTGTTCGCGCCCACTGCCTGGATCCGGCGCTGGTACCAGTTGAACGCGGCCACTGCGGGAATGGCGACGAAGAGTCCCACGGCGGTCGCCACCAGCGCCTCCGCGATGGACGACATGATGGCCTGAGGGGCGAGGGCGCTGGCGGCCTGTACCGCGGCGGTGGCCGCGTCGGTCGGCCGTCCAAGGATCTCGAAGGCCTCGATCACGCCGATGACCGTTCCCAGCAGCCCGAGAAATGGCGCGTTGTTTCCCACCGTGCCGAGAACGGCGAGCCCGCGCTCCAGCCGGACGCGCTGCAGCGCCTGCGCGCCGGCCATCGCCTTCTCGGCCGAGGCAGGCCCGAGATCGGCGTGGCGGAGGCCGGCGACCACCACCGCCGCCTCCGCCGAGCTCGACGCCTTCATCCGATCGAGCGCGTCGCGGACGCGCCCGCCGCGGAGCAGCGCGTCCAGCTCCGCGGCCAGTTTCGGCACGTCGTCGCGGATCGATCGAAGGAATGCCGCCCGCTCAATGATGATGATCAGGTCCACCACCGAGAGCGCGAGGAGGATCCACATGACCCACGATGCCTTGAGGTCCAACAAGGCATGCTTGAGCAGCTCGATCAGCGACGTTTGCATCTCTAGATTCCCGGCACGAAGAACGGATCGGCGGCGTTCTGCCCGACGTCGTAGCAGAGGCCGTCCGCGTTCAGGTGCATCTGCGACTGGACGCTGAACGCCATGAAGTTGGCGAGGCCGGGGATGTTGCCGGCCGGCACGCCGTTCAGGTTCATCGTCACCTGGGCGCAGGGTCGCGTCCCACCGCAAGCGTAGCCCGCGGTCTGGACCGGCCCGCGATCCGGCAGCGGCGTACCGTCCGAGAATGTGGCTGCGAGCGGCTTGGTCGCCAGGGTGCGCAGATCGAAGGGATTGGCTACCGTGGTGTTCGCCCGCGCCCAAGCCGCGACGGGGTCGAAGCGCAGCTTCACGTCGTTGTGCTCCTTGAGGATGTCCCAGAAGACGTGGTCCACGTGCTGCGTCACCTGCGCGATGACGGCGCCACTGCTGTTGGGCTGAACCCCCCGACCCGCCGGAGGCGTGCCGAAGGCGGGATTGTTGCAGTTGATGTGGCCGCCCGCGTCGTTCCAGCCGAAGACGAAATGGACGGTGGACGGGAGCGCAGCGAATTTGGCCTGCACCGCCGGATCGGGATACGTGCCCGTGCCGGCGTAGGTCGCGGTGCCGCGGTAGAGCTTGCTCCATCCGTTCTGCACCATCAGGGCGTAGTCGGCGAACTGACTCGCCGACAGGTTCACTTGCGTCGCGGGATACGTTGCTTTCTTGACGTCATAGCTGAACGAGTAGCGCGTGTTGTTGTCGAAGGCGTTGCCACCGTCGTCCGCGTCCCACTTGAAGATGCCGCCCGCCGGCTCCTTGCCGTCTGCGCCGATGAAACCGCCCGGCTTGTGCATGTCGAGGACGTAGGGACCAAACATCGTCGCTACCGGGGTGCCCACCTGACGCTGGTCGGGCGACTGTGTGGCCCCGGGCGCGAGCCGGAAGTTGCCCACCACGACGAGCAGCTCATCGAAGGTCACGCTCCATCCGTCGACGAAGACCGGGTCTCCCGGCGTTCCCGGGAAGGGCAGGCCACTTTCGCCGAATTGTTCGCCGGAGAAAGTCACCTCGATGGAGCCGGGCCTGTTGGGTGCGGTCTGTGTGAAGCCCGGGTCGCAACTCGCATTCAAAGTAGTGCCGGTCCCGGGTTGGCAATTGGGATTCTGGTTGTGGCTGCTGGAACTGCTGCCGCAGGCGCAAGCGAGCGCCAGCGCACATACGAGGGTCTTCTTCACTGTTCGGACTCCGAGTCGAAGCGGCGCGCGCGGCGCCGCGAGGGTTGGCAACCACTACGCCCGACTGAACGCTGCGAACTGCGTCAGGCGAGCGGCGGCGATGCCTTCGGAGCGAGACGGTAGACTGCGAGGCTGCGGAGCCCGGGGCTTTCCGGGGGGCTCGGTGCGACGACTTCGGGCGCGGTGACGACGAAGGGCTTTAGCGACTGCTCGGTGGCGCGGACCTGCCCCTGCAGGCTGATGGAGCAGTGCTCATGCTCTTCCCCTGCATCGGAGGGACCGGCGGGATCGCGCTCCGCAAACAGGCCTGGCAAGCCGGTCGACGGCTGGGCGTGCGGATGCGGCGCCTCGACGGGCGCGTCGACGAGCTCCCCGTGTTCCGGGCAGGTGACGTGACGGACCGCGGCTTGGTGGAACGTCACCAGCAGCGGCGAAGCGAGAGTCAGCAGCGCGAGTGCCGCGCCGACTCCGGGACGGATCCGATGCAGTCGTGCGCGGATCAAGACCTACTTTGGACGTTGCCGACCGGAGCGGTATTCATCGGGATCCCTATCTCACGTAAGTCCGCACGATGTCGACCAATTCCTCGGCCGCGGCATCTGCCCGGGCGCTGACGCCGGGTGCTGCAACGTGCTCGCGCACGTGTCCCTCGACGACCTCCGCGAGCAGAATCGCGGCGCCACCGATTCCATCCAAGCGGCATGCGCGGCGGCCCTCTGCTGATCCTGCTGGTTGCCTGCGAGCAGCCTCCATCCCTCCGGGGCAGCGCCGACGAGCTTGCCTTTCGCAGCGACGGGGTCGTGCCCGCGCCGGCCGCGGAGCGGATCGTCCAGGAAGCCGCGAGCCGGGCGGATCCGTGGGCCTCGCCGCCCTACGTCGTCGCGCCCCCCGCTTTGTTCGGCAAGCATGTGATCGGCTATCACTCTGTGCACCTGCGAGAGTATGAGACGACCTCCGGGGAATTCCGCACGGTCGTCGCGGAGGACGATCTCGCGATGGCCTGCGCCGAAGTACGGCGCGACGTCGCGATGCTCACCGACTGGAGCCGGCGCTTCGGGGTGCGGTGGGAATTGCGGCTCGGCGAACGGCGCGCCAAGGTGCCCGGCGCTGCCGGCGACCTCGCCCGCTTCACGGCGGTCGCTTGCGACGCCGCCCGGCTCGGCAACCTTGCCTCGATCGAGCGCCGCTATTCCGATCGGCCGAAGTAGCTCCGCCGATTCCTGATACAACCGCGCCGTGCGCTGCGCGTTGGGATTCGTCGCCCATACGGGCTGGGCAATCGCGGTCGCCGTCGGAACGGGAAAGGCGCCCTTCCTGCTCGACCGGAGGCGGTTCGAGCTGGTTTCAGGCGGCTTCGAAGTCGCGGGCGTCTACCATGCCGCGCAGGGGCTGAAGCTGATCGAAGCGGAGCGCAAGGTGGCCGAGGTGCGAAGGGAAGCCCAGACCCGCGCGTGCAAGGCGATCGCCTTCCAGGTGGCGACGCTTCGCAAGGGCGGGCATGAGCCGGGGCGGTGCGCGATCGTCGGCTCCAGGAAGGCCGTGCCCACGGAACTGGGAACCATCCTGCAATCGCACGCGCTCGTTCACGCGGGGGAGGGCGGGCTCTACCGCGAGGCGCTCGCGCTCGGCGCGAAGGCAAACAGTCTCGAAGCCATGACGATCACTCCGGACGAGCTTGACCTCGGCGCAGCCGTCCTGCGCGATCTGGGGCGCGGCGCCGGCCCGCCTTGGGGGCGCGACCAGAAGCTCGCTGCGCTGGCGGCGCTGCGCCTCTGAGCGCGGCGGCCTCGATCCGCCTTTCTTGGGCTGTTTGCGCGCACCGCCGGCGGCGCGGTTGCCCTTCCATCAGATCGGGCACCCGCCAGGTCCTCGGTACTTGTGGCCCCTGGCGCAGGTCTTCCATCCTCCCCGGTTGGAACGCGCCATCGCTCCTCAATGCAAGGACGCGGTGGCGCCGGCCAGTGCGGGCGCCACACTCGCTTGGACGGACTCGACCGGATAGCCACGCTCCTGCCAGGCCTCGAGGCCTCCCAGCAGGGGGCGCACGCGCATGATTCCTCGCTGCCGCAGCCGCAGCGCCATCTGCGCGGCGCTCGCCTCGTTGGGGCAGTTGCAGTAGAGGACGACGTCGCGATCGCGCGGAATCTCGGCGTGGCGTCGCTCCAACTCGTGCGGAGCCATCTGCAGGGCGCCGCGCACCTTCGTGTCCGCCAGCGGGCTGCGCAGATCGATGACCGTCACGCGGTCGCCAGCCTCCATCTGCGAATGGAGCTCCTCCGGGGTGATTCGAGCCACTCGCAGGTCGCGCACGAATCCCCGGCGCCGCAGCGACTTCCAGCCCAGCCAGGCCGCGAACACCACCAGCACCGCGAGCACCAGCCAGGGACCCAGTCTTGCGGCGGGAGCGGCGACCCGCACGACGTGCTCGCTGAACAGATAGCCGAGCACGGTGAGCGTTCCCACCCACAGCAGCGTCCCCATGCCGTCCCAGGTCGCGAACCCGGCAACCGGCATGCGCAGCATGCCGGCGAGGGGGGCCGCCACAATCCTCAGGCCCGGCACGAACTTCGAGATGACCAGCGCGGTCGACTGCCGTCGGGCGAACAGATCTCCAGTGCGCTGCACGCAGGTGTCGGGTTCCAGCGAAATCCGGCAGAGCAATGCCAGGATGCGCTGTCCTTGCCACCGACCAAGTCCGTACCAGACGAAGTCGGTGGCGAGATGCGCGAGGAACGCTCCCGCGATCACGCCCCCCAGCGAAAACTTTCCCGAGCCGGCGAGCACGCCGGCTCCAAGAAGGACCGGGGCCGACGGCACCGGCAACCCGAGACCGCTGGCGAATACCAGGCTGACCACCACCCAGAGCCCACGCGCTATCACGATGTCCACACCCGGCATGATGGCTCAGATTCCCGAGGACCGGCAGCGATGCTCCCGCCCCGTCGCGCGGGCGAATCAGAACCGTCCGCCGGGCATCGCATACGGCGACATGAAGACACGAGAACCGACCCAGATCGTCACCGCCCATCGCCAGCTGGAAGGAGGCGGTTTCGTCGTCCGCCGGCCGCTGCCCGGCGCGGAGCTGGAGATGGTGGACCCCTTCCTCCTCATCGACGAGATGGGGCCG
>Ga0137399_10000892_pt1 | contig 12981 bp, 16 predicted proteins | sample czorhiz316metaG_FD_104810 | JGI IMG/M metagenome (GOLD analysis project Ga0137399, IMG submission 104810) | Vadose zone soil microbial communities from Angelo Coast Range Reserve, California, USA - czorhiz3.16 metaG | ecosystem: Environmental > Terrestrial > Soil > Vadose zone | place: USA...
CGCTCGCGGGTGACGGCGAGCGCGCAAGATGTCCTGGTACCGGAGTGTTTTGACGGACTTCGTTAGTGTTTTTCAGTAGGGGGAGCAACCAACACATGATCTTGGCAAAAAATAGTGTTGATCATGGAGAGCCGGCGTGAAAATCGAGCAGTGGAGCGTCGAACGGATCATTCCGTACAAGAGAAATCCTCGACGCAACGAGGACGCGGTCGCAAAAGTGGCGGCGTCCATCAAGGAGTTCGGTTTTAAAGTCCCCATCGTTGTGGACAAGGACTCCGTAATCATCGCCGGCCACACCAGACTGCTCGCGGCGCTGCGGCTCGGCATGAAAGAAGTCCCCGTCCTGGTCGCTCGCGATCTCTCACCGGCGCAAGTGAAGGCATACCGGCTTGCGGACAACAGGGTCCACGAAGAGGCGACGTGGGACGAGGAACTTCTCGCGCTCGAACTCGGCGATCTTTCAAAACTCGGATTCAATCTCGAGGCGACTGGATTCGACGCCGACGAGATCAACGCGCTTCTGGACATCGACCAGGGCGGGCTGCTCCCCGGCGCCGAGGAGGACGCGGTTCCAGCAACGCCGGAGAAGCCGAAGACGTTCCCCGGCGAGCTCATCCAGCTCGGGAAGCACCGACTCATCTGTGGCGACTCGACGGACCCGTTCGTGATCGAGAAACTTTTCGCCGGCGCGAAGGCGGACGCCGTGTTCACCGATCCGCCGTACAACGTGAACTACGAAGGCTCGGCCGGCAAAATCAAAAACGATGACATGGAGGACGGCAAGTTCCGCACGTTCCTGCTCCACGCGTACTCCGTCATGTTCCGTGTGCTGAAGGACGGCGCCGCCGTCTACGTTTGCCACGCTGACACCGAAGGTCTGAATTTTCGCGGCGCGTTCAAGGAGGCGGGGTTCAAGCTCGCCGGCTGTCTCATCTGGTGTAAGGATTCGCTCGTGCTCGGTCGTTCGGACTACCAGTGGCAGCACGAGCCAATCCTCTACGGATGGAAGCCGACGGGACCGCACAAGTGGTACGGCGACCGGAAGTCCACGACCATCTCCGAGTTCATGCTCGAGGCGCCGCTCACGCAGGTCGAGCCGAATCTCTACCGTCTCCGGCTCGGGGACCAGTGGTTTCAGATCCGCGGCGAGAAGCTCTCCGTCGAGGAACTGGAGACGACCGTGGTGAAAGTCCCGAAGCCGAAAAAGAACGAGGACCATCCGACGATGAAGCCGGTCGCTCTCATCGACAAGATGCTCCGCAATTCCACGAAGAAAGCGAACCTCGTATTCGATCCGTTCGCCGGCTCCGGCTCGACGCTGGTCTCGTGCGAAAAGCTCGGGCGCACCGCCTACCTCTGCGAACTCGAGCCGAAGTTCTGTGACGTCATCGCGCTCCGATGGGAGCAGGTGACGGGCAAAAAGGTACGAAGGGAGACGCGTCAGTGATCCGGGAGCCAGCCGGAGCCTAGCCATCCATGCCCGTTGTCGACATCACGAAGGTCGCTTCTTTCCTGAACCTCACGGACAAACGCATCCAGCAGCTCGTGAAGGAGGGAATGCCGCGAGAGTCTCGCGGTCAATACGACCCGATCAAGTGCGCCCACTGGTACATCCGGTATCTGCAGCAGGCGCTCGAGAAGAGGTCCGTCCCGACTCTCGACGGCGGATTCGTCGGCGAGCGCGAGGAACGCGTGCGGCTCCTCCGAGCCGATGCGGACCTCCGGGAGATGGAGCTCGCGAAGGAGCGCAGCTTGGTTATCTCCATCGCGGACTACGAGCGCACTCTTGCCGATCTCATCCTCACCACGAAGGCGCGGATCATGGCGATTCCGCCGCGGCTCGCTCCAGACCTGGTGGGGGAAACCTCCCGCGTCATGATTCAGGCCAAGCTCGAGAAGGCGTGCAAGGAGTCACTCTCGTACCTTGCGCGAATGGATATCAATGCTAGCTCCTCAAACACACCCAAGCGCAGCAGCTAACCTCGCCGGGATGCTTGTGCGCTCTTGCGTGCTCTACGATCCCCCGCCCGACATCTCCGTCTCGCAATGGGCAATGAACAACCGCGTGCTCCCAAAAGGAACGACTTCGCGACCGGGACCCTTCAAGCCGGAAAAGTTCCAAATCGAAATGATGGACGTGATCCTGGACCCGCTAATTCACGAGGTAGTGATCCAGAAGAGCACGCAGGTGGGCTACTCCGACGCGGTGATCAATAACATTTGCGGCTACTACATCGACGCGGACCCCAAGCCGATCATGCTCGTACAGCCGACCATCGACAACGCGAAGGACTACGGAAAGAAGCGGATCACGCCGATGATCGAGTCCTGTCCGGCGCTCCGCACGAAAATCAAACCGCCGACGTCGCGGCGCGCGGGGAACACGCTCGCGCTGAAGGAATTCCCCGGCGGGTTCCTGAAGCTCACCGGCGCGAACTCCGGCGCCGGTCTACGCAGCGACCCGGTCCCCGTGGTGCTATTCGACGAGGTGGATGGCTACCCGATTGACGTCGACGGCGAAGGAGATCCCATCGCCATCGGCACACGCCGCACGGACGGATTCGCGGATTGGAAAATCGTCAAGGGTTCGACGCCGGCGAAGCCGAAGGGCATCTCGCCAATCGAGCGCGACTTTCTCCGGTCCGACATGCGGCGCTTCCACGTCCCGTGTCCGTTCTGCTCTTTCAAGCAGCCGCTGCGCTGGAGGGAGCCCATCCCGCCAAATGGGGACGGGTTCTATCGGCTCTTCTACTCCGTCGATGCCGACGGCCAGGTGGACGCGGCCAGCGTCGCCTACATCTGCGCCGGCTGTAAAAAGAAAATTCCCGAACGCTACAAACAGCAAATGCTCAACGCCGGCGAGTGGCTCGCCGAGTTCCCGGACCGCCCGACTGTGGGGTTCCACATCAACGCACTCTATTCGCCGTGGAGGGAAAACTGGCACGCGCTCGCGCAGGAGTGGCACGAGGCCAACAAGGAAAACAACCCGGAGAAGCTGAAGGCGTTCATCAATCTTCGGCTCGGGGAAACGTGGGAGGAGCAGGGCGACTCTGTGGAAGCGGTCGCTCTGAAAGCCAGGCTCGAGGCCTATCAGGCGGAAATCCCGGACGGCGTGGGACTACTCACCGCCGCGGTCGACGTCCAGAGCGACCGCCTCGAGTGCGTGGTGAAGGGATGGGGCGACAAAGAGGAATCTTGGCTCATCGCCTACCAGCAACTATTCGGCGATCCCGGCCAGGAGGCGGTGTGGAATGAACTGGACTCGTTCCTGCTCTCGACGTGGGATCACGCGTCCGGGCAAAAGGTAAAAATCACCTGCACCATGATCGACTCCGGCGGTCTACACACAGACTCCGTCTATCGTTTCGTTCGCGCGCGGCAACACCGGAAAATCTTCGCGCTGAAAGGCTCGAGCGAATCGGGGAAGGAGATCCTCGGGAAGTTCAGCATCAACAATCAGTACCGCGTGAAGCTGTGGCTCATCGGAACAGACACGGCAAAGGACCGCATCTTCGCACGAATGAAAATCCCCGGCGCCGGTCCTGGCTACATGCATCTCCCCGACTTCATCGAGGACGAGTATCTCGCGCAGCTCACTTCCGAGAAGGCCGTCCGGCGGTACCGCCGCGGCAAGGGCACCATCCGGGAATACATCAAGACGCGCGCTCGCAACGAGGCGCTGGACCTTGAGGTCTATGCGCTCGCGGCGCTCTACGTCCTCGGTCAGGCGGCGATCCGCAAGCTCGGGGAAATGGCCGCGGCGCTCCGGCTCCCGCCGCCTGACGAGCCGCCTGGCGGGGGCAGCGGTGGCGCACAGGGCGGTACAGGCGGGGAATCCGGGGGGTCTGGGCGCCCTGGGCGGGGGTCCTCGTGGGTCCAGGGATGGTGAGGCTTAGACCTTTTTTGACACGTAATCTTTTGGAACACCAGTCGCCGTTCCGAGTGGACTTCCATCCGGGCCAGAGCGAACCTGAAATCGTAGTAAGTACTCACTACGATAAATCTGGAGGGCAACGAACGTGCTGAAAACAGAACTCCTACCCCTGAACCTAGAAATGGAATGCGCGCTTGGCTCCGTCCGTATGGGCCAGACCGAAGGCTCCGGCGGTATGGCGCAACTCTTCGATCCCGACGGGAGGCCGAACATCATCTGCAGGACTGCTTTCGCCGCGCGCTGGTGCTCTGGCAATTCCGACTGGACGTTTGAGGTGCTCTCATGAACTGGGCAGCAATCGCTTTTGTGTTCGCGTTCTGCTCCGCGGTCTATTTCCTGAAGAACATCATCATCGTCTCGCTCTCCCCGGAGTTCAAGGCGGACATGGAACGGCTCCGTGAGCAGCGTCGCCGGCGGAAGGCCGCGAGGAGGAACTCTTGAAGTCTTTCTCGATCAGCGCGTACTTTCGTGAGGTGAAACCAGCCCACGCCGCGTTCCAGCATTGCGTGGCGACGGGCGATGAAATGCGCACGGCGGTCTGCCGCGGACTCCGTGAACTCCGCGAGCGTCCCGGCATCAAGGGCAAGCGGATAACGGAAGTTGACCTCAAGGTGAAAGAGATCAGTGTTGCAATCCAGGAACAGTAGTACGGAAGTAATCTCTCCCGTCGGAGTAGTCACTCTAAAATCGAACCAGGAGGCTCCCTATGAAACGGATTCTAGCCATCGCCGCCGCTCTCGCCCTGCTCTCCGCCGGCGTGTCAGCGAAAGATAAAAACATCCTGGTGCAGACCGACAAGTTCACCGGAAAGACCACGGTGATCATGAAAGAGATGAGCCTGGGACAGGGCTTCACAAACAACGCGCATCCGAACGATCTCGTGGGAATCTATTTGTCGGCGTTTTCAGCTCCAGGCCCGAATCCCACAGCTCTGGTGATCAAGGCTTACGCCGCGAACTGGCAGTTTCTAGGAGGGGCGGATGTCCGCCTGCTCATCGATGGCGAGCGTATCGACTTGGGGCATTTCGCCAGAATGAAGGGCACCGTCGAAGGAGGCATCGTGACGGACACGATTGCATCTCCGGTCGACCGTGCGGTATTCGAAAAAATCGGCACAGCCAAGAGCGTCGAAATGCAAATCGGGCCTTACGAGACCAAGCTGAACGCCAAAGGTATCGAACGAGTACGCGCGTTCGTCGCGGCTCTTCCTGTAGCTGCCGCTTCCCGCTAGAATAAAATTTAAGGCTCAACTCCATCTCTGCAATCCACGGCTCCCGAGGTCCCCCGACCTTTGGGAGCCGTCCTCCGTTGCCTAACCCGCCATTGAGAAAGTCTCACCTAGCCCTATAGGTAGTGTCCCGCTTAGTTTTATGCACAATGCCTCCGATCATCCCCGACGTCGTGCCGGACCACTTCCCCGCGGGGACGACGGTAAAGTTCACTCGTTCCTTCGGGGACTTCCAACCCTCGGACGGATGGGCGTACACGATCTACCTGAACGGTCTCACCCAGAAGTTCAACAAAGCCGCCACGGTCCTCAGCAATATCTTCCAGATCGAATTCCTTCCCACTGACACCGCCGCCTTAAACCCCGGTCCCTTCCGCTACGCGGAGCGTCTCTCGAACTCTGGAACGGGAGAGGTGTACGACCTTTCCGGCGACGAACTCGTGATCAACATCGAGCCGAATGTCGGGAGCGCCGCCGCCGGCGTGTTCAACACATGGGAGGAGCGCACTCTCGCCGTTGTCGAGGCGGCGATTGCTGGACGGCTCACCGCTGACATCCAGGCGTATCAAATCGCCGGCCGCTCCGTCAGCAAAATCCCCGTGCAGGAACTCCGGCAGATCCGCGGCGAACTGAAGGCCGCGGTCTGGCGCCAGAACCATCCCGGACAGCTTGGTGTCCCGCACAAGATCTCCTTCACCCCCGATTCGGAAGTCGCGGAGTTCCCACCGACGTGGCAGGACGTCACTGGATTCCAACGATGAACGCTCCCGCCTGGTTCCGGCGGCTGACCGCATTCATCACTGGCAAGCGTTCACTGACGGTTTTCAGCGGTGCCACAGGCGGTCGCCTGACGATGGATTGGATTGCTTCGATCCTTTCCGCCGACCAGGAAATCAAGGGGAACATGCGGCTGCTCCGCGCGCGCTCGCGCGAACTGTCGCGGAACAACCCCGTCGCCAAGTCCTACCTGAAAATTCTCACTTCGAATGTGCTCGGCGAGAAGGGCATCGGCTACCAGGCGCAAGTCCGGAACAACGACAAAACCCTGAACGATGCTTTCAACACGAAGATCGAGGACTCGTGGAAGGAATGGGGCAAGCTCGGGAATTGCACCGTGGACGGAAAGCTCTCTTTCCGCGGCGTCCAGACTTTGGTGCTGAAAAACATCGCGACCGACGGCGAGGTGTTCGTTCGGATGGTGCGGGGGTTCAACAATAAGCACCGCTTCGCTCTCCAGCTCATCGACGCCGACCAGGTCGACCATCTCTTCACGCGCTACGCGTCGAAGACCGAGAACGAGATTCGCATGGGCATTGAGGTCGACGAGTGGGGCCGTCCGGTCGCCTACCACGTCAACGCAAAGCATCCGTCGGACCTCGGCGGCTCTCTGCTCCGCGAACGAATTCCTGCGGACCAGGTTCTCCATCTCTACGATCCAGAGCGGATCAATCAAACCCGCGGGATCACCTGGTTTCATCCGTGCATGATGGAAATGCGGATGCTCGGGGGATATGTCGAGGCCGAACTCGTGGCCGCGCGTGCAAGCTCCGCAAAGATGGGCTTCTTCCAGCACACCGATCCTTCCAGCTACGTCGAGCCGAACCCGGACGCGAAATATCGCATCGAGGCGCAGCCTGGTGTGATCGAGACGGTCCCTCCCGGACTGGAATTCAAGTCCTGGACTCCCGACCATCCAGCCCAGGCGTTCCCCGCGTTCCTGAAGGCGATGCTCCGGTTCGTCGCCTCATCGATGGGTGTCTCCTACAACGCGCTCGCCTCGGACCTCGAGGGCGTGAACTATTCCTCGATGCGCTCCGGCCTGCTCATCGAGCGCGACCAGTGGAAGATGCTGCAGTCGCTGATGAAGGAGCAAATGCTCCAGCCGATTTTCGAGAACTGGATGTCGCTCGCACTGCTCTCCGGCGCGCTCGTTCTCGATTCCCGCGATCCCGCGCGCTTCTGCTGTGGCAAGTGGGAACCACGCGGATGGGTTTGGGTCGACCCGCTCAAGGACGTGCAGGCCGGCATTCTCGCCATCGGCGCGGGTCTCACTTCGCGCGATGCGCTCATCTCCGAGCAGGGCGGCGATGTCGAGGAAGTGTTCGAGCAACTGTCGGAAGAGAAAACCCTCGCCAAGGAATACGACCTCGACCTGGTCATCGCAGCGAAGGCACCGACCGTGGACAAGGGTCCGAAGGAAGCCGTCACCGAAGGCGATGAGGCCGATGGCGAGACCAAATCTGCCGACGAATCACAAATCAATTTTACCTTCAACTCCCCGCCCATCCCGGAGGTGCCGGTGCGGATGAGTACGATTCCCGTGTCGCTCGACTTAAACGTCGAAACGAACCGCGGAACGGTGAAAAAGAAAATCACGGTCCAGAGAAACAGGAGCGGAGCGGTGACAGGCGCTGAAGTGACGGAGGAACAATGGCCATCACGACCGCAATAACCAACTCGTTCAAGCAAGAAATTCTAGATGGGATTCATCTCGCGGCCGACGTCTACAAAATGGCGCTGTACACGAGCGCCGCGGCTTTGGACAAAACGACCACGACTTACTCGACGACGAACGAGGTTGTGGGGGCGGGCTACACGGCGGGAGGGGCAACCCTGGCGGGACGCGTGAACGGGATTTCCGGGGACACCGCTTATCTCACGTTCACGAATCCGGCGTGGGCGGCGGCGACCATCACGGCGCGCGGCTGCATTATTTACAACTCCACGCGCGGAAACAAAGTCGTAGCGGTTTTCGATTTCGGTGGGGACATCATCAGCACCGCTGGAACTTTCACCGTAGTGCTTCCTGCAGCCGGCTTGACCGCTGCGGTCAGGATTGCCTAATGGCTGAACTCGGCTATCAAAATCCGACGGTCTCGACGGACTCGAAGCTCGATTCGACGCTGGTGAATCCAGGCGATAGCTCCGGCATCGAAGTGCGCCGGGAAAACGTACAGATTTTCAGCAGTTCGGAAGACCGGCAGTTGAGGCAGATGGATGCACTTTTCCAATCTGACCAGAGCGACCTTTCTTCCATCAGAAGGCACACGGAACGCTTTAGCCCATCGGACCGCCGCGGCGGATGCGGCAGAGGGAGCACGCGATGATCTTCGAAGGAACTTACCGGCGATTCTTGGGGCTTAGGAGCGGGAAGGCGCAGATCGACGCAAGGATGACGCACCAGGAGAGTCTGGCCGCGGCATTGGTGGAGCCGCCGGGTTTTGAAATGACCCGTGCGGGTCGGAGGTTCTTTCTAGCTTTCAATGGAACGGTTCCTACGGGCATCGCTCCGGTCCAAGCATTTCCCACCACGGCGGCACAGTGGGCTATTTCCAACGCAGACGCCGTCGCAACCTATTTTTTCAAAACGCTTGGCGCGCTTCTGTTTTCTGGCACATCGGGACTCGGCGGGGAATTGCTGGCGTGCATTTTTCAGTCCCCTGCTCAACAGGGGTTCGCCGCGGGTGTGGCCGTGCAAAACGCCGGGAACAGTGCACGGGGTTCGAAGGCTGCTGTGAAATCCGGCGTAACCATCACCACGCCGGCGCTCCCGAACTGGTTTCCAGTTGCGGAACAAATTGCTGGCGCAGCTCAAATCGGGCCGGCATCTTCGATTGCGAACAGGCAGCTCGACGGCCGCATCGCAGTTCCGCCCGGCTTTAGTTTGGGCCTCGCGGTCCTGGCTCCCGCGGGAACGACGCCGCTCTATCTGCCTATCGCCGAATGGATCGAGCAAGAAACCGACATGGAGTAATCGATGCCGCTAGAGCTACTCGGACAAACTCGACGGTGGTTCGGCACGAACGCGACAGCGGCAATCGTTGGCGCGATGGCAATGTTCGCGACTGGCATTTTCGGCGCGACGGGCGCAGCAAACACGAGTCAGGCGGGCATCGGGTCGACCAGCGCGGCGGGAATCATCGCAGCATCCGGCGATGCCAATCGCGCGGTGACGGGCGTCTCCGGGACCTCCGCGGCCGGAACAGACACGGCAACCGGTGGTGCGAACACATCGCAGGCCTGGGCGCAGGTCACAAGCGCGGCGGGAGGGCTAAGTGTTCTCACCGGAGAATTTGCGATCATCTCCGGCGCTGAGGCAACTTCCGCGGTCGGCGCAGAAACTGCCACTGGCGCAGCGAACACGAGTCAAGCCGGCATCCAGTCCGCGACTGCCGCAGGAATCCTTGCGACATTGGCGGATGCCAATAGCGCGGTGACAGGCGTCGCCGGGACCTCAGCGGCTGGAGCGGTCCCGGCGACCGGGGCTGCCAATACCAATCAAACCGGGGCGCAGGCCACAAGCGCCGTCGGCAACGTACTCGCCATCACCGGGGAATTCGCGGCGGTCACCGGCGCAGAGACCATCTCTGCAGCCGGCATGGACACCGCGCTGGGCGATGCGAACAGCCATCTGCCTGCGGCACAAGCTACAAGTGCGGCTGGGACAGTTTCCTCGCAGAGCGGTGCTTCTCTTTCCACGGGCGGCGGTGGATTCCGCGTGACCCACGAAAAGAAGCGGATCACGAATGGATTCGCGACGCTCGAGGGGACGGCCTGTTCATCGAAGGCCGGGAAGCTCACAGCATCCGGCGCCGGGAGAGCAGGTCTTTCAGTAGTCGCAGCACCGGCGGAATCTGGCCGCTTGAAAGCTCGCGGAGTCCAGAACCCCACCGATGAAGAACTTTTGCTGTTTTTTGTGGAGGGAGCATGACGACCGAACTACTTGCACGCAAAAAAGAAAAGCTCGGGGACTCGCTCCCGATGCTCATGAGGGAGTTCGAAGTTCTGGAAATGATTCCCGTCGCGAAGCGGTTCCTAACCGCAGCACAGGTCAAAGAGCGAACGGACCGCGCGGCGCGGCGACAGGCGAGGAAGGATGCCGGCGAACCGCCGGACCCGGACGACGAGGACGACGACACAGAGGCAAATGCCGCTGATAACGGGGACGAGGCGAAGGGTCGCGATGAGGACCGCTTCGACATCTCGATCTCCTCCGAGTATCCGGTCGAGCGATGGTTCGGGAAGGAAATTCTCGACCACTCGGCCGATGCCATCGACCTCTCGCGCGCCAAGCGCGGACTCTCTTTTCTCGATTCGCACGACTACAAGTCGGTGATCGGGATCGTCGAGAAGGTCAAGGTCGGCGACGACAAAAAACTTCGCGGTCAGGTCCGGTTCTCACGGAGTGCTCCGGCGCAGCAAATCAAGACGGACATTCAGGACGGAATCCGGCGCTTCATCTCTGTCGGCTACATGGTAAGCGAGTACACGCTCGTGACGTCCTCGAAAGAGGAAGGCGACACGTACCGCGCGTCGAAGTGGACGCCGATGGAGGCGAGTTCGGTCGGGGTCCCTGCAGATCCGACCGTTGGAAACGACCGCAAGGCAGGGGAGCAGTACCCAGTTTTGATTCGCAGTGCAATTCCGGCTTCCGAGCCGAATCTCAAGGAGGTCATCGTGGAACCTGTAATTACAGTGGAACAATCCCGGACCGCCGCCGCTGAAATCATTCGGCTCGGCAGGGTCCACCAAATCGATCAGGAGCGTGTGGCGAAGGCTGTCGGCGACGGAGAAACCGTTGAGGCATTCTCGCGATTCGTTCTCGACGAAGTCGCCAAGCGCGGAGGGAAGCAGCTCAGGCAGCCTCCCGCCGAAGGGCAGGACCGCTTGGACCTCACCGACAAGGAGCAGGAACAGTACAACGTCGCGCGCGGGATCATGACCTGCATCCGCAACGACGAAATGTCGCAGGCGGGAACGTCCAAGCGCGATAACTGCTTTGAGCTCGAAATCTCGGAGCAAATCGAGAAGACCTGGACCGGCAAACGCCACGGCGGTCTCTTTGTGCCGTGGAGCATCCGTCATGCCTGGACGCCGGAACTGCAGGCGAAGTTTGGTGACGTGCTCAAAAAGCGCGCGGGTCTCGATTCGGCCACGGCTACGGCCGGTCAGGAATTGAAGTTCACCGAGCCGGGGGAATTCATCCAGTTCCTCTACAACCAGATGCGCGTGAAGGAACTCGGCGCGCGCACTCTCGCCGGTCTCCGCGATAACGTCTCCTATCCGAAGCAGACCGGGAAAGCATCCGGCTCGTGGGTGGGTGAGAACCCCGGCTCCGACGTCGCCGATTCCGCGCTGACGCTCGGCTCCATCGCCAGCTCTCCGAAGACCTACCAGTCCTCCTCTAGCTATTCACGTCAATTGCTGGCGCAGGCTGTGGTCGATGTGGACACTCTCGTGCGTGAAGACCTCGGCCGCGATCTCGCTCTGGCTATCGACTCAGTCGCCATTCTTGGTGGCGGCACGAACCAACCGAACGGGATCACATCGACGGCCGGTGTGCCGACCTACGTGATGATTGCAGACGCCGGCAACGGTGGTGCTCCCTCTTGGGACGACATCGTGATCATGACCCAGAAGCTCGAGGACGTGAACGCCGATCAACTCGGCGAGGGCGCTTGGCTCACCACGCCGAAGTGCAAGTCGAAGCTGAAGAGGCTCGGCAAGCTCGCGAACACGATCGCGCTGCCGATCTGGGCCGACGACAACACGGTGGACGGCTACCGCGGACGGTCCTCGAACGCGGTCCCGAATAACAACACCAAGGGCACAAGCGGCGCGACTCTCAGTACGCTGATTCGCGGAATCTTCGAGACGATGATCATCGGCATGTGGGGCAGCGGATTCGAGCTCGTTGTCGATCCGTACCGCCTGAAGAAGCAGGGGATGATCGAGCTCACCACCTTCATGCTCGTGGACGTGACGCTGAGGTATCCGACGGCGTTCGTTCTCGCGAAGTTCGTCGTCACCACGTAAGGGTTTACCCCGCGCGGTGCCTCGATTGAACCGCAGACTCCCGTGGGCGCTCGGTTGCCACGCCCACGGGGGCTGCAGAAAGGGAAAGGTTGGGTCATGGCTGGAGAAACGAAACGCATCAAGCTTCTACGCTCCATCGTTCTGGGCGGCGGCGTAGAGGGCGAAGAAGGAGAAGTTCACGAGGTGAGTCGCGCTCTCGCGCACCAACTCATCGGCGAAGGTTCGGCCGAGCACCATCTTGAGGAAGGCGAGGAACCGGAAACCGGTCCCACGACCGTCGACCGCATGGAGCGTCCCGGTAATGCCGACCCGAAGTCGCGGCGCATCTCCGGTCCGCCGGCGAAGGCCAAGGACAAGTAATTGCCGACGCCGTCCACTGCTCCCGCTTTTGGGGACGCCGATATCCCTGCCCTGATGAAGGACATGGGTATCGCCGTCACTGTGGGAGGAGTGGCCGGCATCGGTTTGCTCGATGAAGCGGACCAGATCCTCGTGCAAGACGTGAACCGCGGCGAAGTGGTAGCCACGGCGACGACTCTCACGATTCAAACGTCCGCTTTTCCGAACGCGAAGATCGGGGATGCCGTCATTGTCGGGAGCAGAAATTTCACGATCCGCGAGCGGCTCCGGGAGAGCGATGGCGGTCTGACGAAGCTGTTGCTCGGCGTGTAAACGCCTAGGAGGATGAGTGCCGACTTCGATTCGCGAACAGATCATGGTGATTCTCGTGGCGGCTCTCAACGGCGCGAGCGGGATCACAGGACTGACCGTTCACCGGGAACGGACGCGACCAATCGAAATCGATTCGCTGCCGGCCATCATGGTTTATGCGGACGACGATGTCCCGAAAACTCTCGGCCAGCAGACCTACGCCGCTCCTCTTACGGAGCGGCAATTCTCGCTAGTGCTGGAATGCCGGGCGCAGGGTTCGAGTAGCGTCTCGCCGGATGAGGCGCTGGACCCCGTGCTCGTATGGGCGGCAAAGACGGTGCTCGCGAATGAA
>Ga0137399_10000893_pt1 | contig 12973 bp, 19 predicted proteins | sample czorhiz316metaG_FD_104810 | JGI IMG/M metagenome (GOLD analysis project Ga0137399, IMG submission 104810) | Vadose zone soil microbial communities from Angelo Coast Range Reserve, California, USA - czorhiz3.16 metaG | ecosystem: Environmental > Terrestrial > Soil > Vadose zone | place: USA...
CCGAGGAGCATGCCCTTTGTCCGCAGCTCCGCGCGGATCGCACTCCACTCGCCCGTGATGCGGTCGACCCGCGACTCGGCCTGCCCCGAAGCGATCTCGACCACGCGCACGCGAGCGCCCAACCGGCCCGACTCGAATTCCTCCTCCTCGCCGGCCTGAAGGCCCACGGTCTTGGCCAGCGTCAGCCGCGCTCCTTCGCGTGTCCAGACCGCTCCGGCCTGCAGGCGCAATACCTTCAATGTCTCGCGTAGGCCGACCTCGGCGATCTCGACGCGGTCGAGCGATCGCCCGAGCGCGCTCGCGATCTGGTACAGGCCATGCAGCTCGCTCTGGCTGGCGCGGTGGCGCGCCTCGGTGTAGTCGAGTTAGCCGCGGATGAAGCTCGAGTTGAGGTGTTCGACGACGTCGCCCAGCCGGCTCTGTGCCAGCAGCAGAACCTCGTCGGCGTATTCGTTGCCCGCCATCTCTTCCATGACCCGGGCGATCACCGATCGGCGGAAGACGGCGAGCCCCTCCATCACCGACTCCAGCGGAATGCCCTTCTCCGCGTACCGGCGTGAGGCTTCGCGAGCCAGCGTGTAGTACTGCTGCCAGGGCACGCGCGAGTCCGCGCGGAGCGAGCGAAAGAGGATCTCCAGGAAGCCGACCGAGGTACGGACCAGGTCGTCGATCGAGGCGCCGTCCTTCTGCATCCGGAGCAGCTCGGGCTCGAGCGTCCGGACCGATTCGGCGACCACCTGGCCGCTGTCGCGGGAGTCCGCCGAGAGGCGGTCCGCGAGCTCGCTCAGGAGTTCGCTAGCGCGCTCGGTCATGAGGCTGCACTATAGAGTGACGCAAGCGTATAAGAGAAACCTGCGCGAAAGCGCTTGTCGGACTAACCAAATGTGTAAGAGGAACTGATGGCAACAGTCACCAAAGGCTCGCTGGGGAAGTTGGAGGAGATCCTGGGCGCGGACGCCGCGGACCTCCTGGGACACAAGTGCAACACCGTGCCGGCGTCGCAGCTGCACCTGCCCGGTCACGACTTCGTGGACAGGGTCTGGAAGGACAGCGACCGGCCGACGCGGGTGCTCCGAAGCCTGCAGTCGCTCTTCGAGCATGGTCGCCTGGCCGGCACGGGGTACCTGTCGATCCTTCCCGTCGACCAGGGGATCGAGCACACGGCCGGCTCTTCGTTCGCGCCCAACCCGATCTACTTCGACGGCGAGAAGATCGTCGAGCTGGCGGTCGAGGGCAACTGCAACGCGGTGGCGTCGACGTTCGGCGTTCTTGGCTCGGTGGCGCGCCGCTACGCGCATCGCATTCCATTCATCTGCAAGATCAACCACAACGAGCTCCTTACCTATCCAACGAAGTACGACCAGGTTCTCTTCGGCACCGTCAAGGAAGCGTGGGAGCTGGGCGCGGTCGCGCTTGGCGCCACCGTTTATTTCGGCTCACCGGAATCGGATCGACAGCTGCAGGAGATCGCGGTCGCTTTCCACGCCGCCCATGAGCTGGGCATGGCCACGGTGCTGTGGTGCTACCTGCGCAACTCGAGCTTCAAGAAGGACGGGGTCAACTACGAGACCGCCGCCGACCTGACTGGCCAGGCCAACCACCTTGGGGTGACGATCGAGGCCGACATCATCAAGCAGAAGCTGGCCGACACCAACCGCGGGTTCGAGGTCATTGGCTTCGGGAAGACAGCACCGGGGATGTACGACAAGCTCGCCACCGACCATCCCATCGACCTCTGCCGCTACCAGGTGATCAACTGCTACATGGGGCGCGCCGGGCTCATCAACTCTGGCGGCGAGTCGCACGGCGAGAGCGACCTCAAGGAAGCGGTCCGCACGGCGGTCATCAACAAGCGGGCGGGCGGAATGGGGTTGATCAGCGGGAGAAAATCGTTCCAGCGCCCGATGAAGGAGGGAGTCGAGTTACTACACGCGATTCAGGACGTCTACCTGAACCCGACGGTGACCATCGCCTAAAGCTGGCCTTCCTCGGTACAGGAGCGGCGTTCTCCACCGATCGCTACAACGGCGCGGTGGTGGTCAATGGACGTCTCCTTCTCGATGGCGGCGCGCCCCTGCTTCCGCACATGAAGCGCGTCGGGGTGGATCCGGGCGCGATCGACGCAGTTTTCCTGACTCACTTCCATGGCGACCACACGCTGGGCCTGCCGCCGTTCGTGCTTCATCGCGTCTTCATCGACCAGCGCCCGCTGACGTTCATCGGACCTGAGGGCGTCGAGGGCAGGCTCGAGGCGCTGTGGGAAGTCAGCTGGGGACAGGACTGGACGAAAGTGATGCGGCCCAAGTTCAACGTGACCTACAGCACCGCCCAACCATCCGGCACTGTGGCCGGATACGAGTACGAGACGATCAAGCTCGATCATGGCAGCAGCGGCTCCAACGGCTACCGGATCCACGTCAACGGACGCGTCCTGGCTTATTCAGGAGACACCGAGCCGACCGCGCCGCTGGATGCTCTCGTCGAGGGCGCGGACGTGGCGATCGTCGAGGCGACCGGTCCGGGCGACGTCTTCAGCCACATGAGCTTTGACGCGGCGACCGCGCTCAAGCACCGCCATCCCAAGACGAGGTTCATGTTCAACCACCTCTACACCGGCACCGTCGATGGGGCGGTGACCGACCTGCAGGTGATAGAGGTCTGAGGCCCGCCAACCTGGCCGGTGCCGTGGTCGGAATCGTCGCCGGCGCAGTAGTGCTTTTGGGTTTCATCGGCCTCGGCATCGTCCTGACGAGCAGAGTCGACAGCCCAGTGCCCGTGGTCGTGCTCGCGCTCGGGGGCGTGTACGCGGGCTGGCTTGTGGGAGTGATCGTCTACGGGGCGATACGCGGCGGCACCGCTGGTGGACAAGAAGCCCGCGAACGCTGATCTGGTTTCGACTCGACCGCTGCTGGACAAGCTTGGCGTGAAGCGTGGCTCGAAGGTCGCGCTGGTCAACCTTGACGATCCTGCGTTCATGAAGCAGCTGCGCGAGCGGACGTCGGACATCGTCGTGGGCAAACCGCGATCGAAGTGTGACCTCGTCTTCATGAGCGCCTCAACGCCCGACGACCTTCGCCGGCTCAACGAGGTCAAGAAGTGGATCGAACCGAATGGCGCCATCTGGGTCGTCCGGCTCAAGGGCGGCCGTGGTGTGCTTCGCGACACGGACTTGATTGACGCCGGCCTGGCCGCCGGTCTAGTCGACAACAAGATCGCGAGCTTCTCGGAGACGCAGGGCGCGATGCGCTTCGTCTATCGACTCCGAGACCGCCCGACATGACGGTCCGCCTTCGCCCCGCCAACAAGGTTGACGTGCCGGTGATCGCAGAGCTGATTCGCGGGCTGGCGCGCTACGAAAAGCTGGAGGACCAGGTCGAGATGACCGAAGAGCTGCTGGCGGCCGGCCTGTTCGGGGAAAGGCGATACGCCGAGGTGGTGCTGGCCGAGGAGGACGGCGCCGCGGTGGGGTTCGCTTTGTTCTTTCACAACTTCTCGACGTTCCTGGGCCGGCCTGGGATCTACCTCGAGGACCTGTTCGTCCTCCCAGACCATCGCGGCCGCGGGATCGGCCGCACGCTGCTGGCGCACCTGGCCCGGCTCGCCGTCGAGCGAGGGTGTGGGCGTCTGGAGTGGGCTGTGCTGGACTGGAACCGCGACGCGATCGGCTTCTACGAGAGCCTGGGGGCGCACCCGAACTCCGAGTGGACGGTTTATCGCCTCACCGGCGAGGCGCTGACCGGCCTTGCCCGACAATAGTCCTCGCATGGAAGTGCTGCGGCCGAAGAAGCTGGAGACGCATCCCGGCGACGCCGTGATCCCGTGGGCGCGCCGCCAGCTGGAGCTGGCGCGCGAGATCCTGGACAACCCGGGCGGCGGCTTGCTCTTCGCCTCGCAGACGATCGGGCAGGTCCGTGCGGCCCTGTTCGAGCGGGACCCGGAGCGGTGGGAGGACGTCGTCGCGATCCTGGAGCGGGCCGAGGACGCGGCGGTACATCGCGAGTTCGATGAGTCGCGCCGGCTGCTCGCAGAAGCGCTGGACAAGATCTCTCCTAGGTGACGTTCGCGCAGGCGCTGTTCATGGGCCTGCTTCAGGGCGCCACCGAGCTGTTCCCGGTCTCGTCGCTCGGCCATTCGGTGATCATCCCGAGCCTGCTGCACTGGAGCTTCAAGCAATCAAACCCAACGTTCGTGCCCTTCCTGGTGCTCCTCCATCTGGGCACGGCCGGCGCGCTGCTGGTGCTCTATCGAGACCAATGGATCGCGATCATCCGCGGCTTCTTTGCAGCGGCGCTGCGCGGCAGCATCACGACACCGGCTGAGCGACTCTCGATGTTGCTCCTGGCCGGCACGATCCCAGCCGGAGTACTCGGCGTGTTTTTTGAAACCCGCATCAAGTCGCTTTTCGCAAGCCCATATGTCGCGGCCGGGTTCCTGGTCGTCAACGGTTTTCTACTGCTGGGCTTCGAGCTGCTCAGGCGGCGTGCCGAACGCCGCGCCGCGCTCGATTCCAAGCCTCGGGCTGAGCAGGAGCAGAGCTTCGCTGAGGCGGAGCGCATTTCCTTTCGCGCGGCGGCCGTGATCGGCGCATGCCAGGCGCTTGCATTTCTGCCTGGCATCTCGCGCTCGGGAGTCACCATCGGAGGCGGTTTGCTGGCGGGGCTGCGGCACCAGGAAGCGGCCCGCTTCTCGTTCCTGCTCGCCACGCCCGTGATCCTCGCCGCGGGCCTGGTCGAGGTGCCTCAGCTCCTGAGCAGCGGCGTGCCCGTAGGCGAGTACGTGGCCGCGGCGATCCTTTCAGGCCTGGCCGCTTACGCGAGTGCGCGATTCCTCCTGCGCTATTTCCGGTCCGGCCGCCTCGACCCCTATGGCGTGTACTGCATCGGCGCCGGGCTCGTCAGCCTCGCTTTGTTACTCTTCAACCTGTGATGAAATCGAACACGACCGCAATCGGCCTGGGGGTACTCGGCATCATTTTCCTTCTCATCGCAGCGCTTTACGCGTTGGGCGTGCTGCAGATCCTGGCGTCAACAACCTCGGGCCCGCACTACAAGCACGCGATCCTTTTCGCTGTGCTCGCCGTGGCCAGCTTCGTCGCCGCCAACTTCGCCCGACCGAAAACAGCCTGAGCTGGGCGCCCGCCCTAGCGGACCGCGATTCGCTCCGGCACCCGGCGTCCTGACAGGTCCTTGTCGCCGACACGCGCCTCTTCGTGATAGACCGCGTCGGCGTTGACCTTCCAGGGGTCGAAGCCACCGCCGGTCGCGATGTTTCTCGCCACCAACAGCGCGGTCATCATCGAGTGGTCCTGGTTGTTGTACTTGTGCATGCCGTTCCGCCCCGCGAGGTGCAGGTTCGGCAGGCTCGTGCGCAGGTACTCGCGGATGACGTTGACCTTCGCCTCGTAGGCGTCGTCGTAGACCGGGTACGCCTTTTTTTGCCTGACCACGACACCATCGAAAACCTCTTCGGGCTGGCACATGCCGAGGTGCGCCAGCTCCTTGCGCGCGCGATCGATGAGCTCCTCATCCGTGGACGACCACAGGCCGTCGCCCTCGAAGCAGAAGTATTCGAGCCCGAGGCAGGTCTTGCTCTGGTCCGGCACCATGTCGGGGCTCCAGTTCTTGAAGTTCTGGATGCGGCCGACCTTGACCGACGGGTCGTGGACGTAGATCCAGTTGTCAGGGAAAAGGTCGCGACGATCGATCATCACGGCGACGCTGATGAAGTCTCGGTAGGAAAGACTGTCCGCGGCGCGGCGCACCTTTTCGGGTGCCGCCGGCTCCAGCCGTGAGATGAGCTCGCGAATCGGCATGCTCGAGATGAAGTCCGTGCCCTGGTGTTTCTCGATCGCCCCCGATTCGGTCTTGGTGATGACCGCACGCACAAGCCCGCCTTCGTGCTCGATGCGCTCGACCGACCGACCGAGCAGCACCGGCCGGCCCTTCTCTTGATGGATCTCGGCGACGCGCTCCCACATCTGACCTGGGCCCAGGCGGGGATAGCGGAAGCTGTCGATGAGCGTCGTCACCAGGTCGCCGCGATTGCTCGGCTTCCGTTTGGGGAGCAGCGCGCTCTTCAACACGAGCCACATGTCGAGGCCCTTGATGCGCTGCGCGGCCCAGTCGGCGGACAGCTCCTTGGTGCTGATCCCCCATACCTTTTCTGTGTAGGTCTTGAAGAAGATGCTGTAGAGGCGCCAGCCGAACTGGTTGCGGACCCAGTCTTCGAAGCTGCGCGGGTCGCGAACGGGTTGGGCCCTCGCGCGCGCGTAGCTCGCCATGCACCGAACGGTCTCGACGGGCCCAAGGTTCCAGAGCGCGTTCGCCGCCTTGAGCGGGTACGCGAAGTAGCGGCCCTGGTAGTAGATACGCGACAGGCGGTCGCGGGTGAGGAGCTCCGGGCCAAGGATCTCGGTCCAGAGGCCTTCGACCTCCTCGTTCTTGGAGAAGAACCGGTGGCCGCCGATGTCGAAGCGATAGCCCTTGTGCTCGACCGTCCGAGCCAGGCCACCGACATACCGCGAGTCCTTCTCGACCACGGTCGTGGTGACGCCATGCTTCATGAGCTCGTAGCTAGCCGTCAACCCTGCGGGACCCGCGCCGATGATCACAACGTGCTGACGGCCGTTCCTTGAGCCCAAGTCGCGCAACAGTATCAACCGTCCCGACGCCAATCCGAGTCGTGTATTGCGGCCGATTTCGATCGAATTCGGCCCTGAGGCCTAGTTCAGCGGCCCCTTCCTACGCGCCTCGTCGACCTTGACCAGCGCCTCGCGGAGGCCCTGGATCCAGTCCGCCTGGTGCATTCCGACGAGCCGGACGCACCACGCCAGGGCATCGCTGCGGCTGCGGGCGACTCCGCCCGCCACCAGCGTATCGAGCACCGACCGCTCCGGCATTCGGAGGCGAGTCATGACCGGCAGGCTGAGCGTGGTGAACACCCTGGTTTCGTCACCGCAGCTGGCGCCCCAGGCCACCTTGCGCCGGAAGCGGCGCTCAGCTTCGCGTGCGATCTTGACGCGCTCGTCCCTGGTCTCCTCCCGAAAGCGATCGATCCGGGCGACCCTGGCGGCCGCCCGAGCCTCCGAGGAGGTCCCTCCCGCGAGGTCAACGTCCGGGAGCTCGCCGATCACGAGGATCTCCTCGCTGTCCGAGGTCACGTCGGGCGGGCCGGCGAACCACGCCGCCGGCAGCCTGCTCGTGAACCAGGACTGGATCTCGCTTGCCATCGATTACATCATTACGCCCAGGTACCCCCTCACGCAAGGCCGGCGGTGATACTCACGCCATGAACGGGCCGGCCCTGGCCGCATTCGCGCTTGCCGCCATCGCCTCGGCGGGCGACCTCACCTCGATCCTCCGGCACGACCGCCGCCTGGAGTTCGCCACCAAGCCCGCCGTGATGGTCCTCTTGATCGTGGCGGCGCTGCTCCTCCGACCCGCCAGCCAGGGCGAGCGCGCCCTGTTCGTGGTCGCACTCGTGCTGGGATTGGCAGGCGACGTTTTCCTGATGCTGCCGGACCGCTTCCTGATCGCCGGCATCGCGGCGTTTCTTCTCGGTCATCTCGCCTACGTCGTCGGTTTCCGGTTCGACGGCTTCAACGTCGCAGGCCTGATCATCGGCCTGACCATCGCCGCTGTGACGGCAGGACTGCTCTTGCGCCGGATCCTTGGCGCCCTGGAGCAGTCGGGCCGCACCAGCCTCCGATACCCCGTTTTGGCCTATGCCATCGTCATCTCGCTCATGACGGTGAGCGCGACAGCCAGCGGCAACCTGGTCGCCGCGGCCGGCGGTTTGCTGTTCTTCTTTTCCGATGTGATCTTCGCGTGGTACCGGTTCGTCAAGCCGGTGCGATGGGGACAGCCGGTCAACATCGTCATGTACCAGACCGGCCAGGCCCTGCTTGTGCTGTCGCTGGCCCTCGGCACCTAAGCGGCAACCTCCTGAGGCTTGGAGCCGAGCATCTTGAATAAATCGACAACAACCTCGGTGCCGTACTTCTTCACGCCCGTGGCTGCGTCGTCCCATGAGGTGCTCTGCAGCCGGCCCTCCACGTACAACAGACGGCCCTTGCGCAGGTACTCTCCGGCAATCTCAGCCTGCCTGCCAAAAACGACGAGGCGATGGAACTCGGTTTTCTCCTTGGCTTCGCCCGCCTCGTCCTTGCCCGCATATGTGTTGGTCGCCATGCGCAGGTTGGCGACGTAAACGCCCTTTGGTGTGGCGCGGACCTCCGGGTCCGCCGTCAGGTTGCCGACGAGTATCACTTTGTTGACCATTCCGAAAACCTCCAGAGAATTTCAAGCCGAGCGTAGAAGCGAATCGAGGCGTCTCCAACTGTGGCTGTTAAGAGGCCAGCCACACGACGGGATCTACCGCACGGCCGTCAACCTGGACCTCGAAATGCAAGTGGGCGCCGGTTGTGAGGCCCGTAGCGCCGACCTCGCCGATGACATCACCAGGCGCGACGATTTGGCCGGCAGCGACGAGCACGCGCCAGAGGTGGCAGTAAAGCAGCCGTACGTGCCCGTCGACGACCTCCGCCACGTAGATGCCCGCTCCCGTCGGATCAAACCCCGCGTGGACGACGCCCGCTGCGGCGGCGTGGACAGGCGTGCCCGCGTGGGCGGCCAGGTCAATGCCGGTGTGTATGTGCAGACCCGGACAGAAGGGATCGAACGGTTCGAGGACGAAGGTCGTGCAGCCGAATGGCAGTGTTTCGACAGCACCTGGGACGATGGCTGCGAGCGGCACCCGGTGCTCGACCGGCACGCGCGATGCAGCGACGCTGGCCGCGAACAGCGCGACAAGTCCGATGGCGATGATGCGGACAAAACCCATCACGCTCTTCAGCGGGCGACCGCGTGCTCCAGCGCGTGGAAGCCCGTCTTGAGCGTCGACTCCAGCTTGTGCGCGACCTTTTCCGCTCCACCCATCGCACCCGGCACCTTGAACACGACCAGCAGAGCCGCCAGAGCAAAGATGTGGTGGACCGGTGTGTAGCCATTACGCTCGAGCGCGAAGCCGATCGCCAGCACGAACAGTTGAATCGGCTGCATCAGCAGGTTCGTCATGAACAGCGAGCCCCACTGCTTGGCGATGTGGTGCGTTTCCGGCAGCGTGAAGAGGAGGCCGGCAAGCGGAGCGGTGATGGCGAGTACGATGAGGATCGTGTACCGAATGAGGTACGCGATTCCGAGGATGTCGTAGCCGACGACTAGAACCGCAGTCGCGACGATCTGGAGCAGGCCCGAAGAAGGATCGAGCACGAGATTCTGCAGCCAGTTCTGCCAGTCGGGCAGGGTTCCGAAGCTCTGGATGGCATCGCTGGCGGCGTTGCTGGCCTGCACCAGTGCCTGCACAAGCGGCAGTGAAAAGTTGATGAGGACGGCGGCCATCAAGAGGCGCGGCAGCATGATCCGGGCCGTGTATTGACTGCGCAGCCCATGCCCCCACATCACCCGGTACGAGGCCCAGATCACGACCAGCGTGAGCGCGCCGTCGGCGACGAGCTGCACTGTGGGCTCGAATGCCTGGATCGTCGAGTTGGTCGTGAAGTCGTGCCCGGTCTCGAAATCGGTGGTGTGGAGGATCAGCCCGAACCAGACCTTGAGCAGGAGACCGATGCTGTCGTCGAGCAGGACCTTGACCAGGAGGTTGAGGTGCACAAACGGACGCAGCCAGTCCATGAGCTGGCTGAGCATCGCCACGATCGCCTGAACCTGATCCATACCGGGCGCCGGCAATCAGTGCGAGGGCGGGGGCACTGACTTGGTGAGGATGTCGACCAGCGAGCCGGCGACCTCGACGCCGATGGTCCCGACCACGATTCGCTGGATCCATTGTTTTGCCGCAAGCGCGGACTTGGATTCAGCCGCAGTGATCTTCCACAAGAACGCGAAGATGAACGCGAGTGCGCCGATCGAACCTACCAGGGCCTGGCCGATGTGAATCCAGGTCGTGATGAGCTCTGTGATTGGCGTGATGTTGGGAGCCGAGTCGAGAAAGAGCATGCGAGCCTCCAGCGTTTTCACTGCAGGCTACGCACGGCCGAAACGCTTATGAACCCAGCCTGTTAATCACCCGTTTTCGGCAGCAGGATCGGGTCACGAACCCGGCGGGGGCGCGCAGGCCCATGTGCCACTGATGTGCGCGGTCGTTCCACGGATCCAGCTCGCGGTGTCGCTTTGCACAATCAAATTCGCGTCGACCGTGCCCGATATGGCGGTGGTATTCGACTGCAGCACGTCGATCGTCCCCTGGACGCTCATCCACGAATCCGCCGCGTTGGCGCCGTCTGAGTAGAGCACGTAGCTTTCGTTTCCGGCGGCATTGGGGGCATATCTGCCGGAGCCATGCCAGCCGCGCATCATGATTAGAACGAAGGTCGAGCCCTCTGGCTCCTGGTACGACCCGAGCGTGGTTGAGGCGCTGCGTACGCTCTATCGGTAGGCACGGATCCAACTGAAGTCGTTAAGGCGATGGCTCTAGCGCGCGCTTCGGCTGCGGACCCTGCTCTCGACTCCGTCCAACAGGATGTCGAGCGCGGACACGGCCTCGCCGCCTGTCTCCGCCGCAGCCTCAGGTTTGACCACCGCGACCTCTTTCGCCGCCGAATCGAGGTTCACCTGGACGGCGCCGCCGCTGATCCGGAGCTGGTATCGATTCGCAGCGGCCGATGCTCCGTGTTCGCTTTCCCATTGCGAGTCCATCACGGTCGCCTTGACCGAGTAGTCGTCGAGCTTGAGGCGCACGGCCCCGGCACTTATATTCGCCGCAACCGGTACGCCGCGAGGCCGATGCAATGTCAAACCGACAACGCCGCCTGAAACCTCGATGGGGACGACTCCTCGGGGCCGCGGCAGGAAGCACTCCACCTTGGCCGCTCCGCTGTCCAGCTTGATCGCGCGCACGTCGAGACCGCCGATGTCGAGCACCGTGTTCCACGTCGCGCCCTGAATCTGAAAACGCCACGGGTGACGCGGGTTCAGCTCGATCTCGCCGTAGCCGACACCGCGCAGCCGCCTGACCACGACCCGCTCGCCGCGGACGATTGCGGGCGCCGCCGAGGCCTGGTCGTGGGCGGTTCTGATCAGACCCTCCATGTCGATACCTGGCCGCACCAGCACGCCTCGCGAGCCCGAGTCGATTGCGATTGATGCGTCCGATCCCACCTCGACCGCGGACTCGTGCGCCGCCGCTGGTGACGCGATGACGTGGACCATGACCATGAGCGCGGCCTCCGAAGCCTCGGCCGGCTGCAGACCTCCCGCCTCGAGCTGCCGCTGCAGCTCCGTGTAGGTGGGACTGCCGGTCAGGGAGTCGGGGATCTCGAGCAGGATGCGGCTCGCGTCCTTCTGAGCTCCGACTCGCTCGCCGAGGGCGGCCCCCGCGTCGAGCACTGCCGAGCGCCAACCCGAACGAAGCCGCGCCGGCCGGACCGTCTCCAGGATCGACTCGGCGAGCAGCTCCAGAAGCTCACGGCGGTCCCGAACGTGCCAGTAGAGCGACGCCGCCTTGACCTCCAACCGGTCGGCCAGCGCCCGCATCGTCAGGCCCTCAATGCCTTCCTCTCCGATCAGCTCGAGGGCTGCGCCGACCAACCGCTCCCTGGTGAGTCCTTGCTGACGCTCGACTTCAGGAGCCAATTTCGTGATTCTCCTCTATTTCTCTTAGTGGGACTTGCATTCCTAACATCGTTAGGGTTATTGTACGCACAGGACACCCCTAACACTGTTAGCTCACGGGAGAAAATGGAGATGCAAACGATGGAAAAGCGGAGATGGCGGCTCAAGGGTCCCGAGATGGAAGGACCGATCGCCCGATGGTATGCCCGGATGCGCGGCTCGCAGAGCCAGATCCGAGCCTACCGAAAGCAGTCCTTGGAGCTGACAGCCGGCCTCCCAGACGGCGCCGAGGTGCTGGAGGTGGCGCCAGGTCCGGGGTACCTGTCCATCGAGATGGCTCGTCTTCGTCGCTTTCATGTGACAGCGGTAGACATCAGCCACACGTTCATCCAGATTGCCAGCGCGACTGCTTGGGAGGCCGGAGTCGACGTCGACTTCCGCCAGGGCGACGCGGCCAGGATGCCGTTCGAAAACGACTCTTTCGACCTGATCGTCTGCCAGGCCGCATTCAAGAACTTCACTCTGCCGCAGACCGTGCTGGCCGAGATGCACAGGGTACTGCGGACTGGCGGGACGGCCGTGATCCAGGACATGAGCAGGGATGCGACCCACGCCGACGTCGAGGCCGAGGTCAAGGGTATGGAGCTCGGCCGCCTGAGCTCTTTCATGACGAAGGCGACCCTGGAGAGGTTGCGCAACCGCGCCTACTCCACGGCTCAATTCGAGCGGCTCGCCAACGAGAGCCCTTTCCAGTCGTGCGAGATCACGACCGCCGGGATCGGGCTCGAGGTGCGGCTCAAGAAAGTGGGTCGTGCTTGACAGCCCTTAGTCGGGACCGTATAGTCGATATCGATCAATCGATGGCTACTAATCAGCGCCCACCAAAGACAACGCTGGCCCTTGCCGTACTCGAGCTCTTGGGTGAGGAGTCGATGCATCCCTATGAGATGAAGCAGAAGATGCACGAGCGCGTATACGAGAGGGCCATCCCCGTCAAGGCGGCGTCCATCTACGACACCGTTGAGCGCCTTGCGGCTGCCGGCCTCATCGAGCCGGTGGAGACCAGCCGGGAGGGCCGACGGCCGGAGCGAACGATCTATCGCCTCACGCAGGTTGGCGCTGACGAGCTGAATACGTGGCTTCGCCAGCTCCTGGAGGAGCCTTCTCGAGAGTACCCCCGGTTCGCGGCCGCGCTCATGTTCATGGGCGCGCTGGGGCGCAAGGAAGACGCGATCAGTGTGCTCGAGCGCCGCGCCGCGGCGTTCGACATGCAGATGGCCTCGACCGATGCGATGCTGCAGGCGGTTCCGACGCACATACCTCGGCTTTTCCTCATCGAAGAGGAG
>Ga0137399_10000894_pt1 | contig 12951 bp, 12 predicted proteins | sample czorhiz316metaG_FD_104810 | JGI IMG/M metagenome (GOLD analysis project Ga0137399, IMG submission 104810) | Vadose zone soil microbial communities from Angelo Coast Range Reserve, California, USA - czorhiz3.16 metaG | ecosystem: Environmental > Terrestrial > Soil > Vadose zone | place: USA...
GTCCGCAGGCTGCGGCTCACCTTCGGGCGATGACACGTGAGCGGGAGTTCGCCGAGATACGCGTCGTCGGCCGGAACCAGGCCGCTGCGCGTGCGCTGGCGGCACAGTACGCCGGCGCGAAAGCCATGAACGCAGATGAGGCTGTGGCTGGAGCACACGTCGTCGTCACGGCCACGAACTCAACCGCGGCGCTCTTCCCATCGGCGGCAGTGGATCCAGGCACGCACATCGACATGGTCGGGAGCGGCAGCGCAGCGGCATCGGAGGTCGAGCCCCAGCTGCTCGCTCGCGCGGCCGCGATCCGCGTCGATCACCGACCGACGTGTCTCGAAGAGTCCGGTGAGATCGTCGGCGCCATCCGCGCAGGGCTCATCGATGCCGCCTCGGTGCGAGAGCTGGGCGAGGTCGTCCTCGGAGTGGCGCCCGGCCGCACAGGCGCAGACGACATCACTGTGTACAAGTCCGTGGGCAACGGCACGCAGGATGCGGCCCTTGCGGCGTTGCTGCTCGGGATTGGCTCGCGTCCGTGAGGCTCGGTCTCGGCATCTTCGGCATGCAGTCGGTCCCGCAGCGCCCAGACCACCACGTGAAGCTCTATCGGGACGTGCTCGAGGACGCACTGCTCGCCGAATCGCTGCACTTCGACTCGATCTGGCTCTCCGAGCACCACTTCTGGTTCGACGGCTACTGCCCCGCCGACATCGCCGTGGCGGGCGCCATCCTCGGCCGCACAACACGCCTTGGCGTCGGGACCGCGGTGATGCTGCTCCCAATGCACTCGGTTCAGAAAGTGGCCGACGACGCCGCGACCATGAGCCGGCTCGGCGGCGGACGCCTGTCACTTGGCGTGGCGCTCGGCTATCGCGACGCGGAGTTCGACGGCTTCGGCGTCCGGCGCAAGGACCGCGGGAAATTGATGGACGCCATGCTCCCTCGCCTTGAGGAATCGTGCCGGGCCGCCGAACCAAGGGTGCCGCTCTATGTCGGTGTCGCCACCGCGGTCGCGGCGCAGCGCGCCGCCCGGCTTGGCCTTCCTCTGTTCGCCGACTCGACGATGAACCCGGCTGAGCTGCGAGGAATGCTTGACGCCTACAACACAGCCGCGGCCGCCGCCGGGGTGACCCCACCGCGAACACACGCACTCCAGCGCGACGTGTTTGTCACGGACGACCGTGGACGGGATTGGGCGATGCTCTTGCCCGAGCTGCGGTACATGCGGCGGCAGTACGGCGGCTGGTCGTTTCCGCAAGAGACCGATGAGACTGTGCCCGCTTACCTTCAGCGCCTCGAGCTCGACATCGAGGCCAAGCTCAAGAACCTGATCATGGGTGACGCTGCGCACGTCGCCGGGCGACTGCGTGAGTTCGAGGCCCTCGGGTTCGACCTCATCGTGTGCCGCAGCCAGTTCGGAAACCTCCCGCGCGAAAGCCTTCACCGCGCGATCCGGGGATTGAGCCAGGTGCGCGACATGGTTTCGCCGTGAGGCTTGGGCTCGGACCGATCGCCCTCGAGATGGCGACGAGAACGCAGCTCGAAAGTCTTGCCGGCGCAGCGGTGGCGGCGTCCTTCGATGCGGTCTGGGTTGCCGAGTCACGAGCCGAGGGAGTGGGGGGCGGCCTGGCGGCGGCAGCGATGCTCGCGCAAGCGGTACCAATCCGCGTCGGGGCCGCTGTCGATGCGGGTCTGTATCACCCCCTGTACCTGGCCGAGGACATCGCGATCGCGGATCTCACCTCGGGGGGCCGCATCGAGGGCCTGCTGCGCCACGCGGACGTGGCTGCATCGCGCTACGAAGCCCCGACCGAGCGAGCCTGGTGGGAAGAGTTCCTCAACGTCCTGGCCGGCGCGCTCAGCGGGGCGCACATCCAGTTCGATGGCGCGCATTTGCGTGTGCCTGCGCGCATCGAGGCCAACCAGCCCGCGCCGGAGCGATTGGCGCTGAACCCGCGGCCCGCCCAGCCCGCCGTTCCCATCTGGGTGGAGTCGACGGAGACGGGGCTTGAGCATCTGGCACGCGACCTGGGGTTCGGGATCGCGAATCATTTTCAACGCGGCTCGTCCGTGCCTGCCGCCACGGGACGATGGCCCGGCATGCTGCTGTGCCCGGGGGACGTCCAAGCGAATGCGTTGCTGGTCGCGGCGGGCGAGAGCGCGGGTTATTTCGTCATCGCCGCCGAGAGTCCCGAGGAGGTGGCTGACGCGGGCAGAAGGCTTGCCGGCCCGCTGCGCATGCCTGACCTTCCCGCCTGGATCACCTCTCAATAAACGAGCGTTCGTTAGTCGGAATGTGCTGTGGTATCGTCACGCGCGATGGCAGTCACAAGCGACGTGGTCCTGTACACCCTCAACAACGGAACCACCGATCCGACTTGACAGGAGTGTTGCAGGGTGAGGGAGTTTCTCTCACAGAACTCAATCGAATTCGAAGATCGAAACATCGCCAAGGAGCCACACTGGCGCGAGGACCTCAAATCCTTGACAGGCGAGATCGTGGTGCCTGTCCTGGTCGTGAACGGCAAGCTGGTGACCGGCCTCGACGAGGTGCGTATGGCGGAGGCATTGGGCCTGGAGCACGTCGAATCGTCGAGCAACCGCGACGGCCTGGCGGCTCCGCCAGAGCTGGCGGCCCTGCGGAATCAATCGGACGATCCTACGACCGCTGCGCTCACGCATTTCGTGCGGCGACTGCAGCGCGAGATGGAGTTCAACAACGCCAAGGACGGCGCGCCCTATCGGGACGGGCAGCACGACGGAATGCGGTTTGCACGCGATGCCATCCTGCGCATACTCACGGGCAAGTACGAGCCGGAAGAGATGGTCATCGAGCGCGACGCCGGCAAACCGGCCTGACCAGCGGCCAGGCATGAAAAAGGCGGCGCCTGCCGCTCACGCTAACCTCGACGGAATGGCCTCGATGCAAATGCCGCCGATGGTGAGGTATCTGGACGAGGACGGCGAGCTTCTCGCCGAACAGCAGCCCATGAGCGACGAAATGGCGCTCGAAGGCTATCGCGTCATGCTGCGCGGCCGGCGCTTCGACGAGAGGTCGGTCAGCCTGCAGAGGCAGGGACGGATGGTCACACTCGCGCCGGGCATCGGCCAGGAGGCGGCCACCGTCGGTGCCGCGATGGCGATCGATGCGAAGACCGACTGGTTCGTTCCGCAATACCGCGAGCTCGCCGGCCAGCTGTGGCATGGCTACCCGCTGACGCTGGCGTTCCTGTGGCACGTCGGGCACCCGATCGCGTTCCAGGTGCCCGGTGATCTAAAGATGCTGCCGTTCCAGGCGGCGATCGCGGGCCAGCTTCCACAGGCGGTCGGCCTCGCCTGGGGACTCAAGCTCAAAGGCGAGCCCGGCGTCGTGCTGGCGATCTTCGGCGACGGCGGAACCTCGCAAGGTGACTTTCACGAAGCAGCGAATCTTGCCGGCGTCATGAAGGCGCCGATCATCTTTCTGTGCCAGAACAATGGCTGGGCCATCTCGACCAGCGTCGCGCAGCAGACGGCCTCCGAGACGCTGGCGCAGAAGGCAGTCGCGTACGGATTCCCCGGCATCCAGTGCGATGGCAATGACCTCTTCGCGGTTTACGCCACGGTGCGTGAAGCCGCGCGGCGCGCACGGGAAGGCGGGGGTCCAACTCTGGTCGAGGCGGTCACCTACCGGCTTGGACTTCACACGACCGCCGACGATCCGAGCCGCTACGAGCCTCGCGAGCTTCACGACCTGTGGGTCAACCGCGACCCGCTGAGGCGGATGCAGCTCCACCTCACCGCGCGCGGAGTCGTGGACAAAGCGGCGCTGGATCGGATCGAAGACGACGTCAAAGAGGAGCTTCGCGTCGCCTGGGATGAGGCGCAGAAGGAGCCCGCGCCGGATCCAGATTTCTACTTCGGCCAGGTGCACGCAGTCCGATCAGTGCGCCTGCAGCGGCAGCTCGAGCGCTTCGCGAAGGATGGCAATGGCTGAGCTCACTGTGGTCGAGGCGGTGAACCAGGCCCTCACGCTGGAGATGGCGCGTGACAACCGCGTGCTGGTCTTTGGCGAGGACGTCGGGCGAAGCGGCGGCGTTTTTCGCGCGACCGACGGCCTGTTCGCCAAGCATGGCGCGGATCGCGTGATCGATACCCCTCTGTCCGAGGGCGTGATCGCGGGCGCCGCCATTGGTCTTGCGCTCGCGGGCTGGGTGCCGGTGGCTGAAATTCAATTCCTGGGTTTCGTGCACAACGGCTTCAACCAGGTGGTCGATCAGCTGGCCCGCGTGCGATACCGCTCGGCCGGGCGTTTCTCGGCCCAGGTCACCATCCGGGCGCCATACGGGGGCGGCGTGCGCGCGCCGGAGCTGCACTCAGATGGTTTCGAAGCCCATTTCGCCCATGCCCCTGGATTGAAGGTCGTCGCGCCGGCAACTCCTTATGACACCAAGGGCTTGCTGCTGGCCTCGATCCGCGACCCGGATCCCGTGTTGTTCCTTGAACCGCTTCGCGGCTACCGGCAGGTGAAAGGCGAGGTGCCCGATGGGGACTACGAGGTCGAGATCGGCAAGGCCCGTGTCGCGCGCGAAGGAACTGACATCACACTCGTCGCCTGGAGTGGTGCGGTCCAGGTCGCGCTCCAGGCGGCGGATGACGCGGGGTCCCAGGGCGTGTCGGTCGAGGTGATCGACCTGCGCACGCTCGTTCCGTTGGACACGGCGACGCTGGCGGCCTCGGTTGCTAAAACAGGCCGTGCGGTAGTGCTCCAGGAGGCTGCGCTGACAGGTGGCTTCGGCGCCGAGGTCGTCGCCACGATTCAGGAGGAGGCCTTCTTCTCGTTGCAGGCCGCGATCCGCCGCGTTGCATCGCCGGACGTGCCATATCCGGTGCAGATGCTCGAGGAGCAGTACCTGCCAAACCCCGAGCGCGTGCTCGAGGCCATCCTCGCCACCATGCGCGAGTAGCCGGCACCCGAGTGGCGAAATTCGAGTTTCGGCTTCCGGACATCGGCGAAGGGCTCGCTGAGGCCGAGGTCGCGAAGTGGCTCGTCTCGGTCGGCGATCGTGTGACCGAAGACCAGCCGGTGGTCGAGATGATGACCGACAAAGCGAGCGTCGAGCTGCCATCTCCGGGCGCCGGCGTGGTGGTCGAGCAGCGGGTGGCAGAGGGCGATGTGGTGAAGACGGGCGCCGTACTCTACGTGCTCGAAACCGAAACACAAATTGGCGCCGCGACCGGATACCAGGCGGCTGGTGCCGAGGCGGTGGCCAGGCCCGCCGCAGCTTCAGCTGCCGTCCCCGCCGGCGCCGGCATCCTTGCCCCGCCGGCGGTGCGCAAGCTCGCACGAGACCTGGGCGTCGACCTCGCGACCGTGAAAGGAAGCGGCCCGGGTGGCCGGATCTCCGCGAAAGACGTGGAACGGCACGCCGCCGGGGTCAACACGTCCCCAACTACTGGGGAGGTAGGGGGTGAGCCCTCCAGCATCCCGCTCGGCGCAGGTCAGCGAGTCCGGCTCCGCGGAGTGCACAAGCGCATGGCCGAGACCATGGCTCTCTCGGCCCGCACGATCCCTCACGTCACAGGGTTCCACGAGCTGGACGCCGGGGCTTTCGCCGACCTTGCGGCGCGACTCCGCCGTGGCGCCGAGAGCAGGGGCGCCCGCTTTCCGTTCGACACTCTGCTGGTGCGCGCGGTCGCCATTGCGCTGCGCCGCCATCCGATCTTCAACGCCTCGCTCGACGAAGCGCGAGGCGAGATCGTCATGCACGAAGAGCTCAACGTAGGCGTGGCCACGGCGACACCCGAAGGCCTGATCGTCCCGGTGGTCAAGCACGCGGACACCCTGGAGCTGGACCGGCTCGCGGCGGAGGTGGACAGGGTGTCGAGCGCCGCGCGCGAAGGCAAGACCGCGGTTTCTGACGTGCAAGGCGGCACGTTCACGATCAGCAACACGGGTGCCTGGCGCGGGGGCTATGGGACATCCCTGATCCGGCCGCCGGAGGTGGCGCTCGTCGCGTTCGGCCGGATCGAGGAGAAAGCTGTCGTGCGCGACGGCACCGTGGTCGCGCGCTCGATGATGCCAATGTCGGTCACGTTTGATCACCGCGTGATCGATGGTGAGGCGGGCCTTTCGTTTGCGCTGACCATCAGGAGCCTCATCGAAGACCCTCGGCAGCTGGACGAGCATTGATTGGTAGCACGCCGGGCGCGCGCAGGGAGCACTTCTCGACCAGTGGCCAATGAGGCGGGGTAAGCACGCACCGTGGTAGCAGGCGACCAGAGCGACCCAGTCGACTGCCTGATCCTCGGCGCCGGCCCAGGCGGCTACGTCGCCGCGCTGCGAGCGGCGCAGCTCGGGCGCTCGGTGACGCTGATCGAGCGTGGCCGCGTTGGTGGCGTGTGTCTCAACGAAGGCTGCATCCCGAGCAAGCATCTGTCGCGATTCGCGGCAGCGAAAGCCGCAGCGGAGAAGCTGACGTCATCCGGTATGCCCGCGTTCGCTGGAGTCCCGGACATGGCGGCGTTTCAGAAGAGCCGCGCCGCCGCTGTCGGCCTGCTCGTCAAAGGCGTCTCCTCGCTGCTCGAGGCCGCGGGTGTGACGGTGATAACCGGCAGCGCTCGCTTTGTCGGCCGCACTCGAGTCTGCGTAGAGATCGGCGAGGAGCGTGTTCGCTACTTCGACTTCAAGGACGTCGTTATCGCAACCGGCTCGCGCGCGTTGGACCTTGATGCGCTCCCATTTGACGGCGAGCGCATCGTTGAGCCGAGCCGCGCGCTCGAATGGATGGCAGTGCCCGCATCCCTTCTGGTCGTGGGCGACGACTACGTCGCTCTCGAGATCGCCGTGGCCTACGCGCGGCTCGGCAGCAAGGTCACGCTGGCGGGATTGCGCGAGCGCCTTCTGCCCGGCTTCGACCGTGACCTTTCGGCCGCGGCACAGCGTGGAGCTCATACCGCCGGAGTGGAGGTGCTTCTCTCCTCCGATCCCTCGGCACAGGCCCGGCAAGCGGACCGCGTGGTGGTGTCGGCGGGGCGGCGCGCCAACGTGGATGCGCTCGACCTGTCTGCGGCGGGCCTGACCGCGCCGAGCACCCTGTTCAAAGTCGATCCTCAGCTGAGGCTGGACCGCCACGTGTTCGCCATCGGCGATGTGACCGAGGGTCTACCGCTCGCCCATCGCGCGATGATGCAAGGCCGCGTCGTCGGCGACGTGCTTGGGGGCAAGGCCGGGGCATTCGACAGTCGGGCCATACCCCGCGCTGTCTTCGCTGAGCCCGAGGTCGCGTCAGTTGGTATGACTGAAGCCGAGGCTCAATCGGCCGGCGTAGAAATTTCGATCGGCAGGTTTCCGCTGGCGGCGCTCGGGAGGGCGGTGATCGAGTCCGCGACAGCCGGGTTCGCAAAGCTCATCTTCGCGATGGATGGCGGCGCGTTGCTGGGGGCTCATCTCGCGGGACCCCGCTCGACTGAGCTCGTCGCCGAGATGGCTCTTGCGCTCGAGATGGGTGCGACGGCTGAAGACCTGGCGCTGACCATCCATGCCCATCCGACGTTTGCCGAATCACTGATGGAGGCGGCTGAGGTGAGCCTGGGCCGGCCGGTCCATGTCCGCCTCCCAAAAAAATGATCACTCGCGTCTTCATTGCCGCGCGCCGCTCCGATCTCACGACTGAGGCCTGCCTCGCGCACTGGCGCGGCCGCCACTCCGCCATCGGCGCGAAGCTCCCGAAGGTTCGCGCGTACGTGCAGAACCATGGAGTCCTCGCCGACGGGCGGTTTCTGCTGCCATACCCCGGCTTCGACATCATGCCCGAGCTCGACTGGGAAAACCTCGCGGCGATGGATGCCGCCATCGACTCATCCGCCCACGAAGAGGACTCGGTGTCCGACGAGGCCAACTTCATCGACACGTCTCGAACCGGCGTCGCGGTCACCGAGCGCCACGTTCTTTCGGATGGCCGGACTCCCCCAGATGCCGTGAAGCTGATCACGCTGTTGAGGCTCGCGCCCAACTCACCCGAAGCCGCTCTCAGCGAAGCGCTGACAGGTCCATACGCGGCAGCGGTATCGAAAGCGGGCGCTTTGCGCCACGAAGCGCTCATCACGCTTCCAGACCGCGCCAGGCGTCCGCCTTTCTCGGTCCAGGCGATCGACATGCTCTGGTTCGCCACACCGGAGGATGCGCTCGCCTGGACGCGCACCGAGGCCGCCTATCGCGCCGCCTGGCATCTCTCTGGCGTCGCACTTGGTACGGAGCGCCTGATCGCTCGCCCCCACCGGGTGCTCTGAATGCGTTTTGGAGTCGGCGACTTCAGCGGTCAGCGACCGCCCGGATCACCCGTCGCTCACCGCCAGCTGTACGCAGAGCTGCTCGAGCAGGGGGAGCAGATCGAAGCGGCAGGTCTCGATTCGATGTGGGTGTCTGAGCACCATTTCGCGGAGGACGGTTACATGCCGTCGGTGCTTCCGATCGTGGCCGCGCTTCTCGCTCGCACCAGCCGGATCACGGCGGCGACGGATCGCCTCCTGGCTTCCCTGCACGACCCCATCCGCCTTGCCGAGGACGCGATCGCGCTCGACCTGCTGAGTGGGGGGCGATTCATCCTCGGCCTGTCGCTCTGCTACCGGGATGAGGAATTCAGCGGCTTCGGAGTTGAGGCGGCGACTGATCCCCAAAGACTGGAAGCCCTGGTTCCGGTGTTGCGCGCGGCATTCGACGGCCGCGCAGCGGTTATCGGCCAGCGCCACGCGAGCATCACCCCTCGCCCGGTCACGGGCGGTGGACCGAAGCTGATGATCGCGGCGGATGGCAATCAGGGTGCGGCGCGTGCGGCGCGGCTCGCCGACATGCTTATGGTCGATCCGACAGAACCCTGGAATGTGGTCGACGAGTCGGTTGCGACCTTCGACCGCGAGCGTGGCAACACGAGCGGCGACGTGGTGCTGTTCACGTACGGCGCACTTTCTGAGCGCGGCCGCGAGACCGCATGGTCCGCAGTGGCGGATGGATTTCGCTACATGCGGCACAACTACGACAGGTGGATGGGCCGCGAGCCGACGCGCGACCTACCCCCGAGTCACTACCGGCTGCTGCTGGGCACGACGGCTGAGGTGGCGGAGCAGGTGGACGAGTACCGCCGCCGCTACGGCGATCGCGTGCATCTCGTCTTGCGCTGCAACTACCCCGGCATGTCCGCGGAGGCGGTCGCTGAACAGCTGCGACTTTGGGGCTCGGCGGCGGAAAAGGTTCGCTCCGCCACAGGTTGTTAAGCGGGCATTCTCGGCGCAGTGGAAATCATCCACTTACGAACTAGTGCCCGTTCGTTTGACCCTTGACACTGAGATCGATCTGGCTATTCTTACGCCGACACACCCACACGGTTGGTGGGCCAGAGACGGGCGCGGAGAGGCGCTCATCAGGAGGGCATTCAATGTCGATCGACGAGGAAGCCATAGCAGCTCCGCCGGCCACTCGTGTGGCCCTCCCCAGCAGGCGCGAACTGCTCAAGCTGGGCGGTTCGGCCGCGTTGGGCATTGGCGCTTTCGCCCTGGCCGCGTGCGAACAATCCAACCCCGGGACCACCGCTGGAGCCGCGGACACATCGGTGCTCGACAAGTGGATCTCGACCAAGAAGGCCAGACTCGGAGTGGACCTGACCTTCCCGCCGATCCAGTTCAAGGACTCGGCCGGCAAGCCGACCGGTTACCAGATGGAGCTCACCGAGGCGATGATGGCCGACCTCGGCGTGACGCCCGAGTACGTTGAGATCCCATTCGGCCAGCTGTTCGCCGGACTGGTCGCCGGCAAGTTCGACATGATGGGCATCTCGGCGACCATCCTTCCGAGCCGCGCTTTGAAGGGCCTGTTCGCCAGCTTCCCGGTCTTCTACGAATCCATCGTTGTGATCCTCAAGCCGGGGTCCACCGTCACGGCGGCTGACCAGCTCAACAAAGCCGGCGCCAAGATTGCGGTTCTGCAGGGCAGCTCGCAGGAGTTCAGCAGCAAGCTGATCTTCAACAGCGCCAGCTTCTCGCCGTTTGCCCAGCTCGCGGACGCGGTCAACGAAGTGGCGACTGGCCGCGCCGATGCCACGGTGCTCTCCGAGTTCGATGTCGAAGACTCACTCAAGGCTCACCCCACCCTCAAGCTGCTGGCCGGGCCGCCGCTGTGGGTCGACGCGAACACGTACCTCATGCCGCTCGGCGACTACAAGCTCCAGGCTTGGGTTAACAACTGGCTCCGGTACAACGCCACCCACCAGCGGCTCACCAGCCTGTGGAGGAAGTGGCTTGGGCCAGGTCTCCAGAAGTACAACCTGCTCACGTACGGCGTGGGACCCGGGAGCGAGCCGGTAGAAGTCAAGGTCTGATCGAGTCCTGAAAGGGTGGCCGGCATGATTGAGCCGGCCACCCCTTTCGCCAGGTTGACCCGATGATCGCGCTTGCCTATCAGTTCGACTGGCGCGTTGTCACCGATCGATGGCCCCAGTTCGTGGCTGGGGCGTGGGTCGACCTCTGGGTCGCGGTAGTCGGGTTTGCGCTCGCTTGTGCCATCGGCCTGGTCAACGCATTGCTTCGTACCTCTGGCATGCGTGCGCTGACCATACCTTCGTTCCTTTACGTGCAGGTCATGCGCGGTGTGCCCCTGTACGTGATGCTCGTGTGGATCTACTTCGGGGTCGCCAACATCACCGGGATCACGTTCACATCGTTTCAAGCCATCGTCATCACCCTCGCCTTGACCGGCTCCGGCTACACCACCGAGATCTTTCGCGCCGGGTTGAGCGCGATCGACAAGGGACAGATAGAGGCCGCCCGATCCATCGGCTTGAGCCGCGCTCGCACCTATGGACATGTGCTCCTGCCCCAGGCATTCCGAATCGTGGTCCCGCCGCTCGGCAACACGTTTGTCGGGTTGTTGAAGGGCGCCACGATCATGGCCGTGATCGCCGTCCCCGACATGGTCTTTCTCGCCAACGAGCTCAACGTCACGCTCTTTACTCCATTTGAGGTCTTTGCCGCGGTGGCCGGAATCCTTGTCGTGCTGGTGCTGTTTTTCTCCGCCCTTGTGTACCTGCTCGAGCGAAGGCTGCGAATCGCGTGACCGCTCTCCTGCTCGCCTACTCTTATGACTGGAGCGTGATCCCGCGATCCGCGGCTTTCCTGGAGCGCGGCCTGCTGGTCACGATCCGTATCGCGCTCCTATCGGTGGCGTTCTCGCTCGTTCTTGGCCTGGTTGTCGCCCTGATCCGCATGGTGCCTGGCCCGATCGGCCTGGTCGGCTTCCTCTACATCCAGGTCTTTCGCGCGCTTTCGCTCTATGTCTACATCCTGTTCATCTACTTCGGCATCGCAGCGGCGATCGGCCTCAACCTCGATCCGATCCCGGCGGGCGTCGTCTCGCTGACACTGCTCAACAGCGCCTACATGGCGGAGATCTATCGCTCTGCGATCCAGGCGGTCGATCCCGGCCAGCGCGAGGCGGCACGCAGTCTCGGGCTGGGAGGCATCGGCACGTTCGCGACCGTCGTCTTTCCCCAGGCCTGGCGTATCGCCCTGCCGTCGCTGGTCAACCAGTTCACGGACATCATCAAGGACTCATCGGTCGTTGCCTTGATCGGCGTGCCCGACCTCATGTATCAGACGACCGAGCGCGTCAGCTTCTACCACCGGCCCTTCGAGTTCTATACGACCGTGGCCGGCATCTACCTCGTCATGGTTGTGATCGTCGCGCAGCTGGCGGGCCGTCTCGAAAAGCGCCTGCAGCGACATCTCGCATGAGCAGTGGAGGACTCGAAATGACTGGATTGGCCGATGCCGTGGAACGCGATCCGCTCGGGACTGAGCTGGTCACGCTCGCGCTCGGTGCCTGGCCGCGCCTGCCCAACCTCGTGGCCGACTACGTGGGACCGCACGAATGGCTCCTGGATTCGAGGAAGCAGTCGTTGAAGCTCGACGAGCTTCTGCCGAGAACGCATGCTCTTGCCGCACGGGCCGAGCGGGAAGGCGATGCGTACATCGCGGTCGAGGCTAGAGCGATCGCCACCCAGATCGAAGTCGCGGCCAATCCCGAGATCTACGGCTACCTCGAGCTGGTCGAGCGATTGCTGGCCTGTCGATTTGCTCCGCCGGACCAGGACGAGCTCGAGGCGCTGGAACGCGAGGTGACCGGGCTGGCCCGGCAGCTTGGAAGCTCGGGCGCGGATCCGGTACGCGACCAGGAGCGCAGAGGACTCATCGACGGTGAGGCGAAGTGGGACACGGCCCTTGATGCCTATCGAGCCGGTCGCCGGTGGGCGCTGCAGGAATTCCCCATCGCGTTTCGCGAAGAGCTGGAGATCGCCCGCACGTCGGATCCGATCGCGTCGGTGCATCTACTGTGGCGTGAGCCTGACCGGATGGCCTTCGAGGTGAATGTGAGTGTCCCGCGAATGCCGGCCACGATCAAGTACGAGGTTGCCCACAACATCTATCCCGGCGACTACCTCCACATGGCGGTGCTGACCCAGCGGACGTATGCGCAGGAAGGCAGGATTGCGGCATGCATCAAGCTGAAGAATGCCCCGGAGAATGTGGTCGCCGAAGGGATCGAAGAGCTGGCTCCCTTCCGCCTGCAGCCAGATCACGGTCACGCGGACGAGTTCGCCTGGAAGCTTGAATGGCTGCGGCGCGGCGCGTGTTTGACCGCCGCGGTGCGCCGCCGGCAGCATGGCGAACCTCGTGCGCAGGTGATCTCCCAACTGGAGCGGATGGGGCACATGGACCAGGACCGCGCCGCCCAGGAGCTGAATCGGATCGAGCATCCTCTATGGGGCACGTATCAGTACACGTACTGGCTGGGAAGGCACCTGGTCGAGGAGTCCGATCGTCGCGCCGGAGCCGGTGTCTCGGGCGCCGTATACCTCGGCTGGTTGTACGGCGACCTACACGTGCCCGAGACCTTCCTGGCCAACGCGACACCTTTGCTTTCGCCCCGAA